>Ga0182738_1002788_pt1 | contig 20517 bp, 18 predicted proteins | sample eDN5th30CBELigMG_FD_128876 | JGI IMG/M metagenome (GOLD analysis project Ga0182738, IMG submission 128876) | Enriched Miracle-Growth compost microbial communities from Emeryville, California, USA - eDNA 5th pass 30_C BE-Lig MG (version 2)... ... | reverse complement strand
AGTTACAAAAGAGAGCCACATATCACTTGTGGACATTTGTCAGTAGTAAATTAATTGCAACAGCTGGATCACAAATATACACATTTGCTATTAGTTTGTATATTTTGCATTTGACTGGTTCTTCGATGAGTTTTGCCGTGAATATACTATGTAATATCTTACCTAGAACAATCGTTGCTCCTTTTGCTGGGGCCATCATTGATAGGTATCCTCGTAAAATAATTGCTATAACGGCTCAAACGGTTACGACCATTTCAATAGGTGGATTACTACTTTATAGCATCACGATGGGATTATCTTTACTTGCTATTTATATAACATCCTGTATCCTATCCATTACCTCTATGTTTGCCAGCAATGCTTTTACTTCATCATTAACCGGATTAATTGATGAAACTCGCATTCAGAAAGCATCTTCTTTAAATCAAATTGCTATTTCCATTGCGCAAATCGCAAGTCCAGCTATCGGTGGAATATTATTTGGCTTAGTGTCCATGTCCGTGTTTTTAACAATCTATCTTATCGCGTCATTGATTGCCGTTATACTCGATTCGACCATGAATTTTACCCTTTTTGAAAAAGAACGGGAGCATCAAGAGAAGAAAGAATCGGTTTTTGAAAGTTTAAAAGGGGGCATAAGCTATGTCAACCATCAACCATTATTAAAGGTGATGATTATCCTTTGCTTAATTGTAAATTTTATTTTTACAGCATTTAATGTTGGTTTTCCATTTATCGTTAATACGAAATTACACATGCCATCCATACAATTTGGAATTGTGGAAGGGGCTTTTGCTGTAGGAACTCTTTTACTTTCTGTATACTTGACTTTAGGAAAGGAATTTAAACATCCGTTTTCTGTTAGTAAAAGGGGAATACTTTCTTCAAGTTTATTAATGATAGCTGCAGCGGTTCCTATTATTATTTCATTATCACCCACAACAATATTTATTTACTACATGGTTGTCATGTTCTTATTTGGCGCAACGAATATTTTGATAAATATTCCGATTATGGTACTCTTGCAAAAACAAATTGCTAATGAATATAAAGGTAGAGTTTTTACCATAATAGAGACTTTTGCTATGGCGATGATGCCAATAGGTACATTGTTGTTTGGTTTTCTATATGATTACGTGCCAGCACAGTGGATTCTCCTTATATCAGGATGTCTGACCATTATTTCCGTATTAATTCTTGCAAGGCCATCTGTAATGGAAAAAGCAAATACATCGAAGTCAAATGCATCGATTGCTAAAGAGAAAGCTACTTCCGTTTGAAGAATCTCGAGAAGTACCATCTGTTACTTTAATGAAGAAAAGCAACTAGAAAAGGTAACAGAGAAGCAATCTCAGTGCCCCAAAAGAAGAAAAACACTGGTCAAAGGTAACAGAGAACGGATCTCTATGTCCCGAAAAAAGAAACACACCGAACAAAGGTAACAGAATAGTGACTTTATGTAATAAAGTAATTATGAACATCCCCCAAGCTTGCAACAATTAACAAAAAATAAATTACAAGAAAATATATCAACCTATAAACTCTCCTTCTATAAAGGGAGAGTTTTTCTAATGAAAAATATAGATTAATAGGAGATAATGAACATTCTAGTTATAATAAAGAAGATAACCGATTATATTAGATTAATTAAACGAACTTAAAGGTAAAGCAGAGGTAATGTTCTTATGGATAAAAAGTTAAAAGAGGCAATAAATGAAGAATATCGATCGGCAGAGCATAAGGCTGTCCGGTATTTTGAAGCCCTTCAAAAACAGTTAACGGATCAGTCTTATGTGTCACGGTTAATAAATGACTTTCAAACTTGGAAGATAAACCATATTCATTCTCCTTCCATCTTAACTTATTTTTCCCGAAAAAAAAGAAAACCAACTGTAAAAGGGTATCGTCCCTATATAGAGTGGTTGAATTATGCAGGTAAATTAGATGATTATTTGAATAGAAGTATTTCGTATCTTTATATGCGCGATTTGGGAAAGACACTTTCATCACAACCAACTATCGATAGAATAGAGGAAGTCGTCCACCAGGTGAAATCGAACCTTTTAAAGAAAGATGCAAAGGATGACGGTTTTGGTGTATCTAGTCTGTACAAACTTGCTAAAAAAGAAGCAGTGGAACATACGATGATTTTTGTATTAGAAAAATTGAAACGAGTAACAGCGCATATCCCGAGTGGAATGAGTGTGGAACATGCCCAACGGAAAATCCTGAAAATCCTTGCAGGGGTCTTAATGCATGAATTGGAAGAAAGACGAGGCATTGAGCTAGCAGACCAAGAACGTAAGTGTCGATTAGAAAAAGCGATAAAACTAGGTTTTTATTATGGAATAACGTATCCCTTAATTGATGATTTGCTAGATGCAAAAATTTTATCAAAGGATGAGGAAAAACAGTATGCTACTTTAATTCGAACTACATTAGAAACGGGAGAAGTACCGGCTTTAGACAGCTGGCATGGGGAAAATAAAGAGCTTATATTATTCATCCATAGTGAGCTTAAAGAGGCATTCGAATATATGAAGCTACAGCATGATGATAGAACATGGAAATTGTTTTTAAAACAAGCGTATATCTTTTTTCATTCACAAGAGGTTGATAGGGAAAAAAAGTTAACCAATAGTACCTATTCTAATGAAGAAATTTATATTCCCGTAATCCTTAAATCTTCTGCTTCTAGGCAGATTGTCCGGTCGTTAATAAATGCTCCAGCCGATGAAGGCTATGATAAACGAACATTTTATTATGGTATCTATAATCAGCTAGCAGATGATTTGGCGGATATGTTTGATGATAAAAAAGACGGGGCTGTAACTCCTTATACGTATTATCTAACCTATCACACAACTAGAAAAGATTTAATAAATCCATTTGAAATGTATTGGACAGTCATTTCCTATTTAATTCATGATGTCTATCAAGCGGATTTCAAAACAAAGGAAGTCATTTTGGATCGGGCAATTAATGGGTTAAAGCGGTTAAAGGAAAAATTAGGCGAACAGAAATATAGTGATTTAATGGGGATATTCACAAAAAGAATGTCTACCTTTAATCGAGTCCTACAGCAAATGGTTGAAAAGGCAGATGATGTTGACTTTTTTGATAAGCTGCTTCGTGACCAGATGATTTCCGTATTAAAGGAAAATCGACGAGAGCAGGAAGAATTTGCCGAAATGGTTAAGTCTATACGTTCCCCTATTGATAAGATTCTGTCCATTCAGGAAAATGCACTACTGGAGAAGGATATCGTCGTAAATGCAGCAAATTATAGCATACAAGGGGATGGAAAAAGAATCAGACCGATTATCACATGGTTTATCGGGGTGAAGGAATTCAATCTGGATAAGGAGAAAATCGTTCCATTATTACGGTCAGTCGAGTATATGCATACAGCTTCTCTTATTTTTGATGATTTGCCAACACAGGACAATGCTTCAATGAGAAGGGGACGACCGACTTTGCATGAAGTATATGATTCTGCCACTGCAGAATTAACAGGACTTTTTCTAACACAGAAAGCGATTGAAGAACAAGCTAGTTTACAAGCTTTTGATAAATCGAGTGTTTTAAAGCTTATTCAATACACAACGAAAACTACTGCAGATATGTGTAAGGGGCAGTTGATGGACTTAGAATCGAGAGGAAAACAATTATCTCTTCAGGAACTGAATACGCTTTGTTTTTATAAAACTGGCATTGGATTTGAAGCAGCTCTTCTTATGCCGGCCATTTTAGCAGATGCTTCAGATGAAGTCATGGATTTATTGAAGAAGTATGCTTACCATGCTGGGATTGCTTTTCAAATAAAGGATGATTTACTAGATGCAGAAGGTGAGCAAAAAGCGTTAGGAAAGAAAGCTGGTATGGACAAAGACAATGATACCTCTACATTTGTAACAGTGCTGGGTTTGGAAGGTGCCCGGAAGGAAATGTGGGAGCATTATTGTATGGCATTAGATTTAGTAGAATTGTTACCAAAGAAGACCAACTTTTTAAAGTTCTTAGTAGATTATATGATTAACCGAACTAGGTAATAATGGATGATAATACTTCATAGGGAGGAGAATTCACAATGAAAATTACTTTTTTAGGAAAATACGGCGGTTACCCTGGGAAGGAAAGTGCTACCTCTGCCTTTTTATTAGAATCTGCGGAATTTCATTTATTGGTAGATTGTGGGAGTGGTGTGTTGTCGAAGGTGCAGTCATATGTGGACTTACAGGATTTAGATGCGTGTATCCTTTCCCATTATCACCATGATCATATCGCTGATGTCGGCTGTCTCCAATATGCGATGTTGGTGGAGAATAAACTTGGAAAACGAATCGAGCCATTCCCAATCTACGGCCACAAAAGAGACTCTAAATTTGATGAACTAACCCATGATGTCTATACCGAAGGACGGGAAATTTCTGTTGATCAATCGATTACCATTGGACCATTCAATATATCCTTTTGTGAAACGACTCATCCAGTATATTGCTTGGCAATGAAAATCCAAGCAAATGGAAAAACCATTCTTTACACGGCAGACACAGAGTGGAAGGATGACCTTATTTCTTTTGCGAAGAATGCAGATATTTTAATAAGTGAAGCTAGTATTTATAAAGACCAATTTGGAATCGTTAAAGGGCATCTTACAGGAGAAGAAGCCGGAAAACTAGCAAAACAAGCGGGGGTAAAACAGCTCTTTTTGACCCATCTTCCCCATTATGGTGAACAAGAAAAGCTAGTAGAAGAAGCAAAAGATGTATATAGTGGTCCTGTTCAATTGGTCTATCCAGGTTTAGAGATAGATGTAAAGTAATTAAAAAAGTGTTGGTTTCCTTTATACGGAATCAACACTTTTTTTTGGTTGTAGGGGAACAAGGATAAATCATCTTCACAAATTCAAACTCTCCGCCATTTGTCGATTGGATAAACGTAGTCGTTTCTTTGAATCCTACTTTTCTATAAACCTTGATAGCACGCTTATTAAATGTTGCAACCGCCAAGCTAATAAAGGAAGGGGAAAAATGCTCTTTTATATAATTCATTCCAGTCGTTAAAAATGTAGATCCTTTTTTCTGGCCAGTTAAATCAGGTCTTAAACCAAGACCAATATCGATTGTATCGTTATCTGCTTTGTTTATACTAAAAAAAACGATGAGTTGATTCTCTTCTGTGACAGCGTAAATGGACTCATTCCTTTGATCCCTATCAAGGAATGCAGCTAAATCCTCTTTGTCTGCCTCCATGTCATAAAAACTATATTTACCATCATAATGCCAACGATAGGCAATTTCTTCTGCTTGGTCTTGTGTTATGAGTTGAAAGTGAAACAAGATTGTATACTCCTTTTTACGAAGATTATATCATATTAAAATATTTTGATAAAATAGTAGTTTCTTCTTCTCTGGAGATTTTGAACAGGCTATACTAGAGAAAAGGCAAAGGGGGTATAGGAGAAACATGAAAACAGAAAGTGAAATTCCATATAATATAGAAGAGATAACCATTTTAGAGATACAAAAAGCAATGGAAGCCGGTAGAATTACTTCAGTAGAGCTGACAAAGCAATATTTAGAGAGAATTGCAACATTCGATTCTGCATTATGCTCCATTAGGGAAATTAACCCTGATGCTTTAGAAATTGCCACAGAACTTGATGAAAAGAGACAGGAAATCGACCAAGTTGGCCCCCTTTATGGCATACCTGTTATTATTAAGGACAATATTGATACAAATGATTCGATGGCAACAACTGCTGGTTCGATTGCATTAAAAAATAACATTGCTAATGAGGATGCTTTTCTTGTGAAAAAGCTTCGAGAAGCAGGAGCTGTTATTATTGGAAAGGCTAATCTTTCCGAATTTGCCAATTTTATTACGGAATTAGATATGCCCAATGGTTATAGTTCTTTAGGTGGGCAGGTAATGAATCCATATGGGGCTGGTATATGGGATGTTGGGGGTTCAAGCTCGGGGACTGGCGCAAGCATTGCTGCTAATTTTGCTGTGGTTGGGATAGGAACTGAAACCTCTGGCTCCATTCTTAGTCCAGCTAGTAATAATTCACTTGTTGGAATAAAGCCTACTCTTGGTCTCATTAGCCGTACTGGTATTATCCCACTAGCTCACAGTCAAGATACGGCAGGTCCAATGACAAGAACTGTTTGTGATGCAGCAATTCTGTTAGGGATCATTGCTGGTGTGGATGAAAAAGATGAAGTGACAAAAACAAGTATAGGGCAGCCAAGGGACTACATGGCTTTTTTAAAAACAGATGGACTAAATGGGAAAAGAATTGGGATTGATCGATCCTTCTTGCCAGAAGAGGAAGAAGAGGTAGCTCTGTTTGAAAAAGCGATGGAAGAATTAGCAAAGCAAGGGGCTGTCTTGCTGGATGTTACCATTCCACGTGAAAAATTCGATTCTATTGTCCTTTATCATGAATTTAAGTATGGCATAGACAACTACTTACATAAACTTTCAGAAGAAGTTCCTGTTCATTCATTAAGCGAGGTTATTGAATTTAATAAGTTGCATCCAGACGTCGTTAAATATGGGCAGACGATACTTGAATATTGTGAAACACTAAATGGAGACTTAGATGATGCAAAGTATAAAGAGCATCGAGAAATAGATATTAGAATATCAGCTACAGAGGGAATAGATGTAGTAATGGAAAAAAATCAATTGGATGCTTTAGTATTTGCGAAATATTTAGGCTGTGCGCTGCCTGCAAAAGCCGGATATCCATCGGTTACTGTTCCAGCGGGATATACTTCAAAAGGAAAGCCGATGGGAATCACTTTCTCAGGATTAGCATATAGTGAACCTAGACTAATAGAAATGGCTTATAGCTATGAACAAGCAACAAAGCATCGAATCCCACCAGTATTAGATAAGCAGGATTAAGAAGGTAAGCAGTGTATGAATGTACACTGCTTATTAGGCATATGCTTAGTTAATAGACAATATATTAATAGAAAGGATTACATGTCTAAACAGTTTGTTCTAGATTGATGTTCTAATATAAGATATAATAAAATCAAAAAGAAAGCTCTTACATTTAACTGACGCAACCAAAAAAAGTTTGAATAAACCGTTCTAGTTGGAAGTTTCCATACTAGTGGAAATGTTAGTAGAAAAGTAGGATTCTGTTTTGAGGAGGAAAAGAAATTGTCTTTAACACGCATGCTAGTAGGTATATTTAAGAGTTTTGAAGAAACAAAGGAACAGCCTAAGGTTCCTGAATTAAAGACTCGTTATTATAAAAAAAGTCGTGATCGTTTGATGGAAACAATAAAAAATGTAGTAGAAAGAAAAATGTCGAATTGGGATTTAAAAAAAATCGATACGGATCGTGGTGAAATCGTATTAAGCAAAGGATCTAGTTTAATGATTATTACTGTTTATAAACTAGCAGGGATGCAATCAGCAATAGATATTTATTGTTCAAAGGAAGGAGCTTTAGGGGATTTCGGCTCCAGTTATAAATATATACAGCAATTTTTTAAAGCGCTTCATACGGAAATTCAGCCAGAAAAAGGGTAAGCATCTTACGAAAAGTTGAATAAGAATGGGAGTGTATGGAATGAAAATTGTTCTTACAGGGGCTAATCGGGGATTAGGGATTCACCTTGCTAAAACGGCTGTGGAAAGAGGACATACAGTACTTGCGGGGGTACGATCGATTGTAGAAGATTCACCTATCAATCGATTGAAAAAACAATTTCCAGACAATGTGTATACATATTTTCTCGATGTTACAAATGAAGAGTCGATTGCAAAAGCAGCTGAACTAGCAGCAAACGATGTCAATTCTATCGACTGCATTATTAATAACGCAGGAGTCCTTGCAGAACGGGGAAAGCCAATAGAAGAGCTCGATTTTAATCAGGTTCAGTTTACGATGGATGTCAATGTATTAGGACCGATGAGAATAATGAAACATTTCCTACCTCTTTTATATAAAGGAAAAAAACAGGCAGTTATTAATATCTCTTCAGAAGCCGGAAGTATTCATAATGCTTATGGCGGAGACTTTCCATATGGAATTTCGAAAGCAGCCCTAAATATGTTTACCGTTCAATTATCCAGCTATGTAAAAGATAAAGACATTGCTGTATATGCTGTTCATCCTGGCTGGATTAAAACAGATATGGGTGGGGACAACGCAACAGGCTATCCAGAAGAGTCAGCAAGTGGTATCCTTGATATTTTAGAAGGAAAAATAGACATAAATAGCAAGCTAGGATTTATTGATTTTACCGGGAAAGAAATGAAAATTTAATAGATGGGTAGGGGAAGAATCAGAATAATCTTGCATGGAGCAAAGATTTTCTGATTCTTTTTTGTATGAACAGGACAGCTTCCTAAAGGTGTTATTGACTAAAATGAAAAAGAAAAAATCCCCACTGATGGAAATTACCTATTATAATAGAAATATTATTTATAATTTTCTGTAGATTTACAAGGAAGGAGTATTTGATGAATAACGAAGAATTATTAACGATGCAACAGTTAAATAAATCCCATAAGAATGATTTGCTTTCCTTAGCTACTATTGTTGGCTGGGATTATGACTTGGAAGAAATCCAGACACTACTCTATTCCGGTACTATATTTGGTCACATAACGTTAGAGAAGAAAGTAATATCCTGTGCTGCTATTATTCCTTATGGAAGTAAGCTAGCATCTATCGGTATGGTAATTGTTCACCCGAACTATCGAGGAAGAGGACTAGCGAAAAAGTTGCTGCTTCAGTGTATGAACCAAGTGCCAAAAAATATGGCACTGATGTTAATTGCGACAAAAGAAGGCAGGCCAGTTTATGAAAAATTAGCCTTTAAGGAATATAGCTATGTAACAAAGCTTCTTGGGGAAGGGAAGCGAATGAAACTAGAATTAGATGACTATACCATACATCCATTAGAGCAAACAGATTTAGAAGAAATGTTTATATTCGATCAAGCAGCATTTGGAAGTTCAAGAGTGCTGTTTCTAGAGAATAGAATAAAACAGGCAAAAGATTCACTTGTACTAAAGAATAGAAAAGGAGTAATGGTTGGATATGCTCTTACTGTAAAAAAACCTAGTAATCTAGTTATCGGTCCTATTGTAGCACAAGATGAGGAACAGGCAATTCTCCTTATTAAGACAATCATTGCAAACAACCAAGGAAGCATAAGAATAGATATAGTGGAAGGAAAAAACACCATAACGGAAGAGCTGCAGAAGCTTGGATTTCAAATAGTAAACCGTCCTCCAGTAATGGTGAAAAATATGGAAACATTCCCAAAAAGAAATAATTGCTTATATGCGATTGCAGCACAGGCTTATGGATAATTGTTGATGTGCAAAAAAGAAAGAGGTTATTTTCATGAGTATAAAATTAGAAGAACTATTAAAACTTCCATCCTTGCGTGAAGCAAAAGTAGTTGCGGGGAAAGAAGGGCTTGTAAAGCTTGTTTCGTCGATTTCCGTTTTAGAATATACGGAAATCGATTCTTTAAAGGAAGATTTGTTTAATAATGATGAATTTTATGGCAGTGAGATTGTCATTTCCGCTCTAATTATGATTAAGGATGATGTAGAGGCTCAATGTAGAACAATCGAACATTTACATAAAGTAGGGGAAATAGGATTAATTTTATACTATGTTGGCGTCTTTTTACCGAAAATTGATGAAAGAGTCATTCAATTGGCAGATAGACTTGGATTTACTTTAATTGTTATGCCAGAAAAGGAAATGTCGTTAAGATACAGTGAGGTTATTTATGAGGTTGTCGAAGCAATTGTTAAGAATGATTTGGCTTCTACTAGTTTTGTAAGCGAAATGGTTGAACAAATTTCTGGAGTACCTCTTCAGCAAAGAAATATGGATACAGTACTGAAAATATTGGCTGACCGGACACGTTCCTCCCTTGTTTTAGCAAATAAAAATAATCAGGTTATCCATGCTGTTACGTGGCCAAGAACAAGTACAATGGATATCTTTCGAACTGTAGAGCAATACAAAGATATGGTTATCGATTCAGTGTATAGAGAAGAAAGAGTGTCGCTGCAACCTTTATTCATTTCAAAAAAGGTGATAGCACAAGAAGGAATCGCTTCTATGAATTTATATATTATTAAGGAAAAAGAATCACTCATACTTGATACTGCTATTCAATTAGCAGAAGTAGTTCAAGTTTTTATTAATCTATGGGGAAAGCATTATGATGAAATAAGTACAGCAGAATTAATGAAAGCAATAATGAATGATGAAAGTGTAAAAATGAGGAGACTGGCAAATATCTTGAATATAGATGTATCATCTATTCACATGATGTGGCTAATGGAAGTAGATAATGATTTAGATGCAGAAAAACTACTCCAGAAAGTGAGAGGCTTTATTAAGGAAAATTTCCATGTCTCTTTAATCGATTTTTATCATCAAACACTCGTTATTTTATTAGATCATTCTACGATACAAGAAGATTCCTTTCAATCTGCTAATCGATTACAAAATTGTCTATGGGAAGACGAACGAATCTTTACTATAACAATCTGTCAGAATATGAACAGTACGACAGATGTTCAGCAGGCGTATTTAACCTGTAGCGATTATACGAAGATGGCAAAAATTATTTATCCTTCTAAAAAGATTTTTACACTTCAAGAAATTAACTTTGTAGCAGATTGCTTTCAAATAATGAATGCTGGAGAACTGGCGATTGAAAAAGCCCTACAGCCGCTTTCTCCCATATTAGAACATGCTAATCAAGTTGAAGATCTTTTAAGTACTCTTGCGGTTTACTTATTAGAAGGGAATAATCACTTTCAAGAAACGGCAGATATTCTCTATTTACATAAGAATACGATCAAATATCGTATCCAAAGGATAGCAGAAATTCTTCAATATCCTGTTACAAAAACTCCTGAAATTTTTCAACTCTATAAGGCGGTTGCTGTAAATCGAATGTTAACACAGATAAAAGAGAAGTAAACAGAAAAGAGCATTTTTTGTTCAATTAAACAAAAAATGCTCTATTTATTTTTCTGCCCAGCTAAATACATATGGAGGAGTTATCGTTATAATTAGCAATAATTAAATAAAGGAGGAACGAATATGAGTGATAAAAGTGATGTGAATCAAGAAACACAGTCTTGGCAGAGCTTGGCTTTTTTGTGGACAGGTTCAATGATTTGTGTTCCTAGTTTATTGATAGGCGGTACATTAGTAAGTGGAATGCCTTTATGGGAAGCAATACTTGTCGGAATATTAGGTTATGGACTTATTGTCGTGTTAATGATATTTCAAGGTATTCAAAGTAGTGATGTACATAAGCCAACAGTTAGTGTAGCCTCCCAAGTTTTTGGAGAACAAGGATCAAAAAAAATTATTTCTATAATCCTTGCTATAGCCTGTCTAGGCTGGTTCGGAATACAAGCAAATGTATGTGGCGTAGCCTTTTCACAATTTTTAAGTATATATGGGATAAGTCTTCCAGTATCAGTATCTTCCCTTATTTGGGGAATAATCATGCTTTTATCAGCAATCTACGGGATAAAAATACTGAATATTCTTAATTATGTTGCTGTACCAATTTTACTTGCTGTTTGTATCTATGCAGTAACGGTTTCCTTAATGGGTAACGGAGTGAATCAAATTTCTACTTATACTCCTACTGGTTCCATGACCTTCTTATCTGGTCTGTCGATTACAATTGGTTCTTTTGCATTAGGAGCAGTTATAGCAGGTGATTATTCTCAATATGCGAAATCCCGAGGAGATGTAAGTAAGGCAGCACTGATTGGCATTTTGCCGTCCGGGGTTTTAATGATAACAGTAGGTGCGATTCTAACACTTACAGCTGGAACGGCGGATATCACTAGCGTTTTCGCTGAATTAGGTTTACCTATTTTGGGGATTATTGCACTAGTTTTAGCAACATGGACAACGAATGCAGTAAATGCTTTTTCTGGTGGGATTGCCATAATAAATGTGTTTAATATTTCCAAGGAGAAGGAACGAATCGCAGTAGCCATTGCAGGAGCAGTAGGAACACTTTTAGCCGTTGTTGGAATTCTAGATTATTTTGTTCCCATTATGTCTGTTCTTTCTGCCATGATTCCTCCTGTTGCAGGTGTGATGATTGCAAACTATTGGGTGATTCATAAAGGGGATAAAACGAAATGGACTAGTATAAAAGGAGTGAATTCATTAGGCGTAATATCTTGGCTAATTGGTGCGGCTATTGCAGGCATTCCTGTTATTTTTTCCTTTTTTCCAAGTTTGCCACAGTTTCCAAATCAGCCATTAATTGGGATGATTATTTCCTTTGTGTTTTATCTAGTAGCAAGGAACATTATCATCCAAAGACAAGTATCGATTAATCAATAAATTGAACAACTGGAGGTAGCAACATGCGATATTTGAATGAGGAAGCAATTGAAAATATAGCAGTAGGGGCAGCATTCTTAGGTACTGGCGGCGGCGGAGACCCATATATTGGGAAGATGATGGCTCTTTCCGCAATAAAAGAAAACGGTCCAGTACAACTATTGTCACCCGAAGAAGTAGAAAACGATGATTTTTTTATTCCAGCAGCAATGATGGGAGCACCATCTGTTTTGATTGAGAAATTTCCAAAAGGGGATGAATTCGTACGTGTATTTCAAAAACTAGGTCAATATTTAAATAAAGAAGTCAAGGGAACATTTCCAATGGAAGCTGGTGGAGTCAATTCCATGATTCCAATTGTAGTTGCTGCAAAGTTAGGTATACCGCTAATTGATTGTGACGGAATGGGAAGAGCATTCCCAGAGCTACAAATGGTAACCTTTCATCTAAATGGTGTTTCTTCTACACCAATGGCTATTACAGATGAAAAAGGGAATATCGGTATTATGGAAACAATTGATAATAAATGGACAGAACGGATTGCAAGAGTAGCGACTGTTGAGATGGGAGCAAGTTCCTTAGTAAGTATCTATCCTTGTAAAGGAGAACAGTTGAAAAAATATAGTGTAAAAAATATCATCACCTTATCAGAAAAAATTGGACAAATTATTCGTTCCAATCGTGACGATGAATCAGCTAAGCTTAGAGAACTATTAGAAATTACGAATGGCTATCATTTATTTGACGGTAAAATTATGGATGTAGATCGTAATACAATGGGAGGATTTAATAGAGGCTGTGTAACGCTTGATGGTTTGGAAAACTACTTAGGAGAAAATGTGCAAGTATTTTTTCAAAATGAAAATTTAGTAGCTCAAAAGAATGGAAAACCTCTTGCTATGACTCCTGATCTAATTTGTTTAGTAGATTTAGAGACCTTAAATCCAATTACGACAGAATCTTTAAAATATGGAAAAAGAGTGAGAGTGCTAGCATTGCCTTCGGATCCACAGTGGCGATCAGAAAAAGGGATTGAAACGGTTGGACCAAAGTACTTTGGATACAATCTTTCTTATACACCATTAGAGGAACTTGTGAGAAAGGAAGTGTAATAGATGTATAAAATTGGTATTGATGTTGGAGGAACTAATACAGATGCTGTTATTCTTGATGAAAGGTTAAAGTTAATACATCAAGTAAAAATGCCTACAAGTGAAGATATAGAGTCTGGCATTGTTTCTGCTTTAAAAAAGGTATTAGAAGAATCAGGGATTGATAGACAAAAAGTAACACATGCGATGTTAGGAACCACTCAGTGCACCAATGCAATTGTAGAAAGAAAAAAACTAGCAAAAGTAGGTGTCATTCGTCTCGGCTATCCAGCAACCGCTTCAGTCCTTCCGTATACAGCTTGGCCAGAAGAAATGGTAGCAGTATTATCGGGTGAGTATCGCTTGGCATGTGGGGGATATGAGTATGATGGACAGTTGCTTTCCCCATTTTCTGAGGAAGAAATACGGCGCATCTTAAAAGAATGGGATGGAGAAGTGGAAGCAATAGCGGTTATTGGGGTCTTTTCTTCCTTGAAAAATGATCAAGAGCTTCGAGTCGCTGAGTTAGTGGCGGAAGTGATGGGAGAAGCAACGCCTGTTTCTTGTTCTTCCTTGATTGGTTCTGTAGGTTTAATCGAAAGAGAGAATGCAACGATATTGAATAGTGCTTTATTTAAGGTGATTGCAATGACAAGCAATGGATTTGAAAATGCGTTAAAGGAAGAGGGAATAAAGGATGCACAAGTATTCTTATGCCAAAACGATGGAACGTTAATGTCTATTGATTATGCTCGTAAATTTCCGATCCTAACGATTGCTTGTGGTCCTACGAATAGTATCAGGGGTGCTTCTTACTTAGCAGGAATCAAGGATGCAATGGTTTTAGATGTTGGTGGAACTACATCTGATATTGGTGTACTAACAGGTGGCTTTCCTCGTGAGTCTTCACTAGCAGTGGATGTAGGTGGTGTCCGTACGAATTTCCGTATGCCTGATATTATATCCATTGGTTTAGGTGGGGGAAGTATTGTTCGAGAAGTAAATAAGGAAGTATTGATAGGTCCAGACAGCGTTGGGTATCGAATTACAGAAGAAGCACTAGTATTTGGCGGTGATACACTGACAACAACAGATATTGCTGTTCGCTTAAGAAAAGCAGAGGTAGGGAATCCAGATTTAGTAGCTCATATAGATGAAGAATTTGCTAAACAGGCCTATGAAAAAATAGCTGTAATGACGGAAGAGGCTATTGATAAAATGAAAACGAGTAATAATGATGCTACTGTAGTATTAGTGGGCGGTGGAAGTATTATTATTCCACGAGACTTAAAAGGCGTAAAAGAAATCATTCATGATGAGAATGGTGCTGTGGCAAATGCGATTGGAGCATCTATTTCTCAAATAAGCGGACAATTTGAGCAAATATACATTTATTCTCAAATTTCTCGGGAGGATGCAAGAAAAGATGCGGAAGATAGGGCTAGACAACAAGCAATATTAGCTGGTGCTAAAGTAGATACCATTGAACTTGTAGAAATAGAAGAAATTCCATTGGCTTATCATCCAGGTAATGCAACAAGACTACGAGTAAAAGTGGTAGGCGAACTAAAATAATTTGAATAGAATCGAGACGAACAGAAAGAGAAAATGATATTAGTCATTTTCTCTTTCTGTTTATATGTGCCATTATATCTGACTTTAAATAAATCCTTTCTTTGTTGCCTACTTTTAGAGGGTCTAAAATCCCTTTTTTAACACATTCATGGATATATTGCCGAGTGCATCCTAATAGCTCGGTAACTTCTGAGGTAGAGATTAATTCCTGTTCTAAATATTTTCGTAGTTCCATATCATTTTCAAATCGAATCATGATAATCGTTCCAATCTTTTCATAATATTTTATTTAGTAGTATTATTCTATACCCAAAAATAAACTAACTAACCATTCCTACGCAAAATTTAAATGTGCCTAATCTTCCTGTTTCTATTGCACTATTCTGTAGAATTCTCCGAATAATAGACAACAATTTTGATGGTATTGCTAACTGATAAAGTATATATTTTCCAAGTGGAAATAGATATAATGAGGAGAGGGATATTAAATGAAGAAAGCCAAAAAAATGGAGGCATATATGTTCAAAAATAAGTTAGGTAAGATAAGATCTGGTTGGATTATTTTGTTAGCTTTATTGGCTACAATGATAGCACAATTGATTCTTTCAGCCCCAGGTATGATTATAGCTGTCATTATTGAATCTCAAATTAATCCTGATATTTCTGATGAAATGATTGATCAGGTATTAGATGGTTCTCCCCTCTCTCTTTTGTCTCAGGGAATAGGGATGATCGGTGGTATCGCAATCTTGTTTCTTTTATGGAAGTTTGTTAATAAGAAGAGAATTTCAGAAATGGGTTTTAAAAAGTTTTCTCCAGATTTTTTCACTGGTTTAGCTCTTGGTGCAGTGTCTATCGTCGTTATATTTTTAATTCTATTATTCACAAAAAATATAGAGATGGCTAATTCAATTGGTTCGCCACATTTTTCTACTTACACAATAGCATATCTTTTGTTTTTTATATTAGTAGGGTTTTCAGAGGAACTAACGTTTAGAGGCTATATAATGTCCACGCTTGCGGATAACGGTAACTCTAAAACTGTCGTATATATCATCTCAGCACTTATTTTTGGCATTGCACATATGTGGAATCCGAATGTCGCCATCCTCGGAATTGTTAATATTTTTCTAGTAGGGCTCTTGTTTGCCTATATGTATGATAAGACAAAAAGCCTATGGATGCCGATTGGCTATCATATAACGTGGAATTATTTCCAAGGAAATGTGTTTGGTTTCCCAGTTAGTGGAACGACTCCATATGGCCTTTACGGTATTGATGTTTCTATGGGAAATGATTGGTTAACAGGTGGTTCCTTTGGTCTAGAAGGAGGAATACTAGCAACGTTAATGATTGCATGTGGCTACATTGTGACCAATTTATATACAAAGAAAAGATTAGCATAGTGTTCATTTAAATCTTATACGGAGAAAAAGTAATATTCTCATAGAATAATTGCTTAATTTACGTTATAATAAGTCGAGTTAAACCAATTATATAGCAAAATCCGTATATTACGGTGGAGGTTCTAGCTACCCTCTTTAAAAAACTAAGAAAAACAGGACTGCTTTCTTAGTAGTGCTGTTTTTTCTATATGAAGGAGATTTTGGAAATGAAAAACGAAAAAGCGGTTGTTGTATTTAGTGGTGGTCAAGATAGCACTACCTGTCTATTTTGGGCAATGAAAAACTTCAAAGAAGTAGTAGCTGTTACGTTTGACTATAATCAAAGACATATTACAGAAATTGAATGTGCGAAAAAGATTACAGAAGAGCTTGACATTAAACATCATATTCTTGATATGTCATTGCTAAATCAGCTTGCGCCAAATGCTTTAACAAGAGATGATATCGCAGTTGAAGAAGGAAAAGATGGAGCATTGCCTTCCACCTTTGTTCCTGGACGAAACTTATTATTTATGTCATTTGCTGGTGTATTAGCTAGCCAAATACAAGCAAAGCATATTGTTACTGGCGTTTGTGAGACAGATTTTAGCGGATATCCAGACTGCCGTGACATTTTTATTAAATCATTGAATGTAACCTTAAACCTTTCAATGGACAATCAATTTGTCATTCATACTCCACTAATGTGGTTAAATAAAGCAGAAACATGGGGGCTTGCAGATGAGTTAGGTGCGTTCGAATTTGTTCGCGAAAAGACACTAACATGCTATAACGGAATGGTTGCAGATGGCTGTGGGGAATGTCCTGCTTGTAAGCTACGTAAAAAAGGCTTGGATGATTATTTAGCTGTTCGAAAGGGGTTATAAGAGAATGAATGACTTTCGAATAGTTGATAGATTGCAAAAGTTTGGGGAGGATATTTCTTCTAAGCAATTAAAATATCATCATAAGCGCGTTATGGTTAGCAAAGAGTTTACCTTTGATGCGGCACATCACTTGCATGCCTACGAAGGTAAATGCATGAATCTTCATGGACATACGTATAAGGTTGTTTTCGGTATTAGCGGATATTTAGATGACCGTGGATTGATGATTGATTTTGGTGATATTAAGAAGATATGGAAAAAGGATATCGAAATTTATTTGGATCATCGTTATTTAAATGAAACACTTCCACCAATGAATACAACTGCAGAAAATATTGTTTATTGGATATTTGAAAAAATGGAAGAAGCATTGAAAAAGGATGAGATGAAACAAGCAAATAATGGGGCAAGAGTGGAATTTGTGCGTCTCTTTGAAACTCCTACTAGTTATGCAGAAATGAGAAGGGAGTGGATTGGAGAGTGAGTAAAGTACCTGTAATGGAGATATTTGGACCAACGATTCAAGGAGAAGGAATGGTCATTGGTCAAAAAACGATGTTTGTCAGAACGGCAGGTTGCGATTATTCCTGTGCTTGGTGTGATTCTGCTTTTACATGGGATGGAAGCGGGAAAGATCTAATTAAGCAAATGCAGGCTGAAGAAATATGGGATGAATTAGTTCGCTTAGGCGGCAATGGCTTCTCATTTGTAACACTGTCTGGAGGGAATCCTGCCCTATTGAAAAATCTTTCTTTTCTGGTAGATTTATTAAAAGAAAAAGGAATAAAAATCGGTCTTGAAACGCAGGGAAGTAGATGGCAGGATTGGTTTGTAGATATTGATGAGCTAACTATTTCACCAAAACCGCCTAGCTCGAAAATGAACACGGATTTTGACATATTAGATTCGATTATGCAAAGATTAAGAGATGCAAATCGAAGTAATCATATGAGTCTAAAGGTAGTTGTATTTTCAGACGAAGATTATGAATATGCGAAAAAGGTTCATCTGCGCTATCCGGATGTTCCTTTTTTCCTGCAGGTTGGTAACGATGATAATAAAACAATCGATAACACGCAATTAGTACAGCAATTACTGACTAAATACGAGTGGCTGATTGATAAAACAATGCTTGATCATGAGTTCAAAAATGTAAAGGTACTTCCACAGCTACATACGTATATTTGGGGAAATAAGCGTGGAGTGTAGACAACCGGGAAGACATTTAGGAGGATTACGGAATGAGTAAAATGAATATTCCTCAAATAGAGGAAGCAATTCGCTTATTATTAGAAGCGGTTGGAGAGGATCCTAATAGAGAAGGATTATTGGATACTCCAAAACGTGTAGCAAAAATGTATGAAGAGGTTTTTTCTGGACTTACAATCGATCCAAAAGAATATTTTGAAACGATTTTTCATGAAGACCATGAAGAATTAGTATTAGTTAAGGATATTCCTTTTTATTCTATGTGTGAGCATCACTTAGTTCCTTTTTACGGAAAAGCACATGTAGCTTATATTCCTAAGGGTGGACGAGTGGCTGGATTAAGCAAGCTTGCAAGAGCAATCGAGGCAGTTTCGAAACGTCCGCAGCTTCAGGAGAGAATCACGTCCACGGTTGCAGATACAATGATGGAAACACTTGAACCACATGGAGTGATGGTTGTAGTGGAAGCAGAGCATATGTGTATGACCATGCGTGGAGTGAATAAGCCTGGGGCTAAAACAGTTACTTCTGCAGTTCGTGGTGTTTTCCAAACAGACAGTGATAAGCGTGCAGAAGTGTTTGCGATGATAAAATAGGCATTACATTTGTATTGAATTTTTGAAAAAATCCTGTCCATACAGGATTTTTTTTATTAACTCATATGTTTTTTTATAAAACTTATATTTAGAAGTGAGAAATTTTGTAAGAACAAGAGGAACTTTTCCATATATTAACGAGTCTTTATAGATAAAGGGAGGTGTTCGAAATTAGTGTGTTAAACGAAAGGGAAATTTATGAAATCTTTTTTGAAAAGGTATTTAAAACAACTTTTTATATTTTAAAAAATGAGGAGCTAGCGAAGGATGCTACACATGATACCTTTATAAAGGTGTTTAAAAATCTTGGAAAGATAAATAAACCCTCAAGTCTGAATGCTTGGATAACTACAATTGCTACACGTACTGCTATTGGTAGAATATCAAAAGGAAGGCAGTACTTCAGCAGCAGAAGGAATGATTACTGGGCAAGCAAATCTAAATGAAGAAAATAAAATAGAAGCTATGAATATCAATTACTTTGAACTTATCGATCAATTAAGCAAAGTATTAACAAAGAAAGGTGATTTCACAAAAATTGATACTTTTTAAAAGTATATTTTAAACCGAAAGTGGAATGGTTCGGAATACATTTAACACTTGAGATGAACTTGATACAATGCTTAACTTCATAATAAACCATCAAATATGTGAAACTGTCAAAACAAAAAAGCAAAGCACATCCATTAAAAGGATACTATGATGGACAATAAGTACTGTACAAATAAAAAAGCTGTCAAGTCAGTTGACATTTGCAGTGCCGTTTTGAGTATAGAGGGTTCGAGAGGATCCGCACTTATTGGTTGGGATATAAGGAAAAGCATCTGAGTTGAAAAATAGACGGAAAAATTTCGCTTATATAGTAATTATTATTAAAGAAGGCTTAAATAGACGGAAAGATTCCGCCTATTGACTCGAAAAATGCGAAGAAGGGAGATTTTACTTTGCGTAATCGGAAAACCTCCCCTTATTTACCCCGAAACAAGCTCATTTCTGCATTTAACCGGAAAATCTCCGCTTATTTTCCTTTTGTAGGTTAATCGTTTCAGGAAAAAGCCTTTTTTTAAAAGGGGGTGAGTCCAAGAGGCCATCGTTTTAATGCATTACGGCGAACCATACCAAAAGTAAGTGAGACTTTATATAAATAAGGATTTTGCATTCCAAATCAAAACCACCAGTGTGAACTGGTGGTTTGTTCTGCGGCTAAAAGCCTCTCTTACCGGCCTCGGCCTTAAAGGCCCACTGAAAAGGTTTCCCTTCTGCACCACATTCACTCACCAATTCTAAAGAATTTCTTTATTTACTTCCGATTTTTCTCACCCGTGAACGGATCGAATTCTTCGAACAACGTTAGCTGATCAGCCATATAATCTTCTTTCAGCT
>Ga0182738_1002787_pt1 | contig 20520 bp, 10 predicted proteins | sample eDN5th30CBELigMG_FD_128876 | JGI IMG/M metagenome (GOLD analysis project Ga0182738, IMG submission 128876) | Enriched Miracle-Growth compost microbial communities from Emeryville, California, USA - eDNA 5th pass 30_C BE-Lig MG (version 2)... ... | reverse complement strand
TTAAACCTTCCAATACAAAATAAAATTCAAAAATTTAACAACAATATGAACGGTTTTCTCATGATTTTCAGAGCTCTTTAGAAGAGAGAGATATTTAGAGAGATGCCTCTGGTTAGCAAATTTAAAATTTGAAATGAGAGATAAGCCAGAGTTTTTTGTCGGTTTTTACAAAAGCAATGCCCTTGATTTCGGAGTTTTAGAAGTTTTTTGCCTTTGAGAAATTTCGCATGGAGTGATTTTAATTGGCTAGCCAAAGAACTGCTTTTATTAGTTTAATTGCTAAACAAATTGATCAGATCAGAAAAGGATATACTTAAGCTCCACCACTCTTTTCTCCTAACCATAAAAGAGACCTTGAGAATTGTCTTGAGATCTTGGGTCTGTGGGGCCTAGAAAGGGTCTAATGCAGGTTATTTTGGAGCTTTGACGGGGTTTGATAAGAGAGGGGAATGAGATAATCAAGGCGTTTGTTGATGACGAAATATTAATCGCTAATTTTATTTAGTTAAGTGAAGCGTTTTTTTAGTAGAGAAATAAACTAGAATTAGTATCCGTTTTGATCTCGTTCAATTATAATGTATGGTCTCCAATAGCGATTTGACTTGAAAGAGGGCCTCTACAGGTCCTCTAAACTCTCCCCTTCGTATAATTAACCTCCAGAATACGGAATCCAGTATTTCATTTTTGATCAATACTGGATCAAGTATTCAGAAGATAAGTCATAGAACAAAACATCCAAAAAAAATTTATTTTAAGACGAGAGAAAATTGCTTTAAGGGTCTTCTAAGCGTTAGTCAAACTAACGATTTTGAATCTTACAGGCGATGGTTAATTAAAAATTTATTCTGCATCAAATATATTCACCTTAATCGGCCCAATTAATTATTTATACTGCTCAACTTTCTTTAATAAATCATATCTTAAAAAGTTTTAAATCTTCTTCAAACAACCCCTACTTTCACTTTCCCACAGATCCCATGCAAGAATTCATGATTACCTATACTGATGGATCAAGAGTCACTGAAGGTCTCAAGCTCTTGTCCCAATTCAAAGAATGCAAGCTTTTTGTTTACGGAGTTTACTCTTCCAACCGCAAAACCAAATACGTCCTTAAATTATTCCCCAAGACCAAATTCGGAGTCACCCAATACAGCAAAGAAAAGCTCATGTTCCCTCTTTCCCACAAAAACATCATCAGTCGTGTCCCCATCGTGTGCCACGACGACAGATTTTACCCCTTGTTGACTGAGCACGCTCAATACGGCGACTTTTTTAACCTTGTTACCAAGGGTTATTTGAACAGCGAAGTCCTTGTGAGAACTTATTTCCACCAAATGATTGCTGGTCTTGAATATATTCACTCTCAAGGAGTTGCCCATCTTGACCTCAAGCTTGATAACATTCTTCTTGGAGCTGATTTCCAACTCAAAATCATCGATTTTGACCAAGCTCAATCAGCTAAGGATGACGTTATTACTTCTGGCGGCACCACAAACTACAGAGCTCCTGAAGTTATTGATGGCAGCTGCTACGAAATGACTGCTGCTGATATCTTTTCTGCTGGTGTTATCCTCTTTACATTCCTCGCCAGACAATTCCCCTTCACTGAAAAAGAAGATCCCACTCACACAAACGTCAATTGTTATTCAACTTTTGTCCACAATAACGACGCCTTTTGGGCCGGAAAAATCAAACAAAGAGGCAGCAAGAATGTCTTTACCCAAGACTTTATGGATTTGGTCAACGGTATGTGCGATGATGACTGCCTTGAAAGATTCACAATCAGCCAAATTAAAGCCTCAAAGTGGTACAGAGGTCCCGTCCTTGATGATGCCACCCTCAAAACCCAAATGAATGCCATCTTCCAAAACAAGAACAAGAAGTAAATGGAATCCTAAACATTCTAATTGAATTTTCTCTCGGACTGATCTGATTCAAAAACATTTTTATAATGAGATTCCTTTCGCACGCTTTTAATAATTAAATAATGACGAAATGGTGATTTTTTTAATCCATTTTCTAAATCAATGTAAACTATATGATATGTTTTATATCCCCTCAGTAAATAACTTTTTTCAATATGTTGTCAAGTAACCCTCAAATCATGTTTATCCCATTCAAAAAAATTTTAGTCTCGCTTTAAATTCAAAATATTTTGGCTCATTTTGTTAGATTTATTAATTCCCGTTGTGCTATTCCCTCTCTGGCCCATATTTTATTTACGGTCTAATTTGGTGTATTTCCCGCTTTTGGCAATTAACTTGATGATTATTAATTTCGTCTTGATGTGGGATGAATGTTTGGGTTGTAGCTTTATAATGAGTCTATTTCAAATTTCTTTGTGAGAGAGGTGAAGTTTTGGAATAGATTTGGTGAAGTGACTTGATTAAACAAAAAAAAGCTTGATCAATTTAATCACCTGGCACTTGTATTGATTTAATTTTAGATCAGATAAGAATTTCTGACGCTTTCAAAAAGAGAAAGAGCGTTTGGGAAATATGTAGTGAGCCTTTGAAGGGATTTCATAATGAAGAGAAGCTGAAAGGTTTATATTGAGTGAAGAAAAGAGATGAATTATTCTCTAGCTTTTTTTTGGAGGTGAGCAGCATAAGTGTTTATTTGCGCGAGAATCTTGTTTTTGAATCTTTATTAAAGCTATAAATCGAATTGTTCTGCAAGACAATAGAAGGCTCATTCGGATAATAAATATTTAGCAAACACCTTCTTGTCTGGATTTTTATCAGAATACTGCCTTTCTTGGAGTTTATGAGAAAAACCCTTTTTTTAATTCAAAAAAATATAAACATAATGAAGTTATCCATCTTCTCAGAGTCTTTCGATCTCCCTTTGAACTTATTGAAGAAAATAAACCCTTGAAGGATCTCATAACTTCATTCTCGGAAACGCACAATCAGGACCTAACAAAAAGTGTTTGCATTAAATCTAAAGAAAAAGTTAAGTCTCACACACGTTGTTGAGGATCTCATTTCTAATGTTGTTACCTCAAAAAAGGAATGCGTTGGACATTTATAGCCGCATAGCTATTGCTTTCTATTGTGAATAAAAGGAATCCAACTTAAAAGTTTATTGTGGGTTTAAGTGATCTTAGATAAACTATCTAATTAAAAGCACCAATTTGGCATTGTTTTCTGACGAATACCAGGAGAAATCTTTTTTCAGTGGAAATGCATCCGTGAAACATTCATGTTTCGTTTAACCATAAGCATTCCAATAGCAATAAAATAGGATCTACGTGTCTCAAGTGAAACATTAGATTGTTTGGCTTGATTCAATAATGTAGTTATTCTGCATACATTTTTGCAATCCTAAATCTTTCGCATACTGTGAGAGGGTGTTGTTTACAGATTTTGCTTAAAATATACGCTTCGTTTCCCTTTCATTTTTGACAAAACTCGTTCTTTGAAGTTTTTGGAAGAAAAAAGAAATTGCGCTGGTTAAATTTTGAATAGCTTGTTTGATGTTCCTTGCAAAGAAAAACACTGATATAATAGGATCAAGACGGAAAAACAAGCGTGATTTAAAACTTGAGACAAAGAAAATTTTGCCTTTCACTTCTCTGAATTAAAGTTTCTCTCTTGAAATCTTCTCAATAGCATTTCTGCTGCTAATGAATGACTGAAATTATTCCAAAAGAGATCCTTGCAGATCCTCATTATTCCTTTATCCAAGCTTTATATTGTCATTGTAATGACCTCTAAGATCCCCTCACTTTGTTAAAAAACTTTTTCCATTGAGATTTTAACCAAATCATCTCAAACTAAAATCTGTGAACGAAAAATTTGATTCCACAAGAACCATCTCTGAATCCCCAGAATCAAGCTGAACACAAAAGACCTGAATAGGATTATTCCAAGGGTGACCCTTCATATGTCTTCAGGAGTGAATTGTGCTTCTCTTAAGACTTTCTTTAACATTAAAAAAGAAGAAGAAAAAAATGATAGAAAGATCTTCTCAAAGGACCCTGCATCTCTAACCAAGTCAAAATAATTCAGAATCAGAGACTTTCCTTATTTGATATTTAAGATCATCTGGATCATTCTTGTACACTACAGTTTTTCGAGTTCATAAGATCGACTCCCCTCTTGGTTAAGTTTCAAATATAGCATAGAAAATCTCATTCAAATTTTCAGGAATGAATGCTGAAATGGCTCTAAATCTCTCAAAAAAATGCATAAACTTGTTATTACAAAAGGGAAATCTAAAAGTCCTTTTGTGAAATTTGAAAAAGGCGTTTGGCTTTTTGTTGGAATATTGAGAAATCTTTGAACTCCAACATTAATTTCGATTGACTTGAAGAGGTTCCTGAGATTTTATGACTAAATCAAAAGGACTTTAATTTTCTCCTAAAAGACTATTCGAATTTAGCCGACCTTTATCACTTGATATTTGTATCGATTTAATTTTCGCTCAGATGGAAATTTCTGGTATGGGAAGAGAAAGAGCGTTAGAGAGATGGAGTGAGGTTTTCAAGGATTTTTAGGGGACTATGAGGGATAGATTACTAAAGGATTGTATTGCTTCAGACAGTATATGAAGAGTCAGTCTTATCGTTTTTTTGTTTTTCGAAAAAGGGATAACAAGTTTTATATGCGCCAGATTCGTGTATTTGAATTCATTAAAGCAGCATGAAAGAATTCAAATGATAATTAGGGTAATGCTGGTAAAGGTTGAATTTCTATACAAACCCCGAGAATCGAATGATATCATCTTCTTTTATATTAGAAGACTCTCTTCTCTTGACGTTTATCTAAGCAACTTTTTTTTTTGTCAATTCACATAAAAAATATAAAGTTATCCATCTCAGAAAATTCTCTTGGAAAACTCAATTTAGATCAGCTTACAATCTCTCGCGGAGCTCAAGGAGAATGAAAGAAAAGTCACGCCTTTACATTCATTGCTGTTTTGCGGCATTTTGTTTTTCACTTTACCTTATGAGAGGCTAGCATTTGTTTGTGATAATAAAATTTATCGATGATCTCATCCTTAACATTATTACGTCAAAAAGAAATGCTCAGATCTTTTATAGCCACACGACTGTTGTCTTCTATTGTGGAAAAAATAAGATGACGCAAATCCTTTTTTGTGGGTTTAATTTGCCTTTTGATCAAATATCGGTTTAAACGATCGGTTATATAATTGAAAGTGACCAATTTGACATTTTTTCTTCGAGAGAACAATCTATCACAGGACTGCTGAGTCGAACCTTTAGCACTGTAAAAAATGTTCCGGAAGATAGTTGAAGAGCTAGCCTCCCATTTTATTGTGAAAAATTAACGTAATTAAAAATTTTCGGAGATTTTTGAAAGGAAAAAAAGGTGAAATCAAAATTGAAGTCGGTTTATAATGATTGCTATAATAAATATTTTTCCCTTTGCTTTTCATATTCATATAAAGTCTTGATGTGTCGGTTTAAGCGGAAGTGTTTCAATATAAATAAACTACGTGTCTTGTCTCAAAATAAAATATTGTATTGCTTGGTTTTATTTAAGAATGTGATTTTTTTTGCATTGCTGTCTTCTTCCCCAATATTGAACTTTTAGCAGAGAGTAAGACAGTGATGTTCTGAGGTTTTGCTTGAGCTATCCCGTCTGTTTTTCTCCCGTCTTTTACTTCAGGCAAACTTCTTCTTTCAAGTTTTAAAAAAATTTGAAAAAGAGCTCAAATTTTATGCAATGCTTCTTCAGGTTTTGTCTTGAAGAAAAACACTATTTGTGGTGGCACCAAGAAGTTCAACACAAGACATGATATAAAGAGAAATAAATATCTTGTCCCTCGACTCTAAGAACAAAAATTTTTTCTTGAACTTTTCTCGATAATTTGTCTCTATGATTACAAAAGGCTGAGAGAGAATAGAAAGATATCCTTGCAAGCCTTCACTATTCCTTTGTTATTCTGCCATTTCTACAGCTTCCTAAGATCGCTTGGCTTTGTATTTCAAAAAAGGTTTTTCCCTTGAAATTTTAACTAAACCCTCTGAAACTAAAATGTGTGGATCAAAAATCCAGCCTCTCAAATTTCAGAATCAAACGCTCAAGAAAGCTAAGCAATAGCGATTAGTCAAGGATCATTCGAGGAGAACTTTAATTCGTGTGACTTCTGATTGAAAAAATTTGATGAAGCAAATTTTGTTTTTCTCATGGCTTTTTGTTTTTGCTTCAGTGAGAGAAGAAAAACGATAGAGGAAACTTCTCAAAGAAATTTGTATCTTGATTGAGTTTCCAACAATTAAGAGTCAGGATTTTTCCTCGTCTGATTGATCTTTACGAAAATCTGAGCTATTTTTGAAGACTACCATTTTTAGCACTCAACAAAAATAGCCACTCTCTTTATTTAAATTTGAAAAATGGCAGAAAAATTCCGCCTGAATTTGAATAAAGAGATGTGGCAACGGCTCAAGGTCCCACAGAAGATGCTTATTTCAAAGATGAAAAATTAAAACCTTTTTGGGAAGGCATTTAGTTTTTTGATTGAACTCTTGAGAAATCTTTTAAAGTTCAACATTAATTTCGTTTGACTTGAAGAGATGTCTGAGATTTTCTGACAAATCTAAAGCATTTCAATTTTCTCCTGGAGGACAATTTGCATTAAGCCGATTTTAAATTAATGAATCACAGCGATTAGCCTCCCACGTACTAATTTCATATAGGGTAATTTTCTTCTAAAAAATGAAGCTGGGAGGACGGTGAGTGCTTAGGTTTCTTTCATTTTTGTTGAGAATTTGTGGAGGTTGAAGGGTGTCAAGAGGGAATGGGGATATTTAACCTTTTAAAAATTTCACATTTTGTTTTTACCAAAAAACCTGTAAAAATCAATTTTTGATAAAAATTAAACGCATGATAGAGAATGTTCTGATCACTTTCAATACATTTAGCTACTAATATTGGAAATCATATTCGTATTAATTAATAAAACGAAGCATTTTGGATCTCTCTCTTTCTGAGAAAACCTCGTCCTATTTAGGTCAAAACTAGATTAAAGGACGGGCTTAGTATCTTTAAGAAGCCAAGTGAGACCAATATGTAGGCATTAAAAAGGTTTATTTTTCTTCATATTGACTGGATTTTTGTTTATGATTTAAAAAAGGTTGCAGGTTTGTATTGAAATCATTCTTGGGATGGGTTTAAAAGGTTTTGTGTCAATGTTTGTTATTTTTTATTGTTTGGTTTATTTTATTAAAGTATTTAAAAAGATAAAACCATCCCAGCAAACAACCTTTAAAAACCAAGAAACAGATCTTCTCTTCTAATTGTTAGAGACATTGGTATTTTATGTGTTTTTAAGTCAATACCATGAGGGGTGAGTTTGAACGAGAGAAGATTGACAGCAAGTTTTTGTCGTTTTTCGGAGAATCTGGTTTAATTAGATTTTAAATTTTTTTAGTTGAAAAACCTCAATTTTATAAAGGTTTTTCCAACAAAATCAACATGGAATTTTCACCTTTTCCCTTCCATTCTATGGCTTTCCAATATCATCCTCAACAGCTCATCAAAAAAGTCAAGGGGAAAGCGATAAAATTAACTGTTGAGAAGGGTTCAGTGCAAGCCCAAGTATTCAAAAAGGGAAAATTTATTTTAGGACAAAATTTGTCTTGAATCGCGTTTGGCCAGAAGAAGAAAATTTGTAGGTGATCCAAAAATATCATAAATTAAAAATTTATCACAAAATTTCATTTTCCAAAGATTTTATTTTGGTTTATTTCTATTTTTCACTTATCAAATTCCGACCTCTATAATATTTATACATCTCTGGTCATTCCAATCAATAATAAATTTTCTCTAAAAAATTTAATTGACCTTAAATCAACCCTACATCTCCAAAAATCCATCATGGAACTCGACATCACTTACACTGATGGCTCCAGAGCCACTGACACCCTCATTGTAACCAAAAAGCTCGGCAATGGCAAGCTTTTTGTCTATGAGGTTTACTCACCAACCCGCAAGACAAACTACGCTTTAAAGCTCTTTCCAAAGACAAAGTTCGGAGTCAAACAATACAGCAAAGAAAAGCTCATGTTTCCTCTTCAGCATCCCAATATTATCAAGAGGATCCCTATCGCCTGCGAGGACCCAACATTTTACCCTTTGTTGACAGAATTCGCGAAAAACGGCGATTTTTTTGAACTTGTGACTGGTGGGTATTTGAGTGGAGAAGTCTTGGTGAGGACTTATTTTCATCAGCTTATTGAAGGGCTGGAATACATTCATTCACAAGGGATTGCTCATTTAGATTTGAAATTGGAAAATTTGATGCTTGGAGAGGATTTTAAGCTGAAAATTATTGATTTTGATCAAGCTCAAAGTTTGAAAGATAAGCTGATTAGTTCAGGAGGAACCATTTGCTATAGAGCTCCTGAAGTGATTGAAGGGACTTGCACGGACTTGGCGGCTGCAGATGTGTACACAGCTGGGATTATTTTGTTCACTTTTATGGCGAAACAATTCCCTTTTGCTGAGAAAGAACAAGATCCCACACATACTGATATCAATTGTTATTCAACTTTTGTTCACAATAACAAGTTGTTTTGGCTCGGAAAAATTAGAAGAAAGAACAAGATGAACAGCAAAGCTTCTTTTACCAAAGATTATATTGAGTTGTTGAATGGAATGTGGAATGTTGATCCTGATATGAGGTTCACTCTTAAACAAATAAAGGCTTCAAAGTGGTACCAAGGACCCGTCCTTGATGAAAATATGTTGAAAATTCAAATGAAAATGATCCTTGATACCTTCAAGGGGAACAATTAATTGAAAGTGAGATGTTATTCATTCGTTCGAATGAGACTTTTTATCTATAAAAACAATATTTTTCCACAAAGAATATAATTCTGGACTGGAGATGTTTAATAAAAATTTTTATATAAAAGTAGTTTATCACAGTAAAAAATGATGTATTTGTGTTTTCTAAAAGTAATAAATTGAAAATTTTATAAGAGTTGTTGTTGATGACTTTTGAAAAGAAGTCTGAATCCATATTAACTGTATAATCGTTTATTTTGCAGTATTTATTTTACTTTGAAATCTGAAAAAAATCTTTTAAATTTATCTGAGGAAATTAGATGACACGCCTTTTTCGTTTTGAACACTTCCAAATTTTTTTACCACAAAATTTAAAATACTTAACTATCATTAATTTTTACCGGATTTTAGACTTAAAAACAATATACAGGCGACAATTGAAAGAGAAATGTAATTCTGGGAAAATCAGTTTACAGGGTTGAATGGATCCTTCTCTATTTTGACCACTACAGACCTCTGAACCCTTGACTTTTAAGGTAGTTCTCAAGAAAATTTATTCAAAATTTCAAGGATTTTGAAGAGGAAAGAAAGGGGTTTAATGATAAAAATGAAATCAAGGACCTCTCGCTGCACAAAAGTCGACCATTTCTACTGTCATTTTTTAATGATCTGCCTGAAAATCATATTTACTTCAACTTCGGTTAGTGAAAAGGAAACATTTATTTTGGTTCGAAAATTAGGATAATACTGGAAAATTAAGTGTAAGGTTCGAGAAATTCGATCTTTGAAAGAAAATTGAAGTCATCTGACAGGAAGAAAAGAAGCATGTCGTCTTTTAGAATAATGAATAAAATAAGCATGTTTCGGAGCGGCATTTGGATTAAAAAACAGACTTGTTTTACAATTAAAAATTTTGAGGAGCACAATTGAGCTCCGCATTAATTTTGGCTTTTGTTTATTTTGTGACTCAAGAACAAATTCAAATATCTTAACGCTCCCAATTTATCATACATACAAACACTTGCCCATATCAAAAACAGTCGAGCCCTCTCTGATGAAGCTTTTTCCATGAACTTGATTGATATTTCAAGAAGATAAAATAGCTTCTTTATAGGTTGTTATTGTAAAAGACATCTGTGCTTGGCTGAAGGTTTTATCAATTTCTTTCTTGATAATACATCAAGTTAAGAGTTAATGCATCTTGAGTTAACTATTGATTGATAATAATTTAGTTGATTTGGTTGCGGAAATCATCCTATGATCGCAAGTTGATTTTATTTATTAAATTTAATTTTTGGTGTTGATTATTGTTGTCTTTGTTGGTCTCAAAATAAACGCTGCAAAATCAGCTATCCGTTTTCTCTAAACGCTTCATTAACTCAAATTCGCTTTCGACTTCGACCAATAATAACTTTTCAATTTGATAAATACACGTTGGAGGGGAATAATTAAATTTTTTGGGTGGCGTTGCCACCCTTATTATTTGTTCGCAATTTCGATTGTGAACGCTCTCCTTTTCCATATAATGAATTATTGAGGCCCTGGGAGTTAATAATTCGTTTAAATATGCGCCGATATTCACGCATTTTCTGGATATAGAGAGATATGAAAAAAATACGCCTTTGTGAAGATTCGAAATTTTCTGTGAGACCTTAAATAAAGGAAAAATGTGATGAAAGAATTGCGGGGGAAACGAGGTATTATCTATTTATTTTGTTATCATATTTCTTTAAAACGGACAAAATAAACTCTCTCAATATATCGAAGGTTTTCTTATATTGGAAAAAACGAATGTTTTGGTTCAAAAATTTGAAAATCAATCAACTAAACTTAGAGGATTTAAAAACACGTATGGTAACTTTTTTATAAATTTAACAAAGGGATGAGAGGGATGTTATAAACCGACTTTAATAAGCGCATGTCGGTTTAGAAACCTAATGCAGTTCGCTTCCAAGTTCGGTTTGTCTTTAAGCAGTTCAGTTGATCAGTTCAGCTAAAAGAGCCCAGCTTCTATTATTTTACCCTGTTAACTCTATTTCAAAATTTTGCTGATCAGCTTCTTTTATTAACTTCTTCTGGCTCTAGCCAATTTACATAAAGAAAAAGAGATAATTTTGGCATTGTATTAACAGCCCTGTGTCTTATCAGCCTTGACAAGTCCCTTGGGAAGGTCAAGAGAGATTTTATTGAGGAAAGAGTACAGACTGGATCTCCAGTATCAAAAGAGACTTAGCATAAATTTTAGGGCAAGAATTAATCAATAAACAAAAATAAACAATTCAGAGAGCGTTAGTTTTTTTAATCAATAGATTTGCGATAAACGGCTAAACATTAAAACCAAGAAAAATCAGTGCATTTATGCGCGGAAATTCGCTCCCAGGAACTTGCTTGTATTTATTCATCCGATCTCAATTTATAATTTAATTCCTTAAATTCATCTCAGCAAAAAACAGTAACCCTTTTCTTTTCTCCCCTTTTCTCTCAAAACCCTCAACATCTCATGCAATTATCTGTCATCTTTGATCATCCTTCCAGATCCCCCGAACCTCTCAACGTCACAAAAAAGCTCGGCCAAGGCAAACTGAGCGTCTATGAGGTCTATTCTCCTGGCCGCAAAACCAACTATGCCCTCAAAGTTTTCCCAAAGAACAAGTTCGGAGCCATCCAGTACAGCAAAGAAAGGCTTATGTCGAGATTTAGTCACCGAAATATCATTCAATTCATCCCAGCTTCCTTCCAGGACCAGAGCTTTTACCCTTTGTTGACTGAGTACGCTAAATATGGAGACTTTTTTGATATTGTAACAAAGGGCTGTTTAATGACAGAAGTCCTTGTTAGGACCTATTTCAGACAGCTTATTGAAGGAATTGAATATATCCATTCGCAAGGAGTGGCTCACTTGGATCTTAAGCTCGAGAATATTATGCTGGGAAGCAATTTTGAATTGAAAATTATCGATTTTGATCAAGCCCAGGACATTAATGATACAATGATAACTTCAGGAGGAACGGTTAATTACCGAGCTCCAGAAGTTAAAGATGGGAGCTGTAGCAAGTTAGCAGCTGCTGATGTGTATGCTGCAGGGATCATTCTTTACGTTTTTGCCACTAAAGAGTTCCCTTTTATGGAAAAAGAAAATCAAACCAGTGAAGATAATAATTCTTATGCTGGTTATTTGAAAAATATTACCGGTTTCTGGGCCTCAAAGAGCAAGAAAAGAGGCCAAAGAAACTTATTTACTCGAGACTTTGTGGACCTTATTGATGGAATGTGGAACAGTGATCCCAGTTCTCGGTTCACTATTAACCAAATAAAAGCCTCGAAATGGTATCAAGGACCTGTTTTAGAAGAAAGTAGCCTTAAAGTCCAAATGAATTCTATCATTGCCAAGAAAATCAAGTCAATGAGCTGTTAAAATGGATTTTTGAAAAAGAAAATTCGTTATTTTCGTACATTTTGTAACAAAATCAAAGAGCAATTAATAGACCTCATTGATTAAAGATATGAGTGAGGAAAATTAATTGTTCTTAAATAATTTGTCTTTGTCATCTTTGTCTAGTCTGCTGGCGAATCTGCCTGTTATCTATTCTATTTGTAAACCTTCATCATCATTATTTGCTGAATTCAAAGCACCTCTCATTCGAAAATCTTTCACCCCTATTATTGATCTTATCTTTTTATATAAATAAATACAAAGACAAGTCTTAAAGTGACTAATAAATAAAAAAGTTTGACTTTTTTGGAATTCTCACATTCAAAACTAGATGACTCAACAATTTGGACTTGATGATTTTCTGAAACATATAAAGAACAAACCAGACGATGATAACTCCAACAAATCGAATAAATCCGCTTCCAATAAATCAGCTCCGTCAATTAATCCAGGTACATCTTTCAATCGACAAATAAGTCCTAAATCTTCCGATAAAGCTCATAAAGAAGAGAAAATATCAGCACAGATGCAGAAAAGAATCAACGACTTTTTCAGATCTGACAATCCTCCAGAGCAACAAGTAACTTTTTCAGATTCAATCATTCTTTTTCTTTTAAGAAATTCTCCTCTCACAATTTTTTATCAGAAAGCAGCAAAAGGCCTCCTCGATAAAAAGGCTTTTGTCTTTATCCCATTTGCACCAGACCTTGATAAAAAGAAGATTGATGCCTTAACAGAAAGGATCAGAAGAAATGGTGGTATCACATTTCGTGTTGATTTCTACGACTGGAAACCTTCTACATCCCTTGATGTCTACATCGTTGTTACTAAAGAAATGTCTTATCAGGTTTTTCTCAAGAGATTTTAACTGAATTCTTATTCACAAATAGATGTTATTGGAGACGATCCCAGAACTTATACATGAGAGGCTGAACAAATTTACGTTTATTGACTGGAGATGGATAACAGATTGTCTGAGAGATAGAGAGCTGCTTGATGTGGAGAGTTATATAATAGACTGGAAAAGAGTGAAAGAAGCGGAAAACATGAAGAGATTAGAGCAGATAATGAGAGAAGAAGAGGAAGCAGGAAGAAAAGAGCAATTTGAAAAAGAAATGATCATAGGCGATAACGATGACGATGAGAATGAAGTGGTTCCTATCTCAAGGCCAGCAGCATCAGGGAATGATAACCTCAATGAGAAGAGAGGATATGATGAATTACAGAGGGCCGGTTCAAAAGAAAGCGAGAAATTGATGAAGGAAAGGGAAGAAGATAATGAGATAGAAGAGATAGAAAAGCCAAAAAAGAAGCTGAGAATTCGAGAGAATGAAGAAGTGATGAATGCATATCGATATTTATATGATTATCGGCTTGGAATCGAAGATGAAGATAAATACGAAGATGAGCCTGAGCCAGAAATCAAAGATATTATGGAGATTGAAGACAGCCCGCCTAAGAAAACCGTTCAAAACCCAGGAAGAAGAAAGCCAGAAGAGCTTATCGTACCAAGAGTCGAAGTGAAAAGTCCACCTCTAAGAGTGGTGGAGGAGCTTCAGATTCCAAGAAGAGAGCGAAAAGAAGATGTCAAAAGTCCACCAAGAGGAGCGATAGAAGATCAGTTAACAAAGCCAAAAATTGAGCATAGAGAAGAGGCTAGAAGTCCAAGGAAGATGGTAGTAGAGGAACTAAAGGTTCCAAAACAGGAATATAGAGAGGAGAGTAGCAGAGGTTCTTCAAGATCAAGAGGAGATTTTGAGGATCTATTGACATCGCCCAAGGTGGAATATAGAGTAGAAGCCAGAAGTCCAGGGAAGATGATGGTTGAGAATCTAAGCGTTCCAAGGCAAGAATATAGGGAAGAGAGTAGTAGAGGTTCTTCAAGGTCAAGGGGTGACTTTGAAGATCTTATGAGATCGCCTCGAGAAGAAATGAAAAGTCCAGGAAGAATGGAGGAGTTGAAGATACCAAAGATAGAAGAAGAGCAGCCGAAGAGTCCAAGAAGTCCATCGAGGAATGCTTTTGATATGATAATGGGAAGAGATAAAGGAGGAGCCGTAAAAACTGAGCATAAAAGTGAGGGTATTTGTTGTTGGAGTTGATGGCTAATTGTGTTAGGTGAATCATCAAGAGGAAGCGCTTTTGATATGATCATGGGAAGAAATAAAGCAGGAGGAGGAGTGAAAACTGAACATCAAGGCGAGGAGATTTGGTGGAGTTGGGGGTTAATTGTTTTAGATGAATCATCAAAAGGACTCAGACAAATCAGAGATAGGTCAGGTAATGGAGGAAGAGCGGAAGAAGAATCAAAGGGAAATAACAGGCAAGAAGTTCATATACAGACGAATTTGAACCAACATTTGACTGATGTAAAAGAAATTTCTATTGAGAGAAAGTCTTAAGAGGGATTTTTAGGAGTTTGAGAAGTTGCTTAAAGTGTATATAACCAAGAAGGACAAAGGAAGAATGTAAAATTTTACACAAAATAGAAGGGAGAATAAATATCAGTATCTTAGGCATGCATATAGAAATGGTATCGCAGCGATAAAATCAGTTCCATTCCGTATCGAGAATGCGGATCAAGTGAAGGGAGTTGCTGGAATTGGAACGAAGATCCGTGATAAAATTAATGAGATTTTGTCAACAGGAAAACTAAAGAAAGCTGAACAATTGACGGTATAGAGAGATTTTTGAAAGGGAAATATTAAGGTCAAATGAATAGGATGAGAAACAGACTGTGATAAATTTGTTGACAAAAGTGTGGGGTGTCGGATCTCAGACTGCGACAAGTCTATACGAAAAGGGAATAAAGGATATTGAAACTCTTCGGAAACATCAATATCTTCTTAACGATAATCAAAAGGTAAATTGTATGGGGTGTTTAATTGTTAATATTCAAAGGTGGGACTGAAATACTTTGAAGATTTTGAAAAGAGAATCCCAAGAGAAGAGATAGCAAATATCGTTCAAATTATCACTGAGAAAGTCAATGAATTGGCAGGCGGTCCAGGAATTTATGATGTAACCTGTTGTGGATCTTATAGAAGGTATTTTGGAATGAGAGGAGTTGGGAATAATTGAGAATAGAGGGAAAGCGACATGTGGAGATATCGATATATTGATGTCACGAGCAGATGGAAAGCCATTTGAAGGATTTTTAAATCGTGTTGTTAAAGGGTATCTGATTCACAAGAAGAGATGGATTTCTCAATAAAAATAATAGGCTTGAAAAGACACTGATAACGGACCATTTAACAAGAGCAAAAATGAGTCCTTTGGGGAGTGAAACATACATGGGAGTCTTGAAATACAACGGAGTCCACAGAAGAATTGATATGAAGGTTTGAATTCTTTGAGAAATTTCTTGTTGAATTTTTGTGAATAGATTTACCCACATGATCAATACGGATATGCAGTGCTTTACTTTACAGGATCAGATCAGTTTAATAGGACAATAAGATTGGTGGCGTTGAAGAATGGGTTGAGTTTGAGTGATCATGGGTTGTCAAGAGTTGAGAAAACTGAGAAAGGACAGAAGATCATTCCAGAGAATATCCCTTGTTATACTGAGCATGAAGTGTTTGACGTCGTGGGAGTTAAATATAAACCTCCTGAAGAAAGAGAGGTTTAGTGTTAGAGAGGGGAATTTATTTGATATATGTTTTGAGGAATCATTGATTGATTGTGATTTCTAACATCTGTATGTATTTGTATGGTATTTAATAAATTAGCACATGAGTGTATTTCTTGAGAATGAAGCTTTCGAGTATTGAAGATTTTTTCTTTGTGTTGTGGATTGAGGAAAATTTTTTGTCCAAAAGATTTTCGAAACAAAATCGAAACAAAAATTTCTTTTTTTTTTTTTGAAGTGGAAAATTTTTCAAAACTTTTTGTCGACCAAAGAGACATGACAGCTTGAAGAAAAACATAAAAAAATCGATTTTTGCTTGGAATCTCAAAAAATTCAAGAAAGACATCTTCTGATTCAATTTTATTAATTTTGAAAAGAAAATTCTCTTATTGAGTATTGTTAAAAACAGCTTGTTAAATTCAAAAATTTTTTTTAACTCAGGCATATTCTCAATCTATATATCTAAATATGTCCCACAGTAAAAAATCACCCTCAACTCCTTTATACTACATCCGCTCTTCCATTCAAGCCAAAAAACGTTCACTTTCTCAACTAATTTCCCCCAACCATTCCAGAAGCAATAGTTCTCTTACAATCTCAGACATAATGTCTCCAATGGCCAATTCTATGCAAGCTTTGGCTTCTTCCCATGAAGAACTCTTGATGAAATACGTCCTAGCGTCTGCTGAGATTGAAAGGTTGGTGATAAGTAACGCAATGGCCAAAAGAGAAACAGAGCAATGGAAGCATAAATATAAAGAATGTGAGCTTCTTATTAAAAGAAAATCATCTTTAGAATCCGTAAGATCTGCAGGCTATATTGTAAATGACTTATTTTATGAAGGAAATGGAAGAGAGTAATATTTATAAGTTGAAATATGAGAAGGAAAGAGCGAGGGTTTCATTGTTAGAAGAAGATAATACTACATTACAAGAAACTTTAAATTCAAAAGAGGAGGAGCTGAGAACATTGACTGAAGCTTCAATCGGTGCGATTGGTGTTGATTTGATTGAAAAAGAAAAGGAAATTGAATTTTGGAAAGAAAAGTATGAGAAGTTGGAAGATGAGCGTATCATTCAACTAAAAGAGTTGAGACAAAAAACTGAAATCGTCTTAAGAACAAAAATCGTAAAGAGGAGTTTTTCGGGGTGTTTTATTAAAGAATTTTGTATAGGAAATAGAGGTTTCAGAAGCATTTAAGAAATATGAACAAGAAAAGAAACAAATGAAAGTGAAATTTGAAGAGTTAACAAAGGAGATTCAAAATTTGAAAGGACAATTAGACTTTGTGAATAACGAGAAAATGTCAATGTCAACACAGTTGAACAAAATCAAAGAAAAAAGTAGCAGTGATAAAGAAGAGAATAAAGGCTTATTGGCAGGCCAAGTGAAGAAGTTCCAAGAAGATATTGAAGAGAAAAAGAACAAGATTTTGGAGCTTTTGGATCAAGCTGAAGAACATGAGAAAGAAAGGCTTCGCCTTAATAACGAATTGGAGAGATTAAAAGAGGAAAACTCTCAAGTTGAAGAAAGAATGAGAGGAGGATCAAAGGAGAAAGAAGAGAAGATAATAGAAATGATCGGTGAGATTCAGGGGTTAAAGGAGGAAGTTGAGATCTTGCAAATAGAGAATAGTCGGTTGATAGGAGAGATTGACCAGGTGAAGGGTCAGAATGAGTATGAGTCAATGACCCAAAGGAGTGAATTACAAGAGCAGAATAATCAATTGGGAGGACAATTGGAGGAAGTAAAGCAAGAGCTGGAGTTTTCAAAGAAGGAAATTGAGAGGTTATTGGAGGAATTGGATAATGCAACAAAGAAGACAAGCAATGAGGAGGAGATAAAGGAATTAAAAGAGACACAATTAGCGTTGACAATTCATATAGATAGACAGAATCAAGAACTGGAATTTTTGCATAAAGAAAGAGAGAAATTTGCAAGACAGCATGAGATGGATGTTCGAGCTTTGAAGGAGATGGATAAAGAAAGAAACAATATTACAGTAGAATACAATACACTACAATTACGTTTGGATATTTTACAAGGCGATTTAGATTACGCCAACGAAGAGAAAGAAGGAATAATGAAGGATTTAGAAGTCAAAGAAGGTGTGTGTGGCAAATTGGAGGAAGCCTATGGAATGATAGCAAAGGATTCAGTGGTGTTAAGCGCTGAGATTGAGAGGTTGAGGACAATGATAAAGGAGAAGAATGATAGAGTGGAGGAATTAGAAGGATATATAAACAGCAAAGTGAGAGAAATGGAAGGATTACAAAGTCTTTATGATAAAGAAATGAAGGAGAAAGATGCCGAGATAAATTCTTATAAGACAAAATTGGATGCTCAGAAATGGCATTTAGTGGAGCTGCAGAAGGAGATTGTTGAGCTGAATAAAGAACTCGAGAGGTCCGGAAAAGGAAGAGTAAAGAGAGACCAAATGAGTCAATGTGGTGCAGGAAAGTTGAATGAGAGAACCACAGAAGATCTCCTCGAAGAATATAGTGAACAAATCAGAAGATACGAGAAAGAAACAAAGAGTTTAGCTGAGGAGAATGAGAGATTAAGAGAAGATAGAGAATATAAGGAGAAATTAGAGAAGGAAGTTGTTGAGCTGAGAGGAATGAATGCAGCGCATAGAGAGGAGAAGATTGCTTTGAAGAGAGAAAATGATGCATTGGGAGAGTTGGCAGAAGAAATGAGTGAATATACGCAATTATTGAAGGATGTTAGGAAGGAAAGAGGAGAGCTGAAGGAGAGATTGGAGATGTTGGAAAGAGAATATGAAGAGCTAAAGATAGAGAATAGAGTGAAGGAACAAGAGATTGAAGCGAGCAGATTATCAAGAGTTGAAGTTGTTGAGAGATATGAGACGAAGATTAATCATTTGATCGAGAGAAATAGCATGTTGACGATGGACAATGAAGAGATAAAGGAGAAGATAAAAGGACAGATGAAAGCTGTACAACAAAAGGAGGATTTAGAAAGGGAGTTGATTCAAATGAAAGAGAGGATAATGGAGATGATAAAAGAAGCGAGAGATGTGGACAGTGCAATGAGGAGAATTGAAGAAATAATGGCCAGAAGTGAGAGATTAGAAAAGGAGTTGAGAGAATGGAAGGAGTTGTATAATAACGAGCAAGAGAAGAATGGAAATCAGAAGAAAGAGATTGAAAGATTAATGAGGGAATATAATGAGATGTTACAGAAATTGGGAAGCGTAGTGGATCATAAAGATAAAGGACATGAGGCAGTGGATGTATTGCTAAGAGAAGTGAAGGATGATAAGGCGACAATAAAGAGATTGAACGAAGAGTTGTGGATGTTGAGAAATGAAAGTGAACATGTGAGAAGAGAAGGGTATAATAATAAGGAAGATTTGGAGAAGAGATTGCAAGAGGCCGAGGTGTGTGTAGAGAGAGTGAAGGAAGCAGTCGGTGGTGTGAAGAACTTCGAGATGGTGATGATGAAAATAAATGAGCTGAAGTTTGAGACAAAGAGATTGAGTGAATGGAAACAGATTTATGAAGAAAGAGAAACGAAATACCAAGAAGAAATAAAGCGCTCGAGAAATGAAAATGAAAGCTTAAGAATCAAGAAATTGGAGATGGAATTAGAGACGACAAGGACGTCAATCACAGCGAGGGACAAAGAGATACAAGGAGAGAGAGTGTTACATGAGGAGACAATGAGAGGAATAAGAGAGAATTACAAGGAGTTGGAGTCGAATTATTTGATATTAGGAGAGACAAATAAGAGCCTTGAAGGAAGAATTCAGACGTTGATGAGGGAGGTTGGAATATTGAGGAATAAAGAGGAGGATACGCATAAGGCAAATAAGAGCTTGATAAGTCAGTTGAAGGAATCTGAAGAAAGGATTATGCAGCAAATCAGTGATATTGTGAAGTTGAATGAGAAGCTAGCAGCAAAGCAGAAAGAAGTGGATGAATTAGAAGAAGATCTTAAAGGATTACATAAAGGAGGCGAGGTATATATTCAAGAGAAGATAGAGAGAATAGAAGTGGAGCTTAGGAAAGACGTGGAGAAAGAGCTGGTTAGATGTAATGAGGAATATTTGACGAAGAAGAGAGAAGTGGAAGGTCAGCTGATAGACTACAAGAAAAGAGCAGAAGAGGATATGAAAGAGAAGAAGCTACTGATTGATAAGAATGAGAAGTTGGAGTTAGAAGTAGACGATTTAACAAGAGAGGTGAAGGTTTTGAAGGCAAGACAGGATGATTTGATAAGAGCAAGCGAGATCAGATTGAATGTGTTGAAGGTGGAGGAGCAGCAAGGAGCGAGAGCACAGAAAGAAAAGGAGCTCCAGAAGATCCAGCAAGACTTTACAGAAAGAGTGAATTCTTATGAGAATGAGATCAAGCAATTGAGGTTTAGAATCTCAGAGTTCGAATTACAACAAGTGTTATATTTTATTGAGGTTGAAAGGCTTCATGGAGTGAATGCGGAATTCATGGACGAACTCGATAAATCACAGGCTGAGATGTTGAAACTCAATGAAGAAACCGCTCAATATAAACAAGTCATCGAGGAGTTTTCAAGAGAAATCGGACGAGAAAAACAACAGAAGATGATGCTGGAAGATATAATAGCAGATTTAAGGACTCAGATAGAAGGCTATGAGACTCGTTTGGAGAGTTTTGGAAGGAGAGAATATGAAAGAATGAGGTCTCCTCCTTCA
>Ga0182738_1002785_pt1 | contig 20524 bp, 19 predicted proteins | sample eDN5th30CBELigMG_FD_128876 | JGI IMG/M metagenome (GOLD analysis project Ga0182738, IMG submission 128876) | Enriched Miracle-Growth compost microbial communities from Emeryville, California, USA - eDNA 5th pass 30_C BE-Lig MG (version 2)... ... | reverse complement strand
TTGAAAGTGCGCGAATGGACCTGTCCGGAGTGCGGCACGATGCACGACCGCGACCTCAATGCAGCGCGTAATGTTTTGGCCGCCGGACTGGCGGTGTCAGCCCATGGAGAAACTGTAAGTCCTGTCTGCATGTAAATGTGGATAGGCTGGGTTCGGTGAAGTGGGAATCCCCTTCCTTTAGGGAGGGGAGCAGTCAATTTTCTTCCATGAGCTTAACCATTTCTCTTTCTGCTTCTGCTCGCTCCTCGCTTGCCTCAAAAGCCTGGATGCGTTTTACTAGGAGGAATGGATGGTATTGCAGCGGAACTGTTCAGCTATACTTTATAGGGACAACGACTGCGCTACGAAGAATAAAGTAACCAATACCGGGAAAGGCTGATACCAGGAAGAGCGGAAAAGCTTATCCTGACAAGGGTTCCTGAGGATAATCATGATGCCGGAGAAGCAGGGCAGCAATTCACCGCTGGTATTGCGCCGCGTTACCGGTGCCAAGGGAATTCCGTGCGTAGTGGTTGAAGGGAATTGCACCCTCACTGCTATCGGCGAGCAGATTCAACAGATTGCTACGGAGCTCTCCCAGTTCGCAAACGAACCGGAACTGCGATGGGATCTTACCCAGGTGGCACAGATGGACGACGCAGGGGCTGTTCTCCTGTGGCGCGGCTGGGGTGGCCATCAGCCCCGATACCTGTTTGTAAAACCTGAGCATCAAAGGTTTTTCGAGCGCCTGGAAGAAATGCCGGCGCCTCCCCCTCCAGTGAAGCGGGACAGCCTGTGGCCAATCACTGTGCTGGGAAAGGCAGTTTTTCTGTTTTGGGCGCATCTGGTCGGCCTCGTGATTCTGGCGGGGCAACTGGTGCTGGAAATAAAGTATCTGGCAGGCCGCCCCTCGCGAATACCGTGGCGCGAAATTTCCGCGAATCTGTACCGGACCGGAGCACAGGCACTGGGTATCACGGCACTGGTCGGATTTCTCATCGGTGTGGTGTTGAGCTACCTCTCTTCCCGGCAGCTGCAAATATTTGGAGCGGATATCTTCATCGTCAACATTCTTGGCATCAGCGTTATCCGGGAGCTTGGGCCCATGCTTGCCGCCATCCTGGTGGCCGGTCGCTCAGGTTCATCGATGACCGCGCAATTGGGCGTGATGCGGGTAACCGAGGAGCTGGATGCCCTGACGGTCATGGGTATTCCCCACAGCCTTCGGCTGATCCTGCCGAAGGTGATCGCCCTCGGCCTTGCCATGCCACTCGTTGTGCTATGGACAAGCGCGGTTGCACTGATAGGAGGAATGGTTGTTGCCGAGTTCCAGCTTGGGCTGGGCTACAAGTTTTTTCTGAGCAGGCTTCCGGATGTGGTCGCCGTTTCCAACTTATGGCTGGGGCTGGGCAAAGGGATTGTGTGTGGAATGGCAATTGCCTTGATTTCATGCCACTTCGGTTTGAGAATCAAATCCAACACGGAAAGCCTGGGCGAAGGTACAACGAACTCGGTCGTCACATCCATTACCGTGGTAATTATTATCGATGCAATTTTTGCCGTGATCTTTTCGGATGTAGGATTAAGGTAAAGCGGGAGTCGCATGCCGAAAGATAACTGCATTATCGAGGTGGAGGGGTTGTATACCCGGTTCGGCAACCACGTCGTGCATGAAAATATCGGGCTTTGCGTGCAGTATGGAGAAGTATTGACGCTGGTCGGAGGCTCCGGTAGCGGAAAGACGGCGCTCATGCGACAGATGCTCGGCCTCGAGATCCCCGCAGAAGGTACAGTGCGAGTTTTCGGAGAACCATTGCATAACAGAAATCGGCAGCAGATACAGAACATGCGAAACCGCTGTGGTGTATTGTTCCAGAAAGGCGCGCTATTCAGCGCGTTGTCGGTCTATGACAATATCGCCCTGCCCATGCGCGAGCTGCGCACGCTGGACGAAGACATGATTCGCGATCTCGTGATGCTCAAGCTCGAAATGGTGGAAATTGCGCCTGTCCACGCAAACAAGATGCCTGCCGAGCTTTCCGGCGGCATGATCAAGCGCATTGCGTTGGCGCGAGCGATGGCGCTTAATCCGGAGCTGCTGTTTCTGGACGAGCCGACGGCCGGGCTTGATCCGGAGCTGAGCGAGGGATTTGTCAAGCTCATCAAGGCGATGCAATCCGAGCTGACATTTACGATCGTCATGGCGACTCATGATCTCGACACGCTGGTTGCGCTTTCCGATCGTGTCGCGGTGCTGGCCGACAAGCGCTTGGTGGCGTTGGGAACCCTGCGAGAGGTAATAAACACTAAACACGCTTTCATTTCGAATTTTTTCTGCGGCGTGCGCGGCAGGAAAACATTGAGAAACAACAGCAGCATCTTATAAGGGGGACGATCATGGAAAACCGTGCCCATGCCCTGGCAGCGGGTTTATTCGTAATTATTCTGAGTACGGCGCTGGCGGCTGCCGTCATGTGGTTCGGGGGCGACACCATGACCCGCGCCAAATACATGCTCGTGTCGGAGGTTCCGGTTTCAGGCCTGAATTCTCAGGCAACAGTGCGTTACCGGGGAGTAACAGTCGGTAAAGTCGAGAACATCAAGCTGGATAAAAAGGACCCGCATAAGATTCTGGTTCAGATCGCAGTGGACAAGAACGTGCCTTTGACCCGGAATGCATTTGCCCAACTGGGTTACCAGGGTTTGACGGGTCTGGCATACGTGCAGCTGAATGATGAGGACGGCGAGGCCGAACAACTGGAAACTGACTCGGATGAACCCGCCCGAATTCCCTTGCGCCCCTCGTTATTCGACAGCATCACAAGTTCGGGCCAACACCTGCTTGGTACAGCCAATGTATTGATGGAAAGAATGAATCTCCTCCTCGAAGACGAGAATCGGACACGATTCATGCATATACTGGAAAATACGGAAAAGGCGACAGGCCGCCTGTCCAGGGTTCTCAGCCAACTGGAGCCCGGGCTCAAAACAATCCCGGGGCTCGCTGCCGAAGCAAGTTCTGTGATGAAAAATGCCGAGCGGCTTGTAGTCGACCTCAACCAGATCACATCCAGGCTGAACCGGCAGGGAGGAGCCATCGATGGCCTTTCCGTGGCCACGGTAGAGCTGGGCGAAACCATGCGCTCATTGCGGGAAGCAACGGAAGGTATCAAAAATACCACTCGCAGCGTCGACCGGGTGCTATTCCAACTGGAAGATCAGCCGGCAAGCCTGCTGTTTGGCCGTCCTCCGCCGCCGCCGGGTCCCGGAGAAGCAGGTTTTGTACCGCCAGGAAATAGATGAGATGAAAAAATACTTGGTTCTTGCAGTGGCAATTGCAGCGCTGGCAGCGTGCGCCGCTATTCGTAATCCAGCACCGGTAGCGATATATGATTTCGGATTACAGCCCTTCCCTGCCCAGCTCAGCACGGGCGACGCGGGGGGAAACAAGCAACTGCGAACAAGTCTGCTGGTCGCTGAAACCATTGCACCTGCCTGGCTCGACAGCACGGCAATTCATTACCGGTTAGCCTATGATGATCCCACGCGATTTTTCGCTTACCGCAGCAGCCGCTGGGCCTCCACACCCGCAAAGCTGCTCACCCAACGCGTCAGAACACGCATTGCCGTCATTAATGAACGGGGAGTGATGAACCCTGGCGAAGGTACACGTACAGATTATATATTGCGGCTCGACCTCGAAGAATTTTCCCAGGTGTTCGATACGCCATCCCGGAGCAGCGCCATCGTGCAACTTCGCGCCAGCCTTGTCGATCGCGCCACCCGTTACGCAGTTTCCCAGCGCAGCTTTGGGGTGGAACTGCCCGCGCCGACCGCGAATGCCGCAGGCGCCGTAAAAGCCCTTACGGAGGCGAGTGACCAATTGATTGAAAGCCTGATCGGATGGCTTGAGCAGGAACTTCGAGATAAAGGAAAGGAAGGTTTTTCGGAAGGATGATATTTTTCACGAGCCTGGAACTGATGGCCAAATGGCCATAGAGCATCCGCTTTCGGCATCTGCTGCTTCCCGGTGCGATTCGCGTAAGCACGAAGCTTCAGCCACCCGCTCCCTTCGCTGCAAAACTCCCAATGCCCTTACCAATGAGCGGCTGGCATGGCAGCGCGAGTACGGGAATCAGACACAAAGCCGGATTAAACTGCTAACCTGTCAGCTTGGACGCTTTTAAGCCTCAAACGTCATCTTTCAGGTACCACATTTGCATTTGTATGAGGAAATATTTATGAAACGTTCGCTTACCCTGGCCGCGAGCTTGCTTATGCTGTCACTGCTCAGCGCTTGCGCAGGCAAGGCTTCCCTGCTCAAAAGCAACCCACCCGAAAAATCCGCTGAACCTGGCTACTCGACTATAGAGCGGCTGGTCGCGGGATGCGCAGAGGGTGAAAAGCCGTTCGATTGCGACCGGCGCGCCATTCTCGCTATGCAGGGGGGATATGAGGTCCAGTTTAAATTCGACGAAACCGTCGTACTGCAACCGGGCTACAAGCGCCCGGAACCGAAACGCAGCATGGGATTCGAGTTCGTGCTCCTGGTGGAAGATACGGGTCGCAAGATTTCACTGCAACACATCCTGGTGATGGGTGATGGCACGGTCACCAAGCACTGGCGCCAAGACTGGGTTTATGAAGCGCCGACGCGCTGGGTCTACACCGGCAGCCAGCGGTTCGAGCAACAAAAGCGTGATCCTGCTGAAGTACCGGGAACATGGACACAGCTGGTTTACGAAGTAAACGATGCGCCACGCTACTCGGGCAATGGCAAATGGAACCATCGATACGATGTATCGACCTGGACTTCGGAGCGCAACTGGCGGCCGTTACCGCGCCGTGAGTATACCAAGCGCAGCGACTACCAGATCATCGATACGGAGAATCGCCATACTATTGTACCCCAGGGGTGGACTCATGAGCAGGACAATACCAAAGTCATCCAGACGCCAGGTGAGAGGGATGCGGTATTGGTGCGCGAGTTCGGTTTCAATGAATACCGGCGCATCAAAGGCTATGACTTTCAACCTGCGGTAGACTACTGGAACGGTACTTCCGCCTTCTGGGCAGATGTGCGCAAACGGTGGGAAAACGAGTTCGCCACCCATGGCTCGATTACGCTATCGGTTGTCCCTGGCGACGAGTCCTTTAACATGGCAGTCCTCGATCTCGCCGATGCGTACAGGAAAAATCCGCAGGCCGATATCTACCAGAAAAAGCTCGACGATATCTTCAGCAGATACGTCAACGTCAGGAAGATACAGACCGGGCTCAGATAAGCGGACAACTCCCGATCCATCTACTTGAGCATGCCAAACACCCTGCGGACCAGTTCGCTATCCTGCTCCGCAGGGTTGTCGCGTATGGCCTGCTCCTTCTCTGCCATCAGCAAATAAATTCCGTCCAGGGTTTTTTGCGTGACATGGTTTTCTATATTTGCGTGCTTTTCCGAAATCAATCCGAGCTTCGCACCCTTTCCGGCAAAGTCATTGTATTTTTTCAGCACACCTGCCTGCTCAGTCGCTTTTTTTACGATCGGCAAAAATTGATCGGAAAGCGAGTCGGATGAGGTGTTACGGAAGTACCGCGTCGCTCCGCCGTCTCCTTCCGCAAGTATCGCTTTCGCATCATTGACAGGCATATCCTGCACCGCATCTATCAGCAATGCCCTTCCTTCCGCCGCCGCCGTTTCAGCCGCGTGATTCATGGCAGCGATCAACCCATCAGCATGTTTGTTCATACCCACGGAGCGCATCAAACCCTCTGCTTTCTGCAGAGAGACGGGTAACGGAATTTTTGCTTGGGGATGATGGAGAAAACCGTTTGGAACTCCAAGTGTGTCGATGGCCGCATTCACACTCAGTGTAAGTGCTTGCTTCAGGCCATCGGCCGTCTCTTCATCTGCAAGGGTATCACTTGCTGCAGCGGAAACAGGGATGGAAACGAAAAAGCAGGTAACAATAGCAGGAATGATGCGCATTGGAGTAACTCCTGTCGGGTTTGCGTAACCGGCCTTGAAATTCCTCTCTTGGCTGATTCTCTTCGCTAAAACCGCTACCTTTGTATGATGCCTGCCTCGTGAGCCTGCTGGTCCGCATGATAGCTGGAGCGGACCATGGGTCCGCAAGCGGCATTGCTGAAACCCATTTCGATTGCGGCGCGTTCAAATTCCTTGAATGCCCCCGGGGTGACATAACGCATGACAGGAAGATGCCCGATGCCTGGCTGCAGATACTGACCAATGGTAAGCATCTCGACATCATGCTCGCGCAAGTCGCGCATCACGTCGAGGATCTCCTCGTCAGTTTCTCCCAGTCCCAGCATCAACCCGGATTTGGTGGGGATGTCCGGAAAACGCGCCTTGAAGCCCTTCAATAACCGGAGCGAATGGGTGTAGTCCGCGCCCGGACGGCACTGCCGGTAGAGGCGGGGTACCGTTTCGAGATTATGGTTCATGACATCGGGCGGGCAAGCAAATAATTTTTCCAGCGCAATATCCAGTCTCCCGCGAAAATCCGGCACCAGGATCTCTATCTTTGTCTGCGGCGAATGGGCTCGAACCTCACGGATGCAATCCACGAAATGCTGCGCCCCGCCATCCCGCAAGTCATCCCGATCAACGCTCGTGATAACCACATATTTCAACTTCATGGCGGCAATGGATTGCGCGAGGTGCAGAGGTTCTTCGGGATCCGGGGGACGCGGCCGGCCATGCGCCACATCGCAGAAAGGGCAGCGGCGGGTACAGAGATCGCCCAATATCATGAAAGTAGCAGTGCCTTTGCCGAAGCATTCCCCGATATTGGGACAGGAAGCTTCCTCGCATACCGTGTGCAGCTTCTGTTCCCGCAAAATCCGCTTGACCTCATAAAACTCCTGGCTGTTGGAAGATCGCACTCTGATCCAGGAAGGTTTACGCAGCAACTGATCGGGAGATTGCGGCGCGATTTTGACCGGATTGCGCGCGGTTTTTGCAACGCCTTTCTGGCGACTTTCAATTGTCATGATAAGGAAGAAACGTCTTCTTGATATTGATCCATGTCAATCCGGAATATCCGGATCGGTTGATATCCATCTTTAAAATACTCTCGAAATCATTGTTCCAGCCTGCCCCTCAGTTTTTCGGCAAGCTTTCCTTGCAGCGCTTCCAGCTCGTCGGTTATACCGAGATCGCTGGTTTGCGTAACCCTCAACCCTGCATAGCCACAAGGGTTGATAGCCATAAACGGAGTGAGGTCCATGCTGACATTCAAAGCCAGGCCATGGTAACAGCATCCATTTTTTATCTTCAGCCCCAGTGCCGCGATTTTTGCTCCGCCAACGTATACCCCCGGCGCCTCCTCGTTGCCGCAGGCATCGATATGATACTCACCCAGCAAGTCTACCACGGCGCCCTCCATTTTTCTGACCAGGTCGCGCACCCCTAACTTGAGGCGTCGCATATCCAGCAACAGATACGCAATAATCTGACCTGGGCCGTGATAGGTGATTTGACCACCACGATCCGTGCGTACCACGGGAATGCCCGGATTGTAGAGCAAATGCTCGGGTTTGCCGGCAACACCCTGGGTATAGACCGGCCAATGTTGCAACAGCCAGATTTCGTCAGAGGTATTTTGCGTGCGACTTGCCGTGAACGCCTTCATCGCCTGCCATATGGAAAGATAATCCATCACAGCAGCATATCTGACTTCAAATCCCGAAGTAGTCCTGTGCACGGAAGAGAGTGCGGAATTCAGGCTAACGGGCTGTATCACGGATAGAAGCTTCCGGAATCGCGGAACAGAAATCAGAAACTCGCTAAAGTACCATTACCACTGTAGGGTGGTCGCACAGTTCCTGATATAGCGCATCCAGTTGTTCGCGAGAAACAGCGCGAATCGTACACGTGAGGCTGAGATAATTGCTTTTTCTGCTGATTCTTACCTCCATGGTCGCCTCGTCAAAATCCGGAGCGTGACGCTTCACAATCGCCAGTACGTTCTGTGCAAAATCCTGCCGCCGATATTCCAGTGTTGCGGCACTGGGTGGAGTGCCGGACGGCGATCCGACACGTCCCATGATCTTAATCGGGAAATCGCAGGGATATTCGATCAGGGTGCTCTCGTCAGACGAAGTCACAGGTTTCACGACCCTCAGGATATCGAAGAGTTGCCTCGCATGGTGGTTTGTTTATAACTCTGGTAGAGCTGGTAAAGCAATGCAAATATTTTGCCGGGTTTTCCCTCACCCACCGGCTGGTTATCGAGACGGGTAATCGACATGATTTCTTTGGTCGAGGATGTCAGCAAAAGTTCCTCGGCAGTGCGCACTTCATGTTCCGTAATCGCGCGAACTTTATGGGGAATGCCATTCGCCTGCGCCAGTTCCAGCACTACGTCATAGGTGATACCCGGCAGCATCAGGTGATTCTTGGGTGGAGCCAGCAGAATTCCACTTCTTACGACAAAGATATTGCTTGCCGCCCCCTCGGTCATGAAACCGTCGCGAAACAACACCGTTTCCAGGGCGCCTTCATCGATCGCCATCTGCCGCAGCAATACATTGGGCAAGAGCGAAATTGCCTTGATATCGCAGCGCAACCATCGGTTATCATTGGCCGAAATCGCCACCACTCCGGTATGCAGCAGCCGGGGCGGCGGTGTCAGCAACGGGTTGCTCATAATGAAGACAGTGGGCGCGACACCCTGTGGAAAGGCATGGTCGCGCCGGGCGACCCCTCGGGTAATATGCAGATAGATATACTGATCCTCGCCTTCATTCAGAGCGACGAGTTGTTCCAGCAAATGTGTCCATTCGCTGTCTGAATGCGGATTTCGCAGGCGAATGCCATCAAGACTGTGCTGGAGGCGGCGCAGATGCTCAGCCAGACGAAAAGGTTTGCGGGAATAGACAGGAATAACCTCATATACCCCGTCACCAAAAATAAAGCCCCTATCCAGCACAGGAATGCGTGCTTCTTCGATTCTGAGGAAATCGCCGTTGAGATAGATCATGATCAGCCTGGAGAGCTCGGGATTTTTGCTTCTAGTTAAACAGAAGCCGCATGCTATCCCATGCCCGGCCAAAAATATTCGCGGCGCTGACAGTTTCGAGCGCTACCAGCGGATGTTCAACCACCTGCTTCCCTTCGAGCGTAAACTTCACTGTGCCAACTTTTTGACCCGCAGTGACGGGAGCGAGAAGCGGCTGCTTATATTCCATCCTGGCTTTGAGCTTGTCAGTCTGATGACGGGGAAGCGAAAAATAAACATCGTTTCCGAATCCCGTCCTGAGCTTGTCCTGGGCGCCTTTCCATAATGGGATAGCAACCACCTCCTGCTTTCCGGGATAGAGACGAACAGTGTCGTAGAACTGAAAACCATAATTCAGCAGGCGCTGGCTTTCCATCGCACGTGCGCTCTCCGAGGCGGTTCCCATCACCACCGCAACCAACCGGCGCTGTCCGCGCCTGGCTGAAGTAATGAGGCAGTAACCGGCTGCTTCAGTGTGTCCTGTCTTCATCCCGTCGACGTTCGGGTCAAGCCAGAGCAGGCGATTCCGGTTCGCCTGAGTGATTTTGTTATAGGTATATTCCTTGAGGGAATAGAGTGGATAATATTCCGGAAAATCGCGGATAACGGCAGTCGCAAGCAAGGCGAGATCGTATGCGGTGCTGTAATGATCCGGGTTCGGAAGTCCGGTTGAATTGGCAAAACGCGTGTTCTTCATGCCCAGGCGCACCGCCTCCTTGTTCATCGCTTGAGCGAATGCCTCCTCTGATCCGGAAACAGCCTCTGCCAGTGCAATGGATGCATCGTTTCCTGACTGCACGATCATGCCGCGTATCAACTCATCGACCGTTACCGGCTTCTTCGGCTCGATGAACATGCGGGAACCTTGCGCTCGCCAGGCGCGTACCGAGACTGGCACAGCTTGCGTCAAGGTAACACGTTTCTGATACAGCGCCACAAAAACCACGTAAGCCGTCATCAGCTTCGTCAGCGACGCCGGTTCGATGCGTTCATGGGCATTTTTGCTCACGAGCACCTGTCCACTCTGAAGGTCGGCAAGCATGTAAGACTTGGCGGCGACGGAGAGGGTTTGCGGCGGCGTGTGGAACTGGGATTGCTGAGCGGCCAATGGCAGGGCAAGCAGACACAGCGATAAAGGAAGCAAGCGTCTCATGGCAATCTGCAAAAAAGCGTTATTATATCCCAGCCATACCGAAGACGTTATTCGCCAGGGTTCTGAATCATTGACGCCTTCCCCCGCCTAAAGTCAGGGGATTCCTGCGGCGCTCAGACATGGCAGCAAAGGTTATCCCGTGCTGTCGCAGGCCGCCCACGGTGTCTTCAGCAGGAGGAGCGAATTAAAGTACCATGCTCCGGATGAATTTTCCGGCTCTACTTTTCGGCGCGATTACGCCCGCACAAGCTGAATCCATCGTTCCATCCCAGCCGGTACTGCTTGTCTCCTGCAAACCTCTGCTCATCCTTCGCTCCATTTGCAGTCTTCTTCGCAGTCTCACAACCGTCGATATAGCCATCCTTGAAGCTGGGCGAATAACCGGTAAGGTTGTAGACCGGCCGGGTAGGCTGGGGCGCGGGTGAAGGCGCCGTTGAAGTCGGGGGCGCCGTCGAAGACGGAGGTGGCGTCGAAGTCGAAGGTGGCGGCGAAGGTGGAGACACGGGTTGCGATTCCTTCTGACTTGTAGTGGTAGGAGTGCAACCCAGAATCGTGGTGACCAAAAGAATTGCCGCGATTGCTCGCATTGTGCTTCCCTCGTTCAGAATGAGATATTTTGCAGACATTTGAGTTTGTTGCGCATTCTGTTTTTTCAACGTCTGCGGTTACCGCCGAACATGCCTCCCAGAATGCCGCGGAAGATTTCACGGCCGGCACGCGAGCCGATGGAACGCGCTGCGCTGCGTGCGGCAGTATCAAGAATGCCAGGTTTATATCCACCGCGCGGGCCGGTTTTGCCAAGCAGCATATCACCCAGCACATCCATCATACCCTCTTCGGATGCGGCCTTTTTTGCCCTGCCACGAGCCGGAGCTTCCTCATTTCCGGTATTCCGGGTATTCTGAGCCCGGCCTTTGAGTACTTCGTATGCGGACTCGCGGTCCACCTGTTGCTCGTAATGGCCGAAAATTACCGAGGATTTGATGATGCCTGCGCGTTCCGCATCAGTGATCGGTCCTATCCTCGATTCAGGCGGCAGGATAAACGCCCGCTCAACCATGGCGGGACGGCCTTTCTCGTCCAGCAACGAAACGAGTGCCTCACCCACCGAAAGTTCACTGATCACCTTTTCGGTGTCCAGACCGGGATTCGCCCGCATGGTCTGCGCAGCCGACCGCACTGCCTTCTGATCGCGCGGCGTAAACGCGCGCAAGGCATGCTGCACACGATTGCCGAGCTGTCCCAAAACGGTTTCAGGAACATCGAGAGGATTTTGTGTTACAAAATACACGCCCACTCCCTTCGACCGTATCAACCTCACGACCTGTTCTATTTTCTCCAGAAGAGGACGGGGCGCATCATTGAACAGCAGATGGGCTTCATCAAAGAAAAATATCAGCTTCGGTTTCTCGGGATCGCCTATTTCAGGAAGATGCTCGAACAACTCTGACAGTATCCACAGCAAAAAGGTGGAATACAATTTGGGAGCGTTCAGCAATCTGTCGGCTGCGAGGATGTTTATCATCCCGCCCCCCTTGCTGTCCACTTGCATCAGGTCATGAATATCGAGCATCGGCTCGCCGAACAGGATATCGCCGCCCTGCTGCTCGATTTCCAGGAGCGAACGCTGGATGGCACCGATCGAGGCGGCGGAAATGTTACCGTACTGCACCGTGAAGTCCTTCGCGTTGTCGCCGACAAACTGCAGCAGTGCACGCAGATCCTTCGTGTCGAGCAGCAGAAGCCCATTATCATCCGCAATCTTGAATACCAGTGTCAGTACGCCCTGCTGCGTTTCGTTCAGATTGAATAATCGACCCAACAGCAGCGGACCCATGTCGGATATGGTGGTTCGCACGGGATGTCCGGCTTTTCCGTAAATATCCCAAAACGTAACCGGATAGGCAGTCCATTCAGGTTCCGGAAGGTGGAGTTGCGCAAGCCGCTCCTTCATTTTGACTGAAGCGGCGCCGGGAAAGGAGAGTCCCGCCAGATCACCCTTTATATCGGCCATGAATACGGGCACACCGATCGACGAAAAGCGTTCTGCCAGTACCTGGAGCGTAACGGTCTTACCTGTGCCGGTCGCGCCCGTGATCAGGCCATGCCGGTTGGCGAAGCCAGGCAATAAACCAAGGGGATGGTCGGATTGCGCGATCAGCAACGGTTGTGCCATAGTGCCCTCATAAATGCGGCTTACAAGCTCTCTCTGTATATCAGCTGTATGCGAGTATGCGAACTGTATCAGTTTTTCCTTGCTTGCTCATCCCGCCCAGCCAGCGATCTCGAGCAACAACAGCAGGATGAGCCATAGCACCAGGGTGCGCCAGATGAGACCGACGGTACCCTGCAGAAAATCCATGTCGGCTTCTTCACCCACGCCTACCTCGGGACGGTGATATGCGCCGGTCTCTTCTCGCAGCGGATCTCCCAGGCGCACGCCAAGCGCACCTGCGCCACTGGCAAGAATGATCCCCCGGTTCTGATCCGCCCACGATGCCGCCTGCGCGCGCCAGCAATAAACCGCATCCTCGAAGTTGCCCGCAATGGCAAAGCTGAGCGCTGTTACCCTTGCGGGCAGCCAATCGATGACGTAAAACGCCTTTACCGCAAAAACACCAAAGCCATCCGGGCGCTCCCCCCAGGCCTCATTCAACAATTCCGCAAGACGGTAGAGCATGGGTCCGAGCGGTCCGGGCAGCAAGGTGAACCAGACGATGATGCCAAGCATGCTACGATGAGCATGGATCAACCCCAGCTCGATGGCAATCCGCGAAATATCCTCACTGCTGGCTCCGTCCGCCTCCATTCCGTAGTATTCCTTCAAGAGATCGCGTGCAAGCGGCAAATCTTCGTTCCTGAGCGCCTCCTTTATTTCAGTCAGGGAATAGCTGAACTGGCGAAAGCCCGTGGTGAGATAAAGTACTGCCACATTCCACGCCCATGCCAGCAGCGGACTGACTCCATACAGTAAATAATAAACCAGGAGGGAGAGTATCAGGAAAGGTCCTGCCGCGGCTATCCAGGCAATGATACCGTGCCGATGAATGCCAGTGTTGAAATGACGCTCCAGCAAATCGGCATAGGAGAGGAAAGAGGAAACGATACGCTTGCGCGCGCTGCCGGAGCGCCATTGATCCAGCAGAAGAGCGAAAATCAACGAAAGAAAATTCATTGCGGAAAAATCATGCTGCTTTCCTTCAAAGCAGTTCCAGGGATAAGCATTAGTCAACCTAGTGTGGATATCAACCTAGTGCGGACTTGAGAACCTTGCCCATCTCGGCGGGATTTCGCGCGACTTTAATCCCGCACTCCTCCAGTACCGCAAGCTTTTCCTGAGCAGTTCCCCGGCCGCCCGAAATAACGGCTCCGGCGTGACCCATGCGCCTGCCCGGAGGTGCTGTCAAACCCGCGATATATCCTACCACTGGTTTACGCATATTCTCCTTGACCCAGCGGGCGCAATCCTCCTCATCGGTACCACCGATTTCTCCCACCATTAAAACAGCATCGGTTTCATCATCTTCGTTGAACAGCTTCATCACATCCAGGTGCCTCAAGCCATTCACCGGATCGCCTCCGATACCAATGCATGTGGATTGGCCCAATCCCTGTTCCATCAGTTGCGCCACCGCTTCGTAGGTGAGCGTTCCGGAACGGGAGACTACGCCGACTCGCCCCTTTCGATGAATGTAACCCGGCATGATGCCGATCTTGATCTCGTCGGGTGTAATGATGCCGGGACAGTTCGGTCCTACCAGCCGCGTTTTTCGTCCTTCCATCCTGTGGCAGGTACGTATCATATCGCGCACGGGGATACCCTCGGTGATACAGATTACCAGATCCAGTTCCGCATCCACCGCTTCATCGATTGCGGCCGCGGCAAACGGCGGCGGTACATAGATTACAGAAACGGTGGCCCCTGTTGCCTGCTTTGCTTCCTTTACCGTGGCGAAAATCGGGATGCCCTCGAAGTCCTCGCCCCCTTTCTTCGGATTGACTCCGGCAACAAAGCATTCTTTTCCATGAGCATAATCACGACACATCCGTGTGTGGAATTGTCCGGTCTTGCCGGTGATCCCCTGCGTCATGACACGCGTGTTACAGTCGATCAGGATCGACATACTGATTTCCCTCGTTTGCCGATTCTGTTCACGACCCTGTAGCCGGGATGGTGGCTGCGGCGGCTGCGGTACCTGAGGTACCTGAGGCGCCTGATGCAGCCGCGGTAACGGCCTTTTCCGCGGCATCCGCCATATTCCCGGCTGAAATGATGGCAAGACCTGATTCGGCCAGGATTTTTTTCCCAATATCCGCATTCGTGCCTTCGAGACGGACCACCAGGGGAACATGCAGCTTCACTTCACGCGCTGCTGTCACTACTCCCTCCGCAATGACGTCGCATCTCATGATGCCACCGAATATATTGATCAGTATGGCTTGCAGCCTCGGATTGCGCAGCATCAGCTTGAATGCTTCCGTGACTTTTTCAGCGGTTGCACCTCCCCCCACGTCGAGAAAATTGGCCGGGTTTCCTCCGTAGAGCTTGATGATATCCATGGTAGCCATCGCAAGACCAGCGCCATTTACCAGGCAACCTATATTGCCATCAAGCGAAATGTAGGAAAGACCATATCTGGACGCCTCGATTTCCGCCGCATCTTCCTCGTCCAGATCACGCAAGTCGGCGATATCGGGATGCCGGAATAGCGCATTATCGTCAAAATTCATCTTCGCATCGAGTGCTGCAACGCGGTTTTCGCCGGTGAGTATCAACGGATTGATTTCGACGAGCGATGCATCGGTGCTGTCGTAAGCGCGGTATAAATTCTGCAACAGCCCAGCCGTTTCCGCCACTGCCGCCCCGGAAAAACCGATCCTGTTCGTGATATCTTCCGCTTCCGCGGCGGTCAGCCCCGCCTCCGGATCGATATACACTTTGTGGATCTTTTCCGGATGATCGGCGGCGACCTGCTCGATATCCATCCCGCCTTCGGCACTCGCCATCAGGCAGACACGACGGCGACCACGATCCACCACCAGCCCGATGTAAAACTCCTTTCTGATATCGAGGCCCTGTTCGATCAGCAACCGTCGTACAACCTGGCCCTGCGGACCCGTCTGCGGCGTGACGAGTGTCATGCCGAGTATTTTCCCGGCAAATTGTTTCACCTCGTCGAGCGATCTGGCGATCTTCACCCCGCCACCCTTCCCGCGCCCCCCTGCATGGATCTGGGCCTTGACTACCCATGTGCTTCCACCCAGTTTTTCAGCGGCTGCTACTGCTTCATCCACGCTGAAGCAGGGATGTCCGTGAGGTATGGGGATACCAAACTGATGCAGGATATGTTTGGCCTGGTATTCATGGATTTTCATGATACCTCCAACGACGTGAATAGGGAGTATAACTCAATAGCTGTGCCAGCATACGAGGACAGGAACAGAAGCCGGACATCCTGCTTCTCCTCGAACAGTGGCCGTTCCTCTGGATTACGGATAACAATCGGCATCGCTAATTGCCAGCAATTGCCGATATGCCGATAATTGCCGCCTGCAACCGCAATCTACACATCCTCTACTTCACAGAGAATCACGGTGACATTGTCTTTTCCTCCAGCTTCCAAAGCTGTCGAGATCAGTCTCTCCACCTTTTGCTCAAGAGATTCCGCAGAAGCGAGCATAATTTCGATGTCCGCATTCTCCACCATGTCGGTCAATCCATCCGAACACAATAAAAAAATATCGTTGCCGAACACAGCCCCTTGCATGATATCGCATGCCATCGACGTGTCGGTTCCCAGGACGCGCAGGAGAATGTTTTTCCGGGGATGATGCTTTGCCTCCTCGGGTGTGAGCATGCCCCTATCCAGCTGTGACTGTACCAGCGAATGGTCTTTAGTCAACTGCCGCAGCCTTCCGTGGCGCAGCAGATACACTCTGCTATCGCCGACGTGGCCGATAACATACCGGCCATCGTCGAACACGAGAAGATCTGCTGTGCATCCCATTCCTGCATCGGCAGGATGCTGGATGATGTGTTCGAGCATGCGCCCCTTTGCCGACTCGAATACGTGCTGAATGCGGTCAGGAACGGCATCTTTCGGAGGCAAAGCCAGTTCGGAAAATGCGCTTCGCACCATATCGACAAAATATTGACTGGCAGCTTCGCCGGCCGCTGCGCCCCCCATTCCGTCTGCAAGTGCCAGGACCCGGGCTTGTGGTATGATCAGGTAACTATCCTCATTGTTATCCCGCCACAGGCCCACGTCGGTTGCACCGGCCGAATGTAAGCTGATCAAGTATAACCTCCTGTGGCTTGCGGCCGCTCGATGTGCTCGATGTATTTTCCGGTCTTGATCACGCGCCTTCGGCCTGGAGCAGCGCATGTGGCACGGATATCTGGGAGCATTGCATTGCAGGAAGAACATCCTGCTGCCCGTACGAACCGAGCAGACTTTGTATCCATTTAACTGGAAGAAAAGCATGCAAAGGACCTTTTTACTGCTTACGACCGTTTGCGCAATGTTCAGTTCCTTGTCCCCCTTGTCCCTAGCCGCGGCCGAACAGGGCAGCAATAGAAGTGTTACCTACCGACCCGATATTACCTTTACCCTTCGCACAGACATCGGCGAGGGTAAACTGGTATTTATCGGTGAGGCGGGTGCGATCGCGGGCAAAATCAACCCCGACCTGGAGGTAAGCCCCGGCGCAGTGGTACAGATCAATCTGGTCAACGGCGATGGTGCGACGCATGACATCGCTATTTCCGAACTGGGCGCCAAATCGGACAATATCACGGCGAAAGGCGCTGCAACTTCGATGGTATTTCGCGCGACCCGTACCGGCACCTTTGAATACCTCTGCACACTACCCGGGCACAAGGCCGCCGGCATGTTCGGCCGTCTCATTGTCGGCAAGCTGCGCGAGGAGGCGAAAGGATATGTAATCAACGTGGCCCAGGACCCGCGCGTGGTCGGGGAACCGGTGGGAACCCGTGCTTCAAAGCATTTGATCCTCGATCTAGAAGCGACCGAAATCGAAGGGCAGTTCTCGGACAAGAGCATCTATAAATACTGGACCTTCAATAACAGAGTGCCTGGACCACTCCTGCGCGTGAAGGTAGGGGATACCATCACCGTCAATCTGCATAACAGCGCAAGCAGCACCAACATCCATTCGATAGATTTCCATGCCGTAACCGGGCCGGGCGGGGGAGCAGCTGTCACCCAGGCGGCGCCGGGCGAGACGAAGAGCTTCACCTTCAAGGCGCTTCACCCGGGACTGTTCGTCTACCATTGCGCAACTCCCCTGGTTGCGCATCATATTGCGAATGGCATGTATGGCATGATTCTGGTCGAGCCCGAGGGAGGTCTGCCCAAGGTTGACAGGGAATTCTACGTAATGCAGGGCGAGCTCTACACCACCCACTCCCACAATGCGCGCGGTCTGCAGGAGTTTTCACTGGAAAATCTGCTCGCGGAGAATCCTCAGCACCTGATGCTCAATGGCACCATGGATGCGCTTACGAAAATGTACGCCATGGAGGCGAACACGGGCGATAACGTGCGTATCTATTTCGGTGTGGGTGGTCCCAACCTCGCCTCCAGCTTTCACATCATCGGGGAAGTCTTCGATAAGGTGTACGACCAGGCTTCATTGACCAGTCCGCCATTGGCAGATGTGCAAACGACGCTCGTTCCCCCCGGGGGCGCCACCATTGTGGAATTCAGGGTCGATTATCCAGGCCGCTACATTCTGGTTGATCACGCGCTGTCGCGTATGGAGAAAGGACTGACGGGTTATCTCACGGTGCGTGGCGAAGCAAATCCGGAAATATTCAAGCCATAAGGAATTGAAAAAATCAGAGGCGATTTCTCAGGAACCGATCGCCTCTGATCCTTTATATTATTGTCGGTCCGGCTGCTTATACGGTTTCTTGTTCATTACTTCCTGATCTCTGTATTCCTGCTTCACTCCCTCCGGTAAATCCTTGGGCATCTTATTGCGTGTGATCTCAGAGGTTGAGCTGGGCGCATTCTTGTCGACGTCCTTCTTGCTCATGTCTTGATAAGATTTGTCCATTGCTCCCTTGTCCGAATCATGCGATCCGGCAAACGCGCTGAAGCTGCAAACCGCCGTGAAGGACGCCAGAACAACTATCGATGTGAGTTTATTCATGTCGAGCTCCTGTAAGTAAATGGGTGGCAGATGAAATAACACAAGTTTTGGTGACGAATACAGGTAATGCTTTCTAACATTGAATCCTCCAAGCGGGAAGCTGGCGAATTTTCACCGGCCTGCAAATACGCTTGCAGGGACAATATATATACTCCTTTCTCCGAAATTATCGGTGCGCTAACGCACCCTCGACACAGACCCGCTCAGAAGACCGCGAGCGAGGACAGTCCATCGGCAACGGCACGTATAACGAAAACCGGAAGGAGCGCCGCTCATCCCTCCTCGATATACACCTTGGCCTTCAACAGGGAGATGTTGTACTTCCGTACGATGTACTTCAGGCCAATGGTAATTGGCCTTGAACTCTATAAGATGAAGCCGTGTTAACAAAGCAGGGGAAAAAATGAAACTGAGTGATGGGGAAAAACTGATTCTATTAATGCTGAGCGAGGTGTTCGAAAAACTTAAGGTGGAGGGCAGTATTGACCCGGCGCTTGTGAAAAATGCCATTTCCCACGATCACCCTTAGGCATTGAAATGGGAATACGAGCGGGTTTCAGCGTTGTCCGGAAAAAATAATCTGCCAGAAAGCCAGGTAGTCGATATCCTCAATATGTGGACTCTCATAGAGTAGGATAGGATTCAAGACAGGGGAAACATCAGTCATAAATTTAGCTGTAGTAGTTCAGACTTTATCTTCCTGAGGGCCGCCGGTCATGCAAACCCGCTACCCGTTTTTTTTGCCAGCAAAAATCGTTATCCGACCCGCTCTCGCTGAATCTTTGTCTGGATTGAACTCACATTTTTTATGAAAACATTATAGAAATATGGGAACTTTTTACTTTGGGACCGCATCAAATATCATGCGGGCAAGCGTTTTGTTTTTTGTCCCGCCGTGAAGTATTGGTGATCTGACGTCATTTACCTGGTCATCAAGTTGATCGTATTTTTTAGCATGTCATCTTGATTCTGAAAGGGGGTTATCATGGAAATGGCAATTCTCGTAGTAGGTATAGGTGCTGTTGCTCTCTGGTATTTCAAATCCAAGGAAGGACGGAGAGAAAAATAATACTGATCCACAATACTAGAACTCAAAGTTCACTCAAATCAATCAGCCGATGCTCAAGCTCAAGAAGCGAGGGCATCGGCTTCTTGTAACTCCTTGTAACGAAATTCCCAGGAAAAAGAGAAGCTGTTTTTTGGAAAACGGAGAGGAGAAATTGCAGCGAGGAAAGAAGGCTATGAAGAAAAATTTCTCCATTCCGAAAACTTCACACGCAGGCTGACGCGCTGCAATTCAGGGAAGTGCGCGCTGACAGTACTTGCCTGCCCATCGTAAGTTCCAGATGCAGTACACATCGCACCGTTCAGTCAGCATCAAGGAAACCAATCTCAAACCCGAGGTGGTGAATATCGGACAGAACGAGACTGTCCCCTTCGCGAAAAAGCGCCGCAGAAAAGCGGAAAAGCGTCAATATTGAAATGCCCTCATCAAATAAGCAGCGGACGAAGGTAAAAGAGCGACAGTATCTGAAATTGACTGCTCCCCTCCCTAAAGGCAGGGGATTCCCACTTCACCGAACCCAGCCTTTTACACTTACATGCAAACAGGACTTACAGTTTCTCCATGGGCTGACACCGCCAGTCCGGCGGCCAAAACATTAAGCGCTGCATTGATGTCGCGGTCGTGGATAACCTCACACTCCGGGCAGGTCCACTGGCGTACATTTAACGGCATCTTAGGCATAGTGTATCCGCAATCCGAGCAACGCCTGGACGATGGAAACCATTTGTCTATGCCGATCAGTTCACGTCCATACCACAGTGCCTTGTATTCAAGCTGCCGCACGAATTCCGACCAGCCTGCATCGCTGATCGACTTCGAGAGACAGCGGTTTTTCTGCATGTTGCTGACAGCGAGACTTTCGATGGCGATCACCTGGTTTTCGTTTATCAACCGTGTCGAAAGTTTGTGCAGGAAATCCCTGCGGGAGTCCGCTATCCTGGCATGCAGTCTTGCAACCTTCAGTTTTGCTCTTCCTCGGCGGTTAGAGCCTTTCTGTTTCTTTGCCAGCCTGCGTTGCAGTTTTGCCAGTTTTGTTTCGTTCTTGCGGAACGTATTCGGCGAAGCAACTTTTTCTCCTGTCGAGAGGATGGCAAAGTGAGTCAGACCGAGATCAATGCCAATCTTGCC
>Ga0182738_1002784_pt1 | contig 20530 bp, 17 predicted proteins | sample eDN5th30CBELigMG_FD_128876 | JGI IMG/M metagenome (GOLD analysis project Ga0182738, IMG submission 128876) | Enriched Miracle-Growth compost microbial communities from Emeryville, California, USA - eDNA 5th pass 30_C BE-Lig MG (version 2)... ... | reverse complement strand
CGCGACACGCAGATGCAGGCGATGATCGCCGAGCTGCGCTCCATCGAAGCGTCGACCGAATCCACGCGCGAGGAGTTCACCGAGAAGTCCGAAACGCTGAACGCGGTCCAGGGGCGCTATTACCAGATCGGCGCCGAGATCTCGCGCAACGAACAATCGATCCAGCACGGCCGCGAATTGCGTCAGCGCCAGAAACACGATCTGGAACAGGCCGAGCGCGGTGCTGCCGAAGCGACGCTGCACCTGACCCGCGATCAGGGGCAGATCGATGAGCTGCGGCGTGATCTCGAACAGCTTGAACCGGGCTTGGAGGCAGCACGCGAACGCGAGCATGCCTCGGCGGAAGCGTTGTCGCAGGTCGAAGAGTCCATGCAGGACTGGCAGGAACGCTGGGAAGACTTCAATCGCGAGTCGCGCGCCGCCAGTGAGAAGACGCAGGTCGAGCGCGCCCGCATCGAGCAGCTGGAGCATCAGCTGCAGCGTCTCACGACGCAGCGCGATCGATTGACCGCGGAGCTCGCAACGCTCGGGACGGCGGATATCGAAATGCGCATCGCCACGCTCCAGGAACAGGAGCTGCAGGCGGCCAACGCCAGCGAGTCGGCGGCCAGCCAGCTCCAGGCAGTCACCGAAGAACTGCAACAGCTGCGCGAGCGCGAACGCCAGTTGCTGACGTCGACTGACAGCAACCGCAAGGAGCTGCAGGAAGCACAGGGCCGGTTCCTGTCATTGCAGGCTCTGCAGCAGGCCGCGCTGGGTCTGGCGCAGGGCAAGGTTTCGGAATGGCTCACGACCAATTCGCTGCATGAGCGTCCGCGCCTGGCGCAGCAGCTGGTGGTCGAGCCGGGCTGGGAGCGGGCGGTCGAAACGGTGCTCGGCTCGTATCTCGAATCGGTGTCGGTGGATGCCATCGACTCCATCGCCACGCGCCTGGATTCTCTGCAGGTCGGCGCGGTCAGCTTCTATTCGGAAGGCGGTTCAGCCTCGACAGCGGTCGATTCCGGCAGGCTGCTGGCACGCGTGCAGGGGCCTGCAGCCATTTCTGCGCTGCTCACCGGCATCATCGCTGTCGATGGTCTCCAGGAAGCGCTCGCGCAGCGGCACACGCTGCTCAATGGCGAATCCGTGATTACGCGTGACGGTATCTGGATCGGTCGTGACTGGCTGCGTGTCAGCCGCGACAAAGACGTGCATGCCGGCGTCATCGGCCGCGAAAAGGAGATGCGCGACCTGCGCGAAGCCGTGAGCGCCGCCGAAGAGCGCCAGGAATCGTTGCAGGCGCAGGCTGCCGAAGCGCGCGAGCGACTGGTGGAGCTGGAAGGCCGCCGCGACACACTGCAGGCGGATGTGAACCGTCTGCATCGCTCGCAGAGCGAGCTGAGCGCCCAGGCTGCTTCGCTGCAGTCCAAGGCCGAGCAGACCGCCGAGCGCGTCCGCAAGATCGAAGCCGAGACGGCCGAACTGGCCACCGAGCGGGAGAGTGCGGAATCGTCGGTCGATGCCGCCCGCGCGCGGCTTGAAGAAGGCTTGGAACAGATGGCTGGGTTCGAGTCGACCCGCGTCGGGCTGGAACAGCAGCGCGATGAGCTGCGCCAGAACCTGTCCTACAAGCGCTCGCAGGCCCAGACCGATCGCGACGGCGCGCAAGAGGTCGCCATCAAGGTCGAATCGAAGCGCGCTGCCCTGACGTCCATCTCGAACGGTCTGGAACGACTGCAGCATCAGCTCGAGCAGATGACCGTGCGGCGCGACGAGCTCACCAGTCAGCTGGCCGAAAGCGAGGCGCCGCTGGAAGAGCTGGCCGCCAGGCTGGAAGAGTTCCTGCAGCAACGCCTCGAAGTCGAGCAGGAGCTTTCCGCTGCACGTGAGACGCTCGAAGGCGCCGAAGGCCAGATGCGCGCGCTGGATCAGCGCCGCGTGGAGACCGAAACCAGCATCGACGAAGCCCGCACCCGCCTCGAGGACGTGCGCATGGCCACGCAGGAACTGAAGGTCCGGCGCGAGACGCTGCTGGAACAGTTCCAGGCCACCCAGTTCGACCTCGCCACCGTCTATCAGGAGATGCCGCCCGAAGCGGAGGTGTCCGCCTGGGAGCAGACGCTGCAGGACCTGTCGCAGAAGATCGAGCGGCTGGGCCAGGTCAACCTGGCGGCCATCGACGAGTTCAAGGAACAGTCCGAGCGCAAGGAATACCTGGATCGGCAGTTCAAGGATCTGACCGAGGCGCTGGAAACGCTCGAGACGGCCATCCGCAAGATCGATCGCGAGACCCGCGCTCGCTTCCAGGACACCTTCGACCGCGTCAACGCCGGCCTGAAGGAGCGCTTCCCGCGCCTGTTCGGCGGCGGTCACGCCTACCTGGAGCTGGCCGGCGAAGATATCCTCAACGCGGGCGTGTCGATCATGGCGCGGCCCCCGGGCAAGCGAAACAGCACCATCAACCAGCTGTCGGGCGGCGAGAAGGCGCTCACGGCAGTGGCGCTGGTGTTCTCGATCTTCGAGCTCAACCCGGCGCCGTTCTGTCTGCTGGACGAGGTGGATGCGCCGCTGGACGACAACAACGTCGGCCGCTTCTGCGATACGGTGAAGGAGATGTCGAGCCGCGTGCAGTTCATCTTCATCACCCATAACAAGAGCACGATGGAGCTGGCCTCGCAGCTCATCGGCGTGACCATGCACGAGCCGGGCGTGTCGCGGCTGGTGGCGGTGGACGTGGACGAGGCGGTTCGGATGGCTGCGATGTAACGGCAGGCGATGTCATGAGCGAGCTGCGCTGGATACTGATCGTCTTCGGAGCCGTGCTGCTGGCGGGGGTCTACTTCTGGGGACGGCGCAGCAGCCGGCAATCCTCGGGACCGGAAGAAAACCGGATACAGCTGCGGCCGGAACCGCAGCTGGCGACGCACGATGCAGTGCTTCACGACCGGATGCCGTCCCCTGCTTACGAGGAAGAAGACACGGACGACGAGCCCGCGATGCAGCGTGGCCCGGTCGATGTAGAACCGGAACGCGCCGCACCTGTGGCCAGCGACTCGCGTCGTAGCCGTGTGGAACCGACATTCAGCGAGCCCGAGCCGACGGAATCCGACTTCGATGAGCCGGCTGTCGACAGTGCGGCCACGGAAGAACTGCCGGCGCGTGAGCCGCAGGCTGCGCCTAGCGCCGCGCCGACCCTTTCGATGAGCGATACGCCGGCGCCGCGTCGCATCGAGCGGCGCAAGATCATCGCGCTGCGCCTGGCTGCTTCATCCGATCGTTTTTCCGGTCAGCAGCTGCTGCAGACGCTGGAAGCCGAACGGCTCCAGCATGGCAAGTACGATGTGTTCCATCGCATGCACGAAGATGGCATCAGCATTTTCAGCGTCGCCAGCATGGTCGAGCCGGGCACCTTCGATCTGGAGAAGATGCCGGGCCTGAGCTATCCGGGCGTCACCTTGTTCGCGCAGCTCCCGGGACCGGTGGTCGGCGTGCAGGCGCTGCACGATCTGGTTGCCTGCGGCAAGCGATTGCAGGAAGTCCTCGGCGGCACCTTGCAGGACGACCGCGGCGTGCCGCTCACCGTGCATCGCATCGACCGTCTCCGGCAGGAGATCGTAGAGTTCGAGCGCGCACCGGGTCGCGATTCGGCTCATCGCAGCCCAGCGTCTCCGGCGCACTAGCAGCTTCGACATCAGCAAACGGCCCGCATGCCTGCGTCGTCCGCCACACCCGCAAAGCGTGCTCGCGAATTGCGCGAGCAGCTCGATCGCTACAACTATCGCTATCACGTCCTCGACGATCCGGAAGTTTCCGATGCCGAGTACGACCGCCAGCTGCGCGAGCTGATCGGCATCGAAACGCAGTATCCGGATCTCATCACGCCGGATTCTCCGACGCAGAGGGTGGGGGCAACGCCCGTCAGCGGGTTGCATGAAGTGGTGCATTCCACGCCCATGCTGTCGCTGGAGAACGCGTTCACCGAGGAAGATCTCGTCAACTTCGACCGGCGCGTGCGCGAGCGGCTCGACAATGTCGACACGGTCGAATATGCAGCGGAACCCAAGCTCGACGGCCTTGCGGTGAGCTTCCGTTACGAATCCGGTCGCCTGGTGCAGGCGGCGACGCGTGGCGACGGAACGCGCGGCGAGGACGTGACTCACAACGTGCGTACGGTCAAAGCTGTGCCTGTACGTCTGCAAGGATCAGCGCCCGAAGTGCTCGAAGTCCGCGGCGAGATCTTCATGACCATCGCTGGCTTCAAGGCGATGAACGAGCGCGCATTGGCTGCTGGCGAGAAAGTGTTCGTGAATCCGCGCAACGCCGCCGCTGGCAGTCTGCGTCAGCTGGATCCACGCTTGACGGCGAGCCGGCCGCTCGATGTTTTCTTCTATGGTGTCGGCGAAACGCAGGGCTGGAAGCTGCCGTCCCGGCACAGCGAATCGCTGGAGCAGCTGCGTCAGTGGGGTTTCAAGATTTCGCCGCTGCTGCGTGTGGTGCAGGGCGCGGAAGGATGCCTCGCGTATTACCGAGACGTCGGCGCACAGCGCGCGCAACTCAAGTACGAAATCGACGGCGTCGTCTACAAGGTGAACCGGTTTGCGCAGCAGCGTGATCTCGGGTTCGTCGCGCGTGCTCCTCGTTGGGCGATTGCGCACAAATTTCCTGCGCATGAAGAGAACACTGTGGTTCGCGGCGTGGAATTCCAGGTCGGCCGCACCGGCGCATTGACGCCGGTCGCCAGGCTCGAGCCGGTGTTCGTCGGCGGTGTGACCGTAAGCAACGCAACGCTGCACAACATGGACGAGGTTCGTCGCAAGGACGTGCGTATCGGCGACACCGTGGTGATCCGTCGCGCCGGCGATGTCATTCCGGAGATCGTCAAGGTAATGCTCGAACGCCGACCGGCGACGGCGCAGGAAGTGGAGCTGCCGGCGAAATGCCCGGTCTGCGGTTCCGACGTCGAGCGCGAGGAGGGCGAGGCAGTCGCTCGTTGCACCGGCGGTTTGTTCTGCGCGGCGCAACGCAAAGAGGCGCTACGTCACTTCGCGTCGCGTCGAGCTCTGGATATCGAAGGGCTTGGCAGCAAGATCATCGACCAGCTCGTCGACAGTGGTGTTCCGGGTGGCGAGCCGGTACGCAGTGCGGCTGATCTATATCGGCTCACCGCCGAACAGCTCGCGGAACTGGATCGCATGGGCGAGAAATCCGCCGCGAATCTGGTGACCGCGCTAGAACACAGCAAGAAGACAACGCTCGCACGCTTCCTGTATGCGCTCGGAATCCGCGACGTCGGCGAGGCCACCGCCGCTGCTTTGGCGACGCACTTCGGCACATTGGAAGCACTGCTCGATGCCACCGAGGAAACCATCCAGGAGGTCCCGGATGTCGGTCCCGTGGTGGCAGCTCACGTCTTCCACTTCTTCCAGCAGCCGCAGAACCGCGCAGTGATCGACGATCTGCGAGAGCAGGGCGTGGAGTGGCCGGCGCAGGCACCTCGCTCCGTTGCAGCCGAAGGTACGCTGAGCGGCAAGACCTTCGTGCTCACCGGCACCCTGGAAGGCATGAGCCGCGACCAGGCGACGGATCGAATCACCGCGCTCGGAGGCAAGGTTTCCGGCAGCGTCTCGAAGAAGACCAGCTACGTAGTCGCTGGCGCCGAAGCTGGATCGAAGCTGAAGAAGGCCCAGGAACTGGGTGTGGAGATCCTGGACGAGGCGGGACTGAAGAAACTGTTGGGAGAGCAATGACTAACAGCCGGTAGCCGCAACAAGCGCCGGAATCGAGAGGGTTTCAAGGATGAAAGTCTCTGAAGTGCTGCACCTGTTGCACACCGATGGATGGTACCTAGTGACGTTCAGAGGTAGCCATCGCCAGTTCAAGCACCGCAACAAACCCGGCCGGGTCACCGTTGCCGGCAAGCCAAGTGCTGATTTGGCGCCGGGCACACTCGCCAGTATCCTCAAGCAAGCGGGATTGAAGAAATAGGATCAAGCCATGCGTTACGCGATTGTCATCGAGAGCGCCGGTAACAACTACTCTGCATACGTTCCGGATCTGCCGGGCTGCGTGGCGGCAGGCGCAACCATTCAGGAAGTCGAGCAAGCCATTCGTACGGCGATCGAGCTTCACCTGGAGGGACTGCGAGAAGATGGCAGTCCGGTCCCTCAACCCTCGAGCCGGGTCGAGTATGTCGAGGTTGCGGCCTAGTCAGCCGTGACGGAAATGTGGCGCGGATGCGCCCTCTCCGAGCGCTACGGCACCACAAGCCTCTGCGGTTCTGGTGAGGGTGTCTCGTTTCGGGAGCCTCAAAAACAGGATGTTTTTGGGGCAGCCCCCAGGGATGGGTTCACGGCGGTCCCGAAACGAGACACCCTCACCGGAACCGCACGCTGCTAAACGAAGCTGCTCTTAATCTCTTTGGCTCGCAGCGTTACCGAATTAGCTGAAGCACTGTGGCCGCAGATCGCAGCCACAGTGCCTCGATGACTCGTCAGATCTTCTTCTCGATCTTCGCGCCCTTGCGCAGCTCTTCCAGATAGCTCTGCAGGCGCTTGCGCTGGACCAGGACCTTCACGCGGTCCTTCACGTCGTCGAAGGCGGGCGGCGACGGAGCGCGAGACTCTTCCAGCTTGATGACGTGCCAGCCGAACTGGCTCTGCACCGGCTGCTCGGTCAGCTGGCCCGGCTTCAGCGCCACCACGGCGTCGGCGAACGGCTTGACCATGGTGTCGAGCGTGAACCAGCCCAGGTCGCCGCCGCTCTTGCCGGACGGATCCTTGGACTTCTGCTCAGCGATCTTGGCGAAGTCGGCGCCGCCCTTGAGGTCCTTGGTGATCGCGTCGGCGGTGGCCTTGTCCTCGACCAGAATGTGGCGGGCGTGGTACTCGCGCGGCATCGCTGCGACCTGCGCGTCGTACTCCGGCTTGAGCTCGGCGTCGGTCACCGGGTGCTCGTCCAGGTACTTGCTCAGGCCCGCGTCGACGATGACGTTCAGGCGCGCCAGCGCCAGCTGGTCCTCGACCTTCTGCTCCTTCTGCACGCCGGCCTTCTCGGCGGCCTGCGCGGCGAGCTCCATGCCGATGAACTGGTCGAGCAATTCCTTTCTCTGTTCGTCGGTCACGTTGCCGCCGGACTGGCGCGCGACGCTGGCGACGTACAGGTCGAACTGGCCCTTGCTGATCGACTTGCCGTTGACGGTGGCGATCGATTCCGCGGGAGTCGCGCTGGTGGGAGCCGCAGCCTTGCCGCAGGCGGCCAGCAGCAGCAGCGGGGCGACGAACGCGAAAGCTGTATGGCGACGATTCATGATGATCCTCGGGTGATGAATGGCAGTTCCAAAAGCGGCGGATCAGCCGGCAGTTTTCTCGGCTGGTTCTTCTTCGGGCGTCAGCGCTGCGATGTTCAGCGCGTGGATATCGGTCTGCATCAGCTCGCCCAGCGAGCCGTAGACCAGCTGATGCCGCTGCAGCGTACGCAGGCCGGCGAATCGCGACGAGACGATGCGGACCCGGAAATGGCCGCGGCCGTCGCGCGCGCCGGCGTGACCGGCGTGCAGGTGGCTGTCATCGACCAGCTCGATGGCATCGGTGTCCAGCGCGCGGCGCAGCCGCTCAATGATTTTTTCGGCGCGGGTCATGATGCGGAGTCGGCGTCGGCCGGATCCTCCTTCGGCAGCTTGGAGGTCAGCCAGGCGCCCTGCGCCAGGGCGAACACCACGGTCAGGCCCAGCACGCCGAACACCTTGAACTTGGCCCAGGCATCGGTGCTGAAGTTGTACATGACGTAGAGATTGATGAAGCCGAGCGCCAGGAAGAACAGCGCCCACATGGTGTTCAGCTTCAGCCACAGAGGCCGTTCGAGCGTGACGCTGGCATCCAGCAGCCGCTGGATCATGGGCCGCTCGCCGACCACCTGGCTGATGAGGAAGCCGGCCGCGAACAGCCAGTTGACCACCGTGACCTTCCACTTGATGAAGGCTTCGTCATGGATCCACAGCGTCAGCCCGCCGAACACCAGCACCAGCGCCGCCGACACCAGCGCCATGGTGCTCACCTTGCGATGACGCAGCCACTGGATCGAGGTCTGCAGCAGCACCGCGGCGATGATCACGCCGGTGGCCACGAAAATCCCCGCGAACTTGTAGGCGACGAAGAAGGCGATCAGCGGGAAGAAGTCGAACAGGAGCTGCATGAGGCCGCGGAACAGGCGAAGGGGCGAGTATCATACTGAAAAGGAGGACCGCGTTCGCGAATGCCGAGCCAGTATTTCGAGATCCATCCCAAGGACCCGCAGCCGCGCCTGATCCGCCAGGTCGTGACCCTCATCCGCGAGGGTGGCATCGTGGTTTACCCGACAGACTCCTGCTACGCGCTGGGCTGCCACATCGGCGACAAGGCGGCCAAGGAGCGGATCGAGCGCATCCGCCAGACCGACAAGCATCATCATTTCACCCTGGTGTGCCGCGACCTGTCGGAGATCGCCAGGTACGCCCGCGTCAACAACCAGCAGTACCGCACTCTCAAGGCGTTCACGCCGGGGCCGTACACGTTCATCCTCGCGGCCACCCGGGAAACGCCCAAACGCCTGCAACACGCCCGCCGCAGCACCATCGGCATCCGCGTGCCCGAGCATCCGGTGCCGCGCATGATCCTGGCGGAGCTGGGCGAGCCCATCATGAGCTCGACGCTGCTGCTGCCCGGCGATGCGCTGCCCATGACCGATGCCCGGGAGATCCAGGAGCGGCTGTACCACAGCGTCGATGCCGTGATCGACGGCGGCAACTGCGGTCTGGAGCCCACCAGCGTCATCGATCTGGCGGGGCCGGCGCCGGTGATCGCACGCCGCGGCAAAGGCGATGTCAGCGCCTTCGAATAATGTCGGGGCCAAGCTGCGTATAATGCTGACCGCCTGCGGCGTGGCCTGTACGCTCATTGAAGAACACGCTCCAAGGCATTGGAATTACTAGCAATTAATTGTCGAATCTTGAAGTCGGACGAGCCCGCCCCGAAGCGCGGCGCCGTTCGAAGGGACCAGCATTGAGCGCGACCAACAGCAGCAACCGACGGGTTCTTTCCGGAATGCGCCCCACCGGCGCACTGCACCTGGGCAATTACCTGGGGGCGCTCAAGAACTGGACCGAGCTGCAGTACCAGTACGAGTGCTACTTCTTCATCGCCGACATCCACGCCCTGACCACCGGCTACGACGACACCTCGAAGCTGGAGTCGAACACCTGGGAGATGGTGATCGACTGGCTGGCGGCGGGCCTGAATCCGGCAGCCTCGACCATCTTCATCCAGTCGCGGGTGCCGGAGCACTCCGAGCTGCACCTGCTGCTGTCGATGATCACGCCGCTGGGCTGGCTGGAGCGCGTCCCCACGTACAAGGACCAGCTGGAGCAGCTGAAGGAGAAGGACCTCGCCACGTACGGCTTCCTGGGCTATCCGCTGCTGCAGAGCTCGGACATCCTGCTCTACAAGGCTGCTTACGTGCCGGTGGGCGAGGATCAGGTCTCGCACGTCGAGTTCACGCGCGAGCTGGCACGCCGCTTCAACCACGTGTACGGCCGTGAACCGGACTTCGAGGCCAAAGTTGAAAAGGCCATCAAGAGTCTGGGCAGCCGCAACGGTACGCAATACCGGGAGTTGCGGCGCCTTTATCAGGAACAGGGCGATCAGGCGGCCATCGAAAAAGCGCGTGCGCTGCTGGCCGGTAATGCCCGCCTGACGCTGGCGGACCGCGAGCGCCTGCTCGGATCCCTGGAAGGCACCGGCCGCAGCATCCTGGTCGAGCCCGAAGTGCTGCTGACGCCGACGCCGAGAGTGCCTGGCCTCGACGGCCGCAAGATGTCCAAGTCCTATGGCAACACCATCGGGCTGCGCGAGGATCCGGATTCGGTGGCGAAGAAGCTCAAGGCCATGCAGACCGACCCGGCGCGCGTGCGGCGCACCGATCCGGGCGATCCCGAGAAGTGCCCGGTGTGGGATCTGCACAAGATCTACTCGGATGCCGACACTCGCCAATGGGTTTGGGATGGCTGCCGCAGCGCCGGCATCGGCTGCCTGGACTGCAAGAAGCGCGTCGCCGACGTGATCGTCGCGGACATCACGGCGATCCGCCAGCGCGCTGCCGAGTACCAGGAGAACCGCGACCTGGTTCGCGGCATCGTCGCCGAAGGATGCGAGAAGGCGCGCGACGTGGCCCGTCGTACGCTCGAAGAGATCCATCAGGCGATGGGCATGAATTATCGATGAAGACTGTCCGATGAAACCCGAACTCAAACTCGTCGAGGACACCGGCTCGCAGCTGGTGGCGGAAGATCAGTTCGATCCGCCGCCGCAGCAGGCCGAGATGCCCTTTGCCGTCGTCGACGGCGAGCCGATCACGGAGCTGCCGCGCGATCTGTACATTCCGCCGGACGCGCTGCAGGTGTTCCTGGAGGCATTCGAGGGACCGCTGGATCTGCTGCTGTACCTGATCCGTCGCCAGAATCTCGACATCCTCGACATTCCGATCGCCGAGATCACGCGTCAGTACATGAAGTACATCGACGTCATGCACGAGCTGCAGCTGGAGCTGGCGGGCGAGTACCTGCTGATGGCAGCGATGCTGGCGGAGATCAAATCGCGCATGCTGCTGCCGCGGCCGCCGTCTGCGGATGGCGCCGAGGAAGAAGATCCGCGCGCGGAGCTGGTGCGACGCCTGCAGGAATACGAGCGCTTCAAGAAAGCCGCGGAAGACATCGATCAGCTGCCGCGCATGGAGCGCGACGCGCTACCGACTTCGGTCGAGTTGATGGAGCGCAAGGTGGTGCGCATCCTGCCGCAGGTGACGCTGCAGGAAATGCTGCTCGCGCTGAAAGATGTGATGTCGCGCGCCGAGATGTTCGCGCATCACCAGGTGCAGCGAGAGCGCCTGTCGGTGCGTCAGCGCATGTCCGACATCCTGGGCGGATTGCGCGAAGCCTCTTTCATGGAATTCACCCGCCTGTTCCGGTACGAGGAAGGCCGCATGGGCGTGACGGTGACGTTCAGCGCCATCCTCGAGCTGATGAAGGAGGGGCTGATCGAGATCGTGCAGGCCGAGCCGTACGCGCCGATCCATATCCGGCCGGCGTCGGGCTCGCGGCATCTCAAGGTCGTCGGCGAGGACGAAGGCCTCGATACCGACGCGGATGCGGAGAACCAGGCCGCGTTGGCGCAGCCCGCGTATCCGGATGAGAACGACCTCGACGACGAGGAAGACGACCTCGCGGACGAACCAGCCGCCGAGTCGGATCTTGCCGAGACCGAGCCGGAAGCCTCTGTCGTGAACGATGCCACGCTCGGGGAGGAACCCGTCGACGCGTCTGACGTTGCAGTCGAAGCGGCTGCCGGCGAGATTGCTGCCGGGAGTGAAGTGACGGACGAAGAGCACGAAGGGCAGGAGCGGGCCGCACTTGACGATGCGCAGCCCGCCGAGGAAATCGTGCAAGAAACCGAGTCGCATGCGGCCGACAGCGTGACCGCCGCGACCGGGCAGGACGAGAATCAGGAACCGCCGACGGCCACGGACGGGCAGGAGCCCGAGCCGCAGCCGTAGCGTCAAGTGAGCAGCCAATGAACGAACAGGATCTCAAACACATCATCGAAGCGACGCTGCTGGCGGCAGGCCGTCCGGTGACGACGCAACAGCTGCTGGAGCTGTTCGAGGAGCGTGATCGTCCCACGCCCGAGCAGCTGCAGGCGGCGATCGAGTTGCTGACGGCGGATTACGAGTCGCGCGGCATCGAGCTGCTTCAGGTCGCGAGCGGCTGGCGCATCCAGGTGCGTGCTCGCGCCATGGATGTCGTCACGCGTCTGTGGCAGGAGCGTCCGTCGCGCTACTCGCGTGCGCTGCTGGAGACCTTGGCGCTGGTCGCTTATCGGCAGCCGATCACCCGCAGCGAAATCGAAGAGATCCGCGGTGTGGCGATTAGCTCGACCATCATGCGCACGCTGCAGGAGCGCAACTGGATCCGCGTCGTCGGCCATCGCGAAGTGCCGGGACGCCCGGAGCTGTTGGGTACGACGCGCGAGTTCCTCGACTACTTCGGCCTGAAGAGCCTCGATCAGTTGCCGACGCTGGCCGAGCTGCGCGATGTCGAAACTATCGGCGTACAGCTCGAGTTGCCGGGCGGCGAGGCGACGGCCGAAGGCGAAGCGGCTGCCGGCAATGCGCTCACGGAGGCCATCGAGAATTTCGAAGGCCGCGATCCGGTGGCTGCGGCCGAGGACGAAGCGGCCGCCGACGCCGAAGCGGCCGCGCGGGCCGAGGCCGAAGCCAACCTGCAAGCCGCATCGGATGAGCCGCAGCTGGACGACGCTGAGGACGCAGAGCTATCGGACGACGCCGAAGACGCTGAACTGTCAGAGGAAGAGTTGTCGGCCGATACCGAGGAAGCCGAGCTGTCGGCGGATGACTCCGAACTGTCTGCCGATGCGGCAGAGTCCGAGTCGGATGATCCGGAGCTGTCGGCCGATGCCGAGGAAAGCGAATTGTCGGCGGACGCTGAGGAAGGCGACGAGCTCCTCGACGAGGACGCGGAGGAGGCCGAAGCTCCGACGCTGGTGGCCTCGGCTGAAGGCGAACAGGACGACAGCCGCCCTGTCGGCGAGCCTCCGCTCGAAGGTTGATTCTTTACCACGGGGCCGGACTGCAGCCGGCCCCCGTGTCGTCATCGAGCTGTAGTCCGCGCCGCCCGGCGCATTTCCGTCATTCGCGATCGCTACGCCAGCCGGTTCCAGCACTCATGTCCGAACGCCTTCACAAGCTTCTTGCCCAGCATGGCCTGGGTTCCCGGCGTGAGATCGAGAAATGGATGCTGGCCGGACGCGTGCTGCTGAACGGGCGGCCGGCGCAACCGGGCGATCGTTACAGCGAAGGCGATCGGGTCGCGGTGGACGGGCAGGACGTGACCTCGCGCCTGCGAATGGCGCGCAAGGCGGCTGTCATCGCGTATCACAAGCCGCAAGGCCAGCCGGTCGCTGCGCGTGCCGCAGGCGAAGATGCTTCCGAGTCGATAGAAGAAACAGTGATGGAGCGGCTGCCGGCGGTACGCGGCTCGCGCTGGTTGGTGGTCAACACCATGCAGGCGGGCGACAGCGGTTTGCTGATTCTCACCACGGATGGTCGCCTCGCGGACGCGCTGCGGCGTCGTTCGGAGGAAGTGCCTTCAGCGTATGTGGCGCGCGTGCTGGTGCCGACTCCCGAATTCGATCCTGCGGAGCTGTCGCGCACGGTTCGTTTCGACGAACAGACGGTGGCGTTCGAAAGCATCGAGCCGGCAGGCGGCGAGGGCACCAACCGCTGGTTCCGCGTCGAGGCCGCGCATGCACATCGGCGTGCAGCGGTGCGTGCGCTGTTCGAAACCAACGGGCTCAAGGTCAGCCGCGTGATTCAGGTGAAGTTTGCCGATATGGAACTGCCGCGAGACTTGCCACGCGGCAAGCATCGCGCGTTGTCGGACAAGGAGGTCGAGCGCCTGTACGAATTCGCGCAGCTGGAACAGCCGGTCGAGCCGCAGAGCCCGCGTTCGGGACGCCGTCCGGGATTCAAGTCGAGCGGTCGCGGCAAGCCCCGCAAATCATCGAACCGGCCGAGCCGTCCGCCGGTGCCGGATCGCGAAGCCGGCGACGATTCCCGTCGCCCACGCTCCGCTGGGCGCAAGGTTACTGGCAGTCGAAGGTCCGGCCGCTGATGCCCTTGCTGTCCGGCCCGAACAGGAACAGGTAGGGCGCGACGATCGCTTCCGGCGCAGCCAGCTTGCTGCGATCCTCGGCCGGATAGGCCTGCAATCGCATGTTGGTGCGCACCTTGCCCGGATCGATGCTGTTGACCCGCAGCGTCGGCACCGATTCCAGCTCGTCCGCCAGCATGCGCATCATGCCTTCGCTGGCCCACTTGGAAGCCAGGTAAGCGCCCCAGTAGGCGCGCGGCCGCGGCACCACGCCGCTGGACGTGAATATGATCGACCCGTCCGCCGATTTCCGCAGCAGCGGCAGCAGGTGCTGTGTCAGCAGGAACGGCACGTTCGCGTTGACGTGCATGGTGCGCATCCACTTGCCCACGTCGTAATGCTCGATGGGTGCACGCTCACCCAGCATTCCCGCGTTGTGCAGCAGGACGTCGAGATGTCCGAACTCCTTCTCGATGGCGGCGACCAGCGCTTCGTATTCGGCAGGACCGGCCTTTTCCAGATCGAGCGGCAGGATCGAGGGACGCGGCTGTCCGGCACCGACGATCGAGTCGTAAACCGCTTCGAGCCGCTTCACGTTGCGGCCGTGAAGAATGACACGCGCGCCGTGCGCCGCCGCTGCTTGTGCAACGGCCTTGCCGATGCCATCGCTGGCGCCAGTGATCAGGATGACGCGGTCGTGCAGCAGGTCCGGTGCCGCGATGTAGGTTCTGGGGTCGAGCATGGTCAGGGATTGAGGTTGTGTTGATTACGGGCTTCGTCATTCCCGCGCAGGCGGGAATCCATCTGGCGCGGTGCTTGCTTACGCGGCTGACAAGAATCCTGTGCTGCTAGCCGGCGCTGCGTGCCGCGCGCCAGGCAATCCAGGGTTTTTCCACCGGTCCCAGCTCCATGCGCTGCGTCGCGACTGCGTAGTTGCTGCGCGCGATGCGGTCGAGCAGGCGGCGATGCAGTGCGGCCATGACCAGCAGCGGGCGCAAGTATGCCCGCACGTCGCGGCCAAAGGCAGCGATTTCTATGTCCAGGTCCGGGGCGATGGCGTCGCGGAATCGGGCCAGTACGGCGCGGGTCTTGTCGCCGAACTCTTTCGAGCGCAGGTCCTCGATGCCCACGGCATCCTTCTCTAAATCATCCAACGGCAGGTACAAACGGCCGTCGTAAGCATCCTGGCGCACATCGCGCAGGATCTCCGCTTGTCGCACACCGACACCGACGCGATTCGCGGCAGCTCGCACCGGCTCTTCCATCGGCGCTGGCAGCAGCAGCATGGCGATCATTTCCTGGATCGTTCCGCCACTGCGTGAGCAGTAAGCGCGCAGTTCACGCAGATTCAGGTAAGTCATGCGTGCGAGATCCATGTCGGCTGCCGCGATCAGCTCGTGCAGACGTGAGAAATTCTTGCGATCGAAACCTGGCAGGGCGTTGAGTATGCGAGTGGCCGGGTGCTGCGGATTGGCATTCACCAGCCGGTCGATTTCCTGACGCCACCATTGCAGACGGGTATGGGCGACATCGTGGTTCGCGCTCTGCGCCGATTCGCGGATCTCCGCATCGATCACGTACAGCGCGGTCACGGCATCGCGTAACGCCGGTGGTGTGTACAGCAGCGAGAAATACCGCATCGAGCCGGGCGGGGCGGCGCGGTTGATCTGCGAATCGTCAAATGAAGCAGGGATAGACATCGAGCGTGAACACGGTAAGAGATTCTGCGACGGACTGTCCCGTCATTCCCGCGAAAGCGGGAATCCATCCGAAGAGGGTTCCCGCCCCCGATCAAGTCGGGGGCAGGCTCTTCGCAGGAGCGACAGGATAGGGCGGGTGCGGCAAATCTGGATCAATTGGTTCCTTTTGCGGCCTCTGGCGCCTCATCCTCTTTCTTCAACTGCGGATCCCGGGCCAGCCGGTCGAGCGGCTCGATGGCTTCGATCTCGCGATCGGGACGCACGCCCAGCTCGGTGAACTTGCGCGCGCCGGGTAGAACCTGGCGTTCCAGCGAGCCGACTGCGGCGTTGAACGCATCGACGCTGCCGTTCAGGCTGCGGCCGAGGCGACCGAGATGGCCGGTGAAGACCGCCAGGCGCTTGTACAGATCTTGCGCCAAGGTGCGGATGGTTTCGGCGTTCTGCGCCAGCGCGGTCTGGCGCCAGCCGTAGGCCACCGTCTTGAGCAGCGCGACGAAGCTGGAAGGCGTGGCGATGATGACGTCCTGGCGGATCGCGTCCTCGATCAGGTTGGGCAGCTCGGCCAGCGCCGCCGACAGGAACTGATCGCCCGGAATGAACAGGATCACGAAGTCGGGACTCTTCTCGAACTGGTTCCAGTAGCTCTTGGCACCGAGCTGCCGCACCCGTTCGGCCAGCGCCATCGCATGGCGGCGCAGCGCCACGTTGCGGGTTTCGTCGCTGGCCGCATCGACCGCTTCGAGATAGGCGTCCAGCGGCGTCTTGACGTCGACCACCAGATCGCGGCCGTCGGGCATGTGCACGATCATGTCGGGCCGCAGATTGCCGTCCTCGGCGCGCACGTGGACCTGCTCGCTGAAATCGCAGTGCTCCACCATGCCGGCGAGCTCGGCGAGACGGCGCAGCGTCAGCTCACCCCATTGGCCTCGCACTTCGGGACGGCGCAATGCATTGACCAGCGTGCGGGTCTCGCGCTGCAGCGCCTGCTGACCCAGAGTCACGCTTTCGAGCGACGTTCGCAGGCTGCCGAACGTCTCGGCGCGTTCCTTTTCAATGCGCAACATCTGCTGCTCGGTCTTGCCGAGCGCTTCGCGGATCGGCGTCAGCATGGCTTCGATGGCCTTCTCGCGCTGCGTCAGCGCGGCTACCGCGGTTTGCTGATGTTGGCCCAGGTGCTCGCGCGCCAGCTTGAGAAAGACTTCGCTGTTGTCGCGCAGCGATTGGCCTGCGACGGTTTCGAAGGAGGATTGCAGGCGCTCGGAGGCGCGTTCCAGCGCTTCCAGCCGCTCCTGTTCCAGCTGCTGCTCAGTCTTGACCTGCGACTTCAGCACCGCCAGTTCGACGTGCAGCGCCTCGGAGCGTTTGCGATTCAGCCACGAGGCGATCAATCCGCCGAGCAGCAAACCGAACAACAGCGCTGCGGCGGCCGCCAGTATCAAAGTGCCATTCACCGCGTGGACTCCGGATCGCGGCGCAGATGCATCATGTAGTTCACGTCGACATTGGCGCTGCGCCAGGCGGTTTCGCGCAGCGGGTGGTATTCGAGGCCGGCGATGTCGAGAACGGTGAGCTCGGCATTACGGGCCCAGCGCGCCAGCTCCGACGGCCGGATGAAACGCGCGTACGTGTGCGTGCCGCGCTCGAGCAGGCCCATGACGTACTCAGCGCCGACGATGGCCAGCAGCCAGGATTTGAGGTTGCGATTGAGCGTCGACACCACGACGTCACCGCCCGGCTTCACCAATGTGTGCAGCGCGCGCAGCACGCTGGCCGGATCCGGAACATGTTCGAGCATTTCCAGGCAGGCGACCACGTCGTACGTGCCCGCGGAATGCGCGGCGTGATCTTCGGCCGATTCGCGCGCGTAGTGGATGGACAGGCCGGACTCGAGCGCATGCAACTCGGCGACCTCGATGGTGGCTACACCCAGATCGATGCCCGTGACATTCGCGCCGCGGCGAGCCAGGTTCTCGCTGAGCAATCCGCCACCGCAGCCGACATCGAGAACGCGCTTGCCGCGCAACCCGCCGACGCGTGCTTCGATGTAGTCGGCACGAACCGGATTGAGGACGTGCAACGGCCGGAACTCGCCTTTGGGATCCCACCAGCGCTGCGCGGTGGCGTCGAAGCGGGCGATCTCCGCTGGATCGTGGTTCTTGCCGGAAGAATGTGGGTGCGTCTGATTCATGAGGAGGAGATTCTCGCCTGCCAGCGCTGCGCGCGCTGCAGTACGTCGTCGATGTCCAGGCGGGTGAGCCGGCCATCGGCCAGCAGGCGACGGCCGGCGACCCAGACATCGCAGACCTGGTCGCGCGACACCGAGTAAATCAGCTGCGCCGCGGGATCGTACACGGGTTGTGTGTGCGCCCGGCCGAGGTCGATGCAGCACAGGTCGGCCCATTTGCCGGGTAGCAGCGAGCCGATCGAGTCGCCCAGGCCGAGGGCCCGGGCCGCATTGAGTGTCGCCGCGCGCAGCCAGTCGTGGGCGCCCAGGGGCGTGTCGACCAATGGACTCAAGACGACGCTGTCATGCGCCACACCGCGGGCGAGCAGGGCGGCGCTGCGCATTTCGTCCAGCAGGCTCAGGTCGTTGTTGCTGGCCGCGCCGTCGGTGCCAAGCGTCAGGTTGATGCCGCGCGCGTGCATGGCCGGGGTCGGGCAAACCCCGTTGCCCAGCTTGAGGTTGGATTGCGGGCAATGAACGATGCTGATGCCGCCGCGGGCAGCGCGGTCCAGGTCGCTGTCGTCGACGTGCACCATGTGGACCGCCGACAGCAGCGGCGACAACAGCCCCAGTCGTTCCAGTCGCGCCAGGGTGCGCTCGCCGTTGCGCTCCAGGTCGGTCCGGCTTTCGTTGACATGCATGGTCACCGGCAGTTCGAGCTCGTCGGCGGTGCGCTGCACGCGCAGCAATGTCTCATCGCTGACAGCCCAGGGCGCGTAGGGTGCCATGGCGGTGGTAATTAGCGGATCGTCGCGATAGTCGTCATGCAGCGCCAGGCCCTTCTCCAGGTATTCGTCGGCACTGTCGGCCCAGATCGTCGCGCCTTCCAGGACCGGCATTCCGACGCAGGCGCGGATGCCGGCCGCTGCGGCCGTCTGCGCCACCATGTCGGGAAACAGATGCATGTCGGCGAAGCAGGTGGTGCCGCTGGTGAGCAGATCGGCAATCGCCAGGTCGGTGCCGTCGCGCACGTACTCGGCGTCGATCCAGCGCTTCTCGAGCGGCCAGACCTGCTTTTCCAGCCAGTGTTTCAGCGACGAGCTTTCGGCTGCCCCGCGCAGGAGCGTCATTGCCGCGTGCGTGTGAGCGTTGACCAGACCGGGCAGCAGCACATGCCCTGGACGCTCGATCCGTTCGGGTGCCGCGAACTGCTCGGCGGCCTCGGTCGTCGGCACGACGGCCACGATCCGGCCCTGGCGGACGGCCACGGTGTGATGTTCGAGCACACAGCCCGCGGGCTCGATCGGAACGACCCAGCGCGCCGCAATCAGCGTGTCGACTTGTTGCATGGGACCTTGAGGATTGCCAATTTCGCACCGGCTGCGAAAAGCCGCGCGCGAGTATAGCTTGGGAGGCGCACTGACAGTTCGGCCAGGGCCCTGTCTGTGATAACATTTGCGACTTTATTGCCCCCTGGCCAACCCAACCGAACATGGCAGAAATCGCGCGCGAAATCCTGCACGTCAACCTCGAAGACGAGATGCGCAAGTCGTATCTCGACTATGCGATGAGCGTTATCGTGGGGCGCGCCCTGCCGGACGTGCGCGACGGCCTGAAGCCGGTGCATCGACGCATCCTGTTCGCGATGCACGAGAGCAATAACGTCCACTCCCGGCCGTACGTGAAGTGCGCGCGCGTGGTCGGTGACGTGCTCGGCAAGTACCACCCGCACGGCGACACCTCCGCCTACGACGCCCTGGTGCGCATGGCGCAGGACTTCTCGATGCGCTACCTGCTGGTGGACGGGCAGGGCAACTTCGGCTCGATCGACGGCGACATGCCGGCGGCCTACCGTTACACCGAATGCCGCATGACGGCGCTGGCCTCGGAGCTGCTGGCCGACATCGACCGCGAGACGGTGGATTTCGTCGACAACTACGACGGCAAGGAACAGGAGCCGGTGGTGCTGCCGACGCGGGTGCCGAACCTGCTGGTGAACGGCTCCTCCGGCATCGCGGTCGGCATGGCCACCAACATCCCGCCGCACAACCTGGGCGAAGTGGTCAGCGCCTGCATCGCGCTCATCGACGATCCGAACCTGACGCTGGCGGCGCTGATGCAGCACATTCCCGGCCCGGATTTCCCGACCGCCGGCATCATCAACGGCTCGGCGGAAATCGCCACGGCGTACGCCACCGGCCGCGGCCGCGTGTATATGCGGGCGCGCACCACGATCGAAGAGGACGAAAAGGGCCGGCAGGCCATCATCGTCACCGAGCTGCCGTTCCAGGTGAACAAGGCGCGCCTGATCGAGCGCATCGCCGAGCTGGTGCGCGAGAAGGTCATCGACGGCATCGCCGGCGACGGCCTGCGCGACGAGTCCGACAAGGACGGCATGCGCATCGTCATCGAGTTGAAGCGCGGCGAAGTGGCCGACGTGCTGCTCAACAACCTGTACAAGCACACGCCGATGGAAACGGTGTTCGGCATGAACATGGTGGCGCTGCAGGACGGACAGCCGAAGCTGTTCACCCTGAAGGAGATGCTGGAGGCGTTCCTGCGTCACCGGCGCGAGGTCGTCACCCGCCGCACCATTTACGATCTGCGCAAGGCGCGCGAGCGCGCCCACATCCTGGAAGGCCAGGCCGTGGCGCTGGCCAACATCGATGAAGTGATCGCCGTCATCAAGGCCTCGCCGACCCCGGCGGAAGCGAAGGCTGCGTTGATGGGCCGGGTCTGGCCCGCCGGCACGGTGCCGCAAATGCTGGAGCGCGCCGGTCAGGTGGTGACGCGGCCGCGCGGACTGTCCGACGAGTTCGGCTTCGTCGGCGGCGGCTACAAGCTGTCCGACGTGCAGGCGCAGGCCATTCTCGAGCTGCGGCTGCACCGCCTCACCGGGCTGGAGCAGGACAAGATCTGGGCCGAGTTCCAGGAGCTGCTGGTGCAGATCCAGGACCTGGAAGACATCCTGGCGCGGCCCGAGCGCCTGCT
>Ga0182738_1002783_pt1 | contig 20531 bp, 19 predicted proteins | sample eDN5th30CBELigMG_FD_128876 | JGI IMG/M metagenome (GOLD analysis project Ga0182738, IMG submission 128876) | Enriched Miracle-Growth compost microbial communities from Emeryville, California, USA - eDNA 5th pass 30_C BE-Lig MG (version 2)... ... | reverse complement strand
TCGAGGAAGATCACCGGGTCGTTGTCCTCGATCGCGGAAATGAGCAGGCCCTTGGCGTCGTAGGGATTGGACGGCACGACGGTCTTGAGGCCGGCGACGTGGACGAACAGCGCCTCCGGGCTCTGGCTGTGGGTCTGGCCGCCGAAGATGCCGCCGCCGGTCGGCATGCGCACCACCAGCGGCGCGGTGAACTCGCCGTTCGAGCGATAGCGCAGGCGCGCGGCTTCCGACACGATCTGGTCGTAGCCGGGATACATGTAGTCGGCGAACTGGATCTCGACGCAGGGCCGCAGGCCGTAGGCCGCCATGCCGATGGCGACGCCGACGATGCCGAGCTCGCTGATCGGCGTATCGAAGCAGCGGCCGCTGCCGTATTTCTGCTGCAGGCCCTGGGTGCAGCGGAACACGCCGCCGAAATAGCCCACGTCCTCGCCGAACACGACGACGTTGTCGTCGCGCGCCATCGACACGTCCATCGCATCGCGGATCGCCTCGACCATGGTCCTGCGCGGCATCGCTCAGGCCCTCGCTTTCTGCTTCGGATCAGGCATGGAACTCCCGCTTCGACGATCGGCGCCGACAATACATGTTCTTCCGGGCCGCGAGCTTCCGGCTCGCTCATGCGCATGAGCGAGCTGGACCCTTCGGCTTCGCTCAGGGCAGGCGCTCGCGGCCCGGAAGAGCATGAGCATTCGCTTCCTGTTGGCAAGCCGTTTGGGCCGACGGTGTTGACCCGAGGCCGTGCGCGCCCGTAGGGTGGGCACGTGCGATGGGGATGGGGCTCCCCGACAACCGCCTGATGAAGGCTGATAGCTCCTGCTGCGAGAGGCGTCGAAGCCTCGCCGTGGCGGGAGTGTGCCTCGAAAGCCAACCCGCCATCCCGGCGGGTTTTTGCTGCCTCGCCATCAAGGGACGAGGTTGGACATGGGCTTTCTGATCGTTTTTCTCGGCGCGGGCATCGGCGGTGCGATGCGCCATGGCGTCAACCTGGCAGCCTACAGGCTGCTCGGCGGCGGATCGTTTCCCTACGGCACGCTCGCGATCAACATAGCGGGCTCGTTCGCCATGGGGCTGACCGTCGAGTATTTCGCGTTCCGCAGCGGCCTGCCGCAGCATCTGCGACTTTTCCTGGCCACCGGCATCCTCGGCGGCTTCACCACCTTTTCGGCGTATTCGCTCGAAGTGGCGCTGCTCTACGAACGCGGGCAGGTCGTGGAAGCGGCGGCCTACGCGATCGGCTCGGTCGTCCTGGCGGTCGGGGCTCTCTTCCTCGCCCTCGCCCTCGTGCGGATGGGCGTCAACGGGAGCGGCGCATGAAGAACGTCGTGGCGTCGTGGCAGTTCTGAGCCGTGCCGTCGGCCGCCTTCGCCTCGCTGACGGCGATCGTCGCGAGGACCATCGTCATCCTGGCCGTGATCGCCCTGCCGCTCGCGACGACGGGACAATGGCAGCCTCCCACTTCCATGTCGGCGAAAAGCTCAGAGCTCCTGACCTGGCTTGGCCTGCTCGAGTCGCCGAACGGCATGCAGACGCGTCAGATTTCCAACGCCGGACACAGGCTGGACCCGCCCGGCTGGGCCGAGGCGTAGCCGTGCCCGATCATGCTCATTGGACCGCGCGCATCCTGCGCGCTCATGATCGGGCGCACATGAGCGCGCAGGATGCGCGCGGTCCAATGAGGATGACCTGGCGCAAGCTCTCGTCGGGCGACGAAAACAGGTCTTCCATGAACGGCTCTGGAGAGCCGCGCTCCCGGCGATCCGAACGGTCGATGAAGGTGCTCGTCGTGGATCCGGAGGGTGGACATTGGGTCCGGTTCGTCGTGACGTGTGTGCCGGTGTCGCTGGAGAAGCCGCACGGCATCGACTACCCGCTCACGCTGCACGGGGCGGCGGTGTTGCGCGAGAGAGGCGTGATCCCATGACGACGCTCAAGGTCGGCATCGCTCACACCCCCGCCTGCTGGCGCTGGCGGCGCAGGTGGGGCGGCATCTCCTCGTAGACGCCCTCGAACATGTCGCGCGCGGAGGGATGCGGGCCGCCATGCAGGGTGCCGTGGGTCTCGGCTTCCTTCTGGACGGCGATCACGGAGGACAGGATCTCCGCCTCGGCCTGGGTATGGCGCTCGTCGGACCAGGCGCCCCGGCGGATCAGGTGCTGCTTCAACCGCAGCACGGGGTCGCCCAGCGGCCAGGCGTCGGACTCGGTCTTGGGCCGGTAGGCGCTCGGATCGTCGGAGGTCGAGTGCGCGCCGACGCGATAGGTGACGTACTCGATCAGCGTGGGGCCGAGGTTGCGCCGCGCCCGCTCGACCGCCCAGCGCGCGACGGCGTGGACGGCGAGATAGTCGTTGCCGTCGACCCGCAGCGCCGGCATGCCGAAGCCCAGGCCGCGCGCGGCGAAGGTGCCGGAGCCGCCGCGGGCAACGCCCTGGAAGGTCGAGATCGCCCACTGGTTGTTGACGATGTTGAGCACGACCGGCGCCTTGTAGGTCGAGGCGAAGACCAGTGCGGCGTGGAAGTCGGATTCCGCGGTCGAGCCCTCGCCGATCCAGCCGGCGGCGATCCTCGTGTCGCGCTTCATCGCCGAGGCCATCGCCCAGCCGACCGCCTGGACGAACTGGGTGGCGAGATTGCCGGAGATCGAGAAGAAGCCGTGCTCGCGCGAGGAGTACATGATGGGAAGCTGGCGGCCCTTCAGCGGATCGCGCTCGTTGGAATAGATCTGGGACATCATGTCGAGCATCGGATAGCCGCCGGCGATCAGCAGCCCGGCCTGGCGGTAGGTCGGGAAGTTCATGTCGCCCGGCGCAAGCGCCTTGCGGAAGGCGCAGCTCACCGCCTCCTCGCCCGTGTGCTGCATGTAGAACGAGGTCTTGCCCTGGCGCTGCGCCATCTGCATGCGGGCGTCGAACGCGCGCAGGGTCATCATGTGGCGCAGGCCCTCGAGCAGCTCCTCGTCCGTGAGCAGCCCGGCCCACGGTCCCACGGCTTCGCCGTTGCGGTTGAGCACGCGGATGATGGAGTAGGCGAGATCGCGGATCGCCTCCGGCGCGACATCGACCTCCGGCCGCCGCACCTCGCCCGCCGGCTGGATCTTCACGTCGCTGAAGTCGGGCGTGCCGCCCGGCCGCACGGCGGGCGCGGGGACGTGGAAGGAGAGGCGGGCGGGCTCGGACATGGGGGAACTCCGGGGCGACGGTCTGCCCGGACAGTATCCGCCATTCGACGGCCGAACCAACACGGCGATCGGGGTTTTGGCGCCCATGGGTTCGCCTGCTCGTAGGCGCTCCCGGCGGAAAATGCTGGCCTTCCCGCCGGAGAGGGTGCGGCCCATTACCTGTTCGGCTTTTCGCGCCGAGAATCCATCTGTCGCCGAACGGCATGCAGACGCGTCAGATTTCCAACGCCGAACCCGGGCTGGACCCGCCCGGTTAGGCCGAGGCGCAGCCCTTGCCCGATCATGGGACCGCGCGCATCCTGCGCGCTCATGATCGAGCGCCTTGATAGGCGCGTATGAGCGCGCAGGATGCGCGCGGTCCAATGAGGATGACAATGCTGGCCTTCCAGACGGAGAGGGTGCGGACCATTACCTGTCCGGCCTTTCGCGCCGAGAATCCATCTGTCGCCGAACGGCATGCAGACGCGTCAGATTTCCAACGCCGGACACGGGCTGGACTCACCCGGTCGGGCCGAGGCGCAGCCTTGCCCGATCATTGGACCGCGCGCATCCTGCGCGCTCATGATCGAGCGCCTTGATAGGCGCGTATGAGCGCGCAGGATGCGCGCGGTCCAATGAGGATGACCGGCGCACGCTCATCGTGTCCGCGCCGACCGAGCCGGACATTCCCACACTGGTCCATGTCAGGAGATCTGAACTCTGGTCCGCTGGAGAGCAGCGCTCCCGGCGACCCGATCGCAACCACCAGAACGAAGAAAGTTGGCGCCTATGGTTCGCCTGCTCCCATGTTCCTCCCTGCGCGCCGCGCGGGTGGGCGTCTGGGTCGCGGGCCACGCGGCGTGACCATCGGCCGAAACCTGGCGACCTGACCCGAATGCCCGTCGTGCCCGGCGCCGTAATTGTATAACCCGACCCTCGATCGCAATATCCGGGGATGAAGAGCTGTTGCGGCCACTGCCCCGGAGACGACCCCGGCCAGACCTCGGCCTATCGACGCGTGCTGTGGACGGTGCTGGCGATCAATGCGGCGATGTTCCTCGTCGAGATCGGCGCCGGAGTCCTGGCAGGCTCGGCGTCGCTGCAGGCCGATGCGCTGGATTTCCTGGGCGACGCGGCGAACTACGGCATCTCGCTGGCGGTCGTCGGCATGGCGCTGCGCTATCGCGCCTCGGCCGCGCTCGCCAAGGGCGCCACCATGGGCCTGTTCGGCCTGTGGGTGCTGGGCATCACGGCATGGCACGCGTGGAGCGGCACCCTGCCGGAAGCCGGCACGATGGGCGCGGTCGGGGCGACGGCCCTGATCGCCAACGGCGTCTCGTTTGCCCTTCTCTGGGCATACCGGAGCGGCGATGCGAACATGCGCTCGGCCTGGATCTGCACGCGCAACGACGTCGTCGGTAATCTTGCGGTGCTGCTCGCCGCGGCGGGTGTCTTCGGCACCGGCAGCGGGTGGCCCGACTTCGTCGTGGCCGCGATCATGGCGGGGCTGGCCCTGCAGGGATCGTGGCTCGTGTTGCGCCAGGGGCTGTTCGAGTTGCGCTCCACCGGCCTGTTTGCGCCGGCCCGATAGTCGTCAGGATCCGGCGCTATCCGCCGGTGTTGGGAGGAACGAAGCAGACCACCGCTCCGTGCGAGTAGCACAGATGGCCGCCTTCGATCGTCGGATTGGGCACGCGGATGATCGTGTCGTCAGGCACGGCGATCCACTCGTCCCGCCCGAGCGGCATCCACCCTCCGGGGTCCTCTTCGTCGGGCGGCCTGGACGCTTCGGTCCGCAGGGCATACCATTGGCCGTGGCGCAGCTCGGCCTTCACCGGTGCGCAGTCCTGGTCCGAACAGCACGAGACACTGCTGCCGGGCCGCTTCCAGTGCCGGTAGTGGCTGTCATGGAATTGAGCATGGCCAATTTCCTCCGCGGCGGCTCCCGTCCATCGCGCGCAGGGGCAGGACGGCGCCGAGAGGCCGATGAGCAAAAGAGTGGGGACGGCAAGGGGAGCAAGCGTCATGTGACACTCCTCGCTATGCACCGTGATCCCGTCGCGCTTCCGCAGGCTCAGCCGCGGCGACGGTCTATTTCCACTCCCAGCCCTGCAGGCTCGCCTCGCCATGCTCGTCGACATCCCATTCGTAGATGACGGCCATGCCGTTGAGCTTCGCCAGCGCCGGCGACGAAGACGCGTAGTAGATCGCTCCCCTGAAGGAGGCCGCTCCGCCCGCGTTGGTGAACCTGCCCACGCCGGCGGCCCGGAAGGTGGCCGTATCGCCGGACTGGGTGAGGACGAGCCCCTGGTTCGGGCACTCCCCGTAGAGCGTGCCGTTGGCCAGGACGGTGGACCAATAGGTCACGATGGTCTTGGCAGGATGATCCAGCAGCGTGCCCGAAATCTCGAAGCTGGTTTCGACCTAGGGTGAACCGTCCTGCACGGGCAGGACGCGCTGGTTGGTCCTCTTGCCCTGCATCGAGGCAATGCGTTCGCCGAGCATAGCTCCCTCCTGTTCAAGGGTAAGCCAGTTCCGACTCGCCACGGCCATTGTGCGTTGCAGAGAAGCAAAGAATACAATCGTGGCGTGCCGACGCTACACGACTATGGTGTACGCTATCACATGTCCGGCCGGGCATACAGCGATCGCGGTCGGCGGGTAGTGTCCGAATTTGAGCTTAGGGCGGCCGGCCGTGCCCGGTGCCGCCGCAAGCTTTGCAAGCTGGCGGCTTCATATGAGGCAGGCGGAAAAACCCAAACGCCCCTGGCGGTCCACTACCGCACGTCTCACAGTACAGATGAGGCCGCCCCTGTCTTTGCGAGCGGATCACGCTGAATTGACACAGAGAAGTGCCGCTGCAGTGGGCGCACGTCGTCATGGATGTCCACGCCTCTCAGCCACGACAGCCGCCCGCACCGCGTCCAGCGCATGTCGCCAAGGTGCAGCACGGCGTAGAAGCGGCGCTTGTTGCTGCCCTCGACCGGGCTCGACCACACATAGGCCCTAGCGGCGTGTCCGTCCAGGTTGAAGGCGTGCACAGGCCTTCCCAGACGCGCAGCGCATGCAGAGCGAATGCAACCGGCTCGCGGCCGCCACTCCCGATGGTGCCATGCCGGCGTTGACGTGCACGACGGCGAGTCTGATGATGGGAAATCACGCTCTGGTTGAGCGCACTTTCTCCCGCGTGGTCTTTCGAGCGTCGGCTTCATCGGATCGCCAGTTCGGCCCACCCAGCCTTCGGCACCGGCGGCGACCCCACTCTTTCATTGCGCCCCACAAGCGGAGGACGGTCATGGTCGACATCATGACGCTGAATGGCAATCCAGGTGCATTTCCCGCGCCGCAGATCCCGGCACTGCGTTCCCGTCTTCGAGGCTCGGTGCTGCTCGCCGGCGAGGAGGGTTACGAGGCGGCCCGCCGGGTCTGGAACGGCAATGTCGATCGCCGCCCGGCGGTGATCGTGCGCTGCATGAATGCCTCCGACGTCCGGCACGCCGTGGATTTCGCGAGAGAGCGCAGCCTGCTGGTGTCGATCCGGGGCGGCGGCCACAGCGCTCCCGGCTATGGCACCAATGACGGCGGCAGTGATCGACCTGTCGGCGATGAAGGCGATCACCGTCGAGCCGGCCCGGCGGACGGCGCGCGCCGAGGGCGGCGTGCTGTGGCGCGACCTCGACGCCGCCACGCAGGCACACGGCCTCGCGACCACGGGCGGCACCGTGTCGAATACCGGCATCGGCGGGCTGACCCTGGGCGGCGGCCTGGGCTGGCTCGGGGGAAAGCACGGCCTGTCGATCGACAACCTGCTGTCGGCCGAGGTGGTCACCGCCGATGGCCAGCTGCGCCGGGCAAGTGCAGAGGAGAATCCCGACCTGTTCTGGGCGGTGCGCGGCGGCGGCGGCAATTTCGGCGTCGTGACCGCCTTCGAATACCAGCTCCATCCGGTCGGCGAGGTGCTGGGCGGCATGGTGATCTACCCGCTGGACCAGGCGGCCGCGATGCTGCGCTTCTATCGCGATCTCTGCCCGACGATTCCGGACGAGGCGGAGGCTTACGCGGCGCTGCTGACATCGCCGGAGGGCGTGCCGGTGGCGGCTTTGCTGCTGGGCTACAACGGGCCCGTGGAGCAGGGCGAGAAGGTGCTCGCAGCGGCCCGCCGGTTCGGCACGCCGCTCGCCGACACGGTCGCGCCGATGGCGTATGGCGCCCGTCAGTCGATGCTCGACGTGCCGTTTGCCGAGCACGGTCTCCATCGCTACTGGCGCTCGGCTTTCACCGAGCACCTTTCCGACGCGCTGATCGACGAGCTGGTCGCCGCCGCGGCGACGTTCAGCTCGCCCCTCAGTTCCCTGATCCTGTTCTACCTGCACGGCGCGGCGGTGCGGGTTCCCGCGGCGAAGACCGCCTTCTCGGCCCGGCGGGCGCAATGGGATTTCGACGCCATCGGACAGTGGAGCGAGGGCGCGCAGTCGGCGACGCACATCGCCTGGGTTCGCGACGGCTGGAAGCGGCTCGAGCCGCATCTCAAGGGCAGCGTCTACATCAACCATGTCGCGACCGATGATCTGCCGGAAAAGGTGCGCGCGTCGTTCGGCGACAACTACCAGCGGCTGCGCCAGCTCAAGGCCCGGTTCGATCCCGCCAACCTGTTCCGGATGAACGCAAACATCCCGCCAGCGTGAAATCGATATCGGCGATGGCGGCGACAGCGGTGCATCGCCGGCCATGGCCAGAGACGTCCCGGCTCAGCGGCATCCACTACGGATACGTGCGGCGATGTCAGGGTGGCAAAGGAACCGCCAATGTCGTCGAGCGTTTCAAAATGGCAGCCAGCCCGGTTCGCGTCACGCGAAGCGGCAACAGAGAGGACTTGCTGATGCTGAAGTGGGCTTTGATCTTCTTCGTCGTTTCTCTCATTGCCGGCTTCTTCGGGTTCACCAACATCGCGGCCGGCACGCGTACCATCGCGAAGTGGCTCTTCTTCATCGCGATCATCATCTTCGTCGTGTTCCTGGTCCTCGCGATCGTCGCCGGCGAAGCCATAATGTGAGCCGGCAGGGGCGGGGGATGATGGAACGGGCGAGCATCCTGGCAGGGAAGTGCTACCGGGATTCCGGCGGCGTGGTGTACGAGGTCACGTCCTACGACGCCAGGAACGTCCAGTTCCTCGTGCGCGCGGGTGCGGCGCCCGTCGGGACGCCCGCGCACCCTGCCTCCGAGCCGTGGGAGACCTTCCTGCAGAAGCTGCAGGGCGAGGTGACCTGCCCGCAGTCGTGAATGCCCCGCATCGACGAGCCTTCCTCCCTGGCGTCAGCCGGGGAGGCGCCCCGCTGGGGCGGAGGGGGCATGGGCCACGAAATCGGTGGTGCCCATCGCGCCCGTCGCGGATAGGGCGTTATCGCACTTCGTGCGAAAAAGTCGACGCGCCACCTCCCCGCGCCCGCGCGCAGGGAGGAAGAGTGGCGCGTGCTATGCAGCCGTCGCACCGGCGGCGGCGGCCGCAGACTGCTGCAGCATGAAGCGCGAGATGGCTTCGATGTCGCCGGCGATCAGGTCGCCGGCCAGCCCGACCTTGGCGGCGAGGTCGGCCATCGGCGCGACCTCGTAGTCGATCACCACGTGGCGGGTCGGGCCGGCATCCGCCTGCAGCTTGCGCTTGTTGTAGCGCAGCACCGCCTGCGAGGGATGCGAGCAATAGCAGGCCACCAGCAGCACGGCGCCCTTCTGCCGCGACCCTTCGATCGGCTCCGCGCGACGGCTGTCCTCGGCCCGCAGACCGCGCTGACGCAGGGCGAAGGCGATCACGGCGGCGGCCGCATCGTCGACCTCGCCGCGGCCGCCGACGCAATGGAACAGCACCCCGGGCGCGACCGCCGCGGCGTCTGCCGCTTCGTCCGGCGCCGGCGCAGGCTCCTCGCCGATGCTCTCGGCCAGCAGATCGAGCACCTCGTCGGTGCCGTCGACGATGGTGGCGGTCTGCGCCGCATTCAGCCGGTGCAGTGCCGTGTCGCGATCGGCGAGCACCATCATGCGCCCGAGCGAATCGTCGAGGCCGCGTTCGAGCCCCTTGTCCTCGATCTCCTTGCGCGCCACGGCGGCCGCGTCGACGACGGCGCCGCGGATCAGCCGGCGGTAGATCTGCTGGTACGGCGCCAGCGCCGGCTCGTCGCCCAGCAGCACCCGCAGGAACTGCAGCTTGGGCACATGCGTGCCGAGCACGAGCAGGCAGATGGTGAGCGGCGTCGACAGCAGCAGGCCGACCGGTCCCCACAGCATGCCCCAGAAGATCGCCGACAGGATCAGGGCGAGGGGCGTGACGCCGGTCGATTCGCCGAACAGCAGGGGCTCGACGAGCTGCCCGATCAGGATGTCGAACCCGACGATGAGGGCCAGCACGAGCAGCGGTTGCAGCCAGCCCGGCATCACGGCCAGCGCGATCAGCGTCGGCAGCAGCGCGCCCAGGATGGCGCCGACATAGGGCACGAAGCGGAACGCGCCGGCCAGCAGGCCCCACAGCAGCGCGTTGGGCATGCCGAGCGCGAACAGGCCGGTGCCGACGAGGACCGCGAAGCCGAGGTTGGTCAGGAGCTGGAGCGACAGCAGGCGCGCGATGCGCGCGGCGGCGTCGCCCACCGCCTGCGACGTGGCGTGCACGTCCTCGCCGAACAGCCGCACGACCTTGTCGCTCAGCCGCTCGCGGTCGAGCAGGATGAAAAGGGCGAGGACCATGACGATGCCGATCGACAGCAGCGGGTGCACCATCGGCGCCACGAAGGAGACGATCGAGGCGAGGTGCGACTCGCCGCTCTGGACGCGCAGCGCGGGCACCGCCGGGCCGGCCTCGGGCGAAACGTCCTGCGCCAGCGAGGCCGTCATGGCGATGAAGCGGCTCAAGGGGCCGGCGCCGTCCGACAGCTGCCGCACGTCCTGGATCTTCTGGTGCAGGTTGGTCTGGTAGGCGGCCAGGCTCCCCGCGACCTCCGCGAGCTGGCTGGTCGCCAGCACCGCCAGCACGGCGATGCAGGCCATCGCGCCCGTCATCGCCAGGCCGACCGCCACGGGCAGGGGGAGCAGCCGGCGCAGCGCGTTCACGACCGGATTGAGGATGAAGGCGAACAGCACCGCGACCGCCACCGGGATCAGCACCTCGCTGCCGAAATAGAGCGCCAGGATCGCCATCGCGGCGATGAAGGTGAAGGCGACGGCACGCGCCAGCCGTCCGTCGCCATCCTCGCCGGGATCGAGCAGCCTCATGCCGGCCCGTCCGGACGGACGGGACGGCGACCGGCGAAGGCCTGCGTGAGGGTGGGATCGAAACCAACCGTGGACATGAGAGTTCCGACAACGTCGACCGACATCCATTGTTCCAGGCGAGCCGGAAGGCAAGCGTGCCTCGGTTCATGGTCCGAGCTGCGGCATTCGCTGGAAATACGCCGTGGAGTGAATTCGTATCCGGCCAAGTCCTCGACGGTCCGCCTCCTCCCTGCGCGCAAGCGCGGGGAGGTGGCGCGGTCATCCGGAATGTCCGGCTCGGTCGGCGCGGACACGATGAGCGTGCGCCGGATCATCCTCATTGGACCGCGCGCATCCTGCGCGCTCATGATCGGGCGCATATGAGCGCGCAGGATGCGCGCGGTCCAATGAGGATGATCGGGCACCGCTACGCCTCGGCCCGACCGGGCGGGTCCAGCCTGGGTTCGGTGTTGAAATCTGACGCGTTTGCATGCCGTTCGGGAACTTGGGCGGTCACGATGGCGCGGCCGGGTGGAGCAGGTGGTGGATGAAGGCCAGCTTGCGGAGCGCCGGCGTCGACAGGACGAAGGGATAGGGGTCGGGCTGGCCCATCGAGCGGTTGAGGCTGTTGAGGGCGATGGTGAGCGGCATCCAGCTTTCGACCAGACGGTCGAACGGCTGCGCGCGGTAGGGATCGAAATCGACCGAGGTGTCGAGCGTGTCGTCCTGCGCCACGGCCGGCCGCGTCGACAGGCCGAACGCGGCGGCGGTCTCGAGCGTGTCGACGAGATGCAGGTAGTGCGCCCAGGTCTCGGCGAAGTCCTCCCACGGATGCATCGTGGCGTAGGCGGTCACGAACCGCGCCGGCCAGTCGGGCGGCGCCCCCTGCTCGTAATGGCGCCGCAGCGCCTGGCCGTAGTCCAGCGTGTCGTCGCCGAACACCGCCCGGCAGGCGTCGAGCCGGTTGCCGTCGCGTACCAGCCGGTCCCAGAAATAGTGGCCGATCTCGTGCCGGAAATGGCCGAGCAGGGTGCGGTAGGGCTCGTGCAGCGCGACGCGGTTCCTCTCGCGCGCGGCATCGTCGGCCTCCTCGAGGGCGATGGTGACGAGCCCGTTGTCGTGCCCGGTCAGCACCTTCGTCCCAGGCCCGGCGACGTCGGCGAGGAAGTCGAAGGCCAGCCCGGTCCCGGCCTGCTCGAACCCGGTGACCAGCGGCAGCTCCAGGCGCAGCAGCGAGTAGAACAGGCGATGCTTCGCCTTCTCGATCCGGCGCCACGCCCGGGCATTCTCCTCCAGGCCGAGGTCGGGGATCATGCGATTGTGCCGGCAGCACAGGCAGAGCGTCCCGGGCGCCTCCGCCTCGATCAGCCAGTTGCACGAGCCGTGCCGGGCATTGTCGCAGAGGCGGAACGGCCGGCCCGGCGCGGCCAGCGCCGTCCACGCCTCGCCCTCGGGCTCGATCGCCGACAGGGTCGTCGCCGCCGGCAGGTAGGCGAGGCGATGGCCGCACTTCTCGCACCGGGTGTTCTCGAAATGCACGACCTGCCCGCACGCCTGGCACCGGAACAAACGCATCGGTTTGCCTGCCGGCCTTCAGTCGTCATCCCGGTTGGTGAAGCGCGCATTGCCCAGCCCGGTGCCGATCGTCATCACGCCCCAGTGCCGCACGTCCTTCATGTTCGGCACCTCGCTCAGCCCCTGGACCACCGCGTCGTTGTGCATCTGGATCACGATGTCGTTGCCGTCGATGCGCGGCAGGCGCTCGATCAGCGCCGCCGGCAGGTGGAAGCCCTCGCCCTCCCAGTTGCCGGGCAGGTTCTGGCCGCCCTTGAGGATGGTGCCGTGCTCGTCGATCAGGCCGGGGCAGCCGATGCCGATGAACGGCGCGAGCTTCATCTTCTCCTTGGCCGCCCGCTCGATCAGCTTGACGAGCATGGCGGCGATGCGGTCGATCGCGTCCTCGCGCGTCGGCTTGTCGTCGAAGTGCCGCCAGTGCTCGCGCTTCCAGACGTCGGCCTCGTCCACGTCGCCGCGCTTGTCGGTGTTGAGCTCGACGATGCCGACGCGCACGTTCGTCCCGCCGATGTCGATCGCCAGGATCGCGTCGTGGCCGGCCATGATCCAGGACGGCGCGAGCTGGACGGCGCCGATCAGCCCGGCTTCGTCCGGGTGGTTCTTTATCGAGCAGAGATCGATATCCATGCCTTCCGTCTTGAGCAGGATCATGGCCCGGCCCATCGACAGCTCGCCGATGCGGCTGGACATCAGGCCGCCACCCAGCACGATGCGCTCGGTGCCTTTCCACGACTTGAGCCGCATGAAGCGGCGCACGACGGTGGCGAGCTCGTTGGCGAATTCCTCGACCACGGTGTGGACCAGCGCGGCGGCGGTCGGATCGTCGCTGCCCATCATCTTGTCGAGCTTGGCCTTGCTGATCTCCTCCGTCGGCGTGTCGCCGAACGGATCGTTGCCGCTCTCGTCGAGCCGCTCCCGCCAGTCGTCGAGGATGGCGCGGAAGGCGCGGCGGCTGGCGCGGTCGCCGACGAAGCCCTCCTCGTCGCGCAGCTCCTCGTTGTAGGTGTCAACGCTGACGGCGGGCAGCAGGCGCCCGCCATGGGCCAGCGGGCCGGCCGGAAGAGGGGAGTGACCGGGAGACGAATGGTTCAAGGGTGGCTCCTGCGGTTTGCTTCTACACATTCGTCACATTCGTCGTTCCTCCCGGCGCGCAGCGCGGGGAGATGCCCCTCAAGGGGGCGGAGGGGTCATGGGCGGGACCGCTGTTGTCGCCGACCCCTCCGCCCCTGTGGGGGCCCGGCGCCGGCAGGCACCCCCATAACGGCGGCCGCCCCCCGGCGTTCCGGCTTTGCGCGCATTTCAGCGGCCCTTGCCGGTTGCCGCCATCTGCTCGGCCCAGCCCTGCATCAGGTCGATCGGGAACGGGAAGACGATCGTCGAGGTCCGCTCCCCGGCGATCTCGAACAGGGTGGAGAGATAACGTAGCTGCATGGCCTGCGGCACGGGCGCCAGGATCTGGGCCGCCTCGAGCAGCTTCTGCGCGGCCTGCTGCTCGCCGTCGGCATTGATGATCTTGGCGCGCCGGCTGCGCTCGGCCTCGGCCTGGCGGGCGATCGCGCGGATCATGCTGTCGTCGAGGTCGATGCGCTTGATCTCCACATTGGAAACCTTGATGCCCCAGGCGTCGGTCTGCTTGTCGAGCACCTCCTGGATGTCGGCGTTCAGCCGGTCCCGCTCGGCGAGCATCTCGTCGAGATCGTGCTTGCCCAGCACCGAGCGCAGCGTGGTCTGCGCGAGCTGGCTGGTCGCTTCCTTGTAGGTTTCGACCTGGATCACCGCCCGCTCGGCGTCGATCACACGGTAGTAGATGACCGCGCTGACCTTCACCGAGACGTTGTCCCGGGAGATCACGTCCTGGCTCGGCACCTCGTCGACGACGACGCGCAGGTCGACGCGGACCATCTGCTGGACGAACGGCACCAGCAGCACCAGCCCCGGTCCCTTGGTGCCGGTATAGCGGCCCAGCGTGAAAATGACGGCACGTTCGTATTCGCGCAGGATCCGGATCGCCGAGACGAGGAGGAACAGGACCAGGATCCCGACGATCGCGACGGTCATGAAGGTGGTGAGCATGTTACTTGCTTCCTTTCGATGTCGAAGCGAGATCGGATGCCCGGATCGGCTCGACGGTGAGGATGAGACCCTTGCGGCCGACGACCCGGATGCGCGCTCCGGGCTGCAGGGAATGGTCCGCCTGAGCCGACCAGGTCTCGCCATTGACCTGCACGCTGCCCCTGGTTCCCTGCCAGCCCATGGCCGCGCCTTCGGCGCCCATCATCGCTTCCCGGCCGGTGACGACCCGCCGGCGCATGGAGCGCCGGACCATGGCCAGCGCCAGGATCAGGAATCCCGCGGCAACGATGGTCGTGCCGATGACGAGCGGGATCGACAGGCCGTATTCCGGCGCATTCGGGCGGAACATGATGATCGAGCCCAGGGCGAGCGCGACGAGGCCGCCGGCGCCGATCACGCCGAACGAGCCGATGAAGACCTCGGCGACCATGAAGGCCAGGCCGAGCGCGACGAGCCCGGCGCCGGCATGGTCGATGGGCAGCATGTTCAAGGCAAACAACGCCGTGAGCAGGCTGATCCCGCCGACGACGCCGGGCAGGATGGCGCCCGGGGTGGTGAATTCCAGCACCAGGCCCAACACCCCGAGAAGCATCAGCAGGTAGGCGACGTTGGGATGGGTGATGGCGGCCAGCAGCCCGGTCCGCCAGTCCGGATCCACGCTCACGATCTCCAGTCCGGCGGTCGCCAGGCGCACCGGCTGTCCCCCGACGGTCGCCGTCCGGCCGTCGATCTTGCGCAGAAGGTCCGGCACGTCGTCGGCGACGATATCGACGACCCGCAGCTTCTGCGCCTCGGGGGCGGGCAGGCTGGCGGCGCCGCGCACCGCCTCGGCCGCCCAGTCCGCGTTGCGCCCATGGAGATCGGCCAGCCCGCGTATGTACGCCACGGCATCGTTGATCGCCTTGCGCGATTCGACGTCCTCCGGGTTCGCCTGCTCCCCCGGGTCGGCGCGCGACAGCGGCAGCCTTGCCAGCGGGACCGGCGTTGCCGCCCCGAGATTGGTGCCGGGCGCCATGGCGGCGACGGCGCCGGCATACATGATGAAGGTTCCGGCGCTGGCCGCCCGGCTGCCGCCCGGTGCGACGTAGACGGCGACGGGCACCGGCGAGGCCAGGATCGCCCGGACGATCTCCCGCATGGAAGTGTCGAGCCCGCCCGGCGTGTTCATGCGCAGCACGACGAGCGCGGTGTCGGCCGTGGACGTGGCTTCGAGCGCGCGCACCACGTAGTCGGCCATGGCCGGCCCGATCGCGCCATCGACGTTCAGAACCACGGCGCGGCGGGCCTGCGCCTCGGTCGGCGGCATGAGGACCGCGAGCGCCGCGGCGAGAATGACACCGATCAGGTGCAGGGACAGGGATCGCCCCGATCGGCGGCGTGGGCTGTCCGTGAGATCCGACCGCATGAACCGTCTCCTCGAAAGCGTTCGGGAACCGTCGATCCCGAACGACGACGATCGCCCTCGGGCGCGGTGACGCTAGAGGGCGGAACTCTTCTCGAAGGCAAGCTCGGCCCGAAGGCTCTCGAGGTCGCGCTGGATCGTCAGCACGGCCTGCTTGCGGTCGCCGCGATGGTACGTCACCGTGCAATCGCGGGCGGCGACATCGCCGTCGATCTCCATCCTGTCCCATTTCTCGGCATGGCCGACGTAGGAGATCGTGACGTCGTAATGCTGGCTCCAGAAGAACGGCACGGCGTCGAACCGCTCCCGCAGCCCGAGAAGGTTGCGCGCGGCGGTCTGTCCCTGGCGTTCCGCGACGACCCAATGCTCGACGCGGATCTTCTCGCCGCTGTGCGGGTCGGGCCAGCGGGCGATGTCGCCGGCGGCGAAGATGCCGGCGACGCTCGTCTCGAGATATTCATTCACCACGATGCCGCGGTCGGCGGCGAGGCCAGCCTGCTCGGCCAGCGCGGTGGCGGGCCGCACCCCGATGCCGACCACGACGAGGTCGGCCTCGACGACTTCGCCGCTGGCGAGCGTGACGCTGCGCTCGTCGAGCGCGGTGACGGTGGTGCCGAGGTGGAACACGACGCCATGCTCCTCGTGCAGCGACCGGACGAGGGTGCCGACCTCGGCGCCCATGATGCGCTCCATCGGCCGCGTTTCCGGCGCCACCACATGCACTTCGAGGTTGCGGGCCCGGAGCGAGGCGGCGACCTCGAGGCCGATGAAGCTCGCCCCGATGACGACCGCCCGCCTGGCGCCGGCGGTCCTGGCGACGATCGCGCGGCTGTCGGCGAGGCTGCGGAGATAGTGCACGTGGGGACGGTCCGCGCCGGGGATCGCGAGCCGCACCGGATCGGCGCCCGTGGCCAGCAGGAGCGCGTCGTAGCCCTGCCGGCTGCCGTCGGCGAGCTCGACCTGCCGCCTGTCGACGTCGATCGCCACGGCGCGAGCGCCCAGCCGCAGATCGATACCGTGTTCCCGGTAGAAGTCGGCCGATCGAAGCGGGATCCACTCCTCGGGCGCGTTGCCGGCAAGATAGTCCTTGGACAGGTTGGGCCGGTCATAGGGGACCGATTCGTCGGCGCTCAGCATCGTGATGCGTCCGGCGTAGCCCTCGTTGCGGAGCGCTTCCGCCGCGGCATTGCCGGCCGCGCCGCCGCCCACGATGACGATCGAGCGCGGCATATCCGATGTCGCCGGCCGCGCCGCCGGCGCCGCTCGCGCGAGCTTTTCCCGCACGTGGAGGAGACCATCCTTGTGCTCGACGCGCCAGCGCGAGACCGGATTGAGGGCGGGCGCCCGGAGAGCCTCGCCGGTGCGGAGGCTGAAGCAGGCGTGATGCCACGGGCAGCGGACCGTTTCGCCGACGAGAAGACCCTCGGCCAACGGACCGCTGTAGTGCGTGCAGACCGCGCCGATCGCGAAGAATTCCGCGCCATGGCGCGCGAGGAGGACGGGTTCGCCGAGCGCGTGCCCGAGCAGCATCGCGCCATCGGCGAGGTCCGGGAGCGGGACCCCTTTCGTGAAGTCGGGTCCGTCGAGCGGCGCCTGTGCCTCGTTCATTCGATCCTCCTCGAATCCGTGAATCGGCGACGGTTCCCGGATCTGTTGCAAGTCCTCCACGCGGGACTGGCCGATGCGACGGCCCGGCGAACGCTACAGGGCGCGGGAACCGTCCGCCTTGCGAGCGATCATTGCGGCTACGCAACATCGAAGGCCGCACGTCCGGAACCGGAGGCACCGCGACCGTCCCATGATGCGCCGCATTGCGCCCGGTCAACAATGGGCAACAGTGCGTTCCGTCGGTTCCGGGAACATCCTCCGGCCGACGGGGCCCGAAGCAGGAACGCAATGGAGCATGCGATGTTGTGGACCGCAGCCATGACGCAGGGTTACGCCGTAGCGGGGACCGACGGCCGGCTCGGCACGGTGATCGATCTGCTGTTCGACGATGCGAGCTGGACGATGCGCTGGCTGGTCGTCCGCACGGGCGACTGGTTCCCTAACCACGACGTGCTCCTGCCGGTATCCGCCGTGGGACAGCTCGATCCCGTGCGGCGCGAATTCCGGGTGGCGCTCACCGTGCAGCAGATCCGGGACAGCCCGCGCATCGAGCGCGACCTGCCGGTATCGCGGCAGGAAGAGGCGGGCTCGCCGCTCCGGCGCGCGGCGGTGGGGCGGCTCGCCGGCTATGCCGTCCTTTCCGCATCGGGAGCCAACGACCCGCATCTGCGCAGCATGGAAGCCGTTCTCGGCCACCTCGTTCACGCCGACGACGGGCTGATCGGCCATGTCGACGACTTCCTCGTCGATGATGCCGCCTGGAGCATCCGCTTCATCAAGATCGACACGCGCGACTGGGGCCCCGCGCGCAGGGTATCGCTGTCGCCGCGCCTGGTCCGGAGGATCGACTGGCTGGCGCGCGCGGTTCACCTCCACGTCGATCGCCGGGCGATCGAAAGCAGGTCGCTCTCCGGCCCGGCCCTCGGGGCCGGTGCGGTCGATGGCGAGCTGCTCCTTGCCTGCAAGGACATCAGATGGAGCAGCGAGTGATCGCTCCCGACAGGAGAGGAGGCAACCGGATGCCGAGGAAGATCCCGGCCCGCGATATCAGGCTCAAGCGGGCGTACGATCCGCCGTCCGCGGAGGATGGCACGCGGATACTGGTCGATCGGCTGTGGCCACGCGGGGTGCGAAAGTCATCCGCCGGCATCGATCGATGGATGAAGGACATCGCGCCCAGCACGGCGCTGCGGAAATGGTTCAGGCACGATCCCGACCGCTGGCGGGAATTCCGCCGGCGCTACGCGGCCGAGATTCGCGATCATGCCGACCGGCTCGCGGAGTTGCGGACGGCCGCCCGCGCCGGCCCGGTCACGCTCGTGTTCGCCGCGCGCGACGAACGCCACAACGACGCCGTCGTGCTGAGGGACGTCCTGCTCGGCCGGCCGCTCGCATGAGCGAGGAAACCCGACGATGCGTCCGGGCCGTCGTCAGAGGCGTATCGACCTGTCACGGCGTAATGTCCATATGGCCAGGGCAGCCACCGTGGATCCCATGCTCATCGTCAGAAAGGCCGCTGTCCAGCCAAGCGGACTGTCGATGCCATCGAACCAGTCGAGGCTCAGTCCGACCGCGGCCGGACCGAGGAAACCTGTCGTGAAGCCGGCGAGCGCATAGACTGCCAGCGCGGCGCCGCGACGTGCCGGATCGGACGCCATGACCGCTCCCACGCCGAGCGCACTCACGTCGGCGAAGCTGGTGACCTGCAGCAGGATCAGAAGCGTGAGAACGACGGCAGTCGCTCCCCCCGCAGTCGCCGCCAGGGCCAGGCATACCGCTACCGAAACGGCGCAGGTCGCAATGATGACGCCGGATCGATCCCACTTCGTCGCGAGCTCTGCGACCACGACGCTGACGGGAACGCCCGCCAGCGACGCCAGGCCGGAAATCACGGCGATGTTGGGCAGATCGAGATCGTTGCCGGGGAGATGGGTCGTCCACGAAAGACAGGCGACGAACCAGACCCGGATACCGAACACCTCCCAGGTATTGCCGGCGAAGGCGAGCACGTAGGTCATGAAGGGCCGATTCGCGAACACGCTGCGGAACTCGAGAAAAGGTCCGGAAGGCCTCTGTCGTGCCGGTGCCGGAGAAAGGCAACAGACGGCGGCGATGGCGAGGAGCGGGCCGATGCCGGCAGCAAGAAACGTGGCGCGCCATCCGAACGCCGCATCGACGACCCCGGCGACGAGGAACGAGCCCGCGCTGCCGAGCGCGTAGCTTGCCGTGTAGATCGATATGCTGCGTGCCTGCTTCGGTCCTCCGACACGTTGCGTGAGCAATACGAGGCCGGGCATGTGCACGCCGGCAAGCGCGATGCCGCCGAGAAGCCGGACGGCGAGGGCCGACCAGAATCCGCCGGCCAATACGGCAAAGGCAAAGCTGGCGCCGGCTCCCAGAAGCGACGAGCCGGCAACGATCCAGCGGCCGTCGAGGTGATCCGACGCTCCGACCAGGAACAGAACGGCAATGGCATATCCCGCGAAATAGATTCCCCCGATCCAGCCCGCCTCGCTCGCGCTGAGCCCCCACTCCGCGGATACCTCGGGCAAGACGGCCGGGAAGGTCATGAGCGCGACGAGATTGGCGACCAGGCAGAACGAGAGCATGGCCGTCGTCGCGACGGCGGAATTGCCGATGCTCGCCCGCTTCATGTCGGTCTTCATCGATGGGGCCCGTCGGCGTACGACGCCATCTTCCCGCGTCGCCGCGCGGGAGGAACGACCCGCTCCTCGCCGCGGTGCCCGGGCGGGCGATCAAGCCGGGCGGCTTGCCGGCACATGGTCCGCTTTCAGGCGAAGAACGGCGACGAAGCCCAGCGATCCCAGGGCGAGGGCGAATGCGGCGGCCCATCGATAGCTGCCCGTGAGGTCGACGATGAAGCCGGCGAGCGGCGGTCCGAGGAGGGCGGAAAGGCCGGTCGCGGTGAAGAAGACGCCGAGAACCGCGCCGAGGTTCTGCAGTCCGAAGAGCTCGATCAGCACGACCGGCATCAGGGAGATGCGCACGCCGTAGCCGAGTCCCAGGACGGCGGCGAACACCACCAGCCCGCCGTAGGCCGTGGTGGCCGTCAGCCAGATCGCGTAGCTCGCCGCCATCGCGAAAGTGGCGATCCTGAACAGGCGCAACGTGCCGATGCGGTTGCCGAGCGCGCCGAGGCCGAGGCGGCCGGCGACGCTCATGCCGCCGAGCACGGAGATCAGCGCCGACGCCATCACCTGGCTTGCGCCCTGGTCGCGCGCGAACGCCGGAAGAAACACGAACGGCACGAAAAGGGCGGCCGTCGCGAGGAGCCATGAAACATAGAGCATCGCAAACGCCCGCGAGCGCACGACGCGGTACAGGGAACGGCCGGCCGGCGAGGGCGCGACCGGCGGACGCGCCGTCAGGGCCGCGCAGGCCGCCAGGAGCATCGCGCAGCCGACGCCGAGGATCATGTCGGCGTTGCGCCAGCCGAGGCGTTCGATCAGGGCGGCCGC
>Ga0182738_1002781_pt1 | contig 20536 bp, 16 predicted proteins | sample eDN5th30CBELigMG_FD_128876 | JGI IMG/M metagenome (GOLD analysis project Ga0182738, IMG submission 128876) | Enriched Miracle-Growth compost microbial communities from Emeryville, California, USA - eDNA 5th pass 30_C BE-Lig MG (version 2)... ... | reverse complement strand
CTATCTCGTCCACGCCGCCAGGGTCGCCAACGAGGCCCTGGTCGAGCGCCTTTCGGCCACCGCCCGCACCCGCGGCGCCGACATCGTCTCGGTGAGCGAGCCGGTGCTCGAGAAGATCGCCCGCCGCGAGAACCCGCAGGCGGTGATTGGCGTGTTCGAGCATAGGCTGGCGCGGCCGGCCGACATCCGCCCCGGGCCGGCCGACGTCTACGTCGCGCTCGAGGCGGTCCGCGACCCGGGCAACCTCGGCACCATCATCCGCACGGTCGACGCGGTGGGCGGCGCGGGGGTGATCCTCGTCGGGGACACCGTCGACCCGTTCTCGATCGAGGCCGTCCGGGCGACGATGGGCGCGATCTTCCACGTGCCCCTCGCCCGCGCCAGCCACGCCGAGTTCGAGGCGCTCCGCGCCCGCTGGCCCGGGACGATCGCCGGCACCCATCTCGCCGCGACCCTCGACTACCGCAGGGCGGAGTACGGCGGCCCGGTGATGGTGGTGATGGGCGCCGAGCAGGCCGGACTGACGCCCGCCATGGCCGAGGCCTGCACCACGCTCGTGAAGATCCCGATGGCGGGGCGCGCGGACTCGCTCAACCTCGCGATCGCGACCGGCGTGATGCTGTTCGAGGTGCTGCGCGACCGGCTCGCGATCGATGGCTGAGCAACGCCGCCCTCCCGGGCCGCTGTCCTGGCTGGGCCGTGCGGTGATCGCCGCCACGGTCCTCCTCGACCAGGCCTCCAAGCAATGGGCGGAGGCGAACCTCCCCCCGGGCGAGGCGATCGACCTCCTCCCCATCCTCACCCTCTACCGGGTGCACAATCCCGGCATCGCCTTCAGCTTCCTCGCCGGATTCGGCGGCCTGCCGCTCATCGCCGTCACCGTGGCGGTGATGGCGATCGTGCTCGTCTTCTGGCGTACGGCCCATGACGGCGGCCGCTGGGCGACGGCGGGCTACGCCCTCATCATCGGCGGGGCGCTGGGCAACCTCGTCGACCGCGTGACCCACGGCCACGTGGTCGATTTCCTGCTCCTCCACATCGGCGACCGGACTCTGTTCGTCTTCAACCTCGCCGACGCCGCCCTCACCCTCGGGCCGGCGATCCTGATCCTGGTCTACCTGCTCGCCGGGCGCGGCAGGGCGGCCGGCGGCAGCGACGCGTAGCTACAGGGCCCGCGCGCCGAAGAGGTGCTTCTCGATGTCGGAGACCGGGTGCGAGGCGAGGTCCTTGTCGATCTCGGCGACGAGGGCATCCCTGACGTGCTGGCTGTACGCCTTCCGGAGCACGCCCAGCGCCCGCGGCGGGGCGACGATCACCAGGCGGGTGACCTCCTTCGCCTGAACCGCCTTGTCGAGCCGGTCGGCGAGGGCCTTGAGGAAGTCCTGCTCCTCCCGGTCATGCCAGTCGGTCTGCTCCACCGCGCTCCGCGCCGTGCCGACGCTGTGGTGGAGGCGGCCGGGCCGGTCGGTCCCGAGGTCCGCCGTCGCGGCATCCTCGGTCTCGGTCGCCGAACGGGTGCGAAGGTCGGGATATTCGGCGTCGCCGACGTTCTCGAGCACGATGGTCTTCCGGCCGTCGCAGACCACGACCCACGTCCCCGGCTTCAGCTTCAGTTCCATGCTCCGCTCCTGTTCTTGTCGAACCGCAACGCCGGCCGCTATCCATCGGTTCCCCCTTGGAAAAGTCACCGCCGGTTAACCACTGTCGCTCCTTATGGACGACGGCGCGCGCAGTGATTCTGATCTGCGTCAAACGGGGGGCACATGGCGAACATCATTCCATTTCCGCGGCGTGAGGAGACCGACCCGGACGACGAGGGCATCGACCTTCTGACGGCCGTGGACGCCGCGATCCGCGACCTTCGCGAGATCTCGACGCGGTGGGAGGAGGAGACCTCGCGGCTCCAGGCCGCCGACTGCCTCCGGATGCTGGAGCGCGCCTTCGCCACCGCCATGTAGCCTCTCCCGCCCCGCCGTCGGCCGCCCCGGGAGCGGGAATCGCCGGCGCGCGGGCCGCCCGCGAAAACCGGGATGCGCGACGCGCCACTATCCCCTATTATCGTCCGTCGAGATCGCGGCGCATCGCAGGATGCGGCGCCCGGCACGGAAGAAGGAGAGCAGCTGGTGGACGTCGAGCTCAGGGGCGTTAAGAAGAACTATGGTCCGGTCACGGCCATCCAGAACCTCAATCTTTCCGTCGAGAAGGGTGAGTTCTGCGCGCTGCTCGGCCCCTCCGGATGCGGCAAGTCCACCCTCCTGCGCATGATCGCCGGCCTCGAGGCGGTGACCGCGGGCGCGATCTTCATCGGCGGCGTCGACGTCACCCACGTCCCGCCGGCCAAGCGCCGCATCGCGATGGTGTTCCAGTCCTACGCGCTCTACCCGCACATGACGGTGCGCCAGAACATCTCGTTCTCGCTCCGCGTCGCCAAGGCGCCCAGGGACGTGATCGAGCGGCGCACCAACGACGTCGCCAAGATGCTGCAGCTCGAGCACCTGCTCGACCGCAAGCCCGCCCAGCTCTCGGGCGGCCAGCGGCAGCGCGTCGCCATCGGTCGCGCGCTGGTCCGCGAGCCCGAGGTGTTCCTGTTCGACGAGCCGCTGTCGAACCTCGACGCGATGCTCCGCGTCCAGATGCGCATCGAGATCGCCAAGCTCCATGCCGACCTCAAGTCGACCATGATCTACGTCACCCACGACCAGGTTGAGGCGATGACGCTCGCCGACAAGATCGTCGTGCTCGACCACGGCGTGATCTCCCAGATCGGCGCGCCGATGGACCTCTATCTCCACCCGGAGAACAAGTTCGTCGCCTCGTTCATCGGCTCGCCCACGATGAACTTCGTGCCGGCGGCGGTGAAGCAGGCCGAGGGCACCGCGGCGGAGCTCGACCTCAAGGGCGGCGGCCAGATCAGGGTCACCACCCGCAAGGCCGACGCGCGCCCCAACGGCGACTTCGAGCTCGGCATCCGGCCCGAGCATGTCGACCTCGGCGAGGCCGGCGCGCCCAACGCCAACCTCCCCGGCAAGATCCAGATCGTCGAGCATCTCGGCAACGCGACCATCATGTATGTCGACACGCCCGCCGGCCAGATCGTGGTGCAGGAAGATGGCAACGCGCGGGCGAGCGCCGGCGAGAACGTCGGCGTCATCTTCGATCCCGCGCGCTGCCACGTCTTCGCCGCCAACGGGCTCGCGATCTGACGAACCGCCGGCCCATCACGGGCCGGGCGCGGGCGACGGCGGGGCGGAACGGGGGCCCATTCGACGACGGGTTGGCGGATTTCCGCCACCGGCGGGGGCTTGCGCCATATTTTCCGCGTAATGATATGGACAAGGCTCGCGGCATCCATTCCCTCGGGCTGAGGGTTCCTGCCCGCCATAGACGGAGCTGAGACGTCCATGCCGACGATCGCCTTGGTCGACGACGATCGCAATATCCTTGCGTCCGTTTCCATCGCCCTCGAGTCCGAGGGCTATCGGGTCCAGACCTATACCGACGGATCCTCCGCGCTCGACGGCTTCCAGAGCGCGCTGCCCGATCTCGCCATCCTCGACATCAAGATGCCGCGCATGGACGGGATGGAGCTGCTGCGCCGGCTGCGCCAGAAGACCGACCTGCCGGTCATCTTCCTGACCTCGAAGGACGACGAAATCGACGAGCTGTTCGGGCTCAAGATGGGCGCCGACGACTTCATCAAGAAGCCGTTCTCGCAGCGTCTCCTGGTCGAGCGCGTCAAGGCGGTGCTGCGGCGCTTCCAGCCGCGCGACGCCTCCGCCCCCAAGCAGAACGAGGCCGCCAAGGTCCTCGACCGCGGCGCGCTGTCGATGGACCAGGAGCGCCACACCTGCACCTGGAACACCCAGCCGGTGACGCTGACCGTCACCGAGTTCCTGATCCTCTACGCCCTCGCCCACCGCCCCGGCGTGGTCAAGAGCCGCAACGCGCTCATGGATGCGGCCTACGACGATCAGGTGTATGTTGACGACCGCACCATCGACAGCCACATCAAGCGGCTGAGGAAGAAGTTCAAGGTGGTCGATCCCGAATTCGACATGATCGAGACCCTCTATGGGGTCGGCTATCGATTCAAGGAAGTCTGACGGCGCCTGCAACGCCGTCGATCGACCCGATGACGGCAACGACCGAAGACCAGAGCGAGCGCGAGGCGCCGACGGACGACATCGCCGAGGAGCGGCCGCGGCGCCTGTCGGGCAGCCTCAGCCGCTTCTTCGGGCTCCATGTCTTCTCGAGCCTGACGCGGCGCATCATCGTCGTGAACCTCGCGGCGCTGGTGGTCCTGGTCTCCGGCATCCTCTACGTCAACCAGTTCCGCGCCGGCCTCACCGACGCGCGCGTGGCGAGCCTCCTCGTCCAGGGCGAGATCATCGCCGGGGCGCTGGCCGCCTCCTCGACCGTGGCGCCGAGCTCGCCGGCGATCGACCCCGACCGCCTGCTCGAGATCGAGACCGGGCAGGGCGCGGTCTCCTCCGACGACATCTTCGACGCCTACGAGTTCGGCATCAATCCCGAGCGCGCCGCGCCGATCCTCCGCCGCCTCGTCTCGCCGACGCGGACGCGGGCGCGGATCTACGACCGCGACGGCGCCCTCGTCATCGATTCGCGGCACCTCTTCGCCCGCGGCCAGATCCTCGGCATGGAGCTGCCGGCGCCGCTCAAGTCCGAGAAGTCGCTGATCGACAGCGTCTGGCAGACCATCAACCTCTGGCTCCAGCGCAGCGACCTGCCGCTCTACAAGGAGCTCGGCGGCGCCAACGGCAAGGGCTACTCCGAGGTCTCGAGCGCGCTCGACGGCAGCTCGCGCAGCATCGTGCGGGTGACCGAGCGCGGCGAGCTCATCGTCTCGGTGGCCGTGCCGATCCAGCGCTACGGCACGGTCTACGGCTCGCTCCTGCTGTCCACCGAGGCCGGCGACATCGACGCCATCGTCCATGCCGAGCGGCTCGCCATCGTCCGCGTCTTCGTGGTGGCGGCGACCGTCACGATCCTGCTCTCGATCCTGCTCGCCGGCACGATCGCGGCGCCGCTCCGCCGCCTCGCCGACGCCGCCGACAGGGTCCGCCACGGCGGCATGAAATCGCGGCCCGAGATCCCCGACTACAGCCACCGCGGCGACGAGATCGGCCACCTGAGCCAGGCGGTGCGCGACATGACCACCTCGCTCTACAACCGGATCGAGGCGATCGAGAGCTTCGCGGCCGACGTCGCCCACGAGCTCAAGAACCCGCTCACCTCGCTCCGCAGCGCCGTCGAGACCCTGCCGCTCGCCCGCACCGACGAGGCCAAGGCCCGGCTCGCCGCGATCATCCAGCACGACGTCCGCCGCCTCGACCGGCTGATCAGCGACATCTCCAACGCTTCGCGCCTCGATGCCGAGCTCGCGCGCCAGGATGCCGCGCCGGTGAACATCCACACCGTCCTCGAGACGGTGGTCGCGATGATGCGCGACACCACGCCGGCCGAGGGGCCGAAGTTCCAGCTCGACGTCGCCAAGGCCGATCCCGAGGACTACTTCGTCACCGGCCACGACATCCGCCTCGGCCAGGTGTTCAACAACCTCATCGACAATGCCCGCTCGTTCTGCCGGACGGACGGGACGGTGCGCGTCCGCCTTCGTCCGCTCAAGTCGGGCGGCGTTGAGGTGATGGTCGAGGACGACGGGCCGGGGATCCGCGCCGACCAGTTCGAGCGGATCTTCGAGCGCTTCTACACGGACCGCCCCGACGGCGAATCCTTCGGCCAGAATTCCGGCCTCGGCCTCTCGATCTCCAAGCAGATCATCGACGCCCATCGCGGCACCATCCTCGCCGAGAACCGGATGGGCGCCGTCGCGCCGGGCGAGCCGCCCGAGGTGATCGGGGCGCGCTTCGTCGTCCGGCTGCCGGCGGAATGAGCCCGCCGGGCACAATCCATGCCTCCGCCGTCGTGATCGACACGCGGGGCGTGCTGATCCGCGGCATCTCCGGCAGCGGCAAGTCGTCGCTGGCCCTCGGCCTCATCGAGCGCGATCCGGACGCCACCTTCCTCGTCGCCGACGACCGGATCGTGCTTGCCGCCGCCGGCGGTGCGATCGAGGCTTCGGCGCCGCCCGCCATCGCCGGCAAGCTCGAGGTCCGGGGGCTCGGCATCGTCGCCCTGCCCTACGTTTCGCCCGCCGCCGTCGCGCTGGTCGTCGACCTCCTCCCCGCCCGCGACTGCCCGCGCCTGCCCGAGCCGGCGGAGCGCCAGACGGTCGTGATGGGCCGCGCGCTGCCGCGGCTGGCGCTGCCGGTCGGCGCCGTCGACGGGGTGGCGCGGGTGCGCTTCGCGCTCCGTCACTTCCCGTCCGCGGAGGCCGGTTGAACGGCCGCGGCGCGCAAGCCTCTTGCGTTGCGGAATCGATTGGTCAAGATTGCCGCCCCGGCCACGGACCGGCCGACGGCCTCTCGTGGCCGATCGTGACTGACGCTTGAAGGGACCGAGTCGGGAAGAACCAGGTCGGTATGATCGGACTTGTTCTGGTGACCCATGGCAACCTCGCCATGGAGTTCCGTGCGGCGCTCGAGCACGTCGTGGGCCCCCAGGCCCAGGTCGACACCATCTCGATCGACCCGGAGGACGATGTCGAGCGGCGCCGGCAGGACATCATCGACGCCGTGGCCCGGGTCGACGACGGGTCCGGCGTGATCCTGCTCACCGACATGTTCGGCGGGACCCCCTCGAACCTCGCGATCTCGGTGATGGCGGCCGACCGGGTCGAGGTGATCGCCGGCGTCAACCTCCCCATGCTGATCAAGCTCGCCCGCGTCCGCACCGAGAAGCCCCTCGCCGAGGCGATCACTGCCGCCCAGGAAGCCGGCCGCAAGTACATCAACGTCGCCAGCCAGGTGCTGCACGGCAAATGATCGGCGCAACGCCCGAGAGCGACGAGCTCTCCCGCGACCTCACCATCGTCAACCGGCGCGGCCTCCACGCCCGCGCCTCGGCCCGCTTCGTCCAGACCGCCGAGCGCTTCGATGCCGAGGTCACGGTGACCAAGGACGGGACCACCGTCGGCGGCACCTCGATCATGGGGCTCATGATGCTCGCCGCCGCACCGGGATCGGTGATCCGCGTCGCCGCGACCGGGCCGGATTCGGCCGCCGCCCTCGACGCCATCGCAGCCCTCGTCGCCGACTACTTCGGCGAGGAAGGGTGACCGCGCCGCCTCCCGGCGGCCCCTCTCCGTCCGGACCCGGGCCGATGCCCGCGATCATCGACGTCGCGGCCGATGTCGGGGGATACGCCGGGCGGCTCGCTGCCGCCGGCGTGCAGGTCGTGATCCGCTACTACAACCACCGAAGCAGCGCCGTCCTGCCCACGAAGTGCGTGACCCCGGGCGAGGTCGTGTCGCTCCACCACGCCGGCCTCGCGCTCGCCGTCGTGTTCCAGCAGCGCGGCGGCGCCGGCGGCGCGATCGAGGACTTCGACGCCGCGGGCGGCGCGCTCGACGGCGCCCGCGCGCTGGCGCTCGCCCGCGACATCGGCCAGCCCGAGGGCTCGGCGATCTACTTCGCCGTCGACTGGGACTTTCGCCGCGAGGCCGACCTCGAGCGCATCACCCGCTACTTCGCGCATGTCCGCGAGACGCTCGGCCCGGCCTATGCGATCGGCGTCTACGGCTCGGGCACGGTGGGGACGCTCCTGACCGACCGCGCCCTCGTCGACCACGTCTGGCTGGCCGGCAACACGGCGTGGTCGGGCACCGGCGCCGCGCTCGCGGCCGGCCGCTGGAGCCTCTTCCAGAACGACCTGCACCTGACGTCAGGGATCGGAGGCTTCCGCTACGACGGCAACGCCGCCAACCCCGCGCGCGCCGGTTTCGGGGAATTCCGGCGGGTGGATCGCGCCGCCGCCTGACCGGACGCCGGCGCGCCGCATGCGGCCGGAGTTGCCCGGCCGCGGGGCCGGGGGTATAGGCTCCGCCCGCCTCCGTGCCCGGCTTCCGACATGACCACGACCGCCTCGCCCAGCTTCACGCGCCTTGCGCTCGTCCTCGGCCTTCTTTCCGCCGTCGGGCCGATCGCCATCGACATGTACATGCCCGGGCTGCCGGCGATCGCCGCCGATCTCGGCACCGACGTCGGCGCCGCGCAGCAGACGCTGGTCGCGTTCTTCCTCGCGCTCGCGGTGGGCCAGCCGGTCTACGGTCCCCTCGCCGACGCCTATGGCCGCCGGCCGCCGCTGATCTGGGGCCTCGTCCTCTTCATCGCGGCCGGGGTGGGATGCGTCTATGCGCCGGACATCGGCACGCTGGTGGCGTTCCGCTTCGTCCAGGGCCTCGGCGCCTGCGCCACCGCCGTCATCGTGCGGGCGATCATCCGCGACCTCTATACCGGCGCCCGCGCCGCCCAGCTCCTCGCGCTCACGTTCCTCCTCCTCGGCATCTCGCCGCTGCTCGCACCCCTCGCCGGGACCTTCTTCCTCGCCGCGTTCTCATGGCAGTCGATCTTCTGGGTCTTCGCCTTCATCGGCGCGCTCGGCCTCGCGATGGTCTGGTTCTTCCTGCCCGAGACGCTGCCGCCGGAGCGCCGCGACCGGCGGAGCCTGCTCCAGGCCTTCTCCGGCTACGGCAGCCTCTTCCTCGACCGCCGCTTCATGGCCCTGACGCTGGTCACCGGACTGGTCCAGACGGTCCTGTTCAGCTTCGTCGTGGGGTCCGCCTTCTTCTTCATGGGCGTCTACGGCCTCGAGCCCTGGCTCTATTCGCTGCTCTTCGCCTCCTGCGCGGTGGTCGGCATCGGCCTCGCCCAGTTCAGCGCGCCGGCGATGCGCGGCCTCGGCGCCGAGCGGCTGATCACCATCGCCTGCCTCGCCTGCGCCGGCGGCGCGACCGCCCTCTTCGTCCTCACCCTCATCGGCCTCGCGCCGCTCCTCGTCGCCCTGCCGCTCGTCTGGATCACCTTCGTCGGCCTCGCCTTCGTCGGCGCGCCGGGCACCGTCCTCGCCCTCGACCCCCACGGCGAGAAGGCCGGGACCGCCTCGGCGCTGATGGGCACGCTCCAGTTCGGCCTCGGGGCGATCGGCGCCGGAATCGTCAGCGTCCTCTTCGACGGCACCGCCGTCCCGCTCACCGCCACCATGGCCGCCTGCGCCATCGCCGCCCTCGCCATCACCCTCGCGACGCTGCGCCGGCACCCCGCCATCGCATAAAGAAGTCTTTATATCCTTATTGTGGACCGGACGCGCCGCCGCTATAACGCCGCGACGCGAAAGGGCGCGCGCGGCGCCCGGCCAAGGAGTGGATAGGATGGCGGAATTCAGCGACTACGTGGTCAGGGACATCGGGCTTGCGGACTGGGGCCGCAAGGAGATCGACATGGCCCAGACCGAGATGCCCGGCCTGATGGCGACCCGCGAGGAATACGGCCCGCAGCAGCCGCTCCGCGGCGCGCGCATCGCCGGCTCGCTGCACATGACGATCCAGACCGCGGTGCTGATCGAGACGCTGCAGGCGCTCGGCGCCGAGGTCCGCTGGGCCTCCTGCAACATCTACTCGACCCAGGACCACGCCGCCGCGGCCATCGCCGCCGCCGGCACGCCCGTCTTCGCCTACAAGGGCGAGACGCTCGAGGATTACTGGGACTACTGCCACCGCATCTTCGAGTGGCACGACGGCGGCACCGCCAACATGATCCTCGACGACGGCGGCGACGCGACGCTCCTCCTCCACCTCGGCATGCAGGCCGAGACCAATCCCTCGGTGATCGCGCACCCGACCAACGAGGAGGAGGAAGTCCTCTTTGCGACCATCAAGAAGAAGCTCGCCGGGCATCCCGGCTGGTACACGCAGTTCGCCAGGAACATCAAGGGCGTGACCGAGGAGACGACCACCGGAGTCAAGCGCCTCTACCAGATGGCCAAGGAAGGCCGCCTGCTCTTCCCGGCGATCAACGTCAACGACTCCGTCACCAAGTCGAAGTTCGACAATCTCTACGGCTGCCGCGAGTCCCTGACCGACGGCATCCGCCGCGGAACCGACGTGATGATGTCGGGCAAGACGGCGATGGTCTGCGGCTTCGGCGACGTCGGCAAGGGCTCGGCCGCGAGCCTCCGGAACGCCGGCTGCCGCGTGATGGTCGCCGAGATCGACCCGATCTGCGCCCTCCAGGCGGCGATGGAGGGCTACGAGGTGACGACCATGGAGGAGGCCGCGCCCCGCGCCGACATCTTCGTCACCGCCACCGGCAATGTCGACGTCATCACCGTCGACCACATGCGGGCGATGAAGCACCGGGCCATCGTCTGCAACATCGGCCACTTCGATTCCGAGATCCAGGTCGGCGCGCTCAAGAACTACAAGTGGCACAACGTCAAGCCGCAGGTCGACGAGATCGAGTTCCCCGACGGCAAGCGCATCATCCTCCTCTCCGAGGGGCGGCTGGTGAACCTCGGCAACGCCACGGGCCACCCGAGCTTCGTCATGTCGGCGTCCTTCACCAACCAGACGCTGGCGCAGATCGAGCTCTTCACCAAGCCCGAGGAATACGGGAAGCAGGTCTACGTCCTGCCCAAGTCGCTGGACGAGAAGGTCGCCCGGCTGCACCTCGCCAAGATCGGCGCGAACCTGACCGAGCTCTCCGACAAGCAGTCGGCCTATATCGGCGTCGCGCAGGCCGGCCCGTTCAAGCCGGAGACCTACCGCTACTGACCGCGAGGGGCCCATCGCGCTGCCGGCCGGCCCGCCGCGCCGGCGGCGCCTCCTTCCCTGCCGGAGGACCGGAAACGCCGCCGCCGTCCGCAACGCGCGGCAGCGGCGATACCGCGCCGGGCGGCCGCCGCAACTCCCACAGCGACAATTTTATCAATCCCGGTGCTTCACACAGGATTCCGCATGCCGTTAGAGTAGGGTGATTCGCGGGCGGTGTCGGGTAGCCCCGCGATGATCCCAGGAACGGACTAGCGCGCCGCACGGCGTGAAGGGGCACATGACGCATGCGCAAGCATGACGCCAAATCTATAGCGATTCCGGCAAGCGTCTGTGCCGTACTGTCTTTCCTTCCCCTCCCCGCCCATGCGGCCGGCGGATTGCTGGCCGGGCTCGGCACGCCGCGGCTGGTGACTGCGGTCATCGGGCTCGGCATCGTCGGCTTCTGCCTCGCCGCGGTGATGCTCTTCAATCGGGCGCGCGTCCGGGCCGAGGCCGAGAACGAGCGTCTCCGCGCCCGGCTGGGGGAAATGAAGATCGAGGGCGACCGGATGGCGGCCCTCCTCGACGACGACCGCGAGCGGATCGTCTCGTGGGACGCCGGTGGCCTCGCGCCGCTGGTCACCGGGTCGCTCCCGCCGGATTCGGGCGTGCCGGTCGACCGTGCCGCCTTCCTCTCCTTCGGTACGTGGCTGAAGCCGGAATCGGCGGGCGAGCTCGACCGCGGCGTCGACCTCCTGCGCCGCACGGGCGAGGCCTTCGCCATGACCGTGGCGACCGCCACGGGGCGCCTCGTCGGGGTGCGCGGCCGCACCCTCGGCACCACCGCACTCGTGCGCTTCCGCGACCTCTCCGGCGACAGGCTGGCCCATGCCGAGCTCGAGGCCCGCCATGCGCTGATCGAGGCCGAGGTCGACGCGATGCGCGCCATGTTCGCCGCCTCGCCGATGCCGATCTGGCTTCGCGACGAGCGCCGCCATCTCCTGTGGACCAACGCCGCCTATGTCGAGGCGGTGGGCAGCAAGGACGAGGGCGAGGTGCTCGCCAAGGAGCTCGAGCTCATCGACAGCGCCGGCCGCGGCATCATCGAGGCCGCGCACCGCTCCGACCCGGTCTTCGTCAAGCGCCTGCCGGCGGTGGTCGCCGGCGCCCGGCGCATCTACGACGTCATCGACATCGCCTCGGCGAGCGGCAGCGTCGGGATGGCGATCGACGTCACCGCCGTCGAGCAGGCCGAGGCCGCCCTCCGCCGCGAGGTCGATTTCCACGCGCGCACCCTCGACCAGCTCGCCACCGCCGTCGCCATCTTCGGGCCCGACCGGCGCCTCCGCTCGTCGAACGCCGCCTACCGTCGCCTGTTCGGGCTCGACGCCGCGTTCCTCGCCTCGCGGCCCGACGAGAACGCGGTGCTCGACCGGCTGCGCGCGCTCCGCCGCATTCCCGAGCAGCGCGACTACCGCGAGTGGCGGAGCGAGCTCCTCTCGGTGTACCGCGCCAACGAGGCCCGCGAGCACATCTGGCATCTCCCCGACGGGCAGACACTGCGCGTCATCGCCAACCCCAATCCCCAGGGCGGCATGACCTGGATCTACGAGAACGTCACCGAGCAACTCGAGCTCGAGAGCAAGGTGATCGCCCTCAGCCGGGTCCAGGGCGAGACCCTCGACCACCTCTCGGAGGGCGTCGCGGTGTTCGGCACCGACGGCCGCCTCCGCCTCCACAACCCGACCTTCGCCTCGATCCTCGACCTCGACCGCGCCGTGCTCGCCGGGGAGCCGCACATCGCCGACGTGGTGCGTTGCGTGCGCCGGCCGGGCGACGATGACGCCCTCTGGGCGACCTTCACCGCCTGCGTCACCGGGCTCACCGAGAGCCGTTCGAGCGTCTCGGGCCGGATCGAGCGTCCCGGCGAGCGGGTGATCGTCTTCACCACCGTGCCGCTGCCCGACGGGCAGACCATGGCGACCTTCGTCGACGTGTCGGACTCGGCGCGGATCGAGCGCGCGCTGACCGAGCGCGCCGACGCGCTCGAGGCGGCCGATGCGCTCAAGAACGCCTTTATCCACCACGTCTCCTACGAGCTCCGCTCGCCGCTCACCAACATCATCGGCTTCACCGAGCTGCTCGCCGACCCGGCCGTGGGGCCGCTCACCGACCGCCAGCGCGAATATACCGGCTACGTGCTCTCCTCCTCGATCGCGCTCCGCGCCATCGTCAACGACATCCTCGACCTCGCCACGATCGACGCCGGCATCATGGAGCTCGACTATGCCGAGGTCGACGTCGCGGCCACCGTCGCCGCCGCCATCGAGGGCGTGCAGGACCGGCTGGCCGACACCGACATCCGCATCCTCACCGAGATTCCGGAGGGCACCGGCAGCTTCACGGCCGACGATCGCCGGGTGCGGCAGGTGCTGTTCAACCTTCTCGTCAACGCCATCTCCTTCTCGCCGAGCAGCGGCGTCGTGGAGTTGCTCGCCCGCCGCGACGGGATCATGATCGAGTTCGTCGTCACCGATCATGGCGCGGGCATCCCGCGGGATTTCATCGATTCGGCCTTCGACCGCTTCGCGAGCCGCGCCCGCGGCCGCGCCCGCGGCGGCGCCGGCCTCGGCCTCGCCATCGTCAAGAGCTTCGTCGAGCTCCACGGCGGCTCGGTGTCGATCACCTCGGAGGAAGGCGCCGGCTCGCGGGTCGCCGTGCGCCTGCCCATCCGCCCCGACGTCAGCGCCCAGGCCGCCGAGTAGCCCTTCCGTTCTCCGCAGCCCCCCATTGGGGCTTGGGCGCCGGGATCGACTTCGCTACAGATGCGCGGGTCGAGGACCCGCTGCATGACCGACGCCATCGCCGTCCCCCTTCCTGACGAGGCCGCGACGGCCGCCTTCGCCGAGGACGTGGCGGCGGCGATCGCGCCGAGCGACCTCGTGGCGCTCTCGGGCGATCTCGGCGCCGGCAAGACCACCTTCGCCCGGGCCCTCCTCCGCGCGCTCGCCGACAATCCCCGGCTCGAGGTGCCGAGCCCGACCTTCACGCTCGTCCAGCACTACCCGACGCGCGTCCCGGTCGCCCATTTCGACCTCTACCGCCTCGCCGACCCCGACGAGTTGGACGAGCTCGGTCTCGACGAGGCGCTCGCGTCCGGGGCGGCGCTGGTCGAATGGCCCGAGCGCGGCGCCTCCCGCCTGCCCGAGGCCCGGGCCGGCATCGCCTTCGCCATCGCCGGCGAGGGCCGGACCGCCACCGTCACCGGTCCGCCCGGCTTCATGGCGCGCCTTGCCCGGAGCCGCGCGATCCGCGCCTTCCTCGCGGGCGCGGGACGCCCCGGCGCCGCGCGGCGGCATCTCCAGGGCGATGCCTCGACCCGGCGCTACGAGCGCGTCCGCCACGGCGGCCGCACCGCGGTGCTGATGGACTGGCCGCCGGGGATCGTGCCGACGGTGCCGGATCCGCGCGTCATGTTCCGCGCCCGCGACGTCCGCGCCGTGATGGCGGTGGGCGCAGCGCTCCGCGGCCTCGGGCTCTCGGCGCCGGAGGTCTACGCGGCCGATCCCGGCTCCGGCCTGCTGCTCATCGAGGACCTCGGCCGCGAGCCGATCCTGCGCGACGGGGAGCCGGTGCCCGGGCGCTACGGGACCGCGGCCGACGTGCTCGCCCTTCTCCATGCCGCGCCGCGGCCGGCGGTCCTCCCCCTTCCCGGCGGCGGCTCCCACGCGCTGCCTGCGTTCACCGCGGAGGCCTTCGCCGCCGAAACCTCGATGTTCCTCGACTGGTTCCTGCCCCATGCCGGGGCGGGAGCGGCGACGCCCGCCATGCGCGAGGACCATGCCGGCCTCTGGCGCGAGGCGATCGCGCGCCTGGCCGACAAGGAGCGGGGCTGGGTGCTCCTCGACTACCACTCCCCGAACCTTCTGTGGCTCGAGGGCCGGGAGGGGCTGGCCCGGCTCGGAATCATCGACTTCCAGGACCTCATGGTCGGCCCCTCGGCCTACGACGTCGCCTCGCTCTGCCAGGATGCCCGCGCCACCGTGCCGCCGGCCCTCGAGCGGGAACTGGTCGCGCGATATGTCGCAGCCCGGCGGCAGGCCGACGCCGCCTTCGACGGAGAGGCCTTCGCGGAGGCCTATGCCATCCTCGCCGCCCAGCGCGTCACCAAGATTCTCGGCATCTTCGCCCGGCTCGCCGACGGCGCCGGCAAGTCCGGCTACCTCCGCCACATCCCAAGACTGCGTGAATATCTCGATCGAAGCCTTGCCCATCCCGCGATGACTCGCTACGCGCACTGGTACCGGCGGCATGTTCCTCCGCCGCCCTGAACAGCTCCGACGAGAACGCCCTTGCAGCAAGCTCAGCGTCCCAAACGCGCCATGGTGCTGGCCGCCGGCCTCGGCAAGCGCATGCGCCCCATCACCGCGACCGTCCCCAAGCCGCTCGTCGAGATCGCAGGCCGGTCGCTGATCGACCACAGCCTCGACCGCCTCGAGGCGGTCGGGGTCGAGACCGCAGTGGTCAACATCCACTACCTGCCGCAGCTCATGCGGGCGCACCTCGCGCGCCGGCGGCGGCCGCCGGGCGTGGTGATCTCCGACGAATCGGCGCAGCTCCTCGACACCGGCGGCGGCATCCGCAACGCCCTGCCGCTCCTCGGCGACGAGCCGTTCTACCTCCTCAACTCCGATTCCTTCTGGATCGAGGGCGCCCGGCCCAATCTCCGCTGGCTGGCCGGGGCGTGGGACGGGACCAGGATGGACGTGCTCCTCCTGCTCGCCCCGACGGTGCGGGCGATCGGCTATCGCGGGCGCGGCGACTTCCGCATGGACACCGACGGCCGGCTCACCCGCCGGCCCGAGCGCGAGGTGGTGCCCTTCGCCTATGCCGGGGCCGCCATCCTCCATCCCCGCCTGTTCGAGGGCACGCCGGACGGCCCGTTCTCCCTCAACCTCCTGTTCGACAGGGCCATCGAGGCCGAGCGCCTGTTCGGCGTCCGCATGGACGGGCTGTGGCTCCATGTCGGGACTCCGGACGCGATCACCGAGGCCGAGCTGTCGATCGCGGACAGCGCCGCCTGACGGAGACGATGGCAGCGCCCCTCAACGTCTTCTCGATCCCGGCGGGCGCGCCGTTCCTCACCGTTCTCGCCGAGGCGATGCTCGACGGCCGCCTCGGCCCCCTCCCCGACCATCGCCGTGATCCGCTCGCGCTCGCCGGGGTCACGGTCCTCCTCCCCACCCGCCGCGCCGTCCGCGCCTTCCGCGAGGTCCTGATCGGCCGGCTCGGCGGCGAGGCGGTCGTCCTGCCGGTGATCCGGCCGATCGGCGACGCCGACGAGGAGGAGCACCTCCTCGACCCCGGGACCGAATCCGGCGCCGAGCGCCTGGTCCTGCCGCCGGCGATCCCCCGGCTCGCCCGCCAGCTCGCCCTTGCCGAGCTGACGCTCGCCTGGGGGCGCGCCGCGCGGCGCGACCTGCTCGGCCTCGCACCGGGCGAGCCGCTCCTGATCCCGGCCTCGGCCGCCGACGCCGCCCGGCTCGCCGCCGACCTCGCCCGGCTGATGGACGACATGGCGACGGCCGGGCGCCCCGCCGACCGCCTTTCGGCGCTGGCCCCGGACGAGCACGCCGGCTACTTCCAGGTGACGCTCGACTTCCTCAGGATCGCCTTCGAGACGTGGCCGGCGCTCCTCGCCGAGCGCGGCATGGTCGACCCCGTGCGCCGGCGCGACGAGCTCATCCTCGCCGAGGCGCGGCGCCTCGGGGACGGGCGTTCCTCCGGGCCGGTGATCGCCGCCGGCTCGACCGGCTCGATCCCCGCCACCGCCGAGCTCCTCAAGGCGATCGCGGGCCGACCCGGCGGCGCCCTCGTCCTCCCCGGGCTCGACCGCGACCTCGACGAGCGCGCCTGGGGCGCGATCGGCGAGACCGGGGCCGCCTCGGTCGGCCATCCCCAGTTCGGCCTCAAGCAGCTCCTCACCCGCCTCGGCATCGGGCGCGGCGACGTCGCCCCGCTCGGCACGGTACCGGGGCCGCTCGCGTGGCGCGCACGCCTCGCCGGGGAGGCTCTCCGGCCGGCCGAGACCACCGATGCCTGGACGACGGCCCGGCACGACTGGATCGAGCCGCGCGGACTCGAGACGGCCCTTGCCGGCGTCACCTACCTCCTCGCCCACAACGAGCGCGAGGAGGCGCTCGCCATCGCCGTCGCCATCCGCGAGGCGCTGGAGACGCCCGGCACGAGCGTTGCCCTCGTGACGCCGGACCGGACGATCGCCCGCCGCGTCGCCGCCGAGCTCGGGCGGTGGGGCCTCCGGGTCGACGATTCCGCGCCGGTGCGGCTCGACCTCTCCCGCGAGGGCGTGTTCGCCCGGCTGCTCGCCGAGGCGGTCGCCGAGCCCGCGGAGCCGGCCCGGCTGCTCGCGCTCCTCAAGCACCCCTTCGCCGCCTTCGGCCTCGCCCCGGAGGATTGCCGCCGCGCGGCGCGCATCCTCGAGATCGCGGTGTTCCGCGGGCGCCGCGGCCACGGCGGCATCGCCCGGCTCACCGCCTCCCTCGCCGCGGCCCGGACCGAGGCCGAGGCGAGGGACACGCGCCACGTGCCCCTCGCGCGGCGCCGGATCCGCCCCGGCGACTGGGACATGGCGGCGCGGCTCGCGGCGAACGTCGCGGCGATCCTCGGCCCGCTCGACGCGGCCTTCCGCGCCGGCGGGAGCCTCGCCGCGGCGGACGCCGCGCGCCTCCAGCGGGAGGCCCTCGGCGCCGCGACGACCGGCGCGCGGAACGAGACCACGGGCCTCTTCGACGGCCCCGGCGGCACGGCGCTCGCCACCCTCCTCGACGGTATCGCGGAGGAGTCGCGCCTCGTCATCGCGCCGGCCGAGTGGCCGCCGCTTCTCGCCACGCTGATGGCCGGCGCCGCGCTCACCCGCCCCCCCGGCGCCGATCCGCGCGTCCACATCTGGGGTACCCTCGAGGCCCGCCTCCAGTCGGCGGACCTCGTCGTCCTCGGCGGGCTCGACGAGAAGGTCTGGCCGGCCGAGACCCGCACCGACCCGTGGCTGTCGCGGACGATGCGCGCCGAGCTCAGCCTGCCGCCGCCGGAGCAGCGCCTCGGCCAGGCGGCGCACGACTTCGCCGAGGCGTTCGCCTCCCCCCGCGTGATGCTGACCCGCGCCGAGAAGCGGGGCGGGGCGCCGACCGTCGCCTCGCGCTGGCTGCAGCGCCTCTTCGCGCTTGCCGGCCCCGAGGCCGAGCGCCACGTCCGCACCCGCGGCGCGGTCTATGTCGAGCTCGCCCGCGACCTCGACCGCCATGCCGGCAATCCGGCGCCGATGCCGCGCCCCGCGCCGAAACCGCCGCTCGACCAGCGCCCGCGGAGCCTCTCGATCACCGAGATCGAGAAGCTGGTCCGCGACCCCTACGAGATCTACGCCCGTCACGTGCTCCGGCTCGAGCCGCTCGATCCGCTCGGGCTCGCTCCCGACTATGCGTTGAAGGGCACGCTGGTCCACGACGCCATCGGCAAGTTCGGCGAGGAATGGCGGGGATCGTTCGACGCCGCGGCGCGCGACCGGCTGCTGGCGCTCGGCGACGAAGCCCTTGCCGAGATTGCCGACTTCCCGGACACGCACGCGCTGTGGCGGTTCCGCTTCGCGGCGATGGCCGACTGGATCGTCGGCTGGGAAGCCACCCGCGCCGGAACGATCGACCGGCGCGCCGCTGAGATCCGCGGCGAGCTCGCGCTCCCCGCCCCCGCCGGCGCCTTCACCCTCCGCGGCCGGGCCGACCGCATCGACCTCCGCCGCGACGGACGGGTCGAGGTGCTCGACTTCAAGACCGGCACCCCGCCGTCGGCGCGCCAGGTGCTGACCGGCCTCGCGCCGCAGCTCGCCCTCGAGGCCGCCATGGTCCGGGCCGGCGCCTTCGGCGAGGAGTTCAGGGGCCGCAGCGTCGCCCGCCTGTTCTGGGTCGCCCTCAACGCCGTCGAGCGCGGCCAGCCGATCAAGAACGCGGTCGAGGAAGGCATGAGCGCCGACGAGGTCGCAGACGCCGCGCTCGGCCGGCTCGTGGCGCTCGTCGCCGCCTTCGACGACCCCGGCCGCGGCTACGTCTCCCGCGCCCGGCCGATGTTCGAGACGCGTTACGAGAGCCCCTACGACCACCTCGCGCGGGTGCGGGAATGGGCGCTGGTCGAGAGCGAGGAGGAGCTGTCATGGTTCGGCCCGCCCCGGCCTTGACCATCGACGCGGCGACAAGGAAGGCGCAGGCCGACGCCTCGGACCCGCGCGCCTCGGCCTGGGTGTCGGCCAATGCCGGCTCGGGCAAGACCCACGTCCTCGCCTACCGCGTCATCCGGCTCCTGCTCGCCGGCGCCGATCCGGGCCGCATCCTCTGCCTCACCTTCACCCGCGCCGCGGCGGCGGAGATGTCGAAGCGCGTCTTCGACATCCTCGCCCGGTGGACCGCGATGCCGGACAGCAAGCTGGCCGCGGCGATCCAGGAGATCGAGCAGCGCAAGCCGGGGCCGGCCCAGCTCGCCGAGGCGCGCAAGCTCTTCGCCCGGGCGCTCGAGACCCCCGGCGGCCTCAAGATCCAGACCATCCACGCCTTCTGCGAGCGGCTCCTCCACCAGTTCCCCTTCGAGGCCAACGTCGCGGGCCATTTCGAGGTGCTGGACCAGCGCGACGCCGAGGCCCTCGCCGAGCTCGCCCGCCGGAAGGTGCTCGCCCGCGCCGATGCCGATACCGGCGCTCTCGGCAGGGCGCTCCGCGATGCCCTCGGCGCCGCCAGCGACTTCATGGTCGAGCGCGCGATGAAGGAGTTCGTCGACGGCCGCGACCGGCTGCGGCGCTGGATCGCCGGCTACGACTCGCTCGACGCCGCGCTCGCCGACCTCCAGGGGAGCTTCGGTCTCGACGGCGACGAGGACCTCGACACCCTCAAGGCGGCGATCGTCGCGGACTGTCCCTTCCGCGACGACTTCGCGACGCTGGTCGCCCGCCTCGACGAGAGCGGCAGCACGAACAACCGCGACGCGGCCGACCGGTTGCGGCCGGTGCTGGCCGCCGGGACGATCGAGGCCGCGGCGAACGCCTACCAGGCGTTCTGGTCGAAGGGCGACGGCGGCCTCCGGGTGGCCGGCAGCCTCGTCACCAATGCCGTCAAGAACGACTGGCCCGGCCTCGCCGAGATGCTGGAGGCCGAGCGGGAGCGGCTCGAGGGGCTGGTCGAGCGCATCCGCGGCGCCGAGTGCTTCGCGGCGACCGCGGCGATCGTCCGCCTCGCCGACCGCGTGGTCGCCGAGTACGAGCGCATGAAGACCGCGCGCGGCGTCCTCGATTTCGAAGACCTGGTGGTCAAGACCGTCGCCCTCCTCTCCCGGCCCGACGCCTCGGCCTGGGTCCACTACAAGCTCGACCGCGGGCTCGAGCACATCCTCGTCGACGAGGCCCAGGACACCAGCCCCCGCCAGTGGCAGGTGGTGCAGTCGCTGGCCGAGGAGTTCTTCGCCGGCGAGGGCGCGAGCGACCGGGTGCGCACCCTCTTCGCCGTGGGCGACGAGAAGCAGTCCATCTTCTCGTTCCAGGGCGCGGTGCCGGCGTGGTTCTCGCAGATGCGGCAGACCCTCGGCGACCGGGCGCGGCGCGCCGGCTTCGCCTGGAAGGACCCGGCGCTGCACCTCTCCTTCCGCTCGGTGCCGGTGGTGCTCGAGGCGGTCGACATGGTGTTCACCGCGCCCCGGGCGCATCGCGGCCTCTCGTCCGAGCCCGGCCCGACCACGCACACCGCAGCCCGCCGGGACCTGCCCGGGCGGGTGGTGGTATGGCCGATGATCGAGCCGCCGGAGAAGGTCGAGCCG
>Ga0182738_1002779_pt1 | contig 20539 bp, 15 predicted proteins | sample eDN5th30CBELigMG_FD_128876 | JGI IMG/M metagenome (GOLD analysis project Ga0182738, IMG submission 128876) | Enriched Miracle-Growth compost microbial communities from Emeryville, California, USA - eDNA 5th pass 30_C BE-Lig MG (version 2)... ... | reverse complement strand
GTGATCGAACACCATCCGCACCGCGCGGGCCCGCACTTCCGGAGAAAACCGGTTCCTCGTCTTGCTCATCATGGCTCCACCTTCTCAAGGTTCGGAGCCTCCGGCAAACCCGGGGCGGTTCATCTCTCGGACCTCGGCAACAGTGAGAATCAGTCTCGGAAGCGACAGCAATGTGCCGCGCCTCCCCCACAGACGGGGGTATGGTTGTTGCGTGGAAACCGGGGCATTCGCGGCTGTCCAGCTTACCTCAGAGCGCAAGATGAACGACCTCCTTCATCAGCGTGGATGACCCACGCGATAAGGAGATGATCATGGAGTTTCTCACTCTCGACCCATCACTCTTTGAGGCGCCCAAGAGCGAGCTGATCGCGGGACCTGCGCCAATGCTGGATTGGATCGCGATCGATAAGCTCGTCGTGGATCCAACCTACCAGCGGGAAATCGGGAAGCGGGGGCGCTTCAACGTGAGACACATCGCTGAGCACTTCGAATGGTCCAAGTTCGCGCCGGTCATCGTGGCGCCCATCGAGGGGGGACTGTACGCCATCGTCGACGGGCAACATAGAAGCACCGCGGCAGCCCTGCGGGGTTTCAAAGTAGATCCTTGTCAGGTCGTCCAAGCAGACCGAGCGCAGCAGGCCGCGGCATACTCGGCCGTCAACGGCAACGTCACGAAGACTACGCCGCAACAGCTCTTCCACGCCAAGCTCGCTGCGCGAGATACCGAGGCGATCCTTTTGCAGGAAGTCTGTGATGCTGGCGGCGCTCGAGTGCTCCGCCGCAATCAAGTCGTCAAGGATATGCAGGTCGGCGACACGCAGGCGGTCGGGGCGTTGCAGCGTTGCCTTCGCGACTATGGAAGAGATACGCTCATAACGGCACTACAGTGCATCACGCAAACATCTGACGGGAACCCTGGATTTGTCCGGGCAACGATCATCGAGGGGCTTTGCCTGGTTCTCAACGAACGGAGAGATTGGCGAGACGCGGGCGGTGCTCTCCTAACCGCTATGGACGAATTCTCGTTCCCCGACCTGTGGAGCGAAGTTGCTGATGGGCGGGACCAAATCTTTCCAGCCACCGCTCGCAAATTGGTGGCGGACAAGGTCCGTGCTTTTCTCGACCGCCAGAAGACGTACCTGCCTGAGCAGCGTGATCCAGGGGGCCACGCTGGAAGGACCGCGGCCCCATCGCGACCGAAGTCGTCATGAAGTGCCGCAGGCCAGATCGCTCGGATCATGCTACCGTATCGGTTCTCAATCCGACCTATCGTGACCGACGGCGATACAAGTCCCGCTTTGGCTCCGCGTTTCAATGGTGGTCACCTTCGTCGTCCTGATGGCGGGGTGGGGATGGGTGACGCGCGAGGTCGTCCATTCGCTGCCCATGTGGGCGGTGGACATTGGTCTGGTCGTCTTGGCGCCTTCATCTTCTGGACGGTCGTCCTGCCGCTGCTACGGGCCCTTCGGGAGAAGAAGCGGCAACGCCGTTTGACCAGCGGCCCCCGATAACCGCCCTGCGTGGCTCCGGGCGGCCCTCGCGGCCACGGGGTCGAAAGGCGCTGGCTGTCCGCTCCGCACCATCGCGCCAGCAAGGTTAGCCCCGCGCTTGATGGACTGGTTGACGCCAACACGGGCGGCCGTGCCGATGCCGGTCGTGATCGGCGGGCCGATGCCGAACGACCGCACCGTCCTCGGACGGCGTCACGGGTTCGATCGCGCCGCGCGTCGCGGGCCGGCGAGCCGGCCTGCCGCCGTCCCGTTGCTTGTGACGACGCGCTGTCGGGCAAGGCGCGTTCGTTCACGTTCATCGCGCGCAACCCGTCGCCGCGCGCGGGCGGCGGTGATCCGCCCGGCGCGGAATTGTATCGAGACGTCACGGACGCGGGGACCTGGCACATTCTGATGCAGGATGTGGCCGGCCTCCATACAATCGAATACACTTCCGCCGCATTCCAGCGACACCCGGGGCCTATCTTCATGCCGTACGGCAGGACGAAGGTGAATGGCGACGTGTCCCCTGAAGACGAAGGCCCCGGCCCCCGCAGAACCGAGCCGGATGGCACGGAGGGCCGCGGAGGTGGCGGCCGGCTGCGCCGCCCTGAAGATGCGAGCCCTGCCATGAAGAGCCTTCACGCCCTTGTCCTTGCCGCCGCCGTGGCGCTCGCCGCCTGCAGCGGGGAGCAGGCGTCTCCGGCGGGCGGAGCGCCGGGAATGGGCGCCGCCGGCCCGGTCGAGGTCGGCTACGTCGTCCTCGAAAGCGGGTCCGTGCCGCGCTTCGCCGATCTCGCCGGCCGCGTCGTGCCCTATGCCACCGCCGAGGTGCGGCCCCAGGTGGACGGCATCGTGCGCGAGATCCCCTTCCGCGAGACGCGGCGGGTGGAGGAGGACGATGTCCTCTACCGGCTCGACGACCGGCGGTTCCAGGCGGCGCTGGCCGCCGCGACCGCGGTGGTCAAGCGGGCCGAGGCGGGGGCCGCCGCGGCGCAGCTCGCCTACGATCGCACCGAGCAGCTCGCCGCCAACAACGCGGTGAGCCAATCGACGCTCGACGATGCGCGCGCCACGCTCCTCCAGGCGGAGGCCGACCAGAAGGGGACGGAGGCGGACCTCGCGACCGCGCAGATCAACCTCGACAATGCGACGATCCGGGCGCCGATCGCCGGCATCGTCGGCGTCTCGACGGTGAGCGTCGGCGCGCTCGTGACGGCGAACCAGGCGAACCCGCTCGTCACCATCCGCCAGCTCGACCCGATCTATGTCGACCTCGTCGATTCGAGCGCCAACCTTCTCCGCATCCGCGATCTCGTCGAGGCGGGGCTGCTCGGCCGGCCCGGCGGCGGCGCGGCGCCGGCCGTGACGCTGACGCTCGAGAACGGCCGGCCCTACAGCGAGCCGGGCGTGCTGAAGCTCGCCGACATCGTGATCAGCGAGACGACCGGCACCTTCGCCATCCGGGCGACGTTCCCGAACCCCGGCACGGTGCTCCTCCCCGGCATGTTCGTGCGCGCCAGCGTCGATCTCGGCGAGACGCCGAATGCCTTCCTCGTGCCGCAGCGGGCGGCGACGCGATCGGCCACCGGCGAGGCGATCGTCTACGTCGTCTCGGCCGACGGCAAAGCCGAGCGCCGGACCATCACCACCATCGGCTCGGTCGGCAACGACTGGATCGTGGTGGACGGGATCGCCGACGGCGAGCGGCTGATCGTCGACGGCTTCCAGAAGATCTCCGACGGGACCGAGGTGAGCCCGGTCGAGGTGGCCATCGACGCCGACGGTGTCGTCCGCCAGACGATGGTGCCGGCCGGGGAGAGCCGGCCATGACGGCCAGCGGCTATCGCCGGAACGCCATCGCGAGCTTCTTCATCGCCCGGCCGGTCTTCGCCATCGTCATCGCGATCGCGATCCTGCTCTCGGGCGTGATGGGCATCTACTCGCTGGCGATCTCGCAGTATCCCGACATCGCCCCCGTGACGATCCGGATCGGCGCCACCTATTCGGGCGCAACCGCCGAGGCGGTCGAGAACTCGGTGACGCGGAAGCTCGAAAGCGCGCTCACCGGCCTCGACGGGCTCCTCTACATGCAGTCGAGCTCGACCACCGGGTCGGCGTCGATCTCGCTGACCTTCGACAACGACGTCGACCCCGAGCTCGCCCAGGTCGAGGTGCAGAACAAGCTCGCCCGGGTCGAATCCCAGCTGCCGGACGCGGTGCGGAACCAGGGCGTCCGCGTCAACCGCTCGCCCTCCGGCATCCTGATGGTCGGCAACATCGTCTCGCGCGACGGCCGCCACACCTCGGACCAGCTCTCCGACATCATGTCCAGCCAGATCGAGGAGCGCATCGAGCGGCTGGAAGGCGTCGGCTCGGTGCAGTCCTTCGGCGCCGGATACGCCATGCGCGTCTGGCTCGACCCGCTGCGGATGAACCAGTTCCAGCTCGTGCCGTCCGACGTGGTCGCCGCCATCGGCAGCCAGAACGTCCAGGTCGCGGCCGGCTCGATCGGCGCGACGCCGGTGGTGCAGGGCCAGCAGCTCAAGGCGAGCATCGTCGCGACGACGCAGATGACCTCGGCCGACGAATTCCGGCGCATCATCCTCAAGACGCTGCCCGACGGCTCGGTGGTACGCCTCGAGGACGTGGCGACCGTCGAACTCGGGCTCGAGAGCTACGGCCAGAGGTCGACCCTCAACGGCATGCCGGCGGCCGGCTTCGGCGTGCAGCTCGCCTCCGGCGCCAACGCGATCACCACCGCCGCGGCGGTCCATGCCGAGCTCGACAGCCTCGCCGGCGCGCTGCCCGAGGGGGTCGAGATCGCCTATTCCTACGAGACGACGCCGTTCGTCGAGCTGTCCATCGAGAAGGTCGTCGAGACCCTCATCGAGGCGATCATCCTCGTCTTCCTCGTCCTCCTCCTCTTCCTCCAGAATCTCCGGGCGACGATCATCCCGATGATCGCGGTGCCGGTGGTGCTGATGGGCACCTTCGCGGTGCTCGCCGTGCTCGGCTACTCGATCAACATGCTCACCATGTTCGCCATGGTGCTGGCCATCGGCCTCCTCGTCGACGACGCCATCGTCGTGGTCGAGAACGTCGAGCGCGTCATGCGCGACGAAGGCCTGCCGGCGCGCGAGGCGACCGAAAAGTCGATGGGCGAGATCACCGGCGCGCTCCTCGGCATCGCGCTGGTGCTGACGGCGGTGTTCATCCCGATGGCCTTCTTCTCGGGCTCGGTCGGCGTCATCTACCGCCAGTTCTCCGTCACCATCGCCTCGGCCATGCTGCTGTCGGTGGTGGTGGCGGTGGTGCTCTCGCCGGCGCTCTGCGCGCTGATGCTGAAGCCGACGCATGGCGGCGGCCCGATCGCCCGCTGGCTCGGCTTCTTCGAGCGCGGGCTGGACAGGACGACCCGCGGCTATGCCCGGACCGTCCGCCGCCTGGTCGGCCGCCCGGTCCTGATGCTCGTCGTCTTCGCCATCCTCGGCGGCTCCGCCTATCTCCTCTACACGCGCCTCCCCACGTCCTTCCTGCCCGAGGAGGACCAGGGCGTACTGATGACCCAGATCACGCTTCCCGCCGGCGCCAATGCGGCCCGCACGCAGGCCGTGATCGACATCGTCGAGGATTACTTCCTCAACGTGGAGAAGGATGCCGTCGAGGCCGTATTCATGAACCTCGGCTTCTCCTTCGGCGGCAGCGGGGAGAACGCGGCGATGGGCTTCATCCGCCTCAAGGACTTCGCCGAGCGCACCGGCGAAAGCCTCTCGGCGACCGCCGTCGCCGGCCGCGCCACGGCCCATTTCAGCCAGATCCGCGATGCCCAGGTGTTCGTGCTGGGGCCGCCCGCGATCCAGGGTCTGGGCCAGTCGAGCGGCTTCTCGATGTATCTCGAGGATACCGGCGGGCAGGGCCGCGCCGCACTGAACGAGGCCGCCAACGCGCTCGCCGACGCGGCGCGGGGCAGCGACGCCATCCAGAACCTTCGCGGCAACACCCGCGCCGAGGAGGCGCAGCTCAAGATCGACATCGACCAGGAGAAGGCGGGCGCCTTCGGCATCGACCTCTCCGCGATCAACAGCCTGATCACCACCGCCTTCGCCGGGAGCCGGGTCAACGACTTCGTCTACAACGGCGAGATCCGGCCGGTCTACGTGCAGGCCGATGCGCCGTTCCGCATGCAGCCGGACGACATCAACGCCTGGCATGCCCGGAACGACAGCGGCGAGATGGTGCCGTTCTCCGCTTTCGCCACCACCGGGTGGGTGCAGGGCTCGCCCTCGCTCGCCCGCTTCGACGGCACGGCGGCGATCGCCATCGACGGCTCGGCCGCGGCGGGCACGAGCTCGGGCGCCGCGATGGAGGCGGCCGAGGCGCTGGTCGCGGCGCTGCCGGGCGGCTACACCGCGGCGTGGTCGGGGCTCTCCTACCAGGAGCGGCTCGCGGGCGCGCAGGCGACGACGCTCTACGCGGTGTCGCTGCTCGTCGTCTTCCTCTGCCTCGCCGCGCTCTACGAGAGCTGGTCGATCCCCTTCTCGGTGATCCTCGCGGTGCCGGTCGGCGTCTTCGGCGCCCTGGTCGCGGCATGGCTCTTCGACCAGTCTAACGACGTCTACTTCAAGGTCGGCCTGCTCACGACCATCGGCCTGACGGCGAAGAACGCCATCCTCATCGTCGAGTTCGCCCGCGACCTGATGGCGCGCGGGCAGAGCGCGGCGGAGGCGGTGACCGAGGCGGCGCGGCTCCGGCTCCGGCCGATCCTGATGACCTCGCTCGCCTTCATCCTCGGCGTCCTGCCGCTGGCGATCGCGACCGGCGCCGGCTCGGCGGCGCAGAACGCCGTCGGCATCGGCGTCATGGGCGGCATGATCGCGGCGACCGTCTTCGGCATCTTCTTCGTGCCGTTCCTGTTCGTGAGCGTGGTGTGGGTGGCCGGCAGGCTGCGCCGCGGCGGATGGTCGTCGCGCCGGATGCCGGCAGGCTAGGCGCGCGTCGTCTCGGCGCCGCGGGAAAGTGACGGGCGTCGCGGCTCCCACCGTCGCCACCGCGCGCCGCCGGCGGACCTTCGCAGCCGTCCGTGCCTATGACCGGACGGGGGTCGCCTCGGCCCCGGGCGGCCCGTCGAGGCCGAGGCTCGCCGACCACAGCCTGAACTTCTCGGCATAGAGCCGGGCGCGGCCGGCATCGGGACGGATCACGCCGGCGTCGCGGACCATGGCCGCCGCGGCCTCCCCGGCGTCGGCGAAGAGTCCCGCGGCGAGGCCGGCGGTCATCGCCGCGCCGATCCCGGAGGCTTCCGCATTGGCCGCGATCCGGAGCGGCCGGCCGAGCACGTCGGCGCGCAGCTGGAGGAGGCCCGCGTGGTGCGCCGCGCCCCCGACCACCACCAGGTCGTCCACCGCGAGGCCCGCAGCTTCGAGCACCGCGAGCCCCTGGCGAAGCACGAAGGCGGCGCCCTCGGCGGCGGCGCGGAGCAGGCTCGCCGGGCCGTCGTCGGGGGAGAGGCCGACCAGCGACCCCCGGTCGGTCGGCCGCCAGCGCGGAAAGCGGCTTCCCGACAGCGCCGGATAGAAGTAGGGCGGCCCTACGCTCGGCGCCGCGGCAGTGCCGATCGCGTCCGGCAGCGCCGCGAGCGCCTCGCCCACGGTCGGATGGCCGAGCATGCCGGCGATCCACGACACGGCGCCGCCGGTCATGCCGGTCGGCCCGCCGATCGACCAGAGGCCGGGGACGGCATGGGCGTTGGCGATCGCGCCGCCGCCGGGCGCTCCGGGATGGGCGGCGATGTGGAGGAGGACGTCGGTGGTCCCGGCGACGTCGACCGTGACGCCGGCGCGGACCGCGCCGCCGCCGAGCGTCCCCAGCGTTCCGTCCGAGCCGCCGACGGAGACGGGGAGGCCGGGGCGGAGCGCCAGTGCGCCGGCGGCGGCCTCGGTGAGGCGGCCGGCGGGTGCGACGGCGGGCCGGGCCTCGGGGAGGAGCGCCATGGGCACGTCGTTGAGCCGGCAGAGCTCGGGCGACCAGCGCCGGCCGGCGACGTCGAAGAGGCCCGAATAGGAGGCATGGGTCTCGTCGGTGACGAGCGCGCCGGTCAGGCGGAGGACGATGGCGTCCTTGAGCGAGACGATGCCGCGGACGGCGGTGGCGGCGGACGGCCGATGCCGCCGCAGCCAGCGCAGCCGGGGCCCGTGGAGCTCCGCCGCGATCGGCCGCCGCGCGAGATCGAGGCTCGCCGCGCCGGCGGTTCCGGCCAGCTCCTCCGCCTCGCCCGCGGCCCGCCGGTCGGCCCAGAGCATCGCCGGCAGGAGCGGCTCGCGGCGATCGTCGAGGAACACCGTGCCGAGCTGGGCGGCGACGCCGATCGCCGCGACGTCGATGCCCGCCGTCGTCGTCCGGGCGAGCGCGGCGACGTCCGACCAGATCCGGTCGACGTCGACGACGGCGGCGCCGCCCGCGCCGGTCTCGACCGGGGTGGGGCGCGACGCCTCGGCCAGCACGTCTCCGGACGGCGTCAGGACGGCGGCGCGGCACCGCGAGGTGCCGACGTCGAGCGCGAGGAGCGCCGGCGCCGCCGTCACGATGCGCCGGGGCAGGGGCCGCCCGGGCAGGCGCTCGCTTCGATGCGGATCGCCGTCCCGACGGTCACGGGTCACCCCCGCTTGATGTGCCGCGCCTCGGCGCGGGCGAGGATCACGGCGGCGATGAGGACCGCGCCGTTGAAGATCGGCTGGACCCAGAACGGCGCGCCGAGGAGGTTGAGGCCGTTGAAGCCGACCGCCAGCAGCAGGATGGCGATGATCGTCCCGGGGATGTTGTAGTAGCCCGGCCGGTACGACGTCACCCCGAGGAATGCCGCCGCATAGGCGGGAAGCAGGAGGTCGGGACCGAATCCGGGGTTCGCCGCGCCGCTCTGGCCGAGGTCGAAGACCGCGCCGATGGCCACGAACAGGCCCGCCATGGCGAAGGCGAGGATCTTCAGCCGCCCGGTGCGCACGCCGGCGAGGAAGGCGACCCGCTCCGAGCCGCCGATGGCGTAGAACTTGAGGCCGAGCGGGGTGTGCTCGGTGAAGTAGAAGAGGATCAGCGCGAGGACGAGCGTCAGCCACACGGCGATCCCGAGGCCGAGGAAGCGTTCCTGCCCGATCGCGAGGATGAGGTCCGGCACGCCCGAGAAGATGACCTGGCCGTTGGAGAGGGCGAAGGTGAAGCCGGACAGCAGGATGCCGGTGCCGAGGGTGGCGATGAACGAGCTGATCTGGAAGCGGACCGTCAGGATGCCGTTGACGACGCCGCAGAGGATGCCGCCGGCGATCATCGCAGGGATCACCACCTCGGCGCCGTATCCCGCCTGGCCGAGGATCGCCCCGAGCATGGCGAGGAAGCCGATCATGTTGCCGAGCGAGAGGTCGAACTCGCCGACGATCAGCGGGATGATGGCGGCGAAGGCGATGCAGCTTATCACCGCCTGCACGACCAGGAGGTTGGTGAGGTTCTGGGTGGTGAAGAACCGGTCCGTGGCGAGGGAGAACCCGATCACCAGGAGGATCAGCAGGAACAGCGTCGCATAGCGCTCGAGCACCACGCCCGCCAGCGACCTGCCGCGGGGCGCGGCGCCGGTCGGCGCATCGGCCTTCTCCGTCATGTGTAACACCATTGGCTGATCATCTCCCGCGTGAGGTCTGCCCCCGTCAGCTCGGTCGCGATCTGCCCGTTCTTGAGCACGATCAGCCGCGAGCACATTGCCGCGAGTTGCTCGGGTTCGGTGGAAAAGAAGAGGATGCCGACCCCTTCGGCGGCGGCGTCGTGGACGATCTCGAAGATCTTCTCGCGCGCCCCGGGGTCGACGCCCGACGTCGGATCGTCGAGCACGAACAGCTTGGGCCGCGTGAGCAGCCACTTGCCGATCAGCGCCTTCTGCTGGTTGCCGCCGGAGAGCCGGCCGAAGATGGCCTCGGGACGCGGCGGGCGGACGTCGAGTACCGAGATGGTGGTGGCGAGGACCTCGCCGCGCTGCCGGCGCCGGTGCCAGAAGCGGTCGACGTTGGGCAGGATCACGTTCTCGCCGACCGAGAGCGTCGCGACGCCGCCGTTGCGGAGGCGGTCGGCGGGGAGGAGCGCGAGGCCGAGGTCGATCGCCTCGCCCGGACCCGCCGCCTCGGGAAGATCGCCGCCGGCGATGCGGATGGCGCCGCCGCGCCGCCGCGCGATCCCGGCGAGAAGCTGGGGCAGCTCGGCGACGCCGCTGTCGGCGAGGCCGGCGACGCCGACGATCTCGCCGGCGCCGACGCGGAACGAGATGTCGCGGATGGTCCGGCCGGAGAGGTTCTCGACGCGCAGCGCTTCGGCGCCCGCGGCAGCCCGTGGGGCATCGGGCGTCGCGCCGGCGGACCACAGGGCGCGGACCGCGCCCTTCCGCGACGCGCCGGCGGTGGCCTTCGCGGCCGCGGGCCGGTCGACGCTGACGGGACCGACCATGTGGCCGACCAGCCCCTCCTCGTCGGTGTCGCCGACGGGGGCATGGTAGACGCGGCGCCCGTCGCGCAGCACCGTCACGGTGGCGGCGAGGCCGTTCAGCTCCGCGAGGCGATGCGTGACCATGAGCACGCCGATGCCGCCCCTCGCGATCGCGGCGACGCGCTCGAGATAGATCGCGGCGTCATCCTCGGGCAGCGAGGCCGTCACCTCGTCGAGGATCAGGAGCTCGAGGCCCGACTTGACGCGGTCGAGGGCGATGGCGAGCGCGACCAGCGCGCGCTGCGAGGGATTGAGGTCGCCCGCGAGCTGGCGCGGGGACACGGCGATGCCGAAGCGCTCGAGGAGGTCGGCGCAGTCGCCGTTGAGCCGCCGCCACAGGACGCGGCCGGCGCGGGTCGGGTAGCCGCGGAAGAGGCCGATGCACTCGGCGACGGTGAGCGTGTCGACGAGCGGCGCCTCCTGATGGACGACGGCGATGCCGAGGTCGTTCGCCTCGTGCGGGGAAGCGATCCCGGCGAACGTGCGCCCGCCGACCCGGATCGACCCGGCATCGGGCTGGTAGACCCCGGTGAGGATGCGGACGAGCGTCGACTTCCCGCTGCCGTTGGCCCCGAGGAGCGCGTGGACCTCGCCGCGATCAACGGCGAGGTCCACGGCATCGAGGACGCGGACGCCGGCGAAGGATTTGGTCAGCTTCTCGGCGACCACGGGCATCGGGCGATTCTCCTAGTGCCCATTTTCGCTGAAGAGCGATTCACAGGTGCTGCAGGCGTTTCGGGGAGCGGTGCGGAACTTCGCCATGAAGACGTTACCCCTCCCCGAAATCGCTGCCGCGATCCCGGCCCTCCCCCAGGGGGAGGGCCAAGCGTGGCCGAACGCGTTTCCCACGCACGGCAACGTCTGTCGACTTTCCATGGTCCCAGTACCTGCGGCGGCCGCCTAGCCCTTCCACAGCTCGAGGAACTTCGACTTGTAGTCGAAGTCCGCGACCCAGTCGGAGCCGGGCTCGGGCAGGTTGGTCTTGTCGAGCACGGTGAAGGGCAGGTTCTCGCCATGCGGCTCGAACAGGGGCTGGTCGTTGAGGGTGCGGATGATCTGGTCCGCGATCGCCCAGCCCATGTACTCGTTGTCGTAGGCGGCGTCGGCCGCCTGGACCTGGCCCTTGCGGATGAACTCGAGGTTCTGCTGGTCGCCGAGCACGCCGACGAGCTTGACGCGGTCGGCGAAGCCGGCCTGCACGATCGCCGGGACCTGCGAGGCTGCCGCCGGGTCGAAGGGCGAGAACAGGTAGTCGACGTCCGGATTGGCGCGCAGGAACCCGACGGTCTGCTGGTTGAGCGCCGGGCCGACCTGGTTGCCGGTGAAGTACTGCTGATCGGAGACGACGCACTCCGTGCAGGCCTTCAGCCCTTCGAGGAGCCCGATCTCGAAGGCGATGACCGAGGGGAACTCCTTGTCGGAGAAGATGCCGATATTGGCTTTGCCGTCGGAGTCCTTGATGATCCATTCGGCGGCCGCCTTGCCGAGCGCGGCATAGTCGGGGCCGACGTCGAAGGCCACCCAGTTCTGGTTGGCGGCCGGGGCGACGACCGGGTTCGGCGCATCGATGCCGTTCGAGCCGGACACGACGAGGACGCCGGCATCGTGCGCCGCCTTGAGGCCGAGCTGGACCGCGGCGGGGTCGACCGCGACGAGCACGACCACGTCGGAGCCCGCCGAGACCGCATCGAGGATCGCCGAGTTCTGCTGGCGGGGATTGCCGCCGCCGTCGGTGACGGTGACGTCCCAGCCGAGCTCCTTGCCGGCGTTCTGGAGGCCGATCGTGGGCGACACGCAGCCGTGCAGCAGCGAGAGGCACGTGATCGCGGTGACCTTGAGCTTCTCGGGCGCCTTCGCCGGCTCGGTAGGCCCGGCATAGGTCGCGGGGAACTGCTCGGCAGCGGCTGGCCCGACCGCAAAGGCAACGGCGATGGCAGCGCCGGCCAACAGGGTTCTATTCATGCTTTTCCTCCACCTTCTTCTCATTGTTTGGCCGACCGTGAACGGAGCGGTCGGGTACCGCATGTCCAGCCGGGCGGTACGTCCGGCATCCTCCGGCCCCGCAAAGGCCGGGTGCCGGGAGTGCTCCCTTTGTCCTTCGGCGCCGGCCTCCCGCCGGCGCGTCGTCTTCCTTCCCGCCGCTGCCGGCGGACACGTCGCCCCGGCTCAGATCGCGCCTTTGTCCCGGAGCCGCTCGATCTCGGCCGCGTCCATCCCGAGCAGCTCGCGATAGACGGAATCGGTGTCCTCGCCGACCAGCGGCGGCGGCTTCCGGACGCTGCCCGGGGTCGCGGCGAGCTTGACCGGAATGCCCGGCAGCTTCAACGTGCCCAGCGTCGGATGCTCGACTTCGATCATCATGTCGCGGGCCGCGATCTGCGGGGACTCGACCACGTCGCGGATTGTGTTCACCGGTCCCCAGGGGATGCCGGCCGCGGTCAGCGCCTCGCCTGCCTCCTCGATCGTCCCGCCGCCGACCCAGGCCTGGACCGCGGCCTCGATCTCCTCGATGGCGGCCATCCTCCCCGGCACCGTCACGAAGCGCGGATCGGCCGCAAGGTCCTCGCGGCCCATCGCCTTGCAGAGGCGGGGGAACAGCGGGTTGGTCCCGGCGTGGAGGTAGAGGTAGCCGTCGCGGGCGTGGAAGACGTTGGCCGGGCCGGTCAGCGGGTCGCGCGAGCCGAAGCGCTTCGGCATGGCGCCGTCGCCGAGCATCGCGGTCGCGGCGGGATAGGTCGAGAGGCACGAGAACATCGCGTCGAGCGAGGCGACGTCGACCACCTGGCCCTTGCCGCTCGCCTGGCGGTGATAGAGCGCGAGAACCGTGCCGATCACCCCGTGGAGGCCGGCGACGTAGTCGGCGATGAAGGTGCCGGTCAGCGTCGGCTCCTCCTTGCCGGTGAGGCTCATGAGGCCCGACATCGCCTGCGCGATCGCGTCGAACAGGGCGCGCTTGGCGAGCGGGCCGGTCTGCCCGAAGCCGGAGATCGAGGTGACCACCAGCCCCGGGTTGAGTTCATGCAGCCGTTCGTAGCCGAAGCCCATCTCGGCCAGCGTGCCGGGGCGGTAGTTCTCGACGAGGACGTCCGAGGCGCGGATCAGCTTCTCGAGCATCGCCCGCGCGTCCGGGTGGCGGGTGTTCAGCGTCACCGCGCGCTTGTTGCGGTTGAAGATCATCGTGTAGACGCTGGCGCCCTTGTAGAAGGGCGCGTGGTGGCGGGCGTCCTCGCCGCCGGGGCGCTCGACCTTGATGACCTCGGCGCCCATGTCGCCCAGCATCTGGGCGCAGAACGGCCCCGCGATGAAGCGCGACAGGTCGAGGACGCGGATGCCGTCGAGCGGACCGGGCATCACGCGGCGCTCCGCGCCATGGACCGCGGCTCGTGGCCGATCAGCAGCCGCCGCGGGTCGATCGTCTCGCGGATCAGGCGGAGCTGCTCGGCGCTCGGCGGCTCGGTGGTCGGGATATCGCCGGGAATCTCCGGCGCGAAGCCCATCGCCGAGACGACGTCGTCCACCGTGACGCCGGGATGGAGCGAGCGGATGCGCATCCGGCGCGACCCGGGGGCGAAGTCGAAGATGGCGCGGTCGGTGACGACGAGCTGCGGGCCGCCGCCGACGGTGATGCCGGCGCGGGCGCGCGAGTCGCCGCCCTCGAGCCAGCCGACGCCGGTGACGTAGTCGACCTTCGGCACGAAGACCTGGGGGTCGAGGTCGGCGAGGATCACCGAGCGCCCCGCGCAGGCCTGGTGCTCGGGCAGGGCGAGGCAGCCGATCAGCCGGGTGCGGCCGCCGCCGGGACGGTTGATCCAGGTGACGTTGAGGTTGCCGTACCGGTCGATCTGGGCGCCCGAGACGAAGCCGACGTCGACGCGGCCCTTGGCGAACATGTCGAGGTTGTCGGCGCCGTCGATCAGGCCGGACGCCGCCCAGGAATAAACGGTCGAATCGTTCCAGCGCTCCGGCAGCTCCTGCATCTCGGGGCCGATGATCGGGCCGATCTGGAGGTCGAAGCGCGGCGCGGTGGTGAGCTGGGCGAGGCGGCCGGCGGCGAGCGGGATGCCGACGACGAGGCTGAAGGCGCGGCCGCTGGTGCCGACGCCGACGAAGCCGATCTCGTCGTCGCGCAGATGCCGCGACAGCTCGGCGACCATGAGCTCGTTGGTGGTGAAGGGCGCGCTCATGCCATGCTCCACGTCCTGAGCCCGGCCAGCCGGCCGGGCGTGGCGGCGCGGGCGAGATAGGCGTCGTGGTCCTCGGGCTCGCGGACGAAGCGGTCGAGCCACGCCGCGAAGCGGGCGGGATCGCGGGCCGCCTCGAGGTAGACGCCGAGGGCCTCGAAGTCGGGCTCGTAGAGGGTGTCGCAGTTGCCGGGATGGGCCCCCGCCGGAACCTCGACCACGGCGTCGACCCAGTGGTGCGGGATGTAGGTGAGCGTCGGCCGGCGGATGACGTCCTCGTGGCGGACGATCTTCTCGACGGTGACGATGACCTTGTCCGCCGCCTTGGCGATGGTGGTGTCGACGTCGTCGGAGTTCCGGCCCGGCGGGGCCTGGACGTTGCCGTAGCGGTCGGCCCAGTAGCCGTGGAAGATCGCGACGTCGGGCCGGGCGGCGGCGACGGCGTGGAGCTGCTCGCCGGAGAAGGGATCGGTGATCGGCCGCACGTTCTCCTGCTCGGCCATGCCGGTGCCCTTGAGCACGCGGGTCGGCATGAACGGGATGCCCATGGCCGCGGCGCGGAACCGGGAGATCATCGTCGTCTCGGAGAAGTCCTCGAGCTCGAGCGTGCCGGCCTGCGCGGCGCGGCGGACGTTCGGCGCGGTGCCGAGCGGCCCGAGGCCCTCGTAGGCGGCCTCGACCCGGCGCGCGCAGCCGGCGCCGACGAGCAGGTCGACGTCGATGCCGCCCACCCAGGTCTGGAGCACGAGGTCGCGCGTGCCGCGGCGGATGATCTCGCGGATCAGCGCCATCGGGTGGCGGCGGAGCATGAGGCCGCCGAGGCCGAGCGTGCAGCCCGACGGCACCATGGCCGCGGCCTCGGAAAGGCTGACGAGCTTGTCGCGCATGCCTAGCCCTCCGCCTGGTAGCGCTTGAAGAGCGGGTAGGTCCAGGCGTTGACGCCCGGGTCGATGGCGGCATCGACCAGCCAGGGCTCGCCGGAGGCGAGCGCGGCGGCAACGGCCTCGGCAAGCGCTTCCGGCGTCGTCGCGCGCACGCCCTGCATGCCGCAGGCGCGGGCGATCGCCGCGAAGTCGACGTCGGTGAGGTCCACGCCGATCGTGCGGCCGTCGAAATGGAGGATCTGCTCCTGCCGGATGTTGCCGTAGCCGCAGTCGTTCATGACCACGATGCACATCGGCAGCTTCTCGCGGGCGACGGTCTCGAGCTCGCCGAGGGTCATGCCGAGCGACCCGTCGCCGACGAAGGCGACGACCGGTGTCTCGGGGTGCTGGAGCCTTGCGGCGATCGCGGCGGGGACCGCGAAGCCCATGTTGCCGTAGCCGACCGGCTTCATGTAGGTGCCCGCCTTCCGGATCTCCCAGAGGTAGGACCACACGCCGGGATTGCCGGCGTCGAAGATGGCCATCGCTTCGTCCGGGACCACGCCGCGGGTGACGCGGACGGCGACATCGGGGGCGATCCGGCCGGGCTGCGCCGGGGTTCCCGCCTCGCTCGACGTCCACCAGCGCTCGCGGGCCCCGGCCAGGTGCTCGAGCCGCTCGCGGCGGGCGACCGCGACCTCGTTGGCGGGCGGCGCATCGCCGAGCGCATCGGCGAGCGTTGCGAGCGTCTTCCGCGCGTCGCCGACGATGCCGAGCGTCTCCGCCGCGTAGTAGCGGCCGATGACGGTGGGATCGACGTCGACCTGGATGATCTTCGGCGGGAGCTTCAGCGACCAGCGCGCGGTGGAGATCGCGTTGAGGCTGTTGCCGACGGCGATCACCACGTCGGTGTCGGCGATGACGCGGCTCGACAGCTCGGTGCCCATGCGGCTGAGGGCGCCGTAGACCAAGGGGTGCGTCGTGGGCACGGCGCCGATGCCGTTGAAGGTGGTGATGACCGGCGCGTCGAGCGCCTCGGCGAGCCGGAGTGCCTCGGCCCCGGCATCGGCGAGCTTGGCGCCGTTGCCGAGCCAGAGGGCGGGGCGCCGCGCGCTGCGGAGGCAGTCGACGGCCTCGATGACCCGGGCCGGGTCGGCGGAGGGGCCCGCGGCGCGGAGGGTGCGGACCGCGGCGGCGCCTCCGGCCCGGGCGAGCAGCGCGGCGTCGACTTCCGACTCGATCACGTCGCGGGCGAAGTCGACCAGCACCGGGCCCGGACATCCGGTGGTCGCCTGGAGGTAGGCCTCCTCCATCACCTGCGGAATGGTCCGCGCGCTGACCACCAGCCGCGCCCATTTCACCAGCGGCCGGAAGAGCGCTACGTGGTCGGCGCCCTGCGCGTCGTCGCGGTCGAGGTCGCCGAGGCGGTTGTTGCAGGTGATGGCGATGACCGGGCTCGAATCGCGGAGCGCGCCGCCGATGCCGGTGAGAAGGTTGGTCGCGCCCGGGCCGGTGGTGGCGATGCAGACGCCCGGCTCGCCGGTCATCCGGCCGATCGCGTCGGCCATGCAGGCGGCGGCGCCCTCGTGCCGGGTGGTGACGAAGCGCATGTCCGGCGCACGCAGGATGCCGTCCGTGATCGCGAGCGTCTGCCCGCCCGGGACGCCGAAGACGAAGCGGACGCCCATCGCGGCGAGGCAGGCGACGACGACGTCGCCGCCGGTGGTCTTGTCACGGCCGGCGGTCCCGGCCTTGTCTTGGGTCTTGGTCATCTCTGGAGGTGTACCGACAGCTCGAAATCCGGACGGGCCCAGCTCCGCGCGAACTCGATGGCCGTGTTGCGATCGCTGAGGGTGATGCGCTCGCTGCGGAGGAGCGGCGAGCGTGGCGCGATGTCGAGGAGGCGCGCCAGCTCGCGCGAGGCGGCGACGGCCCGGATCCGCTGGTCGGCGCGGCGGAGCCGGGTGTCGTAGCGCGTCTCGAGCGTGCGGTAGAGCGAGCCCTCGATCAGGTCCTCGCGGTCGAGCGAGGGAAACAGTCCGTAGGGCAGGTGGGAATCGTTGAGGAGGACCGGGACCCCGGCGACGCGGCGGAGGCGCCTGATGCGCACGACGCGGGCGCCGGCGGTCAGGCCCAGGGCCGCCGCGACGTCCGGCTTGGGATCGCAGATCGCGCGGAGGAGGAGCTCGGTCTCGACCTTCCGCGCCGCGCCGCTCATGTCCTCGGTGAAGCTGGTCAGCCGGTTGAGGGAGCGCCGCCCCGCGGCATCGCCGGCGACGAACGTGCCGACGCCCTGCCGGCGCACCACCAGCGCGTCGTCGGCGAGCTGGCCGATCGCCTGACGGACGGTCATGCGGGCGACGCCGAACTGCTCGGCGAGAAGGGCCTCACCGGGGAGCTGCGCATTGGGAGCGAGCTCGCCCGCATGGATGCGGGCGGACAGATCCTCGTAGATTCGACGATAGGCGGGCGTTCCAACCACTTTCGCTCTTTCCGGTTCTTGCGTCCGGTCTAGACGTATAGAACAATAGACAACGGGTCGGCGGTCAAGTCCTATTTTCGAGGCTGCCGCCACCGCAAAAGACGGCACGCGACCCGCGCTGACCCGCGGGAGGAAACGGGAGAAGACACATGGGCAACTGGAGTCTCGAGAATTGGCATCCGTCGCGGTTCGGCGCCGACGACACGATCGGCGCCTTCAACCTGATCACGCCGGAATCGATCCTGAAGGCGCTGGCGATGGTGAAGCGGGGCAAGGTCTACGACCTGTCGCACGTCCTCGACCAGGACATGCCGGTGCCGGGCTTCCACGGCGGGTTCTACGCCAACACGCAGTACACGCTCGAGAACGGCGTCGAGTGGCACGACCGCGTGATGGGCAAGATGGCGAACGGCTACTCTGCGCAGAACATGCGTCTCGCCATCAGCGACCACTCCGGCACGCATATCGACCAGCTCAACCATGTCGGCGAGATGCAGGCCGACGGCGACTTCCTCGTCTATAACGGCATCCGCAACCGCGACATCATCGACACCTTCGGCACCAAGCGGCTGGGCGCGGAGATCATGCCGCCGATGATCGCCCGCGGCGTGCTGATCGACGTCGCCGGCGCCCAGGGCGTGGACATGCTGCCGGCCGGCTACGCGATCCAGCCCGAGGAGCTCGACGCGGCGCTGGCGAAGCAGGGGACCGAGGTCCGCGAGGGCGACGTCGTCCTCGTCCACACCGGCTGGGGCAAGACCTGGGGCGACCCGCAGAAGGCCCTTTCCGGCGAGCCCGGGATCGGCAAGGCCTGCGCCCAGTGGGCCGTGGACAGGAACATCATCTGCTGGGGGCTCGACCAGTTCGGCACCGATCCGATCCCGTTCGAATTCCCCGGCGAGGCGCTCCCGATGCACATCGCGATGCTCACCAAGGCCGGCATCCGGCTGATGGAGAACGTCAACATGACCGAGATCGTCGACGAGAAGGTCTACGAGTTCGCGATCGTCGCGGCGCCGCTCAAGATCAAGGGCGCGACCGGCTCGCCGGTGCGGCTGCTGGCGCTGGTCTGAGGCCTTCGCCACGGGCGCGCCTGGTTCAGGCGATCGGCCGCACGCGTCTGGCTGAGCCCTGCCGTTCGTCCCCGCGCAAGCGGGGACCCCGGCCCTTTGTCGGCCGCGTCGCGCTCCTGAAAGGGACTGGGTCCCTCGCCCGCGGGGAACGAGCGGCTCGGCGCTAGCCGGGGCTGCTGCCCGGCGGCATGATCGCCTTCAGCTTCTCGACCAGCACGGGCAGGATCCTGTCGCGGATCTCCTCGCCCATCTCGCGGGTGGCGAGGCTCGCCCGGCCGTTCATGCCGCCGCGGTCCGGGGCGAAGGTCTTCCGCGAATAGGCCTCGTGCCATGGCTTCCGGAAGACGAAGTCCTCGGCGCGGTCCATGTGGACGACGGCGCCGAGGGCGATGGCGAGCGCCGTCTCCTTCTCGTCGGCATGGCTCATCGGCACCCCGCCGGCGAGGAAGTAGCACCAGTGCGCCGGCTGCATGTCCGGATACTTCTCGAAGGCGCGCTGGAAGCCGAGGGTGGCGCCGACGCCGTTGCCGCCGTGGCCGGAGAGAACGATGATCTTCCGGAAGCCGTGGTGGCAGAGCAGCATGCAGAGGTCGCCGATCACCATGCCGAGGGTCTCGGCCTTCACCCCGAGGGTGGAGGTGTATTCCCAGTTGGTGTCGGCGAAGCCGTAGGGGATGGCGGGGAGGAGGATCGCGCCGGTCTCCTCGCAGAGGCGCCGGGCGAAATACTCGGCCGAGTAGGTGTCGAAGCCGCTCTCGAGATGGGGCCCGTGGGCCTCGATCAACCCGACGGGCAGGATGACCGGAATCTCGCGGTCGAGGGCGTCGATCTCCCGGTCGGTGAGCTTGCTCCATTCATGCATGGTCGTGGTCTTTCGTCTGGTCGGATTGGCGGAGGGCCGCAAGCGTGCGGTAGACGGGCGTGAGGCGCTCGGTGAGGTCGGCATAGGCGGCGCGATAGGGCGCATAGGCGGCCCGCGCGGCAGGATCGGGCGCGAAGCGGTGCGCGCCGAGATGGTCGGGCGAGAGCCAGCCGGCGTCGTCGAGGGCGATCGCGCCGACGGCGACGGCCGCCGCCATGGCGGCGCCGCGGGCGGCGTTCACCTCGGGCCGGGCGGTGCGGAAGGACAGGCCGGTGACGTCGGCCTTGATCTGGTTCCAGAGCGCGCTCTGCGCACCGCCGCCGACATTGACCACCTCTTCCGGCGTCACGTCGGGGGCGAGGGCCCCGGCCGCCTCGACCCAGCCGGCGAGCTCGTAGGCGGCCGCCTCGAGCATGGCGCGATAGAACGCGCCGGGGCCGGTGCGGTCGTCGAAGCCGAGGAAGGCGCCCTTCATCGCCGGCTCGAAGGGGCTGACCCGGCCGTTGAAGTGGGGAACGCCGAGAATGCCGCCGGCGCCGGGGGAGAGGCTCGCCGCCTGCTGCTCCAGAGTCTCGTAGCTCTCGTCGAAGACCTGGGCCAGCCAGCGCTGGGTGATGCCCGTGCCGGTGGTGAAGCCGAGGAGGTAGTAGAGGCCCGGCGCCGCCGAGGGCATGCAGGAGAGGAAGCCGCTCGGGTCGGCGACGAAGCGGTCGACGGTGACGGCGAAGTGGGCCGAGGAGCCGCTGGTGTCGATGCAGGCGCCGGGGCGGACGCCGCCCGCCGCGAGCCAGCCGCCGGTGCCGTCGCCCATGCCGGCGGCGATCGGCGTGCCGGCGCGGAGCCCGCATGCGGCGGCCATGGCGGGGCTCACGCCGCCGACGATCTCGAACGGGTCGGCGATCCGGGGCAGGAGGGCGGGCGGCAGCCCGGAGCGCTGGGCGAGGGCCTCGTCCCAGGCGTTCCTCACCACGTCGAAGCAGCCGTAGAGGTTGGCCTGGGTGCGGTCGCACACCGCCTCGTCCGCCGAGGTGGCGCCGGCGAGGCGCCCCGCGAGATAGCCGCCGGGGG
>Ga0182738_1002777_pt1 | contig 20551 bp, 9 predicted proteins | sample eDN5th30CBELigMG_FD_128876 | JGI IMG/M metagenome (GOLD analysis project Ga0182738, IMG submission 128876) | Enriched Miracle-Growth compost microbial communities from Emeryville, California, USA - eDNA 5th pass 30_C BE-Lig MG (version 2)... ... | reverse complement strand
TCAAATCATCCCTCTCATCAATAAGTTCCCTATTTGCTTTACTCAAATGTGTCTTGTCCTGACTGAGCTCGTCTCGAACTCTCAACAAGTCATTCTTCTCTTTGGTAAGAGCCTCAATGACCATCTTTAAACCATCCCTTTCATCCGAAGTTTTCTCGTTTTTTGTTGTCAAATCAGCCTTCTCTTTGGTTAGTTGATCTCTAGAAACAGTCAAATTTTTATTTTCATTCTTCATATCTTGAGTTTCTTGCTGCAATTGTGCAGTCCTTACTTCAAAGCCATCTCTTTCAGCTGTCACCAATGCGAGACTTTCTTTTGATTCTTTAAGTTGTTTTGTCAGTTCTTCATTTTGGGAGCCGAGGTCTTTTAATTCATTGTTTTCCGTTTGGAGTTTGATTATCCAAGATTTCAGCACTACCTCATCCCTTTTTAAAGTTTTAATTTCTTCATTCAACTGTCTTAAGTCTTCACACAATTCAGTCAAATTTGAAATTTTGTAGACAAGTTTTTCATTGTTCAAGAGGCTTGAAAACTCCACTCCATCGATAACCTTGATGAGTGTGTTTGAATAATCGTTAAGCCTATCCCTGTTTAATTTCCACGAATCCATTGCCAGTTCTGCCAACCCTATTAATTCCTCTGCTTCTATTGCAATTTGACGATTTAACTTCTTGATAGTTTGACTATTAATGGAAAAATTATTTTCATCAAACTGCATATTTTCAAGAGTTTCTTGAATGTTTTCCAAACGTGAAAATATTTCTGCTCCAAAGGATTCACTCCTTTTCCTCAACACATTAACTTGTTCTGTTTTCCATTGATTACTTCTATTCTTTAAGTACTCAATAAGGGAGTCATCAAATGTCTCAAGCTTTTTTCCATTTTGTTGGTGGATATCGCGTTCTCTGTCAAGTACTTTCTGAATACGTTCAGAAAGTCTTGTTTTCTTTTCAGTATGTTCTTGAATAATCTTTTCTTTTCATGGGATTATTGTTTGGAATTGTTTCATAAGTTTCTTCAATAACACCCTCAACTTCTTTGATATGAGTACCGAACATTCCTTCACATCCTGTGTCCTGTTTATGAGTTTGGAAACAGGCTAAACATAATAAGGACTCACAGCCTTCGTGTTCACAGATAAAACGCGCTTGGTAGAGATGCCTTTCATCAGTGCATTTAGGATGGTTGGTTATCATTTCTAATTCTCAAACAATTCTTGTTTTATAGAAAATGAAGAGGTTGGCTCTTTAAATATTGTGCGAAACACCGCAGTCTCGTTTCATTGGAGAAAAATCTAGAGGTTGAATTTGTTTGCCTCGAAATATTTGAGCAACAAAACCTCGAAATTATCAAAATATATCGAGAGAAAGACAAGGTTTCCCTAAGTAAATCATCAAATCTCGATAGTGCAATGTGCTAACTTGATCTTTCAGAGGTTCAAAAGAGGAGTTATCTCTCTCTGAGCTTGGTAGGATATACCTGAATGAGAAAAATTCTAAAGTTCGAGTCGGGATTGATACAAAATTGAAAAGTGCTCAAATTTGAAAAACTGCGCATAACAGTTAGACTTCTTTCTTTTAAAGGAAATATTATTCATTATTCTGATGTAACAAAGAATATTCTTCTTCGTCCAGATCTTTTGATGTGTTGAGATTAAGGGCAATTTTCGAAATAAATTCTAGAGGATGACAAAAAAAAAAGAGAATTCAACGTAAAATCTATTCTCCCCTCAGTTTCATTGACGAATCGAGAACCACTTCTTACGAGAGCCATCAGAGCCTTCTTTGATATGCTTACGAACTCACGTTTTCGATTTTTTTCAGTTTGACTTTGTGAATTTCACTTTGACTTTCTTAATTTGGAAGTTGATCTTTTCGTGAGAAAAAAGACGTTTTGTCAAGGAAATCTCTTTGGACAGAGCGGCTTAGATCTTTGAGCGAGTTTTTCTTTTTCGATCCAGAATGAGTCGCTTTGATAGGAAAAATTAAATTTACAAAATTTGACATTTTAGAAAAATAATTTGAGTCTAACGAGACCTAAACTCCCCTCCAAAATAGTCATGTATCCCTGATAACAGCATATGATGAGGCTTCCAAGTAAAATTACAACAGAAAAAGATAAACATTATCTGGCACTATCTTGTCATTTTCAAAAGAAAAAACCTCATAAACTTGAAATTTTTAATTTTCTCATCCTTTCAATTACAATAACTTCTATCGAAATACCAAGATCCGTTCCTCATATTCATCCTCGGAGGAAACCTGTTTGATTGGAGGGGATGAGAACAATTTATAACCTCTTATTTCACTCGATTGAAAACTCTTCATTTTCATTTTCAACGTGTAGGATGTCGTATTTTATAATCATGTCTGTTTAAAACTCTCATCATATAAAATCTAACTTTTCTACCTTCGTACTGAGTTTTTCATTGTTACTCTTTATTCAAAACAATCAAGCTTCTTAACAACTTAAAAATCGTCATCGTCACCAAACAACCCTTCTCCTATATGTACTTCAACATCATCATCTTGGGCCTTGATAAAATCATTCTTTTCCTGAACTTGAAGTTTTCGTTTCAAATCATCTCTCTCATCGATGAGATCTCTGTTTGCTTGGGTTAAATATGTCTTCTCTCGAGCAAGTCCATCTCGGTTTCTTGTCAGGTTTTCATTTTCATCAATGAGATTTTGAACTAATTCCTCGAATTGTAAAACTTTCGCTCCCAACTCGTTTCTTTTTGTTGTCCTCAATTCAAGATTTCTTTTTAAAAGTTCAACCTGTTTGTTCAGCTCAGTGTTTTTTTGACCCAGCACTTTCAAATTATCATTCTCGCCTTGGAGTTTAGCCATCTCATCCTTCAGTCTCTCAATCTCCTTCTTCAACGATTTATAATCTTCAGAGAACTCAACCAAATTTGAACTGTCATATTCAAGCTTCTCATTGTCAAATAAACTTGAAAACTCGACTCCTTCAATAGCTTTGCAGAGTATTCCCAAATAATCATTCAATCTCTCCTTGTTTAACTTCCATGAATCCATCTCCTGCTCAGCCAAGCTTATGAATTCGTCCACTTCTAACGGGATCTCATTATTCAATTTTTTGAAAGCTTGACTATTGGAGAAGTTAATGGCATCAAATTCCATGTTCTCAAGAGCTTCCTTGATGGTTACAAGACGAAGAAATACCTCTCCACTCTCTCCTCTGAAAATATTGACTTGATCTTGTTTCCATTTCAGAGTTCTGGTCTTCAAATACTCAATAAGGGAGCCTTCAAATTCGTCATGTGCTTCTCCATTTTGTCGGTGGATCTCGCTTCCTTGGTCAAAGACTTGTTGAATGCGCTCTAAAAGTCTTGTTTTCTTCAACTTGTGCTCTTGAACGAGATTTTCCTTTTTGATAACAGGAGTGGCTTCTGTGATAATTTCGTAAGCATCTTCAGACGTACCTTCAATTTCTTTGATATCAACACCATAAACTCCCCTACAATTTGTATCTTGATGGTGAGTTTGGAAACAAGCTAAACACAAGAAGGAGTTTTCACAGTCTCTATGTTGGCAGATAAAACGCACCTGGTAAAGATGCCTGTCATCAGAGCATTTGGTAAGGCTGATCATATTCAATTTTGAAACAAATTTTTATAAAATGTCATCAATAAGAAGGCTTTTAAATATTGGAGAGAAGCCTGCGGGTTCTCATTTGATTGGGTAAAACTGAGAGGATGGATTTGATTCTCCAATTATTTAAATACAACATTCAACTCTTCTCAGAAAAGAAATTTGAAATGAAAAGATTTCTCCCAAAAACATTCTCTTTCTTGTCTTTTGGCAACTCAAGTTCCTTTAAAGAATTATATTTCAACTCGATGAACGTTAGATTTGACCTTTCAGTGAAAAATATCCGATCAACAGGCCCTCATCTCTTGGAATTTTCTTGAAAATATTCGAACTCAATTTTATTTGAAGAATGAACGATTTCATATAATAATTAGATTTATAAAATTAGCTCTTTTTATAAAATTATTCAAGTAGAACTGATTTCCCAAAAAAATCAAGATCTTCTTGCTTCGGTACATTCGTTTGAAAAAGTATCAAGCTCTTTATTGACTGGAATTGTATAATCTCAGAAGAATTTTTCGATGAAAAGGCATGCATTTATTTAGTGCCTCCACTTCCCCAGCTTAACCAATTTTTAATGTTCTCAAATTTTATGAAGATCCTAATTTCAATTTGAAAGAGTAATTTAAACAATTTCCCACTTGGGGTTTTTCAAGACACTGAACCCGAGAATAGAAACAAGTTTCTCGAAATTTTTTTAATCTCTAATTGAATGTATTTTACTTGAATTTTATTAAGATTTTTGCAGATATTTTCCTTCTTTCATGATTGAAAAAAAAATAAAAAATGAGTTTGACCTTTCAGCCAATTTAAACACTGCAAGTATTTTATTTTGAATTGTGAGAAATATTTTTGAAAATTTATTCAACTTTTTTGCAAGTTTCTGTCAAAAGGACGAAAATTTTAAAATCAAACAATTCTCATGCTTGAGAAGTTCCGCAAATTTCTCAAAATCTCTTCTATATCTCAAGAATTTCAGGAAAATAAAATTTTTATTTAACAAAAAGATTTATTGTTTTTTTTCTCCACGAGATAATAAATTCAAATTGTTCGCATTTGAAAAAAATTTTTCAATAACTCAGAAAAAACCGAATTATTTGAATCCTTTTAGGAAGTAAGAAACAGAAAAACTATATTTTTAAAGAAAAATTTACTAAAGGAGAATTTCCCCTTGACCAGTTGTAAAAGCTTATTATTTGTCCTGATATTTCAATGGATAAATTCTTTCCTTGAAATCGTAGATTAATTAATTGATTGTTGAACAATTTCAAAAGTAAATAAATGTACAGTTGATCAGAGGAATATTCTTTTTATTCACAAAACAATGAGACCAGTTCTGAAATCAGTAAACTTTTTTTGGTCAATTTAAAAGAAAAAAATTCGATTTGAGCCTTTCTATTTTCTCTTCTCGTCAAAATTGGTATTGTCTGTTCAATTTGGAAATTTGTAAGCTACCAATTATTTTTTTCAATCATCTCTAATTCCAACATCCCCTAGTCTTTCAAACTCTTTATTCACTCCTCTTCAAAATACTGTATTTCCAAAATCTCTCAATTTTTTCCTCTACTAAAAATAGGGAATCTTGATACTGATGCTCTTTTTTTACATCTCAGGCTCATTTGGACAAAACAACAAGCTCTCCTTATTTCCTCAACCGTTTCGCCCCATAAAATCCAATTTTTATGCAGTTTAAAATCCATTCTCTACTATTCTCAATCTCAGTTTTGCAAAATACTTCACAAAGAAACGATTTTTTAAAAAGGCTTTCAATCAAATGAGTAACTTTACAAAACAATATATTATCTATACACTAATCGCTTCTTAAGAATGAATTTATCCATACAACATAAATTTGAATAAATCTTTCTTCATTTCGTCTAAAAATCACATTTATTTGTTAAAATAATTCCTTTCGAGATAACAAGATCCACCTGCTTTATCTCCGGTTCTCTCGACTGAAATTTAATGCTTGACACCTTTAAAGGTAATGCTTTTTCCGCTCTTGAGTTTATTATATTCTTCTGTAACTTCATCTATTTCTCTATCCAATTCTACAATCTGGTTCTCCAAAGCATTTGCTCTAGCTGTTTCATTATTCGATTCTGCCCAATAGAAATGATGCTAAATAATTATTCAAACAAGCCTTCTCAATAATTTGTCTTTACCAAAAGATCTTTTCTTTTTTGTCTTAATCTTTCATGATGATCTTCAAGTTGGTTCATGAGTCTTCTTCTGTTAAAGTAGCTGGTTCCTCCGCTGAAACCTCTGGCCAATAAGAGGATAGATCCAACGAGAATTATCAAGGAGATAAAATAAAAGGGAAGACTCATTGTTGTTAACGGGTTTTTGATTTGATTTAAAAAATATTTAATAAAAAATGAACTTGTATTAAAATACACACTAAAGGGAAATTTGTTTTAAGGTTTTCTTCTCAAAAAGACAAATATATTCCAACAAATTTTTCTCTTTTTTTAATCAATTAGACAAGGACTAATTTTTTTCAAATTTTCCTTTTCTCTTTCCACTCTCTTTGCCTGAACAGTAATTTCCTTCAACTTCCGAATCATCACGTTTGCACGCAATCTCCCAGAAAAATATCTTGTTTTCCTAATTATTAAATTCAGTCTCCGTATCCACGCCAGAAACAAAATTTTAATTTCATAAAAATCACACACATATCTCACCCCAATGCGCAAGCAATTCCTCAACACTTTCAAACTCCCATTCAGAAACACTCTGCTTGGCAAGAACCCTAGAGCTACTTTCAAATTCACTTCTGCTATGCTCTTGGCTTCTTCCTTTGCTTTCTTTAAAAATTCCTTCAACAATTCTGTTCAAAACGCCACCCAAGAATCAGCTCAATCCCAGATCCTACAACAAAGCAACATGATCCCTTTTGAACCTTTCTCGGAAGAAAAATATCAAGAAGCTTTGAATAGCAAACATGATGTTGTTATTTTCTGCAGCCCTGATGCTTGGATTGAAAGCATGGTCGATGAAGTCCATCAAGTTCTTCAAGGCTTAAACAGATATCAAGCCAAAACTAAAGGCAGAAAAGTCAAGTTCTTTACTATTGATTTCAAGAGCAAGGAAGAAAAGACAGAATTTGAAAGAAAGTACGGAGTTTCAGTCGGTCGTGATAGCATTTTCCTTCTTAAAAATCGTTATAGTAATGCCATGAGAAACTTCTCTCTTGAAGATTGGTTCGAAAATCAACGTCTTCTTTTGGCTTACTTTACTCGTATGAGAAAGCTCACCGCCAAAAATTACGAAGCTTTCAGCAATTCTCTTGTCCATCTTGATTCTGATGCTAGAGTCTTTATTGCTTATGTCCCTAAAGACGCTCCTAATTATAAAGAATCTGCAAGAAACTTCGGAAGACTTGCTATTCATTACGGAGCTGAATCTGGCGGAGAAATAAACAGTCTTTTGATTAATGACCCTCAAGTCGCTCAAAGATTGGGAATTAAGCCAGAACAAGCTGGAAAAATGTTTATGGTTGCCAAGTCGAGTAAATACAACGCCTACCAAAGCACCACTCAGGTTGGTAGAGTTAACTTGTCAGTTTTGGAACTTCCTGTTGATTTCAATGGAACCATGGAAGCTTTGAAAAGAAACCTCGCTCAATTTTACAAGGAGAATTTCACCTTTATGAAGAGCGATTTTGGTGATGTTGATGCTGATTACACTTTGGTGCTTCAAGTCGATGGGAATAAAATCAAAAAGGACGAATTGAACCAAATGATCAATGCCTTCAATAATGTTCACAAAGAACTCAAGAATAACAAGTCTGAAATTTTCAATAATTTGAAGATCGTCAAATACAACTCAGCTATGGCCAAAGGAAACCACAGAATCTATCTTCAAGACAACAAGTCCAGAACCGAAGACCTCTACGCCAAATATTACAATAAAAAGCCTTTGACTGAAGAACTCAAGAAAAAACTCGATGAAGGAAATTGCGCCAGCTTCGAATATGAATTCCCTAAAGATTATGATGTTACTAAAGAAAACCTGATTAAATTTATTCAAGAAGTTCAAGAAGGAAAAGTCCCTCAAAGCTATGTTGGCCAACCTGCTCCTTACTTCCAAAAGTACTCCACCAGAGTTGTCCAAGACACTTACAAGAAGGAAATTCTTGATGTCAACAAGCACCACGCTGTTTTCCTTTGCACTAAACATTGTCCTGGCTGCAAGTTTATGGGAAGATACTTTGAGCAATACGCTTTGGAAAATCTTAGAAACCCCGATTCTGATATTCAATTCGATAGAATCAACTCTGAAAAGAACACTTTGGAATACTTGCCCAATTATCCCTACACCCCAGTCTTCCTTGTGTTGAATAAGCAAGACAGAACCAAGCCTTTTGTGTATAAGATCCAATACGGTGATCCTCAATTATTGAAAGATTTTATTGATATCACCACCAGCCAACAATTTATCGATGATCAAGTCGCCAAGAATATCTTTGAGAATCGCCAAAAAAGCCAACAGTTGATTGGAAATCTTAAATTAGAACAAGTCAAAGAATAAGCAATCTTGAATATTTTTTATCCATTTCTCAATACTTTATGTTGTTGTTGGACTTTGTAAGTGTTATTTTATAAAATTCAAGAAAAAAATTTCCCCTCATAAAACAAGCTTTGTGTTGCCAATGACCTGTTATAGTTCGCATAAGTAAAAATCGCGATTCTAGTGAAAAACCATTTTCAGCAACAATTCCGTTGAATTGAGTCTTTTGAGAACAAATCAGTTACTGTTTATCCTAGAAAGAATATTATTCTTCTATAATAATTTATCACAGTCTTTCTGTCCTAAAACATTTCTCATTCTTCCTTGTACAAGTTTTAAACAGGGTGAAATTCATTAAACTCTGTTATCATTCGTTAGACATATTCTTCAGTAATCAGTTCATAAAGACAAAATTAACGTTTTTTTTTTTCAGTAGATATTCTTTGTCTCTTGCCAAAATCCCATCAAACTGACAGAGCACTGACTCCCAAATGACCTAAATCAAGAAGTATCTGCTTGAAATCTATGCTAATTCTCCAAACAAAGGCCCATAAAAACTATCACTTGTAGGTACTAGAATGTTTAAATTTGAGAATTCAAGCTTAAATCATGATTTCATTAATCTAGAAGAGACTCTTTACATCGATTTACTCTTGAATCTTTCGGCTCCCTCCATTGAGTACATCTTTTCTTTCTGAAATAGAGCATGACAAGAAATGGTTGAAAACGCGCTCTATCTATGTGGCTTTCATTCTCTGTAAAAATTATAATTAGAAATGTGAAAATTGACTGGTCAGGCCAAAATTCCTTAGTTTCACCCTTAATTTTATCCCTTTTCATCACAGTTGGGCTGCTTAACTCCCTTTCAGCCAGCTCATTGCTTTTGAAACCCACATAGCGAGACATCTTCTTGTGAGGATTCATCGTGTTTTCGCTTTTTAAATGGTTTGATACCTTTGTTTATGAGAGGAAGATTTAAAGTGTATGATTTTGAGATTTTAGAGATAACCCAAGGGCCCAAAAGGAGCCACTCGCTTCTTGAAGATTGAGAAAGCCTTGTTGAACAATTTCTATTCAAATAAAACCAAAGAAATTGCTTTCTAAAGTCAAGTATAAAAATGGCTCTTTCTCTCTTCATCCTTGGAAAACAAAGAAAGTCTAGACTTTTTAAAGAACTTCATCACTGATCGCAGCTTCTAGTACCATCTGAGAACTGAGGAAGATCATGAAAACTCATCCCTGAGCAAAAAGTTCGAAAAAACTTTTTCACGTTAAATTTTTTGAATTTAGATTCTAGAACTTCTGAAGATCAAGATAATAGCCAAAACTGCTTCCATCCATCCATCCTTCCTTCCTGACTTGCCCATTTGCCTTCTTTGCTCGAATTCCATCTGAAGTGGTCCAAGGTCCACAATCTCAATCACTAAAAATAGAGACATTCACCAACCGAATAAAAACTTCAAAGCAGTTAAAAAGAGAATCAAATTTACTGGACAAATATTTGATTTTTTAAGCTCATGTTACTTCGACCCCTCTCAATAAATACCTCTCTGTCTCAAGCAGAGTTCCTCAGAACTCATCCTATCTCAGAAGTAGACGCTTTTCCCTCCGCCGTAAGAATCCATTGAATACGTTTCTTTCCAAAATGTGAAGGAAAAATTCCTCTTGGATTTTTATTAATAGATTCATTGTGGAAAAAAGCTTTAGAAACAAAGAGCTAGCTGCTTTTATTTTATCTTGGCATTCTAGCTGAGCCTTTCACAGTTTGATACGATCAATCAAAAATGTAAAAATCTCAAAGAAAACAGATACTTTCGTTTTAAAATAGATTTCCTTGACTTCAATCAATTAAACTCAACCTTTGCTAAATTTTTCAAGCCAAAACTTTTCTCTCTCAAACCCCATCGCCAGATTAAAGACATTTCTTTCAAAGAAATGAGGTCGATTTTTTTGAAGGTTCGATTGATAAAATTTTATTTCGAATAAATTCTTATCTGGCAACTATTTAAATTTGGATTTAGATTTAAAGGGGGCTTCGTTACAAAAATTTCAAAAATAAAATAATAAAATTCCAAGCAAAAAATTTTCCATCATCATGCAGCAACTCGCCCAAAATTTTCATAATCTCATCAAGAAAATTACTGAGTCAAACCCCAAGGTGTATCCTGGCCTTACTGTCAGACAGTTTACATGGAGTAGAAATATCACTGGCTGCTACATTGCCTTTGCATTTCTCATCTTTTCCACCGGTCTCTTCTTCCTCACTAATCTCACCTTTTCAATCAGGTTCACAATCTTAGCCATAAACATTTGTGTGCTGCTTTTTCTCGTCGCCCTTTGCCGCTCATACATGTGGCTCTTTACTGTCCTCTACGCTATAATGGTGCTCATTTACACCTCCAAAGCTTTCGAGAATTTTCCAGACGCTCCTTACGTTTATGTGGGCTATATTCACGTCGTTATTGCTTGTGTCCTTCTCTACGGTGGATTTATAAAAGTTGTGCTTTGTTCAGGTTTTCTTCACATGTACCTTTGCTTGACTCAGTTTAGAGAAAGACTTCGGGAGCTGGTCCTAGAGGAAACTCCAGAAGCATTCGCTGATAAACTTGCAGGAATGGTGGCATTTTTTATTTTTCTCAAGCTCCCCATTGATATTGTTTTGATTACGGCCTTGGATAAAAAAGCGATTGAACTCTTAAAAACCAAAAAGAATCTCGAGAGCGCTTTGGAACAACAAAAGAACTTTTATTCTCAGCTTCTCTCATGAACTCAGAAACCCAATCAGCAGCTTGCTTGGAAACTTGCAGCTTGTCTTGCAAAGCGAGGCTTTGTCAGCAAAAGCTGCAGAAATGATCAATATTGCAAAAGTTTGTGGAGAAATCTTGTTACATAACATAAACAATATGCTTGATACTGGAAAAATGGAACTTGGAAAATGAGAAGTCAACCTTGTTCCAACTCAAGCTCATGAGCTTTTTCAAAGAGCTTGGAGTATTTACTGTGAACTTTTAAGCAGGAAAAAGCTCAAGGGACAACTTCTAATTGCCAGAGATATTCCAGGTGTCGTCAAAATCGATTCACAAAAGATGAATCAAATCCTTTTAAATCTCATTGGCAACTCCATTAAATTTACCCAAAAAGGGTCAATCTCGGTAACTGTAAAATGGCTAAGATATCCAGAAGTAATCGATAAATGTTTTGAGCCAATCCCTTATGATGATATTGATGAAGGTCTTTTCGAAAAAGAAGAAAATCTCTCGACATTAAATACGACTCAGTTTTCAGATTCAGTGCCTGGATTCCATGGTCTTGTCCAGGAAAGAAAACGTTTAAATAGTATTGCTGAACTGAGTAGCCCTTTGCAGGAATCAATGGGCGTTCTAAAGATCATTGTGAAGGACACAGGTTCTGGAATGAAGAAGGAAGCCTTGGACAGACTGTTTAAAAAATTCTCCCAAGTTTCTGAAGATGCTTCCCAAAGGCAGATTGGCACGGGACTAGGCTTGTTTATTACAAAAGAAATTTATAATGCAAGGAAGGGAGAAATTAGAGCTTATAGTAAAGCTGGAGTTGGAAGCACTTTTATTGTTTGTATCCCGACAATTTCCTTGCCGTTTGACACTGTGCACAGAGCTGGCTGTGAATTTCTTGTTAATCAACTCTCGGAAAGAAAACTTAAAGCTCTGGCGGCTGATGACTCACCTTTCAATGTAAATCTTGCTTGTAACTATTTCACTCAGTTTGGAGCTTCGGTGGTTTCTGTAGCTTATAATGGTTATGATGCATTTAGAAAGTATAGAGAATGCAGATTATCGGATGTTCAACTTGATATTGTGACATTGGATATTGATATGCCAGTTATGGATGGGCGCACAGCGTGTGATAAGATCAGACAATATGAAAGAGAAAATAGATTAAAACCGACGATCATTATTTTGATCAGTGGAAATTATGACAAAGAACAGGTTGATGAATATATCAATCCTGAGCAAGGGCACAGAGCTCATTATTTCTTGAGAAAGCCAGTGTCGTTTCCAGAATTTTGTAGAGCTGTCTATAATCTTGTCAATCAGAAATTCACGTGTCATCTTGAGTAAATAATTTATTTAGATGTTGTTGTCGTGATTGGAAACTCCTAATTATAAAAATAAGATTTCAGAAACTTTTAATTACTCTTCAATTAGCACGAAAGTTTTGAGGACAGAAATATTCCACTTCATGCATAGTCATTAACTTTTGAAATGGAAAAAAGCTCTAGAGTTCTCCAAGATATAAAAGAGTTTGCTTTTTGTAAAATTCCATAAATTTTTACTTTTTCAAAACTTTGTTTGACACCGCAAAAAAGAAATTCTCTTCTTCAAATTAAAAAAAAAATCAGAGATTTTCTGTGGTTTTTTGTCATTTCACAAAGAAATTAAATATTTATAAAAGTTTTGAGAAATTTTCCATTTATTGGTTTCATGATCCGAATTCTTAGTAATTTCGAACCTTTCGTAATCTTATGACGATCGATCATATTGTCAGTTGCAGAAATTTTGTGATTATTTCATCGGGTTTCAGGACCATATTTTAAGGCATAAGATTTAACAGGAGTGGGGAAATCAAAGATGGTTCAATCTCAAGCTTGAACTCAATTCAGAATTTTCACTTTCGAAGATTGAGAAAAATTTTTTTAATAGATTTCTTGCAAAAATATTCTTGAGAAAGATAGAAACAATTTTCAACGTGTAGTCAAATTTAGAGTGGAGAGGTAAATTTAAAAAGAAATTACGAAGTTTGCTTATATTATTTCAAAGCACAGGAGAAAGTTATTGAATCATTTTCAAAGGTTGTTGAAACAATCTAAAAATCATTTCTGTCAGTTCACTTCAATTCAAACTCTCTCGTCAGATAGGATTGATATTCTAATTTTAGCTGGTGATTTCGAGAGAAATCACTCAAAGGGGTCTCGAAAAGCCTACTTGGAATTATCTTTTAAATTTTGCCTGTCAGTCAGTCAGTCCGTCTGTCAGTAAAAGTTTATTTTTACAATTAGAAGAGCAGGGATTAAATATTAACGGGAGTTAAGGAAATCCTCAAAAATTAAATTAAAAGATTTCTGGCTATCATTCCTTGAACATTTCCAAAACAAAAATAACATACTTCATACTAGAGTCCCTTCTAGACTTTATGGTATCAAAATTTAGAGTCAATTTCTTTGAACTTTACTGTTGGAAAATTACACACTCTGAATACGCAGTTAATTTTTTAATAGAGGCCTAATATCTGGATCTCAAAAATGGAAAGTAGCCAGGTACTTTATGATATAGGCATTTATCAAGCTCTACAAGAGGCTATTATCCACGTTATCCCAAGCCCAAAGCAATTGCAGAACAAAGAGATTGGTAAATTTTGTTGTAAAACTTGAGTTCTAAGCTATTATAACAGTTTTATTTTAAATAAATTTTTGATCTAGGCCGAATGGAACCTCAGAACCGCCACAGCTTTGGGTTAGCTTTGCCTCTTTGGGAGAAAGAAAGTTCATGCGAAAATTGAGAAGGTTAGCACTCATAAACTTTTGAATTATTTCGGTGTTTATCCTCATTCGCATTCTAAATATTTATTTTTCATTGCCTTCGAAGTTTCAGAATCAACTGCTTTCGATTGATGATTTGATTATAAAGCTCCATGGGATTAAAAATCTGGATTCAAGAAAAAACAATAAAAAGATTTGAGTCGGTTAGGATCATAATATGCATTTACAAAGAAAATGAGGCCTGCTGTTCAAAAAATCGCTTTTCACTTCCTTCATTCATAAGTTGAGACCTTCTCAAGGATTATCTCTTCAAATGTTTTCTTTTGAAAATTTGGACAAGAGTTTTTGTGTCATACATTTCTTTTCAAATATAAAACGGCATAGACTAATTGGGCTTGCTTACTGCTGTTGATTAATTCAGTTCGTTTGTTTTGTTGGTTAATGATTATCCACGAAAAAAATTCTCCAATAAAATTGCTCTTTCAGGATTCATATTTCACTGATTTAAATTTAATTCAGCAAATTATGTTCTTTTTACAACAGGGAAAGCCTTATCCAGACTTTATTTCAACGAATTTCCCAACAATTGAGATGTAAGAAAGTCAAAATTAATAAAAGGTCCACATATCAACAAGCAACTCCTTCCATTAAGGTTATGAGATCAAGAAGGGTCCCCTGACTCAATCCTTTATGAGAACAAAAACTGAACACAGTAAATTTAATTCAATAAAAGGTGGGTTTGAACAATCAAAACAAAAGACACATTAAATTTTAATGTCCCTTCTTGATGTTTTTCGATAGTAGATGACAAAAACGGAAGAAATAGAAGAACTTCTGTACCTTTTTTGATGGACACAACAGTTCTTATCAAGCCATTTGATAAGCCTTGAATTTTTAATAAAAATGTTTCAACTTAGTTTTAACAAAATTCTTTACAAAAATCACCTTGATAAAGAATTCATCACGCTGAAAAAGGCTTCTACTTGATCCGTCAAAGGAGCTTCAGTCTTATCAACAAAGTCTTTGCTTAAGAATTTCCCAAAGTCCTCCTTGACCGATTATCAAAGATTTTGTCTGTAAAAAAATTTGGTTAAAACAAAATCGTTATATAAAGAAAAAAAGTTGTTGGTATGGACGAAAAAAAATTACTGAAGCGGATTGAATTGTTCTACGATCCAGCCTGAATTACTTATTCTCACCACATCAATCTAATTAAATATAATATTTCTCTTAAAATCAATGAAACAACTTTATTGTTCTATACATCAAGAGGAAATTGAGTTTATTTGTAATTTTAAAGGTTGCAACCAACCTTACCTTTGCTTACTCTGCTTCCAAGAGCATAAAAAGATATGCCCTGCAAATTATAAGACTGATATTAAAAAGGTTTATCATCACTCAAGCGAAAACCAAGCTCTCAAGGAGACTGCTATAGCTCAAATTGAAGCTCTTTATCAACAAAAAGCTCAAATACACATTGAGAATCATCAGCTTGCGACACAAAAGTTTACTGAGATCAAACAAGAGTGTGAGAAACATTACTCACTCTGGCTCAAAGACATAGAAGGGCTTGATAGTTTGCTTTCGCATCATATTCACGTTGATATTTTGGATGGTATTGAGAAGAAGTTTGACGAAATCAAGAAATTGAACTTTTCACAAGCAAATAATGTTAAAGTATCAAAGATGCGAAGATTCTTGTAACATCTCTGGCTTCAAGGGAAGTCCAACATCTTCAAAAAATTGCACAGACTCTAAATACATGGACAGTTTGCAGAGATAAGCTTAAAGGCCAAAAATCTGCAGTAATCTATCTTCTCAATAATATAAAAACCAAGGATTTCTTTGTTAGTTCTCAAAAATTACCAAATGGAAAGAATACAAGAGAAGTAGAAAACCTAAAGATTGCCCATGAAGCTCTTGAAGAAATGAATGTTCTCAACCAAAAAATACAAGATTTGACTCAAGCCAATAAAGACTTGGAAGCTCAAAATGCTAAATTGTTGGTTCATTGATTGAGGCGTCTCTTTGGTATTTGCTGGCTCTTGTCTCTTCAGAGAAGTGTTTCAGAGAAATTGAGAAGATTGATAGAATTTACTGACCTGAGGTTCAAGTGCGTTTTGATTGATAAATCTTTAAAAGAGGCTTTTTTGAATATCTTGAAGATTTTCATCAAATTATCAGTTCAAGAAAATCAATCTTTTCAATATTGAGGAAATTTTGAGTTTCTTGAAAGGAAAAATTATGATATTATTTCATTTTTTTTTTCAGTATGTAGAAAAAATTTCGTTTTGAATCAATTTATTTGTTACAGTATTTCATAAAAAATATTTGAATGATAAAATTCACAAATAATAAATTTTCCTGACGATGAATTATGAAAACTGGTTTTGAAACAAAAAATAATTTTAAAGGGAAGCTCAAAGAAAATCCAAAATCTCAAAAAGAATAATTCTCAGAGTCTGAATTGATTTCCAGAAGAAAATAATAGCTTTGATTCTTTCCCCCAAAATTTTTATTGAAAGGTCAAACGATTTTTCTCATTCGGACTCGTATTATTTAACGGGAAAATCATCGTTTTAAATTAAACAGGCATCCGTTTATAATCTCAATATCAATCTCTCTACTCTCTCCTCCAAATGCAAACTCTTTGTACTTATCATCAAGAAGAAATCGAGCTTTATTGTTCTTTTCCTAGATGCCAAAATCCTTATCTTTGCCTTCTTTGCTTCCAACATCACTCTAAAACTTGCGCTGCGAATTACAAAACTGATATCAAAAGAGTCAGAGATCTTGTCCCAGGTCCAGCAACCAATTTCCCTCACGCAGAAAGGTCAAATATAATCTCTGATATCCAAACACTCTGCCAGCAAAGACAAGGAATTTATGATGAAAATCAAAGAACTTTCAACGAGCATTTCTCTCAAATCCTCAACTTTATGGAAAACACTTATCAGCAATGGAGCTGTTATCTCACTAGAACAGCAGATTCAATGGTCAATGCTGAAGACAATGCTGTCTTTACTAAATTGTCCAGCTGTCTTGAAAACCTTCAAGTCTTGAACGTTAGAAAAGAGAATAATTACTCAGCAAGTTTTCGAAACTGGGACTCCTCTCTTATAAACGAAGGAACTGAGCTTCTAAAACAAGGAAGAATATCAATTGAAAAATGGAGACTTGATCAAACAAAACTTGAGAATTTTAGATCCAAAATCGTCAGTCTTATGCAAACTGTTCAGTTAAACGAATTTTTTGTTTGTTATTCTCAAACACAACAACAACAAACTTCCAACCCCAATAAAATTAATAACTTGGAGGCATCATTCCTTCAAGCTACTAATCAGACTTTGCAACAAGAAGTTCAAGGATTTTTGCAGACCAAGTCTCAATTACAGAGCCAAATTGACGCTTTAACCATTGAAAACAAAACTCTCAAAGCTCAAAATGCTTTGCTTCTAGAAGCAAATTCTGCTGCCCAAGCTCAGATCCAAGCAAGCAACAAAGCTAGATTAAACCTTGAGGAAATCACCAACCAAATCGATAAACTAAATAGTCAAGCTTTCGCCCTTAAATCTTACATCGCCCAATATCCTTTAGTCGAACAGAGATTACCAATTGTGAATCTTTCTTCATATCAGCAGTCTCCTCCTCCTGCTTTAGAAACATGTCCCATCGAGAGAGCTCCCAAAATTCCCCCATCTACTCAAAACTCCCCAATAATTCTGGATACAAGAACAAGAATCATCGGTTTTGAAGCTCTTGAAAATCTAGCAGCTTGGATCCCAAGACCTTCTGGCGCTCGTCAAACCGATAAATGTAAATTAAATCTTCTTTACCAAGCCAGTCGAGATGGTTTTAATGCACAAGATTTCCATTCTCGCTGTGATGATTCTGGGACGACGATTGCATTTATCAAGACAAAGCAGAATAAGAGGGTTTTTGGAGGCTATACAACGAAAAGTTGGAGAGCTCACGGAGATTGTCATTGGGTTGAGGATAAAGAAGCCTTTATGTTCTCATTGGATCATCAAGAAAAATATCCTTGCAAGAAACCAGGGAATGCTATTTTTACTTGTTCTGAAAATTTAATTAGCTTTGGAAAAGGGCTTGATATTGGTATAAGATCAAAGGCAAATCTTAGTGCATCAAATGCATGGACCAATTTCCCATGCAGTTATAAAAGTGAGAAGTTTACTGACAGAACTCAATCCAAAGAAGCTGATTCCTACCTTGCTGGAACTCCAAACTTTTTGGTTGAAGAGATTGAAGTTTATCAAGTCTTATGGGAAAACACTCAAAACTATTAATTTTATGCTAATTTATTGATTCATTATTTTGTGATCATTCTGTGGACTCTGTAAAATTCAAATTTCATAAGAAATATTTTTTATTACTCTAATTTATATCTGAAGAGAAGGAAAATTCTACATGGAAAAAATTGTCATCGGATGTATATGAAATGAGTCTAAAATTTTTCCTCTTAGGAAAACTGACTTTTGATAAAGGATTCTAAAAAAAGAAAAATTCAATAAGAAAAGTAATAAACTGTTGGACATTTGTCTTCAAAAGTCCAGTTGCAACACCTTTCTTGAGGATGAAAATTAAAAAATTGAACATATAACTCTTCAAAAGCCATGATGGTGTCTTTCCTTAAAGCTATTATAATATGATCTAAAAACTGGTATTAAATGAACCAAGAAAAATCTTCATTCAATACACCAATTGCACCCTTTTGCAAATCCAAAATTTGAAAGAGATTGATGAATAACATGAAACAAAACTTCATTTTAGAGGGATACTTTGCAGCTAGCTTGAAAACAAAAACCTATTTTGGAAATACAAAAGCTTCTCTGTGATAAAAGGAACCAGGATTGAGGCAGATATCTCGAATAGAAATCTGTGAAAATGTCAAATAGTCTGAGCTTTTTTGACAGTTATATCCTCAAGGATAGCTTTTCTTATACTCAGCCAAAAAAAAACGTTTTCTTTATCATACTGATTTTCAATAAAATCGGTTTTTCTTAATTAAAAATTCTTGAACATGATAGTTAGTGTAGGCTAATTTTACCCATAAAAAATAACTTCTCTCTCCCAAAAGACACACATATTCCTTCGCTTTGACTAAAAATGCGTACTCTCCAGCAAATTGAGTAAGAGATAATCTTTCATCACTCAATAAAAAATTCAAGTCTAGTTTGCTTTTGCTCACAAGCTAAATATTCTTTCTTTTTAAAGCTTCTTCTTATTCCCTTCAAACCAAAAAAAGAGTTTCAATTCTCCTGTTTTCTGTTATGTCACGTCATCATGCCTTTAAATAATGATGGCAATGACGACACATTAAATTTCGAATTCAATTCAACTCTTGTCTAACAGTCTGACGTGTCTCATATGCTCTTAAAAATAAGCTTGGACCTCAATAAAAACATTCTCTTCATTACCCGAAAACCATATTTTCCAAGAAGCAAGAGGAAGATTTGAGCTTATTTTTTCATCTCAAAAAGATTTTGTCAAAGATTTTTCATCGGTAAAGGAAGACATCCATCCACATTTGCTGCCAATCATCTAAAATCTCCCAGAAGCAAAAAAAGTAAAACAAAAATGTCCAAAATTATTGAAACTGACAGACAACAAAGAATTAAATTATCGAATCGGTTCTATAAGCAAGGTACCTGGAGAATCTTTCCAATCTCTCTTTCTCAGGGTCGTATTTTGAGAAAAACTCTTTTTGCTTTTCAGCAGATTTTGCCTTCATAAAGTTTTCCTAAGTATTTTCATCTTCTCCTTTCAATTTAGGTTTCGAAAAATACAAGCTAGATCCCTTAATTTCCCCTTTTTTTGACAACAAGTTGGTGAGCCACAAGCAAGATGCTTTTTTCGAGTCTTCCCATTTGAATAAGCTTTGAATAGGAGAAACACATAACTAAACAAAGTTTTCACATCACCAGTCATTTTAATAAAGACATGATACAAATATTTTCTGGATCCGAAGCAAGTAACCTTTAACTAAAAAAATACAACAGTTTTAATCAAGAACAAATCAAACCTGAAGGAATTTTTGGCTTAAAATTCCATGACTGGAACCGTTAATTATCTGAAATAGTTTTTAGATAATTTCCTCTATATTCTCTTTAAAGACAAACTATGCTTGCTGGATCATCAATGGAAACTCTCTGTGGCACTCATCAAGAAGAAATCGAATTGATCTGCAATCATCCACAATGCAAAAATCCTCTCCTTTGTCTCCTCTGCTTCCAAGAACACTCTCGACATTGCTCTGCTAATTTTAAATCCGACATTAAGCGTGTCAAAGCCATTTCGAAAGATGAGCAGTGGGTTCAGGAATGCAAGAGAAAAAGAGAAACTCTCATCACCCAAATAGAAGATTTGAACCAATTGAAAGATGAAATTCACAATGAAAACCAAAAGCTGATGAATCAGAAATTCATTGATATTACAAATATTTTTGAGTTAAAGCATCTTGTGTGGAGTAATAGCCTCGAAGGACTCAAAAACTTGGGAAATACTGATACAGCAGCGGACCTTCAAGAAGCCTTGGAAACTCTCAAAAAACTCAACTTTTCTCATGAGAATCATGTTGAAAGAATTAAAGAAGCCAAACAACTGGAAACAATCATATCTACAAAAGTTGAACCACTATTGGATCAGGTTAGAGGCCCCCTTCAGCAATTCAAATTACATAAAGAAAGACTTGAGGTTCATTCAGCCAAAATTTTCCAATATTTGCAAAACATGAACCCCAAAGATCTTTTAAAAGACGTCGTTGGAAGTGTTGAAGAAAGAAAGCAAGATAATGGAGAAGAAGAAGCAGAAGAGTTGAGAATTTTACATGAAACCCATCAAATTTTACTCAGACAAAAAAGAGAAAGCCTTGAACAAAGAGCTCAAATTC
>Ga0182738_1002776_pt1 | contig 20583 bp, 14 predicted proteins | sample eDN5th30CBELigMG_FD_128876 | JGI IMG/M metagenome (GOLD analysis project Ga0182738, IMG submission 128876) | Enriched Miracle-Growth compost microbial communities from Emeryville, California, USA - eDNA 5th pass 30_C BE-Lig MG (version 2)... ... | reverse complement strand
CTCGGCCGATTCCTTGCCTACCAGATCATTGAGGAACAATGACTTTTCGAGGTCGGTGATCTTCTCTTGCTTGTGGAGGTAGTTCAGGCGGAACAAGCCTTCCAGCGGATTGGTGGGACGCGAATCGACGTAGCTGCGCATTGCCTTACGGGCGTCGGCCGCTTCCAAGGGGCAATTGGGGGTCAAACCGCACAAGCGGCTGGCTTGTTGTCCGGCCTCGGCGGCCAATTCCACGCCCAGGTCTTGCCCCTGATTCTTGACGATCAGGTAGCGGGTGCTCGAGAGGCCGTCGGACTTCCAGAGCGAGCGGCCAGTGGCGACATCGAACAAATACACATAGAGCATCATTTCGGGGCCGCGGCCCGGCGCGCCGGATATGCGTTGGAGGCTAACCACGGCCAGCACGTCGATTCCGGCATCGCGGGCCTTGGCAAGCAGCTTGCGACGATCGGCTTCAATACCTAAATCCTGCACCAGTTGATCGGCGTGCTTGGCAAAGACGGAGCGCCGCGCGATGTCCACCAATTCGTCGCGCACGGCGGGCAAAATCCCGGCGGTGGCCGTACCAGAATCGGCTCCAGCGGGAACGGCACCATCGACCCCTACGCCCCACATGACGCAAAACATGGGGCGCTTAAAGGTTTCGCTCCAAGCGACGTTCTGCCAGACCAGTTCCGCGTCGTCGACCACAGCGGCCGCGTACAGGTGCTGTAGCCCCGTGTGTATTTGCCCGTATTCCAGCGCCCAATCGGCCCGGCCGAGCAGTGATTCAGGCCGGGGTCGCGCGGTCGGAACTGACTCCGCCCCGGGCACCGGAGACGTAACAAAGGGCAAGCTCTCAGCGGCCATCTCACTGGGCTGCTGGGCACCGAATCGATTTGGTCGGCTGGCCGCGTTAGGGAACAGATCGGCGTCGGCCGACATCTCAGGCTGCGGCTGTGCCGATCTGTTGAACGTTCGGTAAGAGTTCGTGCCCGGCGTGCGATAGGGATTGCTCGCCGTGGCCGGCTCAAGTGCCGGGTCAGCCACTGGCGGGTCGGTGTCCACCGGTGCTCGCGGGATTTCAAACGCGGGCGTCGGATGCTCGACCTCGGGCGTGGGGACCGGCGTCACAGTTTCTGCTGGTCGGGATACGATTACCGGCCCAGGCCGGACAGGAGTTGGGACGGGAGTCGGGGTCGGAATCCGTCCAACTTCCCCGATTTTGAAGGTTCGCGCAGTGGAAGCCGGTGGTGCTTCCTTAATGGCGCCGGTGAGGTAGCCGACAATGCCCACCACCAAGAGCAGCAAGCAAAAGGCCGTGGGGATGCCATGTTGCACCGTGGCGATGCCCTGCCCGGTCTCGATGTTCAGGCCCCAGTTGTAGATCGCGCCGGCGATAACCACGAACACGCAGAAGCTGAACATCATGTAGAGCAAATTGACGACCATCGCTCCGATGCGGCCTGGCGGCTGAGCGGGCTCCGTTTCGACGTGGTAGAACAGCACCATGAGAATGCTGAACCCCAACACGATGGCGGTCATCACAATCCCTGCGGCGAACATCGCCAGGGCAACCAGGCCGGTCGTCTTGAAGAACGGCGTGAGTGGCGTCCCGGTGAGGATGCAGCCCAGGTAGAACAACCCCACGTAAAAGACCAGCCCAATCAAGAACATCAGCGGTAAGACCGCTAGTGCGAATGCCCCGGCCATGACTATCTCCCAGGCAGGAGAAGTATTGAGAAATGCTGCCGGCGCCAATTCTCGCCCCCCGTCAGTGTCATGTCAACTTCATATCCCGTTTGAGCCAGATTGCCCGGTCCGCCATCGCCGCTGACGGCGTGGCTGCTGCCGAGTCGCGCGAGATTTTTCGAAATAGCTCGTTCAAAGCGGCCGGCCAGGCAACCGCGGATCCGGTCCGTCAGTTGCCCCGTCGTTTGGCGCGGCGGCGGCCACGGTAAGCGCTCAAAACCAGTCGCAATTCCACCTTGCGCGGTGCCGGGCCCTCGTTGGGCGAATTGACAATTGAGGCTGCTGGTATACGATGAGCGCGATCCTTTTGCGGGCCGATTTTCCGTTCCCGGTTCGCTTCGTTACGCAAACACTGGTTCTTTGTCAGGAGGTTTCCGCCCGATGGCTTGCTTGGCTCGCTGCCGCTGGAGCAGCACTGAGCAAGATTTGGCGGCCGGAGATCCTCTGCCGATGCAGGAGGCTGCGCCAACCCATGACGCAGATCGAGCAAGCTCGTGCCGGCGTGATTACGCCGGAGATGGAATTTGTCGCGCAGCGCGAAAACCTCGACCCCGAATTGGTCCGCAGCGAGGTTGCCTCCGGCCGCATGGTCATCCCGGCCAATAAGGTGCACCTGACCAAGCAGTTGGAACCGATGGGCATTGGCCTTGCCACCAAATGCAAGATCAACGCCAACATTGGCAACTCGGCGGTGACCGGAAACATCGACCAGGAGTTGGAAAAGCTCCGGGTGGCAGTCCAGTACGGTGCCGACACCGTGATGGACCTGTCCACCGGCAAGAATATCGACACCATCCGCCAGGCGATTATCGACGCCTCGCCGGTGCCCATCGGCACCGTGCCCATCTACCAGATGCTGGAAGAGTTGGGCGGCAATATCGAGGACATGCGGGCGCAGCACTTCCTCGACATGGTGGAGCACCAGGCCAAGCAGGGCGTCGATTACATGACCGTCCATTGCGGCGTGCTGCTGGAGCACCTGCACCTGACCATGGGCCGGGTGACTGGTATCGTCAGCCGCGGCGGTTCGCTCATCGCCAAGTGGATGATGACCCACCGCAAGCAGAACCCGCTCTACGAACACTTTGACGAACTGTGCGAGATCTTCCGCCAGTACGACGTCACCTGGAGCCTGGGTGATGGCCTGCGGCCGGGCTCGATTGCCGATGCTAGCGACGACGCCCAGTTTGCTGAGCTCAAGGTGCTGGGTGAGCTGACCCGACGTGGCCGTGAGAACGGCACCCAGGTGATGGTGGAAGGTCCCGGCCACGTGCCCATGCACCAGATCCAGATGAACATGGAAGTTCAACAAGACTGGTGCGACGGCGCGCCGTTTTACGTGCTGGGCCCGCTGGTCACGGACATTGCTCCCGGTTACGACCACATCACCAGCGCCATCGGTGCGGCCCTGGCTGGCTGGCACGGCGCGGCCATGTTGTGCTATGTCACGCCCAAGGAACACTTGGGCCTGCCGGATGCCGAGGATGTGAAGCAGGGCGTGATCGCTTACAAGATCGCTGCCCATGCGGCCGACCTGGCGCGGCAACGGCCCGGCGTCCAGGAACGCGACGATGCCCTTAGCCGGGCTCGATTCGCCTTCGACTGGAACGAGCAATTCCGGCTGTCGCTCGACCCGGAAACCGCTCGCCGGATGCACGACGAAACCCTGCCGCAAGAGACCTTCAAGAGCGCTCACTTCTGCAGCATGTGCGGGCCGAAGTACTGCTCGATGAAGATCACCGAGGACATCCGCGAGATGGCCCAGTCAGGCGGCTTGCCGGTCGTTTCCATCGGCGACTCGCAGTAGGCGGAGGGGCTTTCCGCCGCTTCGGCAGCCACCGCCAGCGTGGCGACGTAGGATTGTGGTAGTCGCCACCGTCGCGGTCCACGGTACCGTATTGTCGCGCGCATAGCAGCTTCGCCCAGGTAGCCAAAAGGCCGACTGGCATTGCCTGCTACCCCGGCATCGACTATGGGTGCGCCAATTCCGCTTGCGCGTGTGGCTTTGCGGCGCTAGCTGGACCGCTTTGCGCGGCACGTTCGCACACGCAGGATGCTGCCCCCGAGTAAGAGGTGTGATGCACGGCCGCTCGCCGCGTCGCCTTGACGTTTTGGGGGTGGCCAGGCGCTGGTGCCGCGCAGGCGTCGTTCCTCGTCCGGCAGCCCTCCCCTCGCGGCGGCTGTTGAAACTGCCACAGTTTAACGAACCACCTCGGAGCGTTATGTCCGAGACAGAAGAAACCCTGGCGAACGACGCTCTAGAGGCGTACCGCGCGCCCAGCAAGGCGTCGCCACCCATTAAGCACGCCTTCGACCGCGAACAACTGCCCCCGCTGTTTCAGGACCCGGCCTTCTACGGCATGACGGTCACGCAGTTTCTGGGAGCGCTCAACGACAGCATTTTCAAACAGATTGTGCTGCTGATTTGCGCCCTGGTGCTGCTTGATCCCGCGCCCGGCAGCAAACCGGCCGACATGCAGATGCTCGCCCAGGGAATCTTTGCCCTGGCGTTTGTGTTACTTTCGGGTGTGGCCGGCTACTGGGCCGACATCGTAACCAAGCGGTCGATCATCGTCGGGGCGAAGGTTGCCGAAATCGTCGTGATGCTGGCCGCCGTGGCCGCCTTCTGGCTGATGCCGCCTCGGCAGCCGATGGCCGACGGCGAAGCTTTCGCCGTGGTGGGCATCCCCTGGGCAGTGCTGCTGGTGCTGTTCCTGATGGGCGCTCAGAGTGCGGTTTTCGGACCGGCCAAGTACGGGATTCTGCCGGAAATGGTGCGTGGCAAGGATCTGCCGCGGTTCAACGGTATGATCCAGATGACCACCTTCTTGGCCCTGATCTTTGGCACCTACCTGGGCGGTTGGCTGCTCCGCGAGTTCCGCGACCTGTTGTGGCTGCCTGCCGTGGTCTGCGTGGGCATTGCCGTGGTTGGTACGGTCACTTCGCTGCTGGTACGGCGGACGCCGGTAGCCCAGCCCGATGCCAAGTTTGGGCTCTCGGCCCTGGCCATCGCCCCGGAAACGTGGCGCGTGCTGAAGAACGACCGGGGCCTGCAGGGGGCCCTGCTGGTGTACTCCATCTTCTGGTTCGTGGCGGCCATCATTCCGCTGGCCGTCAACACGCTTGGGCTGCGGACCTTTAAGCTCGACGAGGCACAAACCAGTTTCCTGCTGACCACCGTATCCATCGGTATTGCGGCCGGGTTCGTGCTGGCCGGCAAGGCTTCCGCCGGCATCGTCCGCTTTGGCTTGGTGCGGCTTGGAACTTGGGGCCTGGTGCTGTCGCTGGTCACCATGTCGCTATCGGTCAATGGCGAACATTTGCTGGGTTACTACGGCAGCCAGATTGCCTTATCGGTGTGCGGGTTCTTTGCGGGCCTGTTCGCCCTGCCGGTGCAGGTATATCTCCAGGCCAAGCCGCCGGAAAACATCAAAGGCCGCATGATCGGCACGATGAATCTGATCAACTGGATCGCCATTATCGGTTCCGCCGTCTTCTACCTCGTGGCCCAGATCATCCTCGACGCGTTACAACTGCCGTCGTATTGGATGTTTGCCGCGACGGCCCTGCTGCTGCTGCCCATCGCGCTGCTGTATCGGCCGGCCGATTATCCACTCGAGCAGCACTCCTGACGGCGGGTCCAATGCTCCCTCTGCAGGCGGGTGGCTAGCGGCCGCGCACGTCCGCCGGCGTGACCTATGCTTGGGGTAAGGTTGCACGCAATGTCGTGTTTGCGGCGCGTGCGCCAATCACCCCTGAGCATCCGCGGTCTTCCGCCATGGACATCGAACTGATCGACGGCTCAAAGCGCGATCTCGACCAACTCAATCCCGACGAGATCGCACAATTGCACTGGGAACAAGAACGGGCCTTCGCGTCCGCCATTCGCCAGGCTCCCCGCGGCTCCGCCGACCGCCTGCGGGCTTTCCAGCAGGGTTACGACACCGTCACCAAGATCATCGCCCGCCGGGCAGGAAACACTGCCGACCACGGCCTGGTGATGGGCTTCAGCCCTCGCTACGTGTCGCTGGTGGTACGCCTGCTCCGAGAGCAGCAAACGCTGCTCCGTGCCCGCACCGGCAATCCCCAGGCTACGGCCCGGCTGTTCGAGCTTGGCTACGGCAGCGGGATCATGCTGGAAGCAATCTTGCGGCAAGGCTTTGAAGTGGCCGGCATCGAGGTCTCCGAGAACATGCGTCAGCAGGCGCTGCGCCGCTTGCCCGCCGATTGGGTCGGAAACCTGTGGCTGGGCGACTTCCTTGCGCTGGAACTGCCCGAGCAGTCGTTTGAGGTCGTCTACTGGAACGACGTGTTCGAGCACCTGCCTCCCGACGAAAGCCAGGACTACCTGCGTAAGATCTACAGCCTGCTTTCGCCCGGCGGCGTGCTGGTGACGATCACGCCCAACTGGCACCTTCGGCCGTCGGACATCACCAGCGAGTTCAAGCCACCGCGCAGCGATGCCGAAGGCTTCCATCTCAAGGAGTACACGCTCCGTGAGATGCGCGCCACGCTCCGCGAAGCTGGCTTTGACCGCGTAACCATGCCGTGGTTTGTGACCAAGAACCGTACGTTCCTGTGCGGCTCGGGCGGTATCGGCCTCAAGTGTTGCTTTGAACCACTGCTGGAAAAACTGCCGTTCAAGCTCACGCGTTTGTTGTGCCGCGGTTTTGCGCTCAGTTGCACGCTGGCCTGGAAACGCCGCTAGGCCGCACCGCCATTACTACCGGTAATCGTCGCCCGCGACGACGCCGCAGCAATACTCCTTCATTTGCCGCCGGAGTTCACCATGCTCGTTGCCTGCCGTCCCTTGCGGGTCATGTTCGTTCATACGTTCATGCCGGTCGGCGGTGCCGAAACGCTGTTGGTGAACCTGATCCGCCGCCTGGATCGCGATCGCTTCATTCCCGAGGTCTGCTGCCTTAAGTTCCCTGGCCCCTTGGGAGAGGTGATCGGCGAAGAAGTGGCGCTGTTCTCGCACCTGCTGTGCGGCAAGTACGACCTGCGGGTGCTGCCCAAGCTCACGCGCCTGCTCAAGCGGCGTAAGATCGATGCCGTGGTCACAGTGGGCGCCGGCGACCGCATGTTTTGGGGACGCCTGGCGGCCAAGGCGGCCGGCGTGCCGGTGATTCTCACCGCGTTGCATTCAACTGGCTGGCCCGACGTGGTGGGTCGTCTGAACCGCATGCTCACACCAATCACCGACGGTTTCATCGGCGTGGCCAAGGAACACGGCCGCTACCTGCGCGAAGTCGAACGCTTCCCCGCCAAGAAGGTGTTTGTGATCCCCAACGGCGTGGACGCAAACCGGTTTCAGCCTCGGGCAGCCGATCCCAAGTTGCGGGCCGAACTTGGCCTGGCTGAGTCGGCGCCTGTGGTCGGCATCGTGGCTGCCTTGCGGCCGGAGAAGAACCACCAGCAGTTCCTCCGCGCTGCCGCCAAGGTACGCGCGGCCGTACCTGCGGCGCGGTTTCTCATTGTGGGCGATGGCGAAACGCGCCCCGAGTTGGAACAGCTTTGCCAAGAACTAGGCCTGACCGACGCCGTGATTTTCGCCGGCACCCGGAGCGACGTGCCTGAGGTTTTGTCGCTGATGGACGTGGTGGTGCTGACCTCGCACATGGAAGCCAACCCGGTGACCATTCTGGAAGCAATGGCCTGCGGCAAGCCGTTTGTGGCGCCGCGGGTCGGCTCAATTCCCGAAACCATCGTCGAAGGCGAAACCGGCTACCTCACGGCGCCCGGCAGCGATGACGAAACAGCCGCTGCCCTGCTGGACATCCTGCGCTCGCCCGAGAAAACCGTCGCCATGGGCGAGGCGGCTCGCCGCCGCGCGGTGGAGCATTATTCGCTGGAATGCATGGTGGACGGTTACCAGGATCTGATTACCTGGCTGTACTTACAGAAGCGTCCTCAAGACGGTCGCGAAGTGCCGCAGCCAGAAGCCGCACCAGACGAGGCTGCCCAGCCCATCGAAGTCGTCTCTTAAGCAGCGTACAGCCCGATCACCCTTATTGCGGCGGGCTGATTGGCTGCGACGGCGGCATCTGCCCCGGGGCCGGTTGCTGCGCCAGCGGCGTTCCACAGTAGCCGCAATAGATCATGTCTGCCGGAATGGCCCGCTGGCAGTTGGGACAGGGCCGAAGATAGTTGCTTCCAGGCGGAGGCAATTGCTTACTGCTGCCGAGCCGGACGGCAACCAGCACCACAATCGGGACGAGCACGATCACCAACAGGATCATTAGCTCAAAGGGGCCGACACCAAAGAGGGCCAACATACGACCGGTCCTCCCCTGGATTGTGATGTGGATCCGCCGGCCGATCAGGTGACGCGTTTGACCAATAACACGGTCAGGTCGTCATCGGGATGTTCGCCGGGGTAATACGATTGCACCTTCTCTGCTAATGCCTGCACAATTTCCGTCGCATCACGGCTGCGGTTTTCGCGCAAGATGGCTTCCAACCGCTCGGCTCCGAATTGTTCGTCACGTGTGTTGACGGCCTCAACGATTCCATCGGTACACAGCAGCAACAGGTCGCCCGGCTCCATCATCACGGGCGGCCCGAGCGGATACTGCGCATTTTCGATGATGCCCAGCGGCGTGCTGGTCGACTGGAGCGTTTCAAACCGATCCTCGGCGGCCGAGTAATGCAGCGCCGGGCCGTGACCGGCGTTGGCAAAGTCCACGCGGTGGATGCTGTGGTCCAGCCGCGCCAGCACCGCGGTCACAAAGCGACCATCTTGCAGGTCGGTAGCCATCGCCCGGTCGAGTTGTTCGAGCAATTTGTCCGGCGATTGATGCTCCAGCATCAGAGCCCGCAGTGCCGCGCGAACCGTTGCCATAATCAGCGACGGTCCGAGGCCGTGACCGCATACGTCGGCAATGACCATCCCCAGCCGATGCTCGTCCAGCGTGAAGACATCCATGTAGTCGCCGCCGACTGCCGCATTGGGGAACCACCACTGCGCCAGTTGATAGCCCGGCGGCTGCGGAAGCACCCGCGGCATGAAGCTCCGCTGAATATCGCGGGCCACGTTGAGCGAGGCGGCCAGTTCGTGCCGCCGGCTGAGTTCGCGAATCATGCGCGCACGATCGATCGCCACGGCCGCGTGCTGGCTGAAGGCCCGAATCAGGTCTTCGTCAAACGCATCGAAATGGCCCGACCGCTTGTTCAGCAATTGCAGCACGCCCAGCAGGCTTTGATCGTGCGGACTGGTGAGTGGCGCCGCCAGAATGTTGCGGGTGCGGAAGCCCGTACGCTGATCGACGCTGGAGTTCCAGCGGGGGTCCGCGTAAGGATCAACAATATTGGTTACTTCGCGGGTCCGCGCCACGTGCCCGGTGATGCCACAGTCGATACTGGTTCGAATCTCTTCGATCTCCAGTTCGGTAGCTACGCGAGTGTACAACTCGTGGTTCTTGCCGTCGTACTGGAACAGACTGGCACGCTCGCAATCCAGCGCGTTACATGCCTCGCGGGTGAGCGTTTCGAGCAGCTTGTCGAGGTCGATTTCCTCGGCCAAGGTGCGCGTTACGTCCAATAACCGCGTCAAGCCCGCCAGCCGCTCGCGAAGTTCGTCGACAGATAGTGATTCAGCGTCGGATGTCTCAAAGGTTGCCATGTGGGCAAGTCTATGGGGGGAATAATCGGGCTGCAATCCAATCGTCGGAAACAAATCGCCGCAACAGCGTCCGCAAAGCTTGTTCCATTGCCTGCTGGGTTTCGGGCGGCAACGTCTCTTCCGCAGGCAGCCCTTGCCAGGTGAGTGACTGCGGCCAGCGGCAGATCTCGGCGGTGGCCTGAAACCGTAGTGCGATCCGTAGTCCCCACACGGTGCCAAAGCCGTCGCGGAAATCGAGCCAAAGCTGGCTCAGCGGCTGCGCTGTGACACGCCGCGCCGGCCATGCCACCGCCCAAAGTGTGGCCGCCATGGCCAGTGCGGCCGCGGCTGTCGCCACGCGCAAATCACTGCCAATATCCGGCGGCAGCAACCACGCGAACTCCGGCATCTGGGGTGCCAGCAGCCATAGCTGCCCACCTGATGCCAGCAGCGAGGCCGGCCAAAGCCGGGTGGGAAGATGATTCGCGAGGCCCAGCCCCCACAGCGGCAGCACCAGGAACCAGCGGACAAACCCGTGCAGTTCGATCGGACTGGCCGGGAAGAACGCCATGGTGTTGAGGCTCGGCAGCGCCGCCACCAACACCAGCGTGGCCACCACCCATTGCCAGCCTCGATCCTGCGGACGCTTGGCGCCCAGCAGAGCCATCAACGGGCAAAACGTACTGACGGCAGCCAGGTAACGCAGGTGAACGGCAAAGGTTTGCGACACCGCCGACAAAGCGACTGCCGCTTCGGCCGCGGCAATCGCCGCCAGCGACACCACCGCCCAAATCAGCGGAGCCCGCAACGTCGTCCCGCGGAGCGCACGCCACCGCAGCACCAAGGCCAAGGCACCCAGGGCACAACACAGCACGGTTACGACAGGAACGGTCAAATACACAACTAGCGTTTATGCGGGTGGCGCCGGTTAGGCCATCGCAGACGATCTGCCGGCGCGTACGTGTTTCGAAACGTCAACAGACCGCCCGAGTTCTCAGCCGTAAGGCACACAAGCGGTCTATCTGCCGATGTTACCGCCCTTTGCGCCTTGTACTCAATGGCACAAACGACCTGGCAGGTTGTGGAATGTGGCGAAAATGCATCACCCTCGTTTGCCTGCGCAAGAATCGTGGGCAATGGTTGCTTAGCCTGTTACTGAATCTGTGCAGATGACGGCGACTGCCGTGGTTGGCAGCGGCGAGCTGCGCCCAATCGCGCCGGCTATGCAATGAGGGCCGCGCTATGTGGCGCAATGCTGGCTCGAGCGGCGCAGCCGCTTAGCTGCTCGCGTGGCGTGGTTGCCGTCCGCTCGTCCTCCGCCCGGCGGAGTTGGGCACGTTCAGTAGAGGCGAAACGCTGGCATGCTTTGCCCGCACGTATGCGGCGGCTCGTTCCCTGGTGCGCAGGGGCGGCTGGCCGTGTCGGGCGAAACTTGATCGGCCGCCGTTGTAGGGCGGACGGCAAGATACCGCGATGCCGCGAGTCGATCGTGCCGCTGTCGGTCCGCGCGGAACGGGAAAGCCTTTCTTCCCCACGAGGCGTTTCCCACTAACCAGCGAGGGCGGCGTGGCAGTCTCCCCCGATCCCCACTGTTTTCAAGCAGGAGTCCCCAGCCATGCGACTAGGATTGTTATGCGTGGCGCTGGTGGCAATGACCGCGCCGGCCGCACTGGCCGCGCAGCCACTGACGCCACAGCCCATGGTCGTGCCGGGCACCGGCCCGCACGTTGGTTATTCCGCGGGCATTGTGCCTGGCGCCCCGTGCGCTCACGGTTACTGTGGCCCGCACGCCTACAACGCCTTCTCGGCTTGCGGATGCAGCGGATGCGGTACGCACGCCGGCGGCTACGGCTGCTGCCCCAAGCCGGCTTGCGACGGCAGCATCTGGACCTCCACCTACTATCCCCGCAGCCGCAACTTGCACCTGTGGGATACCTACTGCGCGGATACCGCGCCCTGCCCGTACACGGGCCACGACATGAAGGGGCTATACCATACCGTCTTTGGCCCGTGCCACAAGCACGCCAAGCGTGGCTGCCGCCAAGGTCATTGCCAGTTGCACAGCTACCACCGGCAACCGCAGTTCACGATGCCGGTGAGCTTTGCCTCGGGCGGCATCCATCTTGATCCGGCCGCGATCCCGCACATGGAACCGGAAGCCGCTGTTGCCCCTGCCGCTCCGGCCGTGGAAGAGGCGCCCGCGCCTGAGAACCTCCAAGAGACCGCGCCGGCCCCGCCTGCTGTGCCGCGTGCCGAACCGGCCCTGGAAGCCCCCGCAGCCCCGCCGGCTCCCCCAGCGGCCCCGCTGCTCTCGCCCGACGCGGTGGAACTGACGCCCGCCGTCGAAGGCCCGGCCGGCTTGGACGCTCCCCCGGCTCCGACCGCCGACGACGCGGTCGAAGCTCCGGCTCCGCGGCTGTAAGGACCAGCCATGTCCAACTCATGAACGACCCGCACGCACCCGACCTGCTGGGGAGTGCGGGAGGGTGCCGCGGGTCACTTGAGCGGCAGGCGAGGCTACAGCTTCGCCTGCCGCAGATTTTTGCGCACCCAGTTCACACGGCCCGTGGTAAACCAGCGCCGCTCAATAGCGGTCTGGATGAATGAAGCGGGCCAGCATCTCGAGGCTATCCACCATGCGAGGCCCGGAACGGTTGAAGTACGCGTTGCCGTCAGCCGGGTAAACGCGTCCCTGCCTGACTGCCGATAGTTCGCCCCACCCTGGCAACGCCTCCAAGGTCTTCAATTCCTGCTTGGAGCGTTCCAAGTCAAAGCCGCAAGGGCAGACCACAATCACCTGCGGATCAGCCGCGCGGAGATCTTCCCAGCGGCATGCCGGGCTGTGTTCGCCGGCCTTGGTGAGCAGGTTGATGCCCCCGGCCATCTCGACCATCTGCGGCATCCAGTTGCCAGCCAGCATCAACGGATCGGTCCATTCGATACATGCTACCCGCGGGTGTTGTTCCAGCGAAATCGAGCGGCCAATCGTCGCCACCCTTTCAACGCGCGACGATAACTCAGCGATGTAGGCCTCTCCGCGCTCGGGGCAGCCTGCCGCTGCGGCTACGCGGCCAATGTCCGCCAAGACGTCATCAAACGTCTGCGGATTCAGCGCGATTACTTGCGTACTGCGCAGGGCTGGTTCTGTTGCCACCGCTTCCATCACGTCGGCATATCGCACCGCGCAGACGTCGCATTGTGCCTGGGTGATGATGAGATCCGGAGCAAGCTCCGCCAATTTGGCAACGTCGATCGTATAGAGCGCTTCGCCGGCCGCGGTACGTTCGCGCACTTCGCGGTCGATCTGCCCACTTTCGGCCGCGGCATCAATCCGGCTGCCGGTGAGACGTGGCTTGGTGGCTGCCTCGGGCGGATAGTCGCACTCGTGGCTCACGCCCAACAGGTAATCGCCCAGCCCCAGGCCGTAGACAATCTCGGTGGCACTGGCCAGCAATGTAGCAATCCGTGGCAGCATGGCGGCAATTCCCGGCAGCCCCTGATTTATGGCGAAACTTAGGGCACGTTCGGCTCAATACCCACTGGGCAAGGGGGGGTATCTGCCCTGTGAACCAGCGTAGAGCGAGGCAGCCGGGCTGTCGAGCGGCTCTCGCGGTATGTAATGGGATGTGCTAGCCCTGCAGTGCGCGATAGTCACTTCCGCCCTCACGCACCATATCGTTTTGCCCTGGCCTTTCACCACGATTACATTGACGGGCGCTCATACCTGGCAATGCGAAGTTGATTGCGAGGGCGGCTGATGCCTAGTGTAGCCGCCATCAGCCGGCTCAGGTGCATCGCAGCGGGACACAAGCGCCCCGAGTACCAATTGAAAGGAACACCGTGATGAACGCAACTCGGATGCTACTAGCCAGCCTGGCTGCCTGGTGGACGCTAGGAGCGACGAATGCCTGCCTTGCACAGATCGCCCACTTCAGCGGCCATCAAGATCCGATCTACGCGGTTGCGTTCACGCCCGACGGCAAGCTGGTCATCACCGGCAGCTTCGATCACACCGTGAAACTGTGGGACCGCGAAACCGGCAAGGTGATCCGCAATATCGCCGATCATCAGAACCTGGTGCTCTGCGTGGCAGTGTCGTCTGATGGGCAGCAGTTTGCGACCTCGGGCCTGGATCACACGGTCAAGGTATACGACGTGCCGCTGGCCAGCGAGGTTGCCAAACTCCCGGACCTGGCGGCCGAAGGTACCGCGGCCGCCGTCAGCCCCGATGGCAAGTTGCTCATTACCGCCGATCGCTCCAAGGCGATCAAGGTGTGGGATGCCGCCGAGAACAAGCACCTGCGCGACCTCGCCGGGGCAACCGCTGCCGCCATTTCGCTGGCCATCAGTCCTGACAACAAGCTGGTGCTGGCAGCCTGCGAAGATGGAACCATCCACGGCTGGAACCTGGCCGACGGCAAGCCCAGTGGCACGATCCATTCGCCCGAAGTTGCCGCAATTGCGATCAGCACCGACAACAAAACTGTGCTGGCCGCGGGCCGCGATGGAACCGTGCGCGTGTTCTCCTGGCCACCGGCGGCACCTGTCGCGCTGGCTGGTGCGACCAAGCCGGTGCAGGCCGCGGTTACGGCTTTCAACAATCAGTTCGTGGCGACCGGCTCGGTCGATGGCCAGATTCGCCTGTACAACCCGGCCGACGGCAAACAACTTCGCGCGGTAAATACCGGCACGGCCGTGCAAAGCCTGGCCGTCAGTCGCGACAGCAGTTTGTTGGCTGCCGGCGATCCCACGGGCACCATCCGCTGGTACAAAGCGGCAGACGGTGCCGCGGCGGGCACGCTCGAAGCACACGCCGGCGCGGTCCACGGCTTGGCCTATCATCCGAACAATCAGTACGTGGCCACGGCAGGTGCCGACGGCGTGGTCCGCATTTGGCAAATGCCGGCGGGTGAAGGCCGTGACCTTACGCCGCACAAGTCGCCCATCCGCGCCTTGGCCGTCGCTCCCAACAATAGCTACGTGCTGACCGCCAGCGACGACAAGACCGCCAAGCTTCTCAAAGCGTCCGACGGCGCTGTACATAAGTCCCTCGCAGGGCATGAAGGGGCCGTTCGCGCGGCCGCCTTCACCGCCAACAGCAGCCAGGTGGTCACCGGCTCGGATGACAAAAAGATTCGCCAGTTCAACGTGGGCGACGGCGCGCTGGTGCGAACGATCGAAGGGCTCGACGCGGTGCCCGTTGCTGTGGCCATCAGTCCTAACAGTGCGCAGATCGCCGCCGCCAGCAATAACCTCATCAAGGTCTGGAACGCCGCCGATGGACAGCACGTACGCGATTTGACTGGCCACAGCGGCCCGATCGTCGCCGTACAATTCACGCCCAACGGGGCACAGATCGTTTCGGCGGCCGATAAATCGGTGCGGGTGTGGAACGCGGCCGACGGCAAAGACGTACGAACGATCGACGTGGCGGCCGCCCCGCGTGCCATGGCGGTAAGCAACGACAGCCAACTAGTGGCCGTGGCTACCGATGCCAATGACCTGCGCGTGTTCAAGCTGGCCGACGGTGTTAAGGTCGCCATGCTCACCGGCCACGGTGGCGCAATCGCATCGGTAGCATTTTCAGCCGACGGCAAACGGCTCATCAGCGCCAGCGCGGATAAGACCGCCCGGCTATGGGACCTTGCAGCGGCTATTGAATTGCAGCGTTATACCTTGCCGACAGCGGCCACCGGAGCGGTGCTCTCGCCCGATGGCAAGACGGCTACCATCGCCGGACAAGACGGCCGCGTGCTGATGCGACCCGTCCAGGCCCTGGCCGCCATCGCCGCGCACCAGGGGGAGGTCAGCAGCCTGGCCTACAGCGGCAACGGGGCGTACCTGGCCACCGGCGGCGCTGACAAGGCTGTGCGGCTATGGAATGTGAGCAACCTGGCCGCGATCAAAGAGGAGCGTCCGCTTACCGGTTCTCAAGGATCGGTCGAAGCCGTCGCCATCAGCAATGACAACAAGTACGTTGCTGCCGGCGGGGCCGATAGCCGCGTGCGGGTGTGGAACCTGGCCGACGGCAAAGAAGCGTTCGTGTGGGAACTACCGCAACCCGTAACCAGCCTGGCGTTCTCGCCCAACAATGCACGGCTCGTCGCGGGCAGCGGTGACGGACAAGCCCGGCTGTTCGAACTGGCGAGTGGCACGCTAGGCGAAGCGTTCGTTTGCCCGGGCGGCGTGCTCGCCGCGGCCTTTACGCCCGACAGCACCAAGCTCGTGCTCGGCAGCAGCCAGAACGCGGCGCAAGTAGTCGTTCCTGCGGCACAGCGCAGCGCGAAGTTGCATGAGGGCCGCATTCACGACATTGCTCTGACCACGAACGGGGCGCAGCTTTTTACCTGCGGCGACGACCGCGTGATCGGCATGTGGAACGTGTCGAACCTGGCGACGGTCCGCAAGTTTGAAGGTGCCAAGCAGGTCACACGCTGCCTGGATCGCAGCAGCAATGGGCAACTTGTAGTCACGGCCGATGACAAGATCCTCCGCGTATGGAACGTCAACGGTCAATTGCAGGCAGAAGCCACGGCCCCGGCCGCGATTGTCGATGTATCGATCAATGCCGACGGCAAGAAGATCCTCGTCGCTGGCGAAGATAAAGTCCTGCGCAACTATGCCCTGCGGCAAGTACAGGGCATGCAGCAATTGGAACTCGGCCAAGAGTGCAGCGGCCACACCGCCGGCATTGCCCAAGCGGTGCTTACGCCGGATGCTCGCACGCTGTTTACCATCAGCGCCGATAAGACGGTACGCCGCTGGCTGCCGGCTAACCTCGAAGCCCGGTTGAACCTCACCGGCCATGCTCAGCACGTATACGGCCTGGCGTTTAGCCCGGATGGTACCAAGCTGGCTTCAGCGGGCGCAGACAACACCATCAAGCTGTGGAACACAGCTACTGGCCAGAACTATGCCAACTGCACCGGCCACGCCAGCCAAGTGTACGCGGTGGCCTTCCATCCCGACGGCAAGGTGCTTTACAGCTCAGGCGGCGACAAATCGGTGCGTCTGTGGGACCCAGCCAACGGCCGCCAACAAGCCGAGATTACCGACGGCATTGAGGACGGCCTATATGACGTCGCCGTCGCGCCCGACGGGAAGCACTTTGTCGCCGCTGGGCTGGCCAAGGTTTGGCACCTGTGGAAGACTGGCCAATCGGCCCCGGAACGCACCACGCCCGGCCACGAGGACCATATCTACCAGTTGGCCTTCAGCCCTTCGGGCCAGCGCGTGGCCACGCTGGGTTATGCCGGCACGCTGATCGTGTGGGACCTGGCCGGCAAGAAATTGCTGGAGCAAACCTTGCCGGTGAAGGCGGCCTACACCCTGGCCTACTCGCCCGACGGTAAGGAACTGGCCGTCGGCACAAGCGATCCGCGATTGCTGATGATCAAGCTGCCCAAGGAAGCGCAGTAAATACCGTCCCAGCGCGTCGCACTAATCGGCCTCAGGGCGATTGGATCTGAAAGTCGAGCTTATTAGTGCCGGCAGCAATGTCGACTGCGCTCCCGCCATTAACCTCGATCCGCTCGGCGCCTTCGATAGTCGGCACGGTGCTGATGACGCTTTGGCTCATACGGGTCACGACCACTTTACTTGGACCGATGGCCGGGCCAGCCGAGGCTGCAAGCTGATAAGAACCGTTGCGGACCCGGGCAACCGCCGTCGGCTTACCCACGCCTTCGGTGGGCACAAATGCGATGGTGCCGTACGACAGCGGCTGACCATCCACGGTCACACGACCTTGCACGGCGGCCCGAGGAGCATCGCTCAAGAAACCGGATACCTTCAGCCAATCAACCAGCCGGATAGCCCAAGTCGAGAGCACCGGATCGCCGGGCATCAGGCCGACGCCGTGCGGGCCTTTTGCGTAGATGTGCATTTCGGCCGGCACGCCAGCCTTGCGCAGGGCCAGGTAGAAGGCCACGCTGTTCTCCGGCGGTACGCCGCTATCTTCGTTGGTGTGGAACAGGAACGTCGGCGGCGTATCCTTGGTCACTTGCTTCTCGTTGGAGAGGTCGTCAATCAACTTGGGATCGTCGGCCTTTTCGCCCAGCAGGTTGCGCCGCGAACCGCCGTGGTGATACTCCTCGCTGAAGCTGATCACTGCATAGCACAGCACCAGAAAACTGGGGCGGCAGCTTTCGCGGTCGATGGCGTCGGCATCTTGCGGGTTGCCGGTGTCGAAATGGGTGCCGGCGGTCGCGGCCAGGTGGCCACCGGCCGAAAAGCCCATGATCCCCAACCGGTCCTTGTTGATGCCGTACTCTTTGGCGCGACGCCGTACCAGGCGAATCGCCCGCTGTGCATCCAGCAGCGGAACCGGATGGCGGTACGGGTTCAAGCGATAGCGGAGGACGAAGGCCGCGATGCCGCGTTCGTTTAGAAAGTTGGCTACCTGCACGCCCTCGTGATCCATGGCGTGCCCGCCATACCCGCCGCCGGGACACACCACGATACCGGCCCCGGTGGCCTTCTCCTTGGCCGGCAGGTACACGTACATCATCGGGCGATCCGCTTCGTCCTCGCCCTTGGCATGCGGGGCGCCCTCGGGCCAGAGGTACACCTTCTGCGGATCGGGCCGCTTGGCGGCATCCTGGTTGTCAGCATAGGCCGCTGGCGAGAGAGTCAGGGTTGCCAACACGGCGGCGACGGCACCAGCGGCAGCACGGCGGCACCGCATCGCTGTAAAGCGGCATACGAATGTCATGGCGATTGGTTCCTTGGCAGTTGTCAAAATGCTCGCAATACGGCGACTTTTCCTGATAGCGTGTCCAATGAGGTCATGGCACTCAGACGGAACACGCAAAGTCAGCAGCGCACCCTTGCGGATACATCTACTTTGCTAGTGTCGCCAGCGTCACACGATAGATGCCCGATTTGTCCACCGCAAGCATCCCAGGTGAGGGAGCCGGGTACGGAGTTTTGCGGCGCTGATAGCCTGCTGCCCTAAGGTAGCTCCGCGGGCCGCTTTGAGTGCGGGCAGCGGACAAACAATGCAAGGCATTGGTGAGATGTGCTTGCTTCAAGTTATTGGCGAATAGGCGCCGCGGCCGTTGCCTGGGTGATAGGTAACTCATAGTATTGCCACGGCCAGGAGAGGCCGCGGAACGAATCGGAGCAGAGCAGCAGTCGCGCGGTACGTATTGCCTAGTCGGTAGCCCCACCTCAATCGGGCACCGCGGGCAAACCGCACTTCTCACTCGATGCCTCGGCTGCCGTCGTCCGCACACCAGGCATGACGCCTTTCAGGTGTGTTCGCCGTCCATGTAGGACGGCATGCTTCACCCAAGGGAGTCTTGTCGAGATGGATCGCACGACGTTCAACGCCTGCGGCCGACACTTTCCACGGGCTCAATGGCTGGGGCTGGCCCTGGGAGCCGCCCTGTGGCTGACACCTGCCGGGCTGGGCGATCTGTTGGGGCAAGGTGCCTGGGCCGGGCCGCCACGGGTCCGCTTCGATGTCAGCTACGTGGTTTCCTGCCGCGATGTCACGCCGCCAGAGTTCGGAGTTCTCAACCCGGGCGAGCGGTTGGTCGAAGCCGCGTTTCATATCTCCACGCTGCTGGAAGGGGGCAGCGAGGAAGAGCTTTCGCAGCTTTTCTTCCAGATCGAGAATCCCGACAAAACGCTGAGGATTGTCGATCACTTGCCGCGCACTGAGCTGACCTCGCAGTATGCCGGCACGATTGCCGTTGAGAAGCGGCGCGAGAGCGGAGCCTCGATCGGCGTGGCAGCCAAGCCGAATCTGGAAGTGGTCTCCCTGAACGCCAGCGCCGAGGCCAGCACCAAGCGCGGCGTCAACATGCGGTACGAACTGCTGCCGCCGCAAGAATTGCTGGCGGCCAGCGGCACGCTCGACCGCGAACGCGGCGTGTATTTTAAGTTGAAGCCCTCCACGCAGACGTCGCTGGAAGGCGCTCACCAGTTTGTCTGCCTGCTGCGCGTGCCGGTGCAATGGCGGGGCGACGTGGTCCACGTCCACTGCCGTGCCGAGGGCATTCGCCGCGGGCTGTGGCGGTCGCTCGATAGCCGTGAAGTCTGCGGCACGGGCTCCTTCCTCGTAACGCTGTACCTGGAAGGCGACGAAGAAGCCCGTCGTGCCGTGGGACACCTGGTCCGATGTGAAGAACGGATGCGGCGGTTGCTGGCAGAACACCGCTCGAGCGTGGTCGAGGCTATGTACGCATCGCAGGTGCCCGGCCTGGCGGCCTGGCGCAGTGCGATGGATGCCCAGCCGCCGGGCGAGCTGATGGCGTGGGTCCTTTCCAGCCAGCGGAGTGAGGGCGAGTTGCAGCGATTGCCCTCGCCGGTGGTGCAAACCCTGGCGGAATTGCGGCGGGCAGCGGCCCTGGTCCGCCAGATGAACGGCAGCCTGGCCCATCAGCAAATGGTTGATGCCGATCATCCCCGGCCGCGGTAGCAGTAGGCGATCCATTGGGTGCGGCGCGGCCAGCGGCATGTATGCTGGCTGCCGCGCCGTAACAAAGTGGCAATAGCCATAAGCCTTGTCTGGGCACGAAGCTGAGACGGCCCCAGGCGGGGGGCGTCACAAAGGCATGCCAATTGCACTTTGTCATGGTAAAGCACTCACTGGCTGCACATGGGAGGATGAACCATGGCCCGAAACAACAAGCCAGCGACCGCCCGCGCCAACCTCAATGGACATGGCCAAGCTCAACCTGGCCAACAGCCCGCGGAGGAAGTGGGATTCGCGAACACCAACGGTCAGCAGACCCACCGCGATGAAGCTGTCTGCCCCCGCCAATCGGCTCAGCCGTACGTGTCGCTCAAGCAGCGGGTTATCCAGAAACTACGCCGCTTGGCGAGTGAAGTTGGGCACGACCACACGCAGCATCCCACCATCCAGGCCCACCGTTACTCGTTCGCCGCGGAGGAAATGGCCAAGCAGCGGCGTCGGGTTTAGCAGCACGCCTGTGAGTGCAACTACAAAATACGAGCCACACCCTCGGCTCCTTCAGAGGGTGTGGCTCGCTTCGTTTAGCGAGAGTGGGCTTGGAATGGTGAGTCCACTCCTTGAAGCTGTGGCCTACCGCCCAGATCGTGTTTGCCACGAACCAGCGGGGCTGGCCGATTTGGCTGCCGGCGACTTACCAGCGTGTCGGTTGGCCAAGCGCGACAGCATCTTCATCCGGGCTTCCGCGTCCGGGTGCATCGATGCCGTGCCCTTACGCGGACTCTGTGGATTGAACATAAAATGACTCTCACTTCCTGTAGATAAACTG
>Ga0182738_1002775_pt1 | contig 20587 bp, 4 predicted proteins | sample eDN5th30CBELigMG_FD_128876 | JGI IMG/M metagenome (GOLD analysis project Ga0182738, IMG submission 128876) | Enriched Miracle-Growth compost microbial communities from Emeryville, California, USA - eDNA 5th pass 30_C BE-Lig MG (version 2)... ... | reverse complement strand
TTTTTTTGAAGAAAAGAGTAAGAAATATCAGTCATAATCAAGATAAAAAACAATTCAAGTGATAATCAAAACGACCCAATTCATTTTTTACAAACAACAGAAATCAAAAAACTTTTTCATTTTCTAGACATTAACGGAATCCAAGTATTTTTGAACCTTAATAGCATCATCCGAATTCTCAATAACAAACATAATTTCCTTTCTTGATGTAACTCCCAAATCTCCTGCTTCCCCATATTTCACAAATGGTATCTCTTCCTTTTCCTCACTATTTATTCTCTTGAACTTGATCTTCTTATTATTTCCTCTGATCATCTTACATCCCTTCACGACAAAAATCGCTCTCAAAGTCGTCACACGACCCACCACCTTGCCAATAAAGCACAAAGGCCCATCAAAATATAACCAATAATCCTTATTCACTCCCTTCTCTGTCTTTGAAGCTCTCTTAGCTGCCACGACTAATTTAGCAGACTCCAACTTAAACCTATAAGTCTCTTCAACTTGCTTTGAATGAGCAGGTCCAACCAATTTAATCAAGCTTTTTCTTTTAACACCTTCAAATAGTTCATCTAACAATCCTTTATCGAAGTTTTCTCCGCCATTTACATAAGCCAAACTCATTCCAAATTCACCTCTGATTGTTGCTTCTCTTTGATTCGCTTCAAAACTTGAATCCTTATTCTCTGTATGATTCAACTCGATATCAAGCATTACTGTTGCAAAGGCCAACATATGAACTGCTTCTGGTGTCTCAAACGACTCTTTCTGATTACTGCTTGTATTATTGGATCTCAGAACAGCTCGATTCTTTTCTCCTTTCTTAACGATCGAATAATATCTCTTTGTAAATCCACGCAAAACCCAATCGATCTTATCTGGGTCGTTCTCAAGCACGGAATTCAAGAGATATACTCTCAATGCCTCGAGGAAAGTCATGCCTTGGAACTGGAAGAAGCTGGCATAATGATACAAGATATCAAGAGTTTCTTTAAGGTGAGAATTTGTCAATAATTGTGTGATTTGGTATATGTTCTTTTTGACAAGGTCAGCATTTTCATTCTTGTGCAAAAACAGAGCAATTTCCTTGGGACTTTGTCTCAAAATTTTGAACAAAAACATGAAGGAAAGTCCCTTGACAGTATTGTGATTGAAGAGCTGAATAGCAATATTCACAATAGTCTTTGTAAACTTAGGTTCAAATTTAAAAGGAGTCAGGTCTACAAAGCTTTCTGAATCTGTCACAAAAGTTCCATTCTCCTTTTTTCTTACGACTTCTTGCTCTGTTCCCTTTGTATCTTTTCCAATCAATCTGTAAATACTCAAAGCTGGTGTTGTCAACATAAAAGACCACCCACTAATATTTGTCTTTTCCATCACACTCACGGAAGATCTTCTTGTATGAATACTGTGAGAAGAATTATCTCTTGACATTCTTCTTGAGACTCCGCTTGGCAAATGATGATTATTTGTGAAATAAGCATGATTAGGATGGAGTTGTTTGGGGTGTCTGTAAGGTGGAAGGGTAGCTTTATTCACAATAATTGGGCTGTGGGTCACAATCGGAACCAAATCTTTACCGGCTCGGTTTCCTCCTTGGAATGAATTCTTTCTTTGAAGAATACTATTGGCTTCAGTAGAAAACATTGGACGAGTGTTTCTGAGCTCACTTGGATCTTCTTGTAAATTTTCAGGGTGTCTTGTGTTTGCTGTGGTTCTTTTGGGGAAGGATTGATCATGCATAATGGAGGAATTATTGATAGAAAGATCGTAGGGCTCGGCTCCGTCAGCTGACCCTGAATTCTCATCACTTTCGAGTGTGCAAAGAACGTCTTTATTTTGTTGGAATTCTGTGAGATCTAAGGCTTTCATCTTTCGGAAATGAGAGTAGTATTTGTGCTTCTTTGGCCCATTTGTTGTCTCTATACTATCATCTTTCATACTCTTTTGTCTCTTCGCCTCTCTTTGTCCTATTATAAAGTGAGTTTGAATCTTTTTAATAATCTCAAAAATTACTTCTATTTGTTGTTGTGTTGGCAATATAGTGAGGATCATTTTCTTTTCTGTCAGTATTATTTGTCTTTTTACTCTGAACAAGACCGAAACGACCATCAGAATCTCTTGTAGAAAGCGCATGTCTATGACTACTAGGCACCTTGCTTCTCACAGTATTCGCTTCAATAGCCTCTTTTAAATTATTCTGACTCATAATAATTCTCGAATCCATTTCTCCCTTTTCAAATCTTCTGCTTGATGAAACTCCACTCACTGAGTCCTTTTCTTCTTCAATTATAACACTTCCTCCTCTTCTCAAATCCACTCCTAGCTTATTCTGGAACAATCTGTCCTTCATTCTACGTTCATGAACCAAAATATCCTCATCAACAATCTCACCAGGAGGTTCATCCTTTTTCAATCTTCCCATTTTCTTCAGTTCCGTTCTATCAAAATGCACATAGAAAACTTCTTCTGTACTCTTCTCCTTCACTAAATCCCAAGGCGTCTCTCCATTTCTACTGATCAAATATGGGTCCGCGCCTTTCTTCAACATCAAATGACAGACTAACGATCTTTGATGGAAAGCTGCAATGTGAAGAGGAGTCCATCCAGCCATATCGGCAATATTCACTGCTGCTCCCCAGTTTATCAGCTCTTCTACAACCTGAAGACTTCCAGAACGGCATGCTACATGCAAAGGACTTGTTCTGTCTTCATCGAGAAGATTGACGTTAGTTCCCTTATTCATATAGTAACGTAAAGCGCTGATATTTTTTCCTGAACATGCCTTTAGAAAGCCAATTTCTTCTTTTGAAAGATAAGCAATAGAAGCTTGTGAGACTTTTCCTTTTGGAACAAGCTCTTTGTTATGAGTTTGAAGTTCATAATGATCAATATTGAATTCGCCTTTGTCAGACGTAGGGAAACAGCCAAGACAACCAGCGTCGAGGAAAGAAGGCTGGCGGTAAGGTGTTTGGGAAGGATGGGAAGAAGTAGATTTGGAACGACGGTGATGACTCTCGTTTGCACCCATAAAGTTAAAAATTTGAATGTGAAATTTAAACGAATATTGAGAGAATAAAGTTCAAATTTTGGTAAGATAAAAAATTTAAACCGGGAAGTTAGCGAATTAATTGATTAGTAGCTTAGAGAGAAGCTTTATGGGATTTGAACTCACTAAAGGTTTGTTTAAATAAGATTTTTGTGAAGATCACATTGACTTTGTTGATTCAGGATTGAAAGAGATTCTTTCAGAGATTTTCGTTCAGAATTCATTGAGAACCAAAGTGAAGGAAAATTTTTTTCAGGTGTTCCTCAATTTAAAGATCTTTTACAATGTCTTTTGTCAATTCATTGTAAAAGATGGCTCTGTAATTCAGAAATATCAAGGAAAGCAATTTGATTTGAACAAAATTATAAAAATGTTTATTTTTTCCTCATGAGGAAAAAATATTTTCTTCATGTCTTTTTGCAGCTCTGATAGCTCTATTCTGTAACTTTTTAATGCACTTTGTCTCTCTCTTGTCATCAAAAGAACCTAAGAGAAATTTTCGAGGATTTTAATTTTTTTGACCAATCAAGGAAAAATGTGAAAAAATTTTTACAGCTCTTCTCTTGTCAGATGAGAAATAAAGATTCAAAAAGTAAATTCAAAAATCTGTCTTCTCTGGTCAGATAAAATTTGTAAACTTTTTAGACGAGAAGCTTTCTGAGGCTTGACAGACTGGGAATATAATTTAAATTGATTAAAAGAATAGAAAAGTGTTTTCATTATTGAAAAATTCTAAAAATCGTCTGAACACTTTTGAAGAAAATTATTTATAAATTTTTTATAAAAATTTTGTGAATTAATAAAAATCTTCAAAAAAGTTGTTGAAATCATTCAAAATAATTTCAGTTCAATGCTCATATGAAGAAAAATAACTTCTAGAAGCTTCATCTTGCTGAGTCAAGAAGAGAAGATGACAAGCGATGAGATTTCTCTAAAAAATCTATTTCAAGCAAGAGACAAATCATAAATTTTTAAAAACCCAAATTATCAATTTTCTCGTCATCTGATTCAATTATTTTTATAATATAATTGAACTCTCAGTTTTCATTTCTTAAAAAGCATTCTTCCTTTGTTTTATGCGTTAATTCTTGCAAAAAAAAAAACCTCATTATGAAAAGCTGGCTATTGAATTGCCAACATCTAAAGGACTGGACGCTTGTCCAAGAAGGAACAGACTCTAATTCAGCTTTAATTTAATAAACCACGCAGAAATCGAGATAATATAATAAATTTTAACAAATGCTTATTTGAACATCTTAGAATTATTTTAATTAAGCGATTTAAATCTATATAAAATAAAAAACAAAACTTGGGTTGATTGCTAATTTACTTTATTTGACAATCTCCTCTCAAAGAGCCTATTCTCAAGAGAAGGAAGCAGTTATCGCCCGTAATTTTGGTGTGCAAAATCTTTGAAAATTTTTACTCATAAAATTTCATGTCTTTCAATTGAAATAAATTAAATATGGCGAGTTTTCTTCATATACATTCCAGATGATTCAGCCATTAAGAAATCTATCTTCATAGTTGTCTGATGGTGATCACTTCCAATACTGAGAACACGAAAGGACTCAGCGAAAAAATAGTTTCAGATTCAACAAAAACTGCCACTAAATTCAGTTTTTAGCAAAGTTTCAAAAAATTATTTCTTTTTTCAATGCAATTTATTCGAAGTCCAATTAAAAATATTAAACACCCAATGAGAATCAAGTTCAAGATCTCAAGACTTTTTTCTTTGAATTGAGACAGGCTTCTTTCAAGTTGTCCACTCTCTTTTCATTTTCAAAAATAACTCTTGATATAAAAGAACCGAAATCTTTTTAGGAATTTTTTTTGAGTGATTGGTCTCTTTACAAATTTATTTAACCGGATAATTTTCTTAACTCATTCTCCGTGCCCTATCCCATATATGTGGTGCCCTGAGGGTGTTCCTTGCTACTCCCATTAGGGGATACTACACCCCTAATCTTCGATAGAATAAAAATTTCAAGCACAACTACGAAATGATTTGTATTGGATTATTGTAAATTAATAAAAATAAATTTGCTTTATAATCGCGAAATAAATTATTTGTCAAAACTTTTCAACCTTTTCAAAAAGATGGAAAGGAGGTTTTGATGAAATTTGAGTTGGACGAATAAAAAACTTGTTAGAGAAATCGTTCACTTTCTTTATAGCATTTTTCCTTTTGATTTAGAATCGATAATTACTGATGAGAATTTCAAATCTTTTGTTTAGTTTGCCTGATATTGAGCTACAAAATTTCACTCTGGTTTTTCTGAACTTAGGACAAAGTCTGGTACTTGATGTGAGGTTTCGACTTTTTAGAAAGAATGTTCAAGAATAAAAAGATAAAGGATCGACCAAGCTTTTCAAATTCATAATAAAAAAATATTTTAGCTTGTTAGCCATCAATTAGAATAAGTGATGAAAACTATTCAATCAAATATATTGATAATTTTGTTTGAAAGTTTATTGATAAAAACTTTTTCTTAAAATCATGTTATTGGATATTTTGAAAAAAAGTTTCTAAAAATTGAAGAAAAATAATTTTCGAAATCTTGTCTAATTATAAACCAATCAAAAGAACTTTCACCCTTTATAAATCTCATCATCTTTGTCAAAGTTATAATATTTATTTCATTTGTCTTCAAATGCAAGCAGAAAAAATACTTTTATTCCTTCAATTTCAAGGTGATCAAATCCCTCGAAAATTAGTCGTTAATCAAAAGATAAATCAAATTATTGATTTAGCTAAATTACTTTTCGATTGTCCTGATGAAGGACAAGAATACTGTCTCTTTATTAATCAGCAAGAGATAGAACAAGAAAGATTGCTCTCTGAATTGAACCTAGAAGCTGAAACTGTCCTCGAACTTGTCGAAAAGCCTTCTCCTTCAGCAGAGAGTCCAATCACATTTACCATAATCAACAGACCCAACAAAGCGATCAACTGGCAAGGCTTTCAATCTCGACCTATTAGTGAAGCTTTGCAAGCATACTATCAGAGCAATGGATTGATTGCATCATCATTTGATATTTTTGTTGATAGGAAATGGTACAGTGAGAATACAATACTTGGCACAATTCCGGATATACAAGAAGATGCTGTGGTTACTTTAGTTCCAAAAACGGAAAGATTAAAGAACCAAATCGTGAAAGAAGAAGAGAAGATCGAAGAAAAGGAAATCAACTTTTTATTGAATGGAAACCAAAGCTTGAAATTGCCTGTCAATTGGAAAGCTCCTCCAAAAGTTCTCAAGCAAATTCTCTCAAAGACAGTTTCTCTTCCAAAAGAGAGCTTCCAAATGTGGAGTGTTGATGGAAAAGAGCTTGATGAAGATCAGCAGCTATGTTCACAACTGGACGATGATCATTCAATAATCGAAATCGAACTGCTGGAGTACATTACTCTGGAGATTACCTCAAGTGGTCAGCAATCAGAATTGGCTATCCCGGTCTATCCTCACTATGATATTAAAGGATTGAAGACAAAATTTGAGAAAGAGATAAAAATAAGCTCTTGCAATCAAATTTGGCGTTGCGATGAATTTGATAAAGATTTAGAGAACGATGCAAAGTTGAGTGCCTACATAAAGGATCAGAAGGAACGAAAGCTGATTATCTATGTCACAAACTCTTTGGACACTCTGAGTTCAAGATCCAAGATAAAATCCCAAGAAAAAGAAATGTTTTTGCTTCAATACAATGGAAATGATTATAGAAAGATGTTTAGTGTTGATGAAGATATAAGTGTTGTGAAACAAACGATGATGAAGCCTCTCAAAATCCTCGATGAGAATCAATTGATCCTCAAATTTAGAAATGAGATCATGGATTCAAATAGATGCTTAAGTGATTATATGTCAAAGCCAACGGAACCAATCAAGATTGAGATTGCTGTGAACCAACAAGATTTGACAAAGGTTTTCTTGTCCTATCAAGAAAAGAAGCTGAAACTTGAGGTTAAGAAAGGTTCTTCAATTAAAGAACTGAGAGACTTAGCATGTAGCAAGCTCAATATGGACACTTCTTTTCTTTATTCGCTCTTTTTAGACAATGAGAGATTGGAATCTTTTGAAAAGCTTCAAGATGTTAAAGATTTCGAGGAGGAGAATTCTGTTTTGGAGTTAACTTCAAAAGTCAAGATTTCCTTCGTCCTTGCAGCCTCAAATATGGCTGAGAAAAGTGAGCTTAAGCATCATATTTTTGATCCAACTCAAACGGTTCAAGAACTGAAAAAGGAGATTTTGACTTTGAAGTTCACCAGAGGCGAAGAATTTGATCTCATATTAGCAGGCAAACAGTTGAATGAACTGAGCCCTCTCAGCACCTATCTAAGTGATGAAGATTCAATTATTGAGATTCATGAAAAGGAAGAGAAAGCCTCTGAAATAGAGATTGTATTGAACAAGCTTCCTGAAAATAAGAAACTTCGTATCTCAATATCCAGAAGCGAAAGATTTCAAAATTTAGCAGAGATAATCAATAGAGAGTGGCAAATCGATAGCTTAACTCAAGTTTGGAGATGCAATGATAAGCACATCATGACAGCTTCTGTTTGGGAAGCTTTTATAGCCTCATATGGTGAAAAAGAAGGATTAGTTATTGATGTTTTTGAATGTATGAGACCTTTTGAACAAAAGGTCAATTTAATAAGGCATCAATCTAATGAGTCTAAATCTGAAGTTTTAAAAATGAATCTGCTGATAACAGTTGAGAAGCTCAAGCAAGAGGTCGCCCAAAAGCTGAATTTGGCAAAAAATTGTACTCAAATTTGGAAATTCCAGTCAATAGAATTATCAGATGATCTCCCCCTTGCAGTCCAATATAGCCCTCTTGAAAAAGAGGATTTGCATATCCATATTCCAAATCAGAAAGAATTAACATTCGTTGTTGGGGGCAATTTTTTGACAGTGTTTGTGGATTTGGATACTCCTATTCTAAACCTCAAAGAAGCTTTATTTAAAGAAAACCAAATCAAAATAAGTCCGAAAAAACAATCTTGGTCACTTGAAAATGATAATTCTCAAATTCTTGAAGACAACCAATCTTTATATGCATTCCTTAAAGACTGTCATAAAAATAAGATTTGGGTTCAAGAAAAAAGTTTTTTGATGAAGCTAAAGTTTGTTGATATCGAAGCTCAGGTTGAAAAGACTCTCGATTTTAACATTGATCCTACTCAATCAGTGGATACCTTGAAAGAAATTGCAAAACAAGAGTTAAACATCGACCCTTCCAAACAATGCTGGATGATGGATGAAATTGAGCTCATAAACAGCCATTATTTGAGTGACTACATCCCAAAAGACAAGAATATTATTCACATTGAAGTTTTTAAATTTGCTGAATTTATCATTGTTGACGGAGACAAGAGATTTCCATTAAGCTCGCCTTTAAATCTGCGAGTTGCAGACTTTAAACAAAAAATCGAGGGACAGTATAATGCTATTGATGCCGAAATGATTTCATTGATATCATATGAAACAAAACTTGAGAATGAGAAGAAGTTACAAGATTACTTTAATCTTTGGGTTCAATTTGGTCGACCAATCATTCAGATAAAAAAGGCCTCAAAACTTTTAATCCAGTTTCTTGAAAAAACAGAGGCTTTCTATTTCAATTATGATATGGTAGCTGCAACGATGAGGAAAGAAATTAGTGAAAAGTTTGCATTACAAAACCATGAATTCTTATTAAAAGATGGAGACAAAGAAGTTTTAGACAAAGATCTCAAAGAAATCCTACAAAAGGAGGCAAACAAAGTCTTAGTCTGCTTTAAATTGAAAAAAATTGTGATTGATTTTGAAGATTTAGGAGAGAAAAGTGACAAAGTTTATACAGTAAATGCTCATACCCCTCTCAAACTCTTGGTGACTAAAGCTGCAAAAAAGCTCAATATTCCAATTGAGGAATGCTTTATTGTCTATAAAGGAAGAAACTACTCTCAAGATGTCGAGAAACTTTTAGACGAGTTGGATCCTGAATTTGACACGATTAAAATGGCAGGTCAGAGTGTTAAGCAGCTTGAAGTGAAAAATGGCGGATCTGTCTATACTGTTGATTTCTTACCCTCTGAAACTGTAGAAAAGGTGAAGGAGAGACTTATGTCGGCAGGCTTTAATGACATTGAAAAGTTCTCCCTTCGATTCAAACAAGATTTACTCCAAGATAATAAAACTCTGGAGTCATATAAAATAAAATATGGAAAGCAGATTCTTGACACAGTTCCGAATAAGGAAATCTTTGTAAGCATAAATGGTGAAGAGTTCCCCTATGCTCTTGGAGGAAGCATCAAATCTGTTGGGCAACTCAAGCAGAAAATACAAAATTCTCATAAGATTGCTTTGAATAAGCAAATCCTAATCTTCACGAAGAGTGGTCAATGGCAACGTATTTTAGATCAGGATGGTGAAGGATTGGTAGAGATTGCGAATTCAAACGAAGGACAGATTGTGATAATCTGCAAACTGATCAAACAGTTCTCCATAAAAATTGGCAACCAGGGGAAGACAGAAGTTTTCAATGGGGTGTCAGACTCTGGTTTTGAAGAACAAAAGAAGATTTTGGAGTTTATTCACAAAATTCCAGCAGAGCAGCAAGTTTGGACTGTCGAAAAAGACGAAAAGATGAAAGAGATTGATAAGGAGCAATACCTTGAAAATTTTGGAGATACGTCAAATACGCAGTTGGTTCCAGTTCATATCTTTAGAAAAATTGATCTATCAGTCTGTTTAAGTATTATGTCACATAAATTGGAGAATGTCTCAACATATGAAACAATCAGAATACAAAAAGAGAAGATTCACAAACTCGTTAGCATTATGCCAGACAGTCAAAGCTGGTTTTATGATGAAAAAGAACTCGATGATGACCGTCAACTAGAAGATTATTTTTGTGTGAAGAAAGATGGAGAGTTGAACGACTCAAGTTATGCTCTTGACTTGATTGTGAAGGAAGATCTTGAATATTTTGGATTCACAGAAAAGAATGAAATCAATATTGAACTATTCAAGCAATTTTTTATTGAATCTGATGAAAGTTTGGATTTAATTATCAAGAGCATTCATTTTAACAAAAAAGAAGACGCACTCCAATTCAGAAATAAACTTCTTGGATTGTTCTTTAGCACTCTGAAAAAGCACTCCCTTTGGGAAAATTTAATCAAGAAAATTAAGAAGCGAACTTATGATCTCAAAGAGTTCAAACTTTGGGAAAAACCTCAGAGTGGCAAAAACCAAAAGTCTCAGTTCAATACTCAGTTCCTCCTCTATTACTTCTTAAATAGCGGCACTTCAGAGTTGAATGTTGAAATCCTTCGAATTATGAAACTTCATTTCCCTGTACCACTAGCTATCAATACTTGGTCAAACCGTTTTTCTATCGAAGGAACTAAAATCTTAGATGATCTCTATTGGGTCATTCAAAAAGGTTTTTATATCACCTCATATGGCTTTGGTGGGGCTGAAAACCAGGCTTGTGGTAAAACTGAGCTGAACAACAGATTTTTGAATTCTAATTTTGTGAAAAATGATGAGAGAAATGAGATCTGTAAAGGCTGTCCTGAAATTTCCTTTGACATTTATCGAAATGACAAATTCCCAATTAACTTTATTGACATTCCAAGTGCCGCAAACGAGGAAATCCGAAATAAAATTATTTCTGCCTCAAATTTGTTGATTATTCATTCTCTTACTGATGAGGAAACAACAAAAAAGCATATTCAGGAAAAGCATGATGGACTACCAGTTATTGTTATCTACAGAGATCAGAAGAATGCATTCTCCAATATTTCTAGCTTCCGAAAGAATTTGTCTGAAGCTTACTCAAAAGCTTTGAGTACATGCACATTTGAAGTGAAAATCACAAAAATTGAGGACTACTTGGAATCAAATGAGCTAAATGATGTCTCAGAAAAGGTAAACGAATATATTCTCGCCTCCTTCCAAGCACTGAATGACGACAAACAACTTTGGAGATTTCTTGAATTCTATGAGAACCACAACAAGTCATTTCCCATTGCCTTTGACAAAATTCGTGACAATAGCAGTCAGGTGATCGAAGCTATCCCAGTTTTCAATAAACTGAAAAACCTGGACAGAGTAAATAAAATGAGTCATGATGAAAAAGAGAAAGAAGCGAAGAGACTCAGACAAGAATTCGAGAAAAAATCATTATCACCTGAAATGAATGAAATTTTAGAAATCATTTGTGCTTCAGAGTCTTCATCCAAAAATCAATCTATGGAAAACCCTTGCTTGATTTTAGAAAAGCTTCAAGAATACTTGAGGACTATGAAAAATCAGCAAACAATAGATTTTTATAAACTTTATGAATATAAATCAAAGCTCAGCGAAGGCTCAACGGAGGACAAAAAAGTTCTAGATGATTTCCACAAATACTGGGAGCTTGTTAGAGTGCAAGATAATTGTTTTAAAGACAAGAAACCATCCAGCCTTGAAAAAGAAGTTGTTTATAAATTTATAGAAACTTGTATTGCAACATTTGAGCAAGTCATGATCCCAAGCATTTTCTCAATCGAATTATTTTGGAGAGAGCTTATCTACTTTAACACTATGAAGCCAGGACACAGAGTAACAAGAAAACAGTATCATTCAAAACACTCTCCTAAAAAAAAGAATGAATCAGCATTCAGTTTAGATGACTTTTTGGTCAGCCTGAAAAAAGGAAATCTTCTCAACTCTTATCCTTTTGAAATTATTGATGGAGATTTACTTTACATGCCAAAAGAATTCTTTAAAACAATCTTTAAAGGAATGGGTGACCGTGTCGTAGTGATTTCAGTCCTTGGCCCTCAAAGCTCTGGAAAATCTACTTTGCTCAATTTCTTATTCGGATGTAATTTTGTGACGAGCTCAGGAAGATGTACAAAGGGTGTTTATGGCACATATTTCAAAGTATCTAATAACAATTCCTGTGATGGTATTTTGGTTCTTGACACCGAAGGTCTGTTTGGGCTCCTTAATAAAGAAGAAGAGCAAAATAGAGATAAGTTTGATAAGAAGCTGGTCTTATTTTGTTTGGCTATGTCAGACTTTGTGTTCATAAACTTTAAGGGAGATATTGATCGAACACTGACTGAGGTCTTAATGGTATGTAAAGAATCACTGAGAAGGTTACAGCAAGGCAATATACAAATACCAGAAATGTTTTTGATTCTCAATCAGAATACCCAGACAAATATCAATACTCAGTTACAGGATATTGACAAAATGGGAGATTTGGGTTTTTCTCGCGCAAATGTCGAAGTTCTTCCTTTAGCTTTTGACACTTCTACAACTGAGAGTCAGGCAGTCCAGAAGTTTATGGATCCTGTAATGAAAAAGATCCCAAAGAAAGATTTCTCTGAAAAATGCAATCTTCTTACACGAAAGTTGTTTGACAAAATCAGTAAGAATATTGATAGTAAAAGGCAGAGAACATTAGAGGCTATTATTGACAGGATGGAACATCTTTGGGAATTACTTGATAAATTCCCAGATCTCTTAAAATACAATAAATTACAAGATCAAAGCAAGGACCTTAATATCAAGCAATGGATCGAAGAAGAAGTTGACATGAAGCTGACCAAAGAAATCTCAAAAATTGTTGATGCTTTAAAGAAGAGCCCTAAAATGAAATTAGGTTGGGAAAAGGAGTTTAATGATTTGTACTCTGAAGAAGTTCGAATGTTAAAGAAGAGATTCTATGATTTATTTGAAAAAAATACCGAAGAATACCTGTTTAAAGAATTAGAGGGCGTTCTATTTGCACATATAGACAGAATGAAAGTTCAGAAAATAAATGAATTGAAGTTAAAATCTCATCAAGAGCAGATTAAGATTTATGACATAAGTGGAAATGAAATCATTCGAGAAGCAGCTTGCAGAGCTAAAGCTCAACAAAGCATCGCCCAAGAAGAAAAAGATAAATATTTTGAAGAGGCCTGGAATATTGTACTCAAGAACCTGCGTGATCTATTCAATCGAGAGAGGGAGTCGCAAACTCTTTTTCGAACCGTAGTTGACCACTATAGAGTTAATATTAACAAGTTTACTGCTGCTCTTCCAATTTTGGAATATCCAAAAGATATGACCCTCTTATTAATTAGTAAATGCAAGGAGAAGTTAAAGTCAAATATTCAGAAAGAGTACGTCTTAGATCGAGCTTTTGAAAATACGAATCAGCCACCAGCTCTCATTTTTAAGCCTGGAAAGACTAATGTTTCAGGCAAATATTTTAACTTAAGGAAATATTTCACAGAGGAAGAAGTTGAAGAAAGTTTTGGAATACGAAAAAACAAACTGCATGAAATATTTGATTTCGACAGGATCAGAAGAGAAGCCTTGGAGGATACAGACTCCAAAACAAAAGAAGAAGTAGCTCATACTGCAATTGTAAATGACCTCTATACGGAATTAAGTGCTTGTGGTGTTGAAGTTTCTCGATCTCTCCTTAGCAGGCATTTAAAATATAAAGTGGGAGGCTGGCTTGAGAATGCGTGGATGTCCTCGAACTATGTCAGTCCGGAAGAGTTTAAAAAACCAGATTGTTTTATCTCTTCTATTTCAAAAAACCAAGTGGCAGGCTTTAATTATATTCACAGTTCCACTATTCTTGAAAAGAAGAAAGAATTTTTCCAAAAAACCATCACTTTTAAATGCTTTTTTGAACAGTTATTCAAAAACTTGATCTATTGGTATTCCATGAAGAAATCAGTGAAGTTACAACTGGAAATCATCTATAAAGAAGTGCAGGCAGGCCAACTAAATGATAAAATTAATCGAGAATTAGCAAAGATCAACCTTCGACTCGATACTTCAAGCCCATTTTTAAACTCTATTTGGTTTAGAGAGTCTGATGAAATCCAACATGAAATCAGTAATATAATACTTCCCAATTATTCTTCTGTTAATCTGTCTGCATCTTCAAACAATCTTCATGACTCACTCAATCGACTGAATTTCATCTACCTCAAAAAAGAGAACATAACAAAGAACATGCAGAGAGTCTTGAGTGCAGACAACCAATCAATTGTGATCCAAAGATTTAGAGGGAAGAGGCGAGTTGTTCAAAAGACTTATGGGAATATATCATGGCTTGATCATTATGCAAAAGAAGATTCCAGCAAAATCTTCTCAAATACCATCATGAATAAACCTCTTCTGGGACTTGTCTTCAATGAGTTCGATTTCAACGGTCTGATTGACAATATATTTGGAATTTGTGTTTCAAATGTTGAAAAAAATGATGATTGGAATTCTGCTCAGCTCTACCAAAATATAGTTCGTGATATAAATGATTGCATTGGTATGGCAAATAATGACCTTCAACAGGTATCATATAGACTTGACTATAAACTTGTGGGAAGTATTCATGCCACAATGGTTAACTTAATTTGGAAACTTTTTGAAGAAAACTATTGGATGAAAATAACCCAACCCATTAAAGATATGGAGGCCAGGAAAGAACAGCAAAAAGATTTCTTTAACTCAATAACTTCATCAGACCTCAGAAAGTCCAACACTGCAGAAGCAGGAAAGATAAAGCAATACTTGGAGGGATATATAACGACATCAATGATTCCTGAAAAGAAGAAAAAGGTTCTTCATAGCTCATCAGAGCGATTTAAAAATGAAACAAAAAGGAAGCAACTTCAAGAGAGAATCGACGCCAAATATTTCTCAAGAAACGCTTCTTCAGATAATGATGATTTGTATAAATATGTTTTCCATCCTCATGAAGTTTTGAATCAAACATATAAAGAAATAAGTACAGCTTACACTGAAGAAATTAGTAGCCAGTTACAGCAAATAAATTTGGATTCGAATAAAGCCATTCAGGAAATTTTACAAAGGTTGACAAGCATTCAAGTTTTACTTAGCACTCTTCCAGAAGAATCATGGAGCTTGGATAATATTTTTGAGTTTAAAGAATACAACCTTGTCAAAACAAAGGAAATAGGAATGAACGCATACAGTTCCCAGCTTGGCGAGATACTCTATAAAACACTTTTAAAAATCATCAGAGGAACTTTCCAAAAAGAACATACTAAACATCAAATTGATTCTCATGTTGAGGTTATTGCCAAAACAATTGACGTTCTCGAAATTCCTTTCCCAGATAATAGTGACGTTTCTGAAATCATTGATTATCTCGAGATCCAATCAGGAAGAGTGACTAATATGAAATTCTTTGTGGAAAGTTTGGTTGAGCAATTAAACCTATTTATGGTTGAGTCCAAAGGCCTGTTTCAATTTACTGATGAGGATAAAAAAGATTTTGAAGAGCAAATAAATATCTTTGTCTGCAAAGAAAGGTGTCCTTGTTGTGAGAGAGTTTGTGGCGAGGAAGACCCACATCATAGTGTTCATCGTTGTTTATATGGACATCAAATACGAGCAATTGGTGGAACAATGCTTGATAATAATGAAGCCTCTATTGCAAGATGCGAGGACATTGAAGATTTTGATAAAATGCTTTTTAATGGTATCGAAATGACGTGGGCAGAGTTTAAAATAAAAATGCGCAATGCACCGAATAACCCCTGGAGCTTTGATGATATTTCCCAAACCAGACAAGATCCATCACTGACGGAGAAATTCAAATTTGCATGGACTTTAATTGGAAAAAGAATATGCTCAGAAAATTATCCGAGTATGAAATATGTTCCATTTAACCAAACAACAATTGATAATCAGAGATTATCAGCATCAAAGCCAACAACTTACATCTATATGATCGATTCTTCAGGTATGAATCCAATTTATTTTTAGAAAAGAGAGTTTAACAATTTTTAGGTTCAATGAAACGAGAAAAATGGAGTGATCTTAAAGCCTCACTAAAGACAACCTTAGGAACCATAAACACACTTAATCAAAGCAATAAAGTGACGATAATCAATTTTTCAGATGGAGTCAGGGTTGATTACCAAGATACTCCTCCAAATTCTATTAGTCTTGACGTCCTCACTTTCCAGGGAGGAGGAACAAATTTTGCTGCAGCTTTTAAAGAAGGATTCAGCCAAATGAAATTGATCACCAACACTGATATTGTTCTTGTCTTTATGACTGATGGAGGATCTTTATATCCTCGGAATGAAATTGCTCTTATTAATGAATACGTCAAAAGTTCCGACTTCAAAAAATTAGGCACCAAATTTAGTTTTAACGCTCTTGGATTTCAGTGCACTTCAAGTATTCTCACAGAAATGGCAAAAGCGTTGGGTGGAACCACATACTTTGCTCATGATAGGGCACAACTTACCAAGACTTTTATTGAAATTCTGAATAAACAGCAATAAAAATAGCAAGTTTATTTCGTTCATCTCATATTCTTTATCGTAAATCTTGAAAATAACATAAATCATTTATTATGGAGGTCAAATGCTCCTTTTTTTATATAAGAAAGAGTATTTGAAAAATTTGAAAAATTATTGATGAATGTAATTGAGTTTGACATTTAAAAAAATTTCAAAATAGAAATGACTATGAGATATTTGTCTTCATTAAAAAAAATTGAGATTTTTAATCTCTTTAATTTCAATAGTTTTTTCTTAATATCCAACAAAAAACATTAAAAAGCTCTTTTTGTGAAAATCGAAGCACTGAGAGACCAAAAAATGCTGAGCTTTCAATTTCTTTTTTTGGGTCTCAAAAGGGTTGAACCCCAAAAAGGGATAGTTTTTGCTCTTTTTTTTGTTAAAAAAGGTGATTTTTTCTCTCAAATAATTAAACTCCTTTGAGATTTATATTTTTGTGTGAAATACAAATTCTTTTAGCCTGTATCGCCAATTTTAGAGAAACAATCTGATGCTTGAGAAAATAAAGAAAGTCTTGAAAATAATTTGTCAAATTTCTTTTAAACCATAAAAAGAGAGTATTCAAAATAGGATTCTCTTTTAGGAATGTTTGTTGAGAGAATGGAGGATACTTTGTCAATTAAGAAAGAGTCTTGACAGGCTTACAATATATATAGGGTAAGTCACAATATAAGCTCAGCTTTTTTGTTATTTCGTCCAGACTGTAAATTCCCATTTCTTGATAACTTATACCGATAATATAAAACTACATACTCTTCGCAACAATTTCTCTAATGAGACCCCTATTTGATTAGTGCAAAAATATCGAGAAAAATCTCTTTCAAATTGCATGGAAAATGATTTAAGAGCGATTTTAAATTGAGAACATTTTATGGATTAATTGAGAGAATAAAAAACACTAGGTTCGATTTGAAGCGAAAAGGAAAGAGGAAGTAGGAAAAAGCGGACAGCATTGAAGAGCAAATGTGTGTCAAATAAGATCAGGATTGAAATTGAATAAGCATAAAAGCTTGAAAATTTTCAGTGGGATTCTCAAAATTGAGAATTTTTATCAATGTTTAGAAACTATGAATTAAGAATAAGAGAAGTCTCAAAATAATTTAGAGTTTTCACTTTTGAACTAAGATTATTCCTTTGAAGAATTAGAGCGAATACTCCAATTTCCTTGAAAGCATGAGCTTAGGGCTCTTATTTCATATGCAGTATTCAATTTTATTAAGATCATTAAATGAAAATGTTCTTAATAAATACATTGACGAAATAAGATATTTCACTGAGGTAATATCGTTGCTGGGCTTATATTGTAACTTACCCTTTCTATATATTTATTTATATTTATGCTCATATTAAATTAGACCTATGAAACTCTTTTTGACAATTCGAATAAAAAGTTTAAATTGGAAAGATATTTTCGCTAAATACTAAGAGAACTTTTCTCTGGCACAAGTAAACGTACCCATTATCCAACTAAAATTATTCTCAATAATTTCAAAATGAATTCTTCAATCAGAAATCCTTTCGAAATATTGCGAGTAGCCAGAAGAGGCCTGAAAGGTTTTTCAACGATCATAGGCTCAAATAGTCCTCCAAAAATTATGCAAAATAATTCATTGAAGGAATAAACATATTTTCTTCCGAAAAACTTTGTTCAATGATTTTTTTCAGAACAATTAAAATTTATTTTGGAAAATATCTTTCATATTTCTAGTGATCTCATTATGATTTCAATAATTTGATCAAAATAATAAAATAAAATCGTGTCATCAAAAAACATCATTCAGCAAAGATATATTAAAAATTGTAATTGCCACGATTTATTTAAAATGAATATAATAAAAAAAAAACTTGGCAAGTTTGGACTTGATTTTTTATAAAAATTGGGAAATAAAAAGTTTATTCTCAGAGCTTGAAAGTGAAGAAGGTTCATATAAAAACTTTTTTCATTTCAATCATATAGCATTCTGAACCTTTTGTTCTTCTTAAAATTGCTCTCTATGGTCAAGGTTTTCACGGAAAAACGATCTGCCAATATTTCAAAGATCCAGCTGTCTTTGCCACGTTCGTAATAATTTGATGAACAATCAAAAATCGATTTTTTTTTTTAATCTCAAAATAAAAAAAAGTTATTCTTTCAATTTATAAGAATTAAAATTTTGAGAACCCTGACGGTTGGCCAGAAACTTTTTTGTGAAAGAATTTTGATGAGAGTCAATAAGTTTTCAATAGTCTTTTGTTGAAAGAAACTAGAAAAGGATGTAATGACTTGAACATTCAACGTTGATTTTTATAATGAGTGAGTCAGGTTTGAAGAATTAACAATAGTTAAATAAATGCTGAATGATTTAGTGCATAAAAATAATCGATTAAATTTAATAAAAATTTTTTCTTTGACAAAATTCATCATTTATTAATTTTTATGTACAAAGCAAAGCTTTTGATAAGTTCTAATTCTCTCAAGGAATTCTAATACGAAGATGGAATACTCTAAACATCAGGCTATTATCATTCCTAGGGAGAGTGATGAATGGAAATCTTTCTCTGCAATTATTTAGTTTATTCGGTTTTAAGAATTTATTAATCACTATCAAATCAAGCCAAACCAGAGGTTTTTCGAATTAAGTTTGAGATGGAAATGAAATCTTCAAAAACTTTTGATTTGGGGCTGGGAAGCTTGAGCTCTCCTGGCTTTCTGCAAAGGGGATTTTTGAACGAAGGAAAAAATATCGACAGAATGGCTATCAAAAATTTTTTTGAAGTGTTTGAAATATTTAAAAGGACTTCAAACTTTAGCTTCAAAATCTGAGGCCAAAAGGTTTTGTTCAACAAAAATCAAGCAAGTTTATTAGAATGAAAAGTTTCAAAAAATCTTTTAGTAATTTACAAATTTTGAGTTCGATTGGTAAAATTAAAAATTATTGATTTCTCTTCTCCAAAAACTAGAAAATCAACAAATATTTGCCGAGGGTCTTGGCCGAACATAATATCGTATTCATCCACAGATTTTAGATCTTTGAAATAGAAAGGGCGATATCTTCACGAAATAAGAAAAAATCGTTGAGATCTTCGAAATTCATTAGAGGAAATGAGATTTTTATTTTCTTTCGATTTTTGGATTTTCTTGCGTTCTCCTAAAGAACAAAGCACAAAATCTTTGAATTTCCCAATAAACCTTTCTCTCAGAGACAAAATATAGAAGAAAAAATAGAAAACTTTAGTCATTCTGTTAATCTAACAATTTTACCACATATCTATAAATAAATTGGAATAAAATTCATTTTAATTTAGTTAACGAGACACAGAAAATTCAGTTATCAAAGATTAACTCCAAGTGAAAGTAAATAAACCCTCTTTTCTCTCCTAGAGAATCTCAGTCTGCTCTGATTGCTTCCATGTTTCTTTGAAGATTAGAATGATAAAAGAGTTTTTTTCTCAGACTTTGAAAAAAATAAAAATCAAGAAATTTCAATAACCAAATTTAAGAACTTCTGGGATTCATCTTCTTGCTATTTATACTCATCGTTATAGATTGAAAATTATAAACAAAACAATTCCCAAAACTTTATCAATGCAACCAGACAAAAGAGCTTTTGTGTTTCAATACAAAGGTAATCAAATACCTCGAAGGCTAGCCGTTAATCAAACTATCAATCAAGTGATTGCGGTAGCGAAAAAATTATTCAATTGTTCAGATGAAGACCACTATTCCCTTTTCGTTAACGAGAAGGAAGTGAACGAAGAATTGCAACTTTGCGACCTAAATTTGGTAGACAGAACCATTTTAGATCTTGTTGAAAAACTTTCACCCAATGATCTTCTAAATTTCTGGATTTATCATGATTCTAAAGAAATTGAATGGCAAGGTTACTCCTCAAAGCCAATTCGCAAAGCTTTGGAAGCGTTTTATGAGAGTCAAGGTTTGACTTCATCGATATTCAAATCTGAAATCGACGGAAAAGAACTTGATGAAAACATCAAACTTGGTGCAATTCCAGATCTCGACGAGATCTTCATCTGTTTAGTCCGAAAAGCAGGAGCAATCAGAATCGAAGAAGAGAAAATAGATACAGATCACAAGGAGATTGAATTTACGTTTAATGAGAATCAAAGTCGTAAATTGGTTTTGAAATGGACAGATTCTGTGAAGATCCTCAAGTTAGATTTGGCACAAGGGGTTTGTCTTTCAACAGGAATCTATCAAATGTGGACTTGGAATG
>Ga0182738_1002773_pt1 | contig 20593 bp, 24 predicted proteins | sample eDN5th30CBELigMG_FD_128876 | JGI IMG/M metagenome (GOLD analysis project Ga0182738, IMG submission 128876) | Enriched Miracle-Growth compost microbial communities from Emeryville, California, USA - eDNA 5th pass 30_C BE-Lig MG (version 2)... ... | reverse complement strand
CTCGACAAAGCGCTGGCCGAGGAAGCACCAGGCTGGCGCGCGATGGGCCAAGTGAGCCTTGGTGAAATCCTCTCAAGCCCGGACGAGGAGGCGTTCTTCGCCGTTAATTCGAAACGCGTCGACCTACTGATCGTCGATGGCGATTGCCGACCCCTGCATGCCATAGAGTTCCAGGGGAAAGGGCATCACACCTCTCGGAACACTGCGGCACGGGACGCCGTGAAGAAAGAAGCCCTGCGCCGAGCTGGCATCGGCTATATTGAAGTTGTTAGTGGCGACACGCCCGGTGAAGTGCGCGAAATGGTGCGCAAACTCGTCAGGCAACTGGTCTCATAAGCGCTGTCCCGATCCCGCCCATCTCTCACCACCCCGCCCTTCCCGAACAGCGGAACCCTTGCCCGTAGCGGCCCCAAATGTTCCCAATCCCGCCGCCACCCTTCGCGCAAGCCCACATCGGCTTTCGCAAACGGGTTCGCCGTGCAATGTTTGCTCCAAAGCTGGCGGTGAACAGCCGGTGCAGGTGGAGAGCGATGCGATGCGGGGGCCTGTCCTGGGCATTCTTGCGGGCGCGGCGTTGTGGGCGGTGGCGCCCGGTGCGGTCGCGCAGCAGCAACAGCAGGCTTACGAGGCGCTGACGCCGGAGCGCGACTTTTCCGGCGTGTGGACCACTTGGCAGGAGCCAAACGCTCCGCCTCGTGCCGGGAGGGCGTCGGCGGCCGTCCCGCCGCTTCCGTTCACGCCCGAAGGCGCGCGGCGCAAGGCGGAGTACGACAAGCTCACGGGCAACGACAGCGCCGCGGAGGGCTCACTCGGCGGAGACAGCGCGGCGGCTCACTGCGTGGTTTATGGCATGCCAACGATGATGCAGGTGGCCGGCGGCTATCCGATCGAGTTCATCCACCGGCCCGAGCAATTGACCATCATCTACGAGGTCGAGAGCGAGACGCGCCGGATCTATATGCCGGGGCGTGGGGTTCCGCTCGAGAAGCGCCTGCCGGTGCGGCAGGGCTATTCCGAAGGCCGCTGGGAAGGCGACACGTTGGTGGTCGAGACCAGCTCCTTGTCCGACGGGTTCGACCAGCGCAGCTATCCGCACAGCGAGGAGGCGTCGATCGTCGAGCGGTTCCGGCTCGTCCCCGATCCGGTCGTCGGCAAGGCGCTCGAGTACGAACTGACGATGACGGACCCGGTCTATTACACCGAGCCGGTGGGCTTCACGCGCAAGTGGATGCCGCTGAAGGACGGCCACATCATCGCCTACAACTGCACCGAAGAGCCGTGGCTGCGCCTGCTGGAGAAGCGGCGCGAGCAGCTTAATGCTGGGCAGCCGATCACCGCCAAGATGTCAGACGTCATCGACGTCTACGAATGAATCGGGGAGAGCCGAGATGAAACGCACCGTCCTTGCACTCGCGATCGCCGCGGTCTCCGCCACGACGATGGGGCTGACCAGTCAGGCCGCCGCGCACCATTCCGCCGCGATGTTCGATTTCCGCGCGCCCAAGACGCTGAAGGGCACGGTCAAGCAAGTGCTGATCAAGAACCCGCACACCCACATGACCCTGACCATCACCGACACCAAGGGTACGCGCGACTGGACCTTCGAGGGCCACAGCGCGAGCAACTTTTTCCGCGCCGGCTATACCAACGGGCTGGTCAAGGCGGGTGACCAGCTAACTATCACCATCGCCCCGATGCGTGACGGGAGCGACGGCGGCTACATCGTCTCCTTCACCGCCCCGAACGGCACAAAGGTGGGCTTCAGCCAGCCGGGCTGACATTGCGGCCAATCGCCGCCCACCCCCTTCCCCTCTCCAGCCATAACGCCTAGGGTGCGCCAACCCCGGGGGACCGCTGATGCGCGGTTGAGAGGGAGCGAGCACGCTCCGACCCGCCGAACCTGATCCGGCTAACACCGGCGTAGGGAGGGAGCACCCTCGAGCAAGCGGGCGCTCTCTCCAGTTATTGGAGAGCATGACAATGGCCGACATTTCCTCGCACATCGAAATTGGCGTCACCACCGGGCCGATCCGGGGGAGCCGCAAGGTCTACGTCGGGCCGCACCGCGTGGCGATGCGCGAGATCGATCTCGAACCCGGCTCCGGCGAGCCGCCGGTGCGCGTCTATGACACTTCCGGCCCCTACACCGATCCCGATGCGCGGATCGATATCCAGGCCGGCCTGCCGCAGCTCCGCCGCGAGTGGCAGCTCGCCCGCGGGGACGTGGAGAAATACGACGCGCGCGAGGTCCGTCCGGAAGACAACGGCAAGCTCGGGCCGGACCGGTCGGCAGGCGTGCCGCCGTTCCCGAATGTCGCCAGGCGCGTGCTGCGCGCCAAGGCGGGCGGCAACATCTCCCAGATGCACTATGCCCGCCGCGGCATCATCACGCCGGAGATGGAATACGTTGCCGAGCGCGAGAACCTCGGCCGCGCGCGCCTCGCCGAATATGTGCGTGACGGGCAGGACTGGGGCGCCTCCATCCCGGACTACGTGACGCCGGAATTCGTGCGGGACGAGGTGGCGCGCGGGCGGGCGATCATCCCCTCCAACATCAACCATCCCGAGTGCGAGCCGATGGCGATCGGCCGCAACTTCCTCGTCAAGATCAACGCCAACATCGGCAACTCCGCCGTCGCTTCGGACGTGGCGAGCGAAGTGGACAAGATGGTCTGGGCGATCCGCTGGGGCGCGGACACCGTCATGGACCTCTCCACCGGCCGCAACATCCATGACACGCGCGAGTGGATCATCCGCAACTCGCCGGTGCCGATCGGCACGGTGCCGATCTACCAGGCGCTCGAGAAGGTCGGCGGCATTGCCGAGGACCTGACGTGGGAGATCTTCCGCGACACCCTGATCGAACAGGCCGAGCAGGGCGTGGACTACTTCACCATCCACGCGGGCGTGCGCCTGCCGTTCATTCCGATGACGGCCAAGCGCGTGACCGGCATCGTCAGCCGTGGCGGCAGCATCATGGCCAAGTGGTGCCTCGCGCATCACAAGGAGTCGTTCCTCTACGAACGGTTCGACGAGATCACCGAGATCATGAAGGCCTATGACATCGCCTACTCGCTGGGCGACGGCCTGCGGCCCGGCTCCATCGCCGACGCCAATGACGAGGCGCAGTTCGCGGAGCTCTATACCCTCGGCGAGCTGACCAAGCGCGCGTGGGAGCAGGACGTGCAGGTGATGATCGAGGGCCCCGGCCACGTGCCGATGCACAAGATCAAGGCCAACATGGACAAGCAGCTCGAGGCTTGCGGCGAGGCTCCGTTCTACACCCTCGGGCCGCTCGTGACCGATATCGCGCCCGGCTACGACCACATCACCAGCGGCATCGGCGCGGCGATGATCGGGTGGTTCGGCACGGCGATGCTCTGCTACGTCACGCCCAAGGAGCACCTCGGCCTGCCGGACCGCGACGATGTGAAGGTCGGCGTCGTGACCTACAAGCTGGCGGCCCACGCGGCGGACCTCGCCAAGGGCCACCCGGCGGCGAAGGTGCGGGACGATGCGCTGTCCAAGGCGCGGTTCGAGTTCCGCTGGCGCGACCAGTTCAACCTTTCGCTCGACCCCGATACCGCCGAGCAGTACCACGACCAGACCCTGCCGGCCGAAGGCGCCAAGACGGCGCACTTCTGCTCCATGTGCGGGCCGAAGTTCTGCTCCATGAAGATCACGCAGGAAGTGCGCGACTTCGCGGCCAAGCAGAACCAGCCGAGCGATGCGTTCATCGCGGCAGAGGAAGCGGAGGCCGGCATGGCGGAAATGAGCGAGAAGTTCCGCGAAGTCGGCAGCGAACTCTATATCGGCGCGGGCGGCCGCGAGCACGACTGATGGCCGATCTCTACCTCAAGGCGCTCGAATCCGAACGCAAGGCCCTGTGGGCCACGTGCCGCCTGAAGGGCCTGGCGAAGGATACGCCGGAGCGGCAGCGGATCGCGGAGCTGGATCAGCGGATCGATGAGCACAAGGCGAAGAAGGCTGGCTGACCGGCCAGTCTTTCGGCGCGCGCGGCTGCGTTTCGCGGCGCCCCTGCTGCTGCTGCCCACGCTCGGCAACGCCGCGCCGGTCGAGCTTCAGCTTACCTTCGACAACCTGCGCGATCAGCGCGGGCTGATCCAGGTGTGCCTGACGCGCAGTGCGAAGCACTTCCCCGATTGCGGCGGTGATCCCGCGGCGATCAAGCGCACCGTGCCTGCGGACACGCACTCGCTGCGGCTGACCTTGCCGAAGGAGGGCAGCTACGCCCTCTCCGTGCTGCACGATGCCAATGCCAACGGCCGCGTGGACAAGACGCTCGGCATCCCGCGCGAAGGCTTCGGCTTCTCCCGCAACCCGCCGATCCGCTTCGGTCCGCCGAAGTTCGAAAGCACGCTCCTCGACCTCGGCCCCGGGGTTACGCAGGAGACGGTGCGGATGAAGTATATCCTCTAGCGGCCAGCCCGCATGGGCCTCAGTGCGCCGGCCCCAACGGTCCGTGCCGGTGAGCCAGCAGGGCCACCGGCGCCAGCTCCCCGTTCCACGCACGCTCGTGGAAGAAGAACACCACCGCGTTCACCATCGGCTCGATCAGCGCGATCCCGCCCGCGACGGCGACCGAGCCGGTCAGCAGGTAAGCCACCGTGAACCCCACCGAGAGGTGGAGGACAAGGAAACTGCACGTCTTTGCGAAATCCCTGGAAGCAGCGTGTTTCATGATGCGAGGGATATATTGCGAATGGATCGCAATAACTAGCGGAGCGTATCGCTGTGTGTGATCGATTGGGGCGATCGATTAACCGAAATCCGGAAGGAGTTGTGCGACGGATTTCGCAAGTCAAACGTTGCGGACGGAGCGACGCCAAGGCATTGTGTGATCGAACGGTGGGCCGTCCCCCTAATGAAAGGGAACGTCCGGAAGGTGGAACGCCCGCGGCTACGCCCACCGTTCTTCCACACATCGTGCGGTCCGCTTTTTATAGCGAGGCCAGCCTCGATACGGTGAAATATTTATCCCCCGATTGTCCCCAGTGGTCAGGGGGGTAAGCACTTCCAACAACCAACGTCTCAGGAACTGCTAGCTGATTGCATGACCTACGCCAAAGACGCCACCGGCCCCTTTTACCACGGCACCCGCGCCGATCTTGCGGTCGGGGACCTGCTCACGCCCGGCTTTGACTCCAACTACGACGATCGCAAGCTGTCGTGGATTTACTTCTCCGGCGGGCTCGACGCCGCAACCTGGGGGTGCGAGCTGGCGGCAGGAGAAGGACGCGAGCGCATCTATATCGTCGAGCCGACGGGCGAGTTCGTGGACGACCCCAACCTCACCGACAAGAAGTTCCCCGGCAATCCGACGCAGTCCTACCGATCGCGCGAGCCGCTGCGGATCGTGGGCGAGGTCGAGGAATGGGAGCCGCATCCGCCCGAGCGGATCGCGGAGATGAAGGCGTTCCTCGCAAGACTTGCAGCCGAAGGCGACATGCAGATCATCGACTGAGCCGCGCTAGTCCCACCAAGCATTGCGCTCGCTCCCCGCTTTGCTAGCCTGCCCCAAGGTCGCATCCGTTCTTGCAGGGGAGTGGTCTATGCGGACTTGGAGGATAGCGCTGGTGGCGAGCGCGCTTGGGCTGGCGGTCGCGGCGTGTGGCGGGAGCGAGGTTGCGCAGGAGGACGGCGCCGACGCCACGGCGGATGAAGCCCTTGGCTCGACCGACGCCGCGGACGGCGTAGCCCCGGCGGAAGACGGCACGCCTTCCGACACCCCCACCAGCGATACGCCGGACGCCGCGTCCAGCCCGACACCTTCCGCAACAACCGCAGCCGCGACGACGGCGGCGGCCAAGCAGACCAACGATCTCACCGCCTACATCGGCAAGTTCCCGTTCGAGGAAGTGGGCGGGGTGACGTGGGACAATCACCCGGTCGTTCTCGCCGGCATTCGCAGCACGGTGAAGGACGCGGCCGCGCGGCGGGCGATCATATCGGTCGAAGGTCCGTCCGCCCCGATCGGCACTTACCAGGGCAAGGTCGGAGCGTGGTCCTGCGAGCAGCACAACTGCGGCGATCACCAGTGGGCGGTGCTGGTCGACGCGAAATCCGGCGCGACGGACGTGTGCTATCACAACGCCGCGCAGACCGCCGGAAACTCCCGCTGGTTCCTCGCCAATGGCCGCGAGGAAACGCGCCCCGGAGACTGCTCGGTAGTGTGACGGCTGCGTGCGGCGAGCCGTGACTGACCTGCGTTAAATCTGCCCCGAATTTGCCACAATCGTGGAACCGCCTGCGTATCGGGCGGTTGCGAGGTGTGCCCGATACGCAGGAGACATCATGATGAAATTGAAGTTCACGCTCGCAGCGTCCGCTGCCCTCGCGCTCGCCGCCTGCGGCAGTTCCGAGGACACCCCGGTCCCCGAAGCCACCGAGCCGACCGGCGCGCTGGCCGAGGCTGACGCTGCGGCTACTGCTTCCGAGGCTCCGCTGCCGACCGACGCGCAGGGATTCGTCGCTGCTGCGTCCGCCAGCGACCTCTACGAGGTGCAGGCCGGCAAGCTCGCGCAGGCCAATGGCACGTCGCAGGCGGTGAAGGACTTCGGCAAGATGATGGAAGACGATCACACGAAGTCGAGCGCCGACCTCAAGGCCGCCGCCGCCAAGGCGAGCGTGACCGTCAATCCGCAGCTGACCGAGAAGCAGCTGGCCAACCTCGAGGCGCTGCGGAACGCCGGTGCGGACTTCGACAGCGTCTACAAGACGCAGCAGCTCGCGGCGCACCAGCAGGCGCTCTCGCTGTTGCAGGGTTACGCCTCGTCAGGCGACCAGGACGCGCTGAAGGATTTCGCCGGCAAGACCGCGCCGGTGGTGCAGAAGCACCTCGAACACGTGCAGACGCTGCCCTGACCGGGCACCGGCACACCCTGGCCCGGGCCTAGTGCCTGGGCCGGGCGCGCTGGGTGATGATCCGTTCGCGGCCCGCGCGCAGGTCGCCTTCCGCTTTCTGTAGTTCCAGCCGCTCGCCATCGCTGGCGCGGTATTCCTCCTCGGCACGGTCGATCTCGTCCTCGCTGTCGCCCAGGAGTTCGAGCGCGGCGCGACCCATCGCCACCGCAGACTCCATCACTTCGCGGATCGCGTAGTCCACGTCCGTCCCGCGCAAGGCGACGAGCGAGCGGCGATCGAACGCGCGCACCGCAATCGCGGCGTTGGGAAACGCCTGCTTCACACCGCGCAGGAAGGCAGGTTCCGGCTCCTCGCCATCGATGCAGAAGCAGATCAGCGCGGCCTCCCCCGCTCCGGCCTGTCGCAGCAGGTCCAGCCGCCGGCCGTCACCGAAATAGACTTTCGCGCCGAACTGCCCGGCCACGTCGATCATCTCGGTGTCGGTGTCGATCAGCGTGGCCTCGATATCGGCGGCGATGAGCATCTGCGCCACCGTCTGCCCGAAGCGCCCGTAGCCGACGACGATCGCCCGTGCCCCGTCCGTCCGTGGCCCTTCCCGCTGGCGCTCGTCACGCTTCTTGCCGGTGCGCAGGCCCTTGGTCGCCATCATCAGGAACGGGGTGGTGGCCATCGACAGGGTGACGATCGCGCCGAACAGGCTCGCCGCCTCGGCATCGATCACCCCGCCGCTCCGCGCCTGCGCGAACAGGACGAAACCGAACTCGCCGCCCTGGCTCAGCAGCAGGCCGAGCGCGAGGGCGCGCCGCCAGTCCATGCCGGTGATGAACGCCAGTCCGCTGACGAGGATCGTCTTGGTCGCGATCAGGGCCAGCGCCATCGCGATTACGAACCACGGGTGGCGCGCCACCACGCCAAGGTCGAGCAGCATGCCCACCGCGAGGAAGAACATGCCCAGCAGGACCGAGCGGAACGGCTCGATGTCGGCCTCCAGCTCGTGGCGGTAGGGCGTGTCCGCCAGCATCACGCCCGCGATGAAGGCCCCCAGCGCGGTCGAGAGGCCGAGCCACTCCATCACCGCCGCCGAGGCGATGATCGTGAACAGCCCGGCAACGACGAACATCTCCCGCTCGCCCAGCTGGCCGATCAGCCCGAACAGCGGGCGGAGCAGGAAGCGGCCGCCGGCAACCAGCCCGATCACCGCTCCGATGCTCATCAGCACGAGTTGCCATGCGGGCGGCCCCACCTCTGCATGGCGCACGCTCAGCGCCGCGATGATGGTGATCAGCGGGATGATCGAGAGGTCCTGGAACAGCAGGATCGCGAACGCCCGCTCGCCCACCGGAGTGCGCAGGCGGCCGGAGCTTTGCAGCATCGGCAGCACTTGCGCGGTGGAGGACAGTGCCAGCGGCAGCCCGAGCGCGAGGGCGGCCGCCATCGGGTAGGACGCGCACAAGAACAGGATGCCCGTCAGCGCCACGCCGCAGATCGCGACTTGCGCGAGGCCCAGCCCGAAGATCGCTTTCTTCAATCGCCACAGGCGTGACGGGGCCAATTCAAGCCCGACGACGAACAGCAGGAAGACGATGCCGAACTCGGCAACGCCGATCATCTCCTCCGCGCCGCCGACAAGGCCGAGCACGAACGGGCCGACCGTCGCGCCCGCTACGAGATAACCGAGAGTGGCACCGAGCCCGAGCCGCCGGAACAGCAGCACACAGGCGAGGCCGAAGCCGAGCAGGAGCACTCCGTCCCGAAGGATGGAGGCCCCTTCCTGGCCCACCTCAGAGCGACTTCATGTAGTCGATGACGGCCTTGCGCTTCGCCGCATCCTTCATCCCGGCGAAAGCCATCCTCGTGCCGGGGACAGTGCCCTGCGGGTTCTCGAGGTACTTGTTGAGGTTCGCCTCGTTCCAGACGAGGCCCGAGCTCTTCATTGCGTCGCTGAAGTCGAAGCCCGGAATTTCGCCGGCCTTGGTGCCGTAGACACCCGCGAGGCTCGGGCCGAGGCCGTGATCGCCCTTCTCGACCGAGTGGCAGACCTTGCACTGGTTGAACGCGGCCGGCGCGGTCACCGGAGCGGCCGCGGCCACTGCAGCGGGCGCAGCAGCAGGCGAAGCGCTGGCGGACGGGCTCGGCGTCGGCGCAGGAGCGTCGGAAGCGCTCGGGCTCGGCGACGGGCTGGCGCTCTCGCTGGGCAACGGGGCGGCCTCGTCAACCGCGACCGTCTCGGCCGCAGCGGCGGGTTCTTCGGCCGGATCGGACGATCCCCCGCATGAAGCAAGCGCGAGGGAGGAAGCAACGAACATAACTCCGGCGAGGACCCGCATTGAGAATCTCCGTGAATGAGGCGCGTTTCCTAGCGCCCCCCACGGCTGTGGCAAGATGGACGCAAGCGCCTAGGCAAAGCCGTGCCGGACAGCTTTCCCCATTTCCCCCGCGTGCGCGGCAGACTAACCGGGCCAGCCTCGACGAGCGACCAATGACATCCGATCCCATCCTGGAGCCACCGCACGCGCGGGAAGGCTGGCGCGGCGAGATTGCCGCGACCTTCGCGCTCGCGTGGCCGCTGGCGCTCGCCAACTTCGCGCAGATGCTGGTCCACGCCGTCGACGTGATCTTCGTCGCGCGGCTGGGCGATGTGCCGCTGGCGGCGTCGAGCCTGGCAATCGCGCTTTTCGGGCTGATGATCTGGTCGATGAGCGGGATCACCGGGATGGTCGCCGCCCTTATCTCAGCGGAGTTGGGCCGCCGCCGCCATGCCGTGCGCGAAGTCCGCAGGTCCGTCCGGATGGGCCTCTGGATCGCGGTGCTGGCCGGTCTCTTCACCATGCTCGTCTGCGCGCAGGGCGAATGGCTGATGGACCTGACCGGGCAGGATCCGAAGGTTTCCGTGCTGGCTGGCAGGTTCCTCGACATCGTCATGTTCGCCAGCATTCCGATGCTGCTGGCAAACGTGCTGCGGAACTTCGTCTCCGCGCTCGGCCGGCCGGTGTTCGCGACGATGATCACGGTCGCCTCGATCGGGGTGAACGTGCTCGGCAACTATGCCTTCGTGTTCGGCAATCTCGGCGCGCCGGCGCTCGGCCTCGAAGGTTCGGCAATCTCGAGCGTGCTGACCTCGTGCTTCATCGTGGTCGCCTACGTCGCCTCGATCCGTGCCGACCGGCGGCTGCGCCGCTACCGTATTCTCGGCAACTGGTGGCGGCCGGAATGGAGCCGCTTCCGGGAACTCCTGCGCACAGGCACACCGGTGATGCTGACGGTGCTGGCCGAAGCCGGCCTGTTCAGCGGCGCGGCATTCCTGATGGGGCGAATCGGCGCGCATGAGCTCGCCGGTCACGCCGTGGCGCTGCAGATCGCAGCGCTCGCTTTCCAGGTGCCGTTCGGGATTGCCCAGGCGGCGACCATCCGGGTCGGCTATTTCTACGGCGCGCAGGATCCCGAGTCGATCACCCGGGCGGGCTGGACCGCGATCGGACTGGGCATGGGCTTCATGCTGCTGACCGCCAGCGCAATGATGCTCGCGCCCCATGCCCTGCTGTCGATCTACGTGGACCCCGACGCCGCCGCCAACGCGGCCATGGTCGGCTTCGCGATGCAGTACATGCGCATTGCCGCCATGTTCCAGCTGTTCGACGGATTACAGGCGGTTGCCGCCGGCGCATTGCGGGGCTTGCAAGACACCCGCGTGCCCATGTGGCTTGCCTTGTTCGGCTACTGGATTCCCGGCATGGGTACGGCCATCGGCCTTGGGTTCTACACCCCGCTCGAAGGGGCCGGCGTGTGGCTGGGCTTCGCCGCGGGATTGGGCGTGGTGGCGCTGCTGCTGCTCTGGCGATGGATGAAACGCGAAAAACTCGCGCTCGTCCCGGCGAAAGAATCTTCCTGACCGGGTGTTGACGTCACCATTGAGCGGAACCATATGGCCGCAGCTGGCACTCTCGTGAGGGGAGTGCCAAGCAGTTTCACCATTTTTGGAAGAGGTCATAGACAATGGCATTCCGTCCCCTGCACGATCGCGTGCTGGTTCGCCGCATCGAAGCCGAAGAGAAGACGGCCGGCGGCATCATCATCCCAGACAACGCCAAGGAAAAGCCGAGCGAAGGCGAAGTGATCGCGGTGGGTGAAGGCACCCGCGACGACGACGGCGACCGTATCCCGCTCGACGTGAAGGCGGGTGACCGCGTTCTGTTCGGCAAGTGGTCGGGCACCGAGGTCAAGGTCGACGGCGAAGACCTGCTGATCATGAAGGAAAGCGACATTCTCGGCATCATCAGCTGAGCTGATCGCCTGAGAATCGCTTCAATCCAACGAATTCGTAAAGAGGAAACAGGAACATGGCTGCCAAGGACGTGAAATTCTCGCGCGATGCGCGCGAGCGCATCCTCAAGGGCGTCGACACGCTCGCCAACGCCGTCAAGGTGACCCTCGGCCCCAAGGGCCGCAACGTCGTCATCGACAAGAGCTTCGGCGCGCCGCGCATCACCAAGGACGGCGTTTCCGTCGCCAAGGAAATCGAGCTCAAGGACAAGTTCGAGAACATGGGCGCACAGATGCTGCGCGAAGTGGCCTCGAAGACCAACGACCTCGCCGGTGACGGCACCACCACCGCCACCGTGCTCGCCCAGGCGATCGTTCGCGAAGGCATGAAGTCGGTCGCGGCCGAGATCAACCCGATGGATCTCAAGCGCGGCATCGACCTCGCGGTCAACGCGGTCGTCGAGAACCTGAAGAGCCGTTCGAAGGCTGTCGCCGGTTCGCAGGAAATCGCCCAGGTCGGCATCATCTCGGCCAACGGCGACACCGAAGTCGGCGAGAAGATCGCGGAAGCGATGGAGAAGGTCGGCAAGGAAGGCGTCATCACCGTCGAGGAGGCCAAGGGCCTCGAATTCGAACTCGACGTGGTCGAGGGCATGCAGTTCGACCGTGGCTACCTCAGCCCCTACTTCGTGACCAACGCGGAGAAGATGACCGTCGAGCTGGATAACCCCTACATCCTGATCCACGAGAAGAAGCTCTCGAACCTGCAGTCGATGCTGCCGATCCTCGAGGCCGTGGTGCAGTCGGGCCGTCCGCTCCTCATCATCGCCGAGGACATCGAGGGCGAGGCCCTGGCCACCCTCGTGGTCAACAAGCTGCGTGGCGGCCTGAAGGTTGCCGCGGTCAAGGCTCCGGGCTTTGGCGATCGCCGCAAGGCGATGCTGCAGGACATCGCGATCCTGACCCAGGGCGAGATGATCAGCGAAGACCTCGGCATCAAGCTCGAGAACGTCACTGTCGGCATGCTCGGCGAAGCCAAGCGCGTCACCATCGACAAGGACAACACCACCATCGTCGACGGCGCCGGTTCGGCTGACGACATCAAGGCCCGCGTCGAGCAGATCCGTGCCCAGATCGAAGTCACCACCAGCGACTACGACCGCGAGAAGCTGCAGGAACGCCTTGCCAAGCTCGCCGGTGGCGTCGCCGTGATCAAGGTCGGCGGTGCTTCGGAAGTCGAGGTGAAGGAGCGCAAGGACCGCGTCGACGACGCGCTTCACGCGACCCGCGCCGCGGTCGAAGAAGGCATCGTCCCGGGTGGCGGCACCGCGCTGCTCTACGCGACGAAGGCTCTCGAGAACCTCACGGGCGCCAACGACGACCAGAACCGTGGTATCGACATCGTCCGCAAGGCCCTGCAGTCGCCGGTCCGTCAGATCGCCGCGAACGCCGGCTATGACGGCGCTGTGGTTGCCGGCAAGCTGCTCGAGAGCGACGACGAGCAGTTCGGCTTCAACGCCCAGACCGAAACCTACGAGAACCTGGTGAAGGCCGGCGTGATCGACCCGACCAAGGTCGTCCGCACCGCCCTGCAGGACGCGGCCTCGGTCGCCGGCCTGCTGATCACCACCGAAGCGGCGATCGCCGAGCTGCCGGAAGACAAGCCGGCCGCTCCGCCGATGCCCGACATGGGTGGCATGGGCTTCTAAGCCCGCGCCAGACAGGCACAACGATGGGGCCGGGGGAGCAATCCTCCGGCCCTTTTCGTTGGCACTCTCCCCGCCCACATTCGTTTCGGTTGTGGAAGCTAAGGAGAGAGAAGAATGAGAGTTCCTCACAACGCCCTTGTTGCCATCGCCAACGGGGAGCGTTTCGTGCTGATGCGCAACGTGGGCCAGCCGCTCGAACCCCGGCTGCAAGCGGAGCAGGAATTGGACCTCGAACTCACCAACTTCAGCGCCGGTGTGCGCCAGCAGGATGCGGGACAGCGGGCCGGCAGCGCCGACGTGGACGAACTGGCGCACGGCGCGGCGATTGCCGAGTGGCTCAACGCCCGCGTGCTCAACAACGAACTCGAAAGCGTGGTGATTGCCGCCGACCCGCGAACCCTCGGCGAAATCCGCCGGCACTGCCACAAGGAACTGGAGGCTCGCATCGCCGGCGAGCTGGCCAAGGACCTGACCAACCTGCCGATCCCCGCGATCGAAAAGGCGATCGCCGCCGGCTGATCACCCCGACCGGCAGAGCGCCAATAGAGAAAGGGCGGCACGCTCTTGCGGCGGCCGCCCTTTCATTCTGGCGCGCCGGTCCGGGACTGGGGAAGGGGAAGACCGGGGCGCCGTTTGCGTTGCACAGACAGGTATGCCTGACGGAGGAAACCGGTCCCGCGGTTTCGGCGGGCCGCACCGCAACCGCGGCGAAATGTGCTTGTTCATCCGTGGTTTAGCTGAGGTTCAGCTTGACGGCGCCGGGAAGCCAAATCGGCCTTCGTGCGTTGTATCGGCATGCCCAGCACGGTCATCCGCCACTTTGATTACCAGCCCGAGCTCCACGCGCTCGACGTCACTTTCGTGAGCGGCAGGCGCTACCGCTATGCAGGAGTTCCCGAAGACATTGCGCGCGCCTTCCGCGAGGCGTTTTCGAAGGGGCGGTACTTCAACGCCCATATCCGCGACGACTTCCCCTACATCGAGCTCCAGGACCGAGCGGTGACGGAAGAGGAACTCTGGCAGCTTTAGGGAAAGACTAGTCCTGCACCGACAGTCGCGGCGCCCTGCGGCGATCGGCGCCCGAACGTCGTTGCGACACCCGGCGATCCTTGCCGGCAAAGGCCTGATCCGACCTGCGGCGATCACCTTTGCGGCGATCGGAGTGAGCAATATCCTCTTCGGCGTGGCTCATCACGCACCTCCCCCAGACGCCCCGGTTGGACGTCGGGACGATGCACCGTCTCATGGGAGGGTTTCCAAGAGGTAAAGGTTCGCCGCCCCGGCCGCTCGGATATCTTGCCAATCACCCGCCCCGACCTTACGGCCCCGCCAGATGCGAGAGGTGCCCATGAGCGCGAGCGACGATCCCCAAATGCTGGCAAAGGCGGAAATCCTGATCGAGGCGCTGCCTTATTTCCAGCGCTATGCCGGGCGCACCTTCGTGGTGAAGTACGGCGGCCATGCCATGGGCGATCCGAAGGCGGCGCGCGACTTCGCAGAGGATATTGTGCTGCTGAAGGCCGTCGGCATCAACCCGGTGGTCGTGCACGGGGGCGGTCCGCAGATCGGCGCGATGCTCAAGAAGCTGGGCGTCGAGAGCGAGTTCGTCGACGGACTGCGGGTGACCGACGCGGCCACGGCCGAGATTGCCGAGATGGTCCTGTCGGGCGCGATCAACAAGCAGCTGGTCAGCTGGATTGCCGCGGCTGGCGGCAAGGCGATCGGCATTTCGGGCAAGGACGCCAACCTCGTCACCGCTACCAAGGTCCAGCGCACGACCAAGGACCCGGGCAGCAATATCGAACGCGCGATCGACCTCGGCTTCGTGGGTGAGCCCTCGAACGTCGACATCACGATCCTCGAAACGGCCAGCGCGGCCGGCATCATCCCGGTGGTTGCGCCGATCGGCGTGGGCGAGGACGGGCACACCTACAACATCAACGCCGACACCATGGCCGGGGCGCTCGCCGCGGCACTGGGCGCCGCGCGCCTGTTCCTGCTGACAGACGTGTCCGGCGTGCTCGACAAGAGCGGCCAGTTGCTGACCGACCTGACGCCCGACGACGTGGCTCGCCTGCGCGAGGATGGAACCATTTCCGGCGGCATGATTCCAAAGCTTGAGACATGCGTGACGGCGGTCGAAGGCGGGTGTGAGGCAGCGGTGGTGCTCGACGGGCGCGTGCCGCATGCCATGCTGCTGGAATTCTTCACGTCGCGCGGCGCGGGAACACTGATCAGGAACAGCTAATGCGCAAACTCGCCCTCTTCCTCGTCCTGCCGCTGGTTGCGTGCGGGCAGGAACCCGAGGGCGAGACGGCCGCCACGCCGGAGCCCGCGACGGAGTCCTCCGCGACGCCAGCGCCGTCCCCGGCGGTGAATGCGTCCCCGCGCGATTACGCCCCGCCCCGGCTCACCGCAGAGGCAGAGAAGGGCGAAGAAGGGGCGCGCAACCTGCTGCTGGCATGGGCCGCGGCGATGGAGGATCGCGCGTTCTCCGCAGCCTATGGCCTGTTCGGGGAGTTCGCCGACCGCACCGGCAAGAGCGAGACCGAGTACGAGGCGGCTTTCGCCGACTACCGCACCGTTCATGTCGCGCTGGGCGAGGGGGCGCCGGAAGGCGCCGCCGGTTCGATCTTCTATGAGGTGCCGGTCACGCTCAGCGGCACCCTGGTAAACGGCGGCACTTACCTGCGCGAAGGCAGGATGATCCTGCGCCGGGTGAACGATGTCCCCGGAGCGCGGCCTGCGGAATTGCGCTGGCACCTCGAACGCCTCGAGTGGGACAAGTAATCCACCGTCCTATCCGGTTGATACGGTCGCCGACCCTCGGCTAGACGTTCCCCACACATATCCAGCGAAAGGCCAGCCTGTGTTGCTTCTCACTATCGCCCAGATCCTGAGCGTGCTGATCAACGTGCTGGTGATGCTCGTCATCGTCCAGTTCGTGATCGGGCTCCTGTTCGCCTTCAATGTCATCGGGCGCGGCAACCAGTTCTTCATCGCGGTCTACGATTCGATCAACGCCCTGCTCGAGCCGGTATTGCGGCCGATCCGGCGCATCCTGCCCCCGACCGGCGCGATGGATTTCTCGCCGCTGGTGCTGATCATCGGGCTCACCATCCTTGAGATCATTGTCAACAACCTCGCGGTCGCCACCTTATGAGTGTCCGCGCGTGACTGCCGCGCTGATCGACGGCAAGGCCTTCGCCGGAAGGCTGCGCCATCGGATCGGCGAAGCAGCAGCCCGCTTCGAACGGGAAGCCGGGCGCAAGGCGGGTCTCGCGGTGGTGCTGGTCGGGGAAGACCCGGCAAGCGAAGTCTATGTGCGCTCCAAGGCACGGGCGACCATGGAAGCCGGGATGGACTCGTTCGAGTTCAAACTGCCTGCTGATACGAGCCCGCAGAAACTGCTCGACACCATCCACGCGCTCAACGCCCAGCCGAACGTGGACGGCATCCTCGTCCAATTGCCGCTGCCGGACCATATCGACGAAGACGAGGTGATCGAGGCGATCGACCCCGGCAAGGATGTCGACGGCTTTAACGTCATCAACGCCGGGCGGCTGGCGGTGGGCCAGCCCGGCCTCGTGCCCTGCACCCCGCTCGGCTGCATGATGCTGCTGAAGGATCGGCTCGGCGAACTCGATGGGCTGGAGGCAGTCGTGATCGGCCGTTCCAACATCGTCGGGCGGCCGATGGCGCAATTGCTGGTCGACGCGAACTGCACCGTTACCATCGCCCACAGCCGCACGCGCGAACTGCCGGAGGTCGTGCGGCGGGCGGATATCGTGGTGGCGGCAATCGGCCGGCCACACCTCGTTCAGGGAGAATGGATAAAGCCCGGCGCCACTGTGATCGATGTCGGTATCAACCGGATCGAAGGCGAAGGCGGGAAAAGGCGGCTGGTGGGCGACGTGGACTTCGATGCGGCAAGCAAGGTCGCCGGCGCGATCACGCCAGTGCCTGGCGGCGTCGGCCCGATGACCATAGCCTGCCTGCTGCGCAACGCGCTGGTCTCCGCCTATCGCCGGGAGAATCTCCAACTGGCCGAGGAGGCCCTGTGACGCGAATTGCTGCCTTGCTCACCGCCGCCGTCACCATGGCGGCCCTTGCCTGTTCGGTGAGCGCGGACGCCCAACGGCGCGGCAGGCCGGGGGAAATACCGCTCGGCGCGAACCCCAGCGCGGTGATCGCCGCCGAACTGGCCTTCGCCCGCGCTGCGCAAGAGAAAGGCCAGTGGACCGCCTTTGCCGAATATGCCGCCGACGACGCGGTCATGTTCGTGCCGGAAGCGGTGAAGGCGAAGGACTGGCTCAAGAAGCAGAAGAACCCGCCCAGGGCCGTCGCATGGCAGCCGCACCAGGTCTGGTCGAGCTGCGACGGCACGCTGGCGGTAACCAAGGGCGCATGGCAGCAAGCCGATGGCACCAGCGGCTATTTCACCACGATCTGGCAGCGGCAGAAGAAGCGCGACGGCTCCTACAAGTGGGTGCTGGACCAGGGGGACACGCTCGCCGAGCCGCTTGAGGCGCCGGAGTTCCTGCAGGCGGAAGTCGCCGATTGTCCGCGCGGACGAAGGGCACCGCTTAACGCGGTTACCGAGCCGAAGTCCTCCAACGACGGCACGTTGCGATATGACTGGAGCGTCGCCGAGAGCGGCGCGCGGCACCTCGAAGTCCGCATGCTGGTGGATGGGGAAATGAAAACCGTGTTGACCTCGGACGTGGATGCCGCTGGACAATAATCGATGCTCCAGCTGTTCCTGTCCTCCTTTCTTACCCTGTTCGTGGTCATCGACCCGCCGGGCTGCGCGCCGATCTTCGCGGGGCTGACCAACGGCGCATCGCCGCATGAGCGTCGGTCGATGGCGATTCGTGCCACGCTCGTTGCCGGTGTCATCCTGCTGGGCTTCGCGGTCGCCGGTGAAGACCTGCTGCGCACCCTGCACATCGAGCTGAACAGCTTTCGGATCGCGGGCGGACTGATGCTGTTCCTGATCGCGCTCGACATGGTGTTCGAGAAGCGGACCGAACGGCGCGAAAAGCGGGCGGAAGAAGTGAAGGCCACGCCCGAGGTGGAGGACGTCTCGATCTTCCCGATGGCCATGCCCATGCTGGCCGGGCCGGGCGCGATTGCCTCGGTCATGCTGTTGTCCGGCGGTGCGAAGGGACTCGATGGCACGGTCACCGTTCTCGCCGCGCTTGCGGCGGTGATGGCGATCACGCTGGTCGCCCTGCTCACCGCAGGCCCGCTGATGAAGCTGCTCGGCGCCAAGGTGGAAGCCGTGATCACCCGCCTGCTGGGCGTGCTGCTCGGCGCGCTCGCGGCGCAGTACGTGGTCGACGGGTTGAGGGGTTCGTTCGGGATCTAGAGGGCGGAACCCTCCCGGAGACTACTGCAGGGTAACCTGGTTCTCGTCCGGGTCGCCCATCCCGAAGAACTGCATCAGCTGGACCAGTAGCTCGCACCGCCCCGCAAGGTCCGGTGCTTCAAGCAGCGCCTGCTTCGATGCCGCGTCAAACGGCGCGATCTGCGACACGCCGTTGATCAACGATGTGTCGTCCAGCCGGGCGACCGAATCCCAGTCGATCGCGTAGCCTTGGGCATCGGCGAACTTGCGTGCCTCGCGTTCGAAGCTGGCACGCTCGATCGCGCTCAGGGCCTCCGCATCCGGCTCATCGAGCAGTTCGCCTTCAACCTGCCGGAAGGGGGTTTTCACATCGAGCTCTCGCAACACGCGGAAGCGCCGCTCGCCTTCGAGGACGATGTTGTAGCGCCCGTCCTCCAGCGCTTCGACATCATCGATCCGCCCCACGCAGCCCACGTCGAAAAGCTGCGCGCCTTCGAACGCCTGCTGCGGCTGTATCATGGCGATTCGCCGGTCCCGCGCGAGGGCGTGGCCAACAAGCGCGCGGTAACGCGGCTCGAAGATATGCAGCGGCAACTGCAGGCCGGGAAACAGGATCGCGCCCGACAGGGGGAAGATGGACAGGCGCGCGGTGTTCATGGTCTCAACCAAACAACAACAGCGAAAGCTTGCGGCGGGTTCCGGCCACCCACGGATCCTCAAGCCCGATCGCCTCGAAAATCTGCAGCAGCTTGGCCTTGGCCGCGCCCTCGTTCCACTCGGGATCGGTCTGGATCATCTTGAGGAGCGTGTCCGCAGCCTCGTCACGGCTGCCGGCAGCGAACGCGGCAGCGGCGAAATCGAACTGCTTCTGCTGGTCCGCCGGTGATTCGGCGGCGAGCGCGCGTAGGGACTGCAATTCCGAATCGTCCGGGCGATCGGCAGCCAGCTCCAGCGCGCTCTTCGCCTGGGCAATGGCTGGATCGGCTGCGACCTCTGGCGGTACGGCGCCAAGCACTTCGTTGGCTTCCTCGATTCGTCCGGCGGCAATCAGCGCGCGAATCAGTCCGGCGTGGGCCCCCGCATTGTCCGGCGCCATTTCGATGACCTGCGCGAAAATCCCGGCGGCGCGATCTGCATCGCCTTCGCTGAGCACCTGCTCGGCCATGGCAACGAACTGCTCGATATCGGCCTTCGCCTGTGCGTCGCCTCCCTCGATCGGAAGCTGCTGGAGCAGCTGGTCGAGCGCCTGGCGCAGCTGGCCTTCCGCGCGCGCCGAGGTGAGATCCGCCACCGGGCGGCCTTGGAACATCGCGTAGACGGTGGGAATCGAGCGCACCTGGAACTGCGCCGCGATGAACGGCTCTTCGTCGACGTTCAGCTTGGCGAGGACCACGCCCTTGTCCGCATATTCCGCGCAGACCTTCTCGAGCATCGGCGCGAGTGCCTTGCACGGGCCGCACCATTCCGCCCAGAAATCGAGCACGACGAGGCCGGTCATCGACGGTTCGACAACATCCCTGCGGAAGCGTTCCACTGCTTGCTGCTCGTCGACGGTCAATCCTGCGGTAGCCAAGCTCTCACTCCCCTGCGTGTATGTTTCAAAGGCGCCAATGTGGGCGTTCCCCACGATTTTGGAAGGCCGTAGCGCACCCATTTACATGCGACCAGCCGGATCGCAGAATTCCACTTGCGACCCCGCAAAGCCGATGCTAGTCGCGCGCCTCCCGACCGGAGGCCCTCGCGGCCATCTCCGGAAACGCCAGTGAGCGGGCGTAGCTCAGGGGTAGAGCACAACCTTGCCAAGGTTGGGGTCGAGGGTTCGAATCCCTTCGCCCGCTCCAGTCTTTCAAAGACACAGATCAGGGAATTTTTCCGCTAGGCGGCCTACCGGCCGCCGGGCCATTTGGCGCCTCGGCAGTTGCGAAGACCGTCCCGCCCCGGAGCACTGCGGACAAGCGGGGGCTAAGCGCTTGTTCCCTCAGCGAAGCGTCCTATTTGGGGGCCCGATTGGCTGTATCGCTCTGCCATATGTTACAGTATTGGCAGCCGGGGTCTTAAATTCGGGAAGGTCATGGCGACAGCCAACCACAGGACGCGCGGTTTGTCCGATGACGTGAACATCCAGGCGCCGCATGCGGCAGGCGTTGCCGACCAGGTGGGTCGGCCCGATGCCGCGCGCGCGACCATTGCAGTCATCTCCAACCCCCGGTCCGACGGCAACAAGGTGCACCGGGGCCGCGTACGCAAGTTCTGCGACACGCGTCCGGAGATCGTGCATTTCGAGATCGTCGAGCGAGGCGATCTGGCTGCCGCGCTCGACAAGATTGCCGAATCCGATTTTCGCGCCATCGCCATCAACGGTGGTGACGGCACCGTGCAGGGCGTCCTT
>Ga0182738_1002772_pt1 | contig 20600 bp, 12 predicted proteins | sample eDN5th30CBELigMG_FD_128876 | JGI IMG/M metagenome (GOLD analysis project Ga0182738, IMG submission 128876) | Enriched Miracle-Growth compost microbial communities from Emeryville, California, USA - eDNA 5th pass 30_C BE-Lig MG (version 2)... ... | reverse complement strand
GAGTTTGCTAGTTTTGGAGGAGATGCAGCTTCAAAAAATAAAAACTCTCAAAAAGCCAAAAAACCTGCCCAGAACCTTACAAAAAAAACATTTGATTATTCTTCAAGGAAACAAGAAAAACTGATAGTGGCACCAAAAAGCAACCCTCCAAAAGACTTGGACACATTTATCGAAAATGATCTCAATCTGCCGTCTTCTAGCAGAATTGATCGCGACAAGATGAAGAATAAGCGGTTTGGAGATGCAGATGAAGACATTCCAGGCGATAATAGAAATACATTCCGTGAAAATGTAGGGGACCAACATCAAAATCATAAGAATGTGTTTGGACCTGGCCAAAGGAGAAGAGCGAGAAGTAAAAAAGAAAGTCCACAAAGGCTTTTGAATAATAAACTTTTGGTCTTCAATTCTTCATCCCAGGCAAGTGAACACTTCAAAATCATGTATTATATTCAAATGAGACAAAAAGAGCCAAATCTAGGCGAAAGAAGGCTCAGTGATGTCCCAAATTCAGCAAAGAGTTCAATAGTTTATTTTCCTTCAGCAAGTTCGTACAAAAGGAAAAATATTAAAGCTGTCGCCTCCTCGCAAGATAATTTAGTAATTGAAACTGTTGAACAAAAGGCACCCCAATTCGCACAGAATAGTGAACCTGCATATAAACAATCCGAAAGGAAAAAAATTTCTGAAACAATAAACTCGACACATGAGAATCAGCCAAACCGAACTGTGAAACCAATATCTTTCCCTGTCTTCAACAAAACTTTCAATCAAGAAAAAAGCTATAAGGTCAGGACTTTAATGAATAGAAGTGATCTGATCACACAGCTACCAAAGGTCGGAGAGACTCTTCGAAACTTGAGTACAACTATCAATTCAGATTCAGCAGATATTCCAATCAGCAGTTTTTTGAAAAGAGAGGGAAGATACAACCATTCAAAGAAGAAAGATCAGGAATTCCTGGCAGAGTCTGATAAAAAATCAACCAAGAATGTATCTTTCTCTCAACGCCGAAATAGTGACATGATGTTTGGAGATTCCCATTTTAATCTGGATAATGCAAGTAATCGAACCAACCATGAAAATATGCATAAATTTCTTTTGCCCTCTGGATCTGATGGCCAGCCCAACTTGGATTCAATCAGGCAAAGTCGACATGCCAAACAAACAAATCGGACTCGATCAAAGAAAAAGGAGCTCCAACACGCCCTAGATTTATTTTCAACTCAAGGGCTATCCCCTAATACGAGCAAAACAACACCTCACTCTGTGAAACAAAAAAATTATTTATCTTTTGTAAATTTTTTTCTCAAATGTTTCCTAATTATTTTTAGCTTTCTCAAGTTGAACCTAAAAACAGCGAGTTTAAACTTTATGAAGATGAAGACCAAGATAAGCATAATTTCATCAGAAGATTATGAAATTGGCCATCTGACGACTAATTTTCCTTTTTGCCTCTGCTTTTTCTAAGTATTATTTCTAGCTTTTTAAATATATTTTGATACATCAGTAACTTTTATTTTCTCCAATGAAGCCGATTTTTTTTTTTCTCGATTGAAAAATTTCTTCCAACAAGGCATAACTGACTGACACAACATATTTTAGAGTCTTTTAGCAAATTTGATGGCAAATGATTTGAAAGAATTTCATCCTGTAATGTTGTACAATTAAAAAAAATAACTATCATTGATCACAGGGTTTTTATAAAATTCTCTTAAAAAGTTATAGAAAGTTATTTTCTTGGTATTATAGACAGGCAAAGTTTCCTTCCAAAAAGTAACACATTTTCTTAATATCCATGACTCAACTTTTTTAGAATAAACTTCATTCACACTCTTCTTCATTTTTGCTCTCATGAATGAGAATAGAAAAATCACTAAAACATTTTTGCATGATCAGTCATCTACTGGGTAGCTCAAATTCATTCATAAATATCTAATCTCCTGCCAATAGCTTTCCCTTGAGCGAGAGAACTGGGAATCATATCAAAATCTTTGATGGAAGTCTTGAACAAACTGGACAAGACACTAAGACAAGTTACCCAGTGATTGATTCCGCTCGAAGGGGTCGACCGTCCATCAACTATAAAGAAAGCTATCCAGACCTCCAAAACAGGTTGATCGAAAATCCAAACAACCCAGCAACAGAAAAACCATTCCAAGCAAAAGCATTCTCCGGATTAAAGTCTGATTCTTCAATCAGAGAGCTTTTGACAAAATATAGTCAGAATAAAGATGAGAGTCCTTTGAAAGGAAAAGATGATTTACCGAGAATTCCTGCTCAGCAACAATCGCAAGATGTCTCCGATTGGAAGCTTCAAATTTACAAAATTGAAACTCCAGACCTCAAAGTTAGTGATCTCCCAGAGGCTGGTACTCCAAGCCTTCCACTGTTAAAAACAGAAACTTCGAAGAAAAAACTTGAAAGCAGACACCCCATAACGTTTCCTCAAGAAGAAAAGAGAAAAAGCTCTTTGGAGAGAGAAAGTGCTCACAAAAATAACAGTACGTTCGAATCGTTCAGCTTGAAAAATGCCTATTATCATTCGTCTGAAAAAGATATTGCGCTCCAACAACACTCCCCTAAATTTGAGATGGATCTTGATTTAACTCCCATCACTTCAAATCTTCCACAGTCGAATTTCCAGATCGAGAGTTTTCAAGATCTTGATCAAAGAAAATGTACATATACTGTTCCAAGTCTTCTCAATAGAAAAGAACCTTCTTACAATCGTGAGTTCAGTTCTGATCCTAGCCCAGAGAATAAAACAAATGGAATGAAAAAAGGACTCATTGAGCAGATTCGATCAAACAATTTGCAACAAATAAATTATAAGCCATGCTTCACAGAAGGAGACTTTCCACGTAAAAATAACTTTCAAAAGTTTTTTTAATAATACTCTTGTTAGGAAATTATGAATCCAAAGAGAATGACGACCAAAAAGATACTTTGCCTTTATCACAAAGAACTCTTTTAAATTCCCCAACTTCTTCTGACAAACCTGAAAAATCGAGAAAGCCCAGTCTTATTGATAAAGTTATTGAAAAGTTGCTGGAAAGTGATTTCGATACCTCAAGAGCATCTTTCAGGCCGAACAATGTGAGAGACAACCCTTCATTCAAAAATGTACAAAATCCAGCGACTTTAGTTTTTAGTGCCCAAAACACTCAGAGAGACCAAATCATCAGTGAGACAAATGAGATTAAGCTTTTGGTAGATGAAATCCAAGCCCCACGAAAAATTGAAACTCTTCATGATAACAAAATTAGTCCCATTCGTGTAAAAGTAGACTTGGAGAATATAATAGAGGAAAAAACTCTTCAAGATAAAGCCATTCAGCTGAATGAAAGTGAATTCGGAGCAATTGCCAAATATCCAGTTGGATATCTTTCAGTAGGGGATTTGGTTAATCAGTCTTCAAGCCAATTCGGCACTGTGAAAAAAGAGCCTGTTCCTCAGTTGGAAACTGCGGAGATTCACAAGAAAAACTTCTCCGAAACAACCCCAAATTTGAATTTATCAAATAAAACATGGATACATTTGGAAAACGAGATTGTAGATTCAATGAGAAGAACTCATAAAGAACTCTCTGAAAATATTAATGTGCTAATAATGAGATTGAAAAATAGCATATCTGAGAAAGACCTGGATGAGCTGAAACAAGTTCAGACAAAAATTCAATTTTTAAACCGTCTTGATGTTGAGTTCCAAAAAAACAAAAGTCATATGGACCAAGATCCTCAAAACCAAAACCTTCTTGTTATGAGAGAAAATAAGAACCTTATCCAGCAAGATTCCAAAGTTGATAAAGCCCCGTCTCCTTCAAAACAAAATAAACCCTCTTCCTCTTCTTTAAAACCAAAACAGATCACGATGAGTCTCTCCAGCCTTCTTGATGATCAACTCGAAAATAAAGAAAGCCTAATTGATCCAAAACCCTTTCAAAATGTAGAAATAAAATCTACCACAAAGAAAAGTGTCAGCTTTCAAAAGCCTTGGGAGCCTTCATTAATTAATGAGGCGAAGGCGACTTCCAAGGGTGAAGATTCTTTCTTGGCTGCACAAACGAAAATAAAGTCGGCACAATTAAGAGACAAGGTAATGTCAAATATGCGAGAGCGTGCCGGATCTGCGACAGGAAGACTCACGCAACGCCAAGATCAATCAACAGAATTTCAGCCGCTCTTCAAAACAGAGGAATCACAAAATACTTCCCAGAAAACTAAATCTCCGCAAAAGAAACCAAAATATTCAGGACAAGATCTTGAAGTGAATAAGCCGATTTTTGACAACAGTATTTTGACAAGGAGAGATACTAGAGAGAAAATTAAAAGCAAAGCTGAGTCGAAAATTGCCGAGATCGCAAGAGGATGCTGGACCGATCGATCTCAAAGTCTTAGTAACCTTGGAAAACATAACAAAACAAAAACCCCAACCAGTCAGAGAGCATCAAATAAAATCACTAAATCAAGAGACACATTCCACTTTAGCAATAAGATTGAAAACTCAGGTTTAGTTGCAAAAGACTTGCATGAAGATAAAGTTGAAAGCTTATATAAAGAAATTTTTGATCTTGATCAGAAGCTTGCAGAAAGCTCCAAGTCAAAAGAGACTGATTTTCAAGAAAAGAATCAAGAACTATCAAAGACTGTCTGCATTCATTGGCCGGAAGATAATTACCTTGAAAAAGCCAGGAAAAAAGGAGCTCTTCGTGCGCACAAATATCTAAAAGAAAAAAACTTTGCAACATCTTCAAGCTCATACAAAGCCTCTTCCTCATCAAGAATTTTGACTGAGCCAGCTCCCGATACTTCTGACATGTTTCAACAGAAACTTGATGGTTCGTTTGAATTGAGAATGAAATACACAGGAGAAGCAATGCAAAGGCTAAAATCAGCAATAAAAAAAGCAGTTTAAGCTGTGATGGATTTTTTTCTTTCGCCTCAACTTTCATTTTACAGAGAAGTACATGAATGCCTTTGGAGTTTTTTCTTTCGATTTTGTGCTTCTTGATTTTTATGAAGATTTTTTCTCAGAATTTATAGAATTTATTGTCAATAATATATTTTTAAAAATCTTACTTTTTTTTAAATCTCAAGAAATTCTTTTTCCTCACTATTTTACCGAGATTTTTTTCCAAAAAATGTTTGTTTTGGATGAAATCCTGAGAAAACTTTTGGGCGTCAATAATTTTTTGTCTGGCTCAACGAACTGCAAAAAAAGAGTTTTCAATAGTCTCAAAGTCGCTTTCATGATTTTTTCTGTTTTCATTAAATTATCTTTCCCTTGCTTTGGATTTTTTTTTTTAAGTTTCTTTAGAAAACATTTTTTATCAAACATTTTTTTTATTCAAATTTTGGATGCTTTAACAAAAGTTCTTCTTCAGTTCTTTTTCGACTGAAACTCTTCCTTCCAAAATTTTCAGAAGATTGACACAAAAATTTTTTCGTCTGAAATCATCAGAAAATTCTTCAAAAAGTTTTTCACAATCATCTTTTCTTCTCACTATTTATAAACAAAATACCCAATGATTTATTTCGCAGAGGAGATGAGAACTTCGATTGATCTTTTGCTTAATCATCATAATATTATAAATATGAACTTTTAATAATGGAGAAAAGAGATCCACTTTTCTTATAAAAAATTCATGGAAATTTGCAAAAGAATTTATGGATTAATTAATTCATTAATTAGCATCCGAGGACGGATTTGGCCTTCTTCCAATAGTTGTCTCTGACATCCTTGTGAGTTCTGGTGCAAGTGAGGCATCCGTTAACCTTAAGAGTGCATTGATCAAAACCAGCTTGAGTGTTCTTGTCAGCTTCAGCGTTAAGGTTTCTGCTGTTCCAGTACCAGACGGCAGTCTTGAAAGCATATTGTGGGAGGGCAGCATCAGTGGGGTTAGAAATGAGGTCACGGCCAATACCAGCACCAGCATTTTGGTAGTTAGTTCTGCCAGTGATTTGGATGGGGCCTCTTCCCTTGAATTTGACACCATCTCCAGTGAAGCAGTTTCCAAGATCCTTGCATCTGCCTTCGTATTCAGCTCCGGAGGCAATTTCTTCCATGTAGTGGAGTTCAGCAGATTCTTCAGCAATTTGACCGAGGAAGGCAGAGATTCTGGCGCAGGTGTTGAGATTTCCCCAAGCCAAGGCGTCAACAAGATAGGGGTGGTAGTTGGCGAGGTTGTTCTTGTTACCGTTAGGCATAATGCTTTGGAGTTGGGACAAGGTGATGCTTGAAGAGCAAGCGAGGGTGAAGAGGAGAGCGATGGCGAGTAAGACAGCCTTCATTATGATTCAGATTAAATATTAATTATAAGCAAAATATTGAAAAATATTTAAGCACAGAGCTTTTATTTTTTTTAATTGAAAATCCAAGAAATAATTTGCACAAAAAACCCAGACATGTAAACCTTGCTCGGCGATTCAACCCCAGAACTTTTGTTTTCCATGGGCAGAATTCTTGTGAAATTTTCACGCTCAACCCATTTTTGGATGAAAAAAGATAACCTTAGGTAAGTTGTCCTTCAACTCCAGATAAAGCCTACATTAACAAACTATTTTCTCTCAATCCACTTTGAAATTACCTATCGAAAAGCATGCTCTCGATATAAATAAAACGAATAAGTTTTTTGCCATAATCAAGGCTCAATTAAATTTAATTCCAACAAAAAAACCCGAGAATATTGATGATTATAATTGTGCATTGCATTCAGAAATTTCTTTTAATTCTGAAAAAACCACCATTTTAATGAGCATCCTTGAAAATAATTTTTCAAAAAGAAATAACTTGAAGAGATTTCCTTCTCATCATGCTGGTACTTCCCGAATCAGGGAAATTTTTTTTTCATTCAGACCTGAGAGAATAACAAGAAAAGAAGTCTCTTTTCAGGTTTTTAGCATTGGAAAAAATCATTCACCATGAGTCCTCTAATAATTGCGCTTTAATTTATTTCTTTCTTTGATTTAAAAATTACATTCAAAGACTTGATTATCCAATTTACAATATCGAAAACCTGAATTAATAAAATATCTTTAAAGCTTGTTGTTGGCCTATTCCTGCTATTAAATTAATTTTAAATCCCTCTCATGCTTTTAATTCAGACAAATCAATCCACCAAAATAGATAGGTTGTCTTTTGCATTAATTTTTTCAAGATAAAAACATTTTTCCATCCCTTCTGTCTTAGGAGCCTCTAAAGATTTTATTATATCACCATGATTAAATTTTTGAAATTAATTGATATGATGACGAGAACGTCAAAATTAATTATGGTGGAAGTCAATCAATCCAAAACTTCTGAGCGTTCAACAACGCTGAGAAAAATAAAACATTCTCTGAAATTTTCAGGGCTTTCTGAATACCTTTATCATATATTCACGAGATCCTGATATTTTGGAGAATTGAGTTTAGTGCTGCTGCTTCAAAATAAGCAGGCTTTTTTTTTTTCAATTCATATTTGGAGTTTTATGGAATTACGAAACATTTTTTGCGGATTAATTTTTAAAAAGGTTTAAAATCTGTGAATTAATTATCCCATTTTCATAAAGACTTTCTTTATGTCTGAAAGTAATCAAGAGGCAAACTTGACCGGTGCAGAAAACACTTCTGAGCCAGCAAACCTAACTTACCTTCAATCAGAAGGCCAGGGTGAAGGTCGTTTTGCAATAAAATCCGCAAGAGTTGTTTTGGAACAGTTTCAGACGCCAACTGAAGCGATAATTCTTATCGAAAATGGAAAAATCTTTGATATCATCTTTCCCCACGAAACCGACACAGAGGCCCTCAGGAAGCTCCATATCGATTGGAAAGTAGAGGACTATCAAGATTTGGTTATATTCCCTGGCTTGATTGATTCCAATGTTCACCTTCATGCCAACTACGATGATGATTGGGAAAACATAGCCTACTGCACAGGATTGGCAGCTGCAGGAGGAGTAACTACTATTATTGATAATCCAGTCCTCACCTCCATGTATAATTCTGGGGAACAATACATTGAATCTTTACCACAAAAAATTGAAAAGATTCAGTCTATCAGCAAGGTTGACTTTGGAATCTATGGGTTATTAGAGCCCAAGACAAAAAATCATGTTGAGCAAATCTTGAATGCTGGAGCTCTTGGTCTGAAAATCTATCTTTTGAAATCCTTTCAAAATGGAATTGGGCATGTTATTCCAGAAACCGTACAAAATTTGATCAAAGATCTTGAAAAAAAGCATCCCAACCTCCTTTTGCTGGTCCACCCTGAAACCGCAACTGAAAGAGAGTTATTTTTGACTTCTCCGTGTCGTACAGAAAATCTCGATACAAGAACTGACATGTATTTTGACATCAAATCCATTGAAAACACAGGAGCAGCCAATAAAGGATCCTATTTGGATGAATACAACAATAATCCTGACGACGACGATGATGATGACTCGGACGAAGATCGATCACCTGCCAGTCCTGAATCTCCCACCAAATTGAAAGGAAGGATCATGAAACTCAGAGAGAAAACTGAGGTCAAAGCTCTTGTTCACTTTGAGCTGTTGTCATACTCTCGAGAAAACACAGAAACTAATAATGATTCCAGCTCTGATTCGGATATTGATATGTTTGATAAGCTCGCTCTCATTGAAGATTCTAAAAATGACAAAAACACTGAAAAGAATTTAGAAGTTCCAAATGTCAATGTGATCGCTAAAGGAAGGAGAAAATCAAGTTTTAGAGACAGCCTCAACATTAAAGAAGGCTTAAACGTCAAGTGGGATGAGAGCGTAAAAGCTAATGATGATAGTGATCCCAAATCTCTTGAAGACTCCTCACCTGAATTATCCAAAAATAACTCCTCTCGGGGCAGTAAATCTCCGCCTGTCAAAAAATCAAGATTTGCAAAACTAAAAGTGGGAGATCTTGGATCAGAACGAGAAAGAAGCCCAGAAAGCGAAAAAACTGAAGGAGAGGGCAACGAAAACGAAGGGTCCTTGTTTAAAAGGCTCCTCAGAGTCCAAGCTGAATACAGCGAAGATGAGACTCACAATCAAGAGGAAGAAAAAACTAGTGAGCCACCAAGCCCCGATCAGATCCCAAAACTTCAAACAATCAATTCTGAAGGAAGAGTTTTTGATAGCTTGAAAAAAGAAAATCAACTTGAAAAGAATAAAAACTTTATCATCAAAATCTCGCCAAACCAGGAAAAGGAAACCCTATCTGAAAAGAATGACTCTCGAAAGCCTTCCGATAACACAAATGCCAGCCCAATGGTGAGTCAACGTGGAGACGTGAAGCGGGATACTGAAGAGTCTGGTGTCAGTCGTAAAAGTAGTTTCCAAGGTTCCTTAGGAGACGACTCTATCGACTCTCTTGATCAGCCAAAATCTAGGGGGCCCAGACGTCCTTCCAAATTTCTGACTATCGTTGTCAACAATAATGTAAGACGTAATAGTAATCCCAGTATCCAGCTCCCAGATTTTAAAGAAAGTAACACAGCAGAGAGCCAACAACCTTCTCAAAATAAATCAACCAACTCTATCCAGTTCCATAGATCAAAAACAAATTGTCTCAAATTAGATACAGCCTCTGTTGATGACCAGCCTCTCCAAAATACAAAATCACCAACTCGATCTCCAAAATCAACGGTCTCCAATCTCTTAATGAGAAGGGGCTTCTCACGCCAGTCTTCTAATACAAGCACAATCTCGAGCCCAAGTCAAATCAGCACTTTCAGGAGACTTGACTCAGACGCTCGACCTCTTCAAAGTCCACCAAAGAAGGAAAATAAATTCAACTCAAGCTACAAGACATTTATTGCAAACCGACCACAGAACTGGGAAGAAAATGCTGTCTCTCGAATCCTGAGCTGCCTGAAAAAGAAAACTAACCTTCGCGTTGTTTTTCAAAATTTGTCTCTGGCATCTTCCTTCCTGAAAACTAGACAAAAGAAGAAGTCTAGTAGCAATTTAAAAGAAAAGCTTTTCTGCGATACAAGTTATGCCTATTTGTTTTTCAATGAAAAGGTCATCAAAGATGGTGAAACCAAGTTTAAAGTCAGCCCTCCCTTCAGGAGCAAAGAAAATCAAAGACTCTTGGTTGAAACCCTCAGGCTTGGTGGAATTGATATCATCAGCTCCTACCACTTCTTTGTTCCTCCTCAATATAAACAAATTGACGATGGAAATTTCAGAAGGGCTTTTGGAGGTATTGAGTCCATGGGATGCAGCTTACAGGCAGTTTGGACAGCGCTGTATCACTACCAACAGAAAAACAATGAAAAGTTTGTTGAAGACTTGATGATTCAAAAAACTACCACCAATAAAATTATCAAGCAAATGTCCAAGATGCTGTGTTCAAATCCAGCACAAATGCTCAAAATTCAGCACCGTAAAGGTACGATCGCAAAAGGTAGAGACGCTGATTTTGTTATCTGGGATCCTCATAAAGTTGATCCAAATACAAGTCTCAAGATTTACCATCTATTCAATGGAAAACCTTTACTTGGTTTTATCCACAAAACCTACCTAAGGGGTCATTTAATCTTTGACAGAGATCAGCCCCACAATGTTTGCAAAAGCTATAACGTCGAGTTTATCAGGCCTTAACAGTGTACCTTGAATAAATATTTTGCTCGTTTAAAATATTTTTCATTTCTCAAGTGTTTGTTTCTTAAATGAACCAATTATAATTTTTTTAAGAACATTGTTTATGTGTTTTTGATGAAATTCTATATGTCTGTGTACGCGCTTTTTTTGGTGTATGTTTTCAAACTAAAGTTCTAAAAACTTCAAGCTCCCTCTCTGCCGCACCAGCAGAAGTCTTTAATAAAATATTTTGAAAGGCTTTCTAAGTTTCAAAGTCTTTGGAAATTATTCCAAGCGTGAAATCACCAAATGCCAAATGAAACCGAAAATTTTCTTTGAGATCAATTCAATTGAAAAATTATTGGTCTTAAACAGAAGAAATTTTCCGATTTCAGCAAAAGAAAACTGATTTGTGATTTTGTAAAGGGTTGTTTTTCCAAAGATAAAATTTTTGGGATATTCTTGAGATTTACTATCATAATATTGTACTAATTTATGTTGAATAAATAATGAATGAAAGCTCTCTTTCTTAGATTTCTTTTGCGCCATCTGAATATTTAATTTTTAATATTTATTTTTCTCCTCATTTTCAACTTCACCTTTGAGAGTTTCTTCAGAAAAAAGAGAGAAGAGCTCATCATAATCTCTATTTCACAAAAAAAAAATGAGTTCCCTGTCTGAAATTTGAGAGATTTTCAATTTATGAGACTTGTCTTGTCTTGTCATTACTCTCACAATAGATCTGTAATTGGAGATTTTGAAGGTACATAAGGGACGATTTGTGATCTGAACAAAGACTCCTTTTTAAAGGATTTGACAGTTCAGTGAAAGCAAAGGGGGAGAAGTTTTTTAATAAACTGAACCAGAATGAATTATGACGTGCATAAATATTTTAAATTAATTTTTTCATTTATTAGAAACAAACACTTTACGAATTTCGCCTCCATGAAAAAGCTGTTTATCGTCTTTGTTCTTCTCATCTTGAACGTTTTCTCCTCAACAGTCCCAGAGGAAGAACTCCAGGTTCTCTGGGGCTCTTGGAAAGCTCAGCATAAAAAGACTTATCAAGGCGAAGAAGACGCAAAAAGATTTGCTATATTTGTTAGCAATTATGAAAGAATTCGCCAGTTCAACGCTGAAAACGAAGATAGCAAGCTTGGCCTGAACAAATTCTCTGATCTCACTCCTGAAGAGTTTAGAAGCCAATATGCTTCATCTGGAACTCGAGGTGGTCAAACCACAGATAATGCTGAATCAACAAAAGATGTTGACCTTTAATGAAGCTCAAAATACGGTATTTACTTTGATCACATTGTATGGCATGAGAAAAATTCGATACTTTAATAGTATTTTTGAGTCAAAATGAAAATGTATTTACTTTATTTCGAAAAACCCATTTCCTAACTACCTTTATGACTATTTATACAACAATCATGTCTTCCCTCCTTTTGATCAAAATAATTTGTTTATCTCAAAAAAATTTTTTCTCGAACAGAGAGCTCCCTAAATATACAAGTTTTGTCAGGAAAAAACATAGTAGGCCTTTTGGAACAGAGCGTAATGGTGGTGATGATTATTAGAGTAGCAAGTTATAAATTACAAAAAATAGTTTTTTAGAGAGATAGAGAGATAAGCTTCGTCATAGATAGATATAAATAAGAAAATGTGTTTACATTATGATCAAGTGGATTGTAAATATAACAAATCAAAGTCAAATTTATAAATAACATAATGACTTTAATCAATTTCGCATCGCATACACACAAATTCTAAATTCAAATAAAGTTTCTTTCTTTTGATTCAATATTCAGAAGAAAGAAAAAGCAAGTAAAATCACCATGAAATTTCTCAATTAATATGATGTGGACTATCTTGTCCTTTAAAAAAAAAAAGCATATACATTAGATTAAAACTAATTCCAGTCAGTCAAGTTATTTTTTAGGCTTGATAAATTCTGATGTAAATGTTCGGCTCATTTGGTCACTATCTTCGTGGCAATAAATCAAATGCCCCCTTAAATAAGTTTTGTGAATGGCTCCATATAAAGATTTTCCTGAGAACACATGATTGGGATTTAAGCAAATCTCCTTTATTTGGAATGGATCCCAAATCACAAAATCTGCGTCTTTCTTCTTTGCCAGAGAACCTTTTCGACTGTCAATTCTGAGCGCTTTTGCAGGATTTAAACACATCACTTTGGATAATTTTGCCATTATTTTACCAATTGTTTTTTCCTTTTCAGACTCGGAGCAGTACATTGCTGTCCAAGTCGCTTGCAAGCTGCATCCTATGGAGTCCAAGCCGCTAAAGGCTCTTCTAAAGTTCCCATCATCAACCATTTTGAATCTTGGAGGAACGTAGAAATGGTAGGAGCTTACAATATCAATTCCTCCAAGTTTCAAATTTTCAATCAAGTCGTGCCTGTTATCCTTGCTTCGGAAGGGAGGGCTCACTTTGTACTTGGCTTCCCCCTTTTTAACCATCTTGTCAGTAAAATACAAATACGATGGCGAACAATCACTAATGATTTTCTCAGTCAAGTCCATATGAGCCTTCTTTTTATCACTGATCTTTAAAAATGATGTTCCAAGGGAGAGATTTTGGAGCATAACTCGAATTTTAGATTCGGAATTCATGCAACTTATTATCGTTGAAACTGCATTTTCTTCCCAAGATAACGGCCTATTAGCGAGAAAGATTCGATAACTTTGGTTGTATTTTTCTTCATTCTTCACCGACACTTTAGAAGTATTCAGCAGATTAATCTTTGTCAAGTCACTCACAGGACTTGATAAGTTGCTTGATGTTGATACTTGCATTCCAAAAGATGATTTGCCGGAAATCCTTCGGGCAAGCAGGTTTGAAGATGTTGGTGCTGACCCTCGGAATATTGGTGACACGTTTAAACTTTTTGTGCTTTTTAACCGAGGAGAACTGTCCAAAGTCATTGATGTTTTTTCAATCAAAGAAAGATTCATCTTTAATTGTGGCTTCTTTCTGGGCATGTCTTCATCATTGTCGTCGTCAAGGTCCTTGCTCCCAAAATTGTTGGAAAACTCGCTTCTTACAGGACTTAAGGACAACTGACCATCTGAGAAGGTCCGAAGTGAAGAAAGTTTCCTTGAAGATCTATTGAAAACAGGTTGGTTAGTCTGATCCTCAGCAAATTCTTTCTTGCCACTTTTAGGGCAATTTTCTTCAGACATGTCAAAAGTGCTTCTTTTATCTTTTTCATTGAAAGAGGAATCATAGTTATTTGGGCGAAGATAGTGAACTGGTTGAGCGGATGCCAATTTATTTTGACCAAAAAGATCAATTTGCTGGGCAGTATTTTTACAGGTGTCACCAGTTGACTCTTTGGAAATTGGAGGACCTGATTTTCCCTCGACTTTAGGAGTCTCCGAGTCTTCAATTTCTTCAACACTGGAAACAGCAAACAAGGGCTCGCGAATCAGGACTGGCGCTGGCGCAGTCTTTCTCTCAGGCTTGAAACAATTTGGACTCATTGCTTCTTTTGATTCTTCTGGAAACTCATTCTTGATGGCTTTAGGCTTTTCAGGAGATCCAGCTGTGATAAAGTCTTCATTACAATTTTCTTCATCACTGTCTCCATTTTTCTCTTCAAAGTAATATGAAGCTTTCTCGAAATACACAAGATCTTCAATCTCACTTTTCTCTCTGGTCTTATTGATTCGATCTCTTAATTTTGTTGGAGTGTCAACACCTGCTGCTGAGTCGCCATCTTCCTCTCCGTCCTCACTGTCATCTTTCCTTGCAAAATCATCAATATATGACCCTTTATGAGCACCGCCGCCAAACTCAAGTGACTGAATTTTGTGTCCCATGTCTAATCTTTTCTCGATAGTAAATGTTCGACAAGGAGACGATTGGTACAGTTCTCTTTCAGTTGCCATTTCTGGGTGGATAGCCAGCAAGGTTTCAGGATACTTTTCTTCGATACTTTTCAAAAGACTCTGGAGCCTCTCAGGTGGATAGTGGTTAATTGTGCTCTGGAAACAATTCATTAGATAACACTTGAAGCCCATCACTCCAAGTTCAATCATCTTATCGATGCATTCTTCAGTACGAGATTCCAAAAGTCCATAGACACCATAGTCAACCTTGCTACTTGTTCTGATCAGCTTAATTCTTTGTTGGATAGACTTGAAGTACTCTTCACTCGTACTAAAGGGTTTTGACATGATTGGATTGTCAATTATAGTTGTTACACCTCCAGAAGCCGCAAGTTCTGTTGCATAGGTGATATTTTCCCATTCAGAACCAAAATTTGTGTGCAAATGCACATTTGAATCGACTACACCAGGAAATATATATAAATCACCGTAATCACGAACTTCCCAATCTTGGCACATCTTTTCAATGGTTTCTTTTGAAACCTGGCTCACAACGCAAACTTCTGCAATCTTCTCTTCTTCGACAAAAATGATTGCTTCTATTGGATCTTCATATTCTTCTAGAATAACTTTTGTAGACCTCACCGCAAAGCGGTTTGGGCGAGAGATATCCCGAGGCATGTTTTTCGGATCACTTAAACTTGTCATCGTGTTCTTCTCAAATTGAGTGTTGATAAACATGCTTTGTGTTTTTGTTCGACTTGATAGTTTATAATTCAAACAATAAAAACCTTAATCAAAGCGTTTCTAAATAAACAATTCCCTCCAAATTATAAACTCTTTATTTTGTCATCCTTCTCATTCTATAAACCTAAATAAACTCCTCGCTCATCCTCTTGAGTGGGATAAAAAGGTTAACCTCTCTCTCTCTTTTCGTCTCACTGAGATTTGCGATTCTCTTTCAGAGAAATAATTTGGTTCAAAGAAATCAGAGCAAAAGAAATCATGGGAGGAATTTTTTTCAATAAAAAAATTCTCACGTGAATCTCCTATTGGTCATGAAATTTTGGCCCTTTGGAACTGAATGAAATATGACAGACAAAGTTTAAACAAAAGGAAATATTCAAAAATTTAAAGCAGAAATCAGCAGAATATTAAAATTCTTTTAACTCTTTAGAGACTTGGTCTCACTTATGGATTTAAATTATTTTTGATTTTTTATATCTGTCCAACCTGAATCCCACGTCCAAGAGATAGGATACCTGATTCCAAACTTGATCATTTTACGGTAGGCTTTAGAAGCATTTCTGGCTTGGTTTTTAATCGTTTCAAACTGTGATAATTTTTAGAAGCTAGTTAATTACAGCAGTAAACTGTAAAAACTAAAATCACTCGCCCACTCTTTTTTTTAATACTGCGCTTATTCTTGTAAATCAAAATTTCCTTAAATCATTCATTTCTCTGTCAAAAGGCTTGCTTTCCTCATATCTCCCTGTCTTTTCAAGCATAGCTCATGATCCCACTTGATAAAAATAAACCAAGTTTCTCAAGGTTCTAGTATTTCTAGCAAAATCTCTCCTAGTTTGCTTATCGTATTTGAAAAAGTTTCTTTGAAGATTAATTGAAAGAGTATCTACAGATTTGAACAACCCTTTAAACTATTTTTGCGAAAATCGCAATTAATTAACTTTGTGGCCATTAGATGATTCCAATTTTTGTTGAAAAAACTGGGATCATCATAGAGAAGTACTTATAAATGACTGAAAACTGCTAGTGGAATCAAGGTTTCTGCTTTTACCCTTCATCATACAACCTTTTCCAGCGAAAAAATGACATTGAGATTTTTTTGTTTAGAAAATTCTAGAATCAAAGGAGATGAGATGACATGAGGCAAGATTAAAATAAAATTATGGCAAGAACAAACTCTTCTCTCCGAATAATTAAGAAAAAGACTCATCAGTTTATTGACAAATCAGTGAGGTCACTAGCATCAAGGATTCAAACAAAATCTAAAGCTTGAAAATTATTATTAGTCAATTTAAATTTGTTTTTAGACAAAAATATCCAGATTACTCATTTAAATCAAGAAAATCCCGCCTTTCTACTCATTGAATACGATTTTCCCCTGAAAAAAAATTAATTCCTCATTCTGAATATCATCACATCTTCTTTGGAAAGCTTTTCCTCTAGAGCTTTGTAAAATTGCACTGAAAGATGAGATTAGGTAATTTTTACAACGTCAAATCCAAAAGTTCAAGAGTTTAATAACTGCAGAGAAAAGTTTTTTTCGACAGAGGGACTTACTTGATGAAGCAATAAGAAATTACTCTGCAAAGAAATCAAAATTCGAACTTATTGTCAGATCTCACCCTTTTCTTGAGAAAAAAAATTTTTTTGAGGCAATTTCCAAAGAAAGTATTTTCGCATTCAATTCTTTTCATAAAAAGAGAAAGTTCTTTACATAATCATTTCCTTGTCTGGATTACAGACTCTTTGAGAGTTATTGACTCGTAATCAAACCAAATTTCGATTGAATAAACTCTCCAGAAAATAAGCTACGACAAGCTTTTTGGGGAAAATGGATAAGTTTTTTTGGAGGGATATCTGACAACGTCTAGAATTTTGGAGAAAGAATGGGACACTCTGCTTTCAATGAAAATTTTTTTTTAATTTCTTTTCAGTTTGCCAAAAAAGCTCACAAATTTTGTTGATTTGTTCAAATTAAAAATTTTTTTTAATAAATAATTTATCTTAAAGTGGCGATGCTGGACCCTCTTTGTCCAGCTCGGCCCCAGTCCAGTTCAAATCGAGGTCGAGTGATCCAAAGAAAAACTCTTCAAAAAAAATTTAATAAAATTTTAAAAAATATTTTTCTTCGATCTAAAAAATGAAAAAAAGAAAATTTTTTTTGGAAAAATCCCATGAAGAAAATTTTGTGTGATTTGAGGAATTCAAAAATTGCATCAGGTTTTTGAATTCTGAATTGAATTTTGCTTCAAATTATAATTTTTTATTCTAACATATTTAATGGAAACACCTAAAAAAACTCAAATCTCTCTCCAAACCGACTTACTCCTTAAAGTAAGATTAAGTAAGGGCTTTTCTACACTTTCTTCATTTGAATAGAGCTAATGTTCTTCTCGATAAAGGAATACTTTCACATCTCTGAGATGAAAATGAATAAAATTTCCTCTCTCTTTCTAAAAAAAAACTTCATTTTTCTGGAAGAATTTTCAAGAAAACTTGAAGCAATTCTGACCAAAGAAATTCGCAGTCAATCTTCATTTAGAGAATGATGATGAGCCCAATTTTGGACTGGACTGGACCAAATTCCAGTTTCGATATATAGAGGCTCTTTTGAAAGCTTTGTTTTAATTTACAAAAATAAATTCAAGCTATTGCATGAGATATACAAAAAAAAGGAAGCATAATCGAAGCATTAAAAAAAATTACAGAAATTTGCAAAAAAAGAAAAGTAGAGTTTTTACTAACAACAAAATTCAGAGTGACTATTTTAGTTTCGCTCCATGGATATGATACTTCCGTCTAGAAAAGGATTTTATTTGAGAAATCCAAAAAATTTACTTTGTGCTGAAAAATTTATCTTGTAAATTCAGGATGTTGTATGGCAAATTTTTAACATTGATCTCAAACCCTCTTCTCCATCCTAAAAAGTGTTTTGAATACAGAAAATCCAATATCATACGCGGCTCAGGTTCTTGCAAATTCTCTTTTGGTAAAACAAGCTCGAAAGCATTTTTCATCACTATATCTTTATATTTGTCATTATCAGATTTGGTGCCATCTTTTCCAGGAGCTGAGCCTTTTTTGAATCGAGCATAGTAGTGTGTTTCTCTATTTGTTTGCTTTGTAAAATCGGGCACATATATTCTTCTTTGATAAGCATTATTGTAAGATCGCATCAAGTCAAAATCTGTGCTATCATATCCTCTTGCGCTTATCATGGGTCTTTCTTTCAACTCTTTGGTAAAAATGACTTTTTTAGTCGCTCTATGTGTCGCATCATCAGTTATATCATAATGCCCAACTCCTGGAAACTCCTGAAAAAAAGTTAAACTCTAATTCATCCATCTGTACTATCTTACTTCAAAGATTGTTTGTCTTGCTCGAGTGGTATTTCTTCCTGCTGACTTGAAACATGGAGAAAGTGAAGCTTGAGCACGATCTAAAGCAATAAAATTGGAGCAGAAACCAAAAACATACTGAGATTCAATGGTTTTACGAGCTTTTTATATGCTATTTTAGGAGTACTATGCATTACTCGAGCTTGATATTTGAAGTTATCAAAACAAAACTCTGAACCAGCACTTGGGTCAGGATGTTCTCCAAAATTCAGCTTAGGTACTGTCTTCATTTTTCCGGGAGGACATGAAGGATTTCGAGTCATCTTTGTCATTGAACTTCCTAACAAGAAATCAAAAACAACTCTCACACAAAATGGAATTATTCTCTTTTGAAATCAAGGGAAAAGTTAAATTACCTCTTTTTGCCAAGAGGTTTCCAAGCGAGTCACGTTCTTGGGCATAAGGAATAAATTCCTCATGACTAGAAGCACTCAGCTCGATTCCTTTTCGCATAAATTCTCTCACTGAATTCTTGAATTCTCGAGGACTTACTATTGTTGCCTCAGTTTTTGAACGGGAAGATCGTGGCGACGTCAGCATTGAAACGAGACAAAATTTAAAGACGAATAATTTGCTCTATTATTTCAAAATCTGGGTTTTAATGTTTGCAATGCCACAGCCGAAATACATTTAATCCTCTGTTCTTGGAAGAGGTAATCTTACTGAAGGTGAATTTTATAAAAATCAAAACGTCGCTCCAGGCAACAAAGGACAATGAAAATTCCCTCCCCCTCTCTCTCTCTCGATCTTCCCAAGGGCTCAATACAAAAATCATGTTCCCAAAAACAAAAAAACTTCTTCAAATTCAAAGCAAAGGAATAAATCAAATCAAATCAAATCAAATCAAACGCTGAAATAAAAGTTTAAAGATGGATTTTGGTCAGTTTGACAATGTAGCACCAAGATCATCAGAAGCCAAGAAAACAAAAGGAAAAAGGACTCTGAAGCCAAAACGAAACAAGTCAGCTTTTATTTTATTTAGCAAAGAAATGAGAGGAAAAGTGAAGGAGCAAAATCCACATCTTAATCCGAATGATCAAATGACGAAATTAGCTTCACTCTGGAAAGAATTGGATGAAAAAGGAAAGGAGGTTTACCATGAGCTTGCCAAAGAAGATAAAATCAGATATTTGAAAGAGCTCAAAGAATTTTGTGTCAATCATCCAATCGAAAAAATCGGGAATAAAACCAAAAAGAACCATGTTAAAAAGGCATGTACCGCATATGCTATCTTCCTTCAACAGGAAAAGAGAAATATAAAGGAAACTCATCCAAATCTCAGAATGGTCGAGATTGTCAAAATTGTTGCAGAAAAATGGAAGAATATCGACCCTTTAATGAAAGAGGAATTTGGAAAGCTTGCAAAAGAAGAGAAAGCTGATAAAGCTGAAAGATTTGTTGAATTTGCAATCGAAAGAAACAAAAAGAGAGTTTCATTCAAAAGACAAGTCAATAAAGTCAAAAAGAAAATCAAAAATATTGACACAAATCTTTCAAAGCTTGGTGTTGAACAAGAAGATATTCTGACAACTACCCCTGAAAACTTGGATTCAGGGCATCCCAGAAAAATGCTAAAAACTGAAGCAGTCAAAGAGATCACTAGTCCTGAAACCAACACTAAAACAAAAAAGAAGACAGGGATAAGGAATAAAAACAAGTTTTTGCAAGATTTGCTAGAGTTTAAAACAACTCAACAAGATTCATAATTTATTTACTATCTACTATATATATTTTTCAATTATTCAAACAAAAAGCAAAAAATTAGTATTCACTATACAGAGACGAAAAAATAACTCAAGTTAAGCAGATTAAGACCAATCTTCATAATCCTCAACAAATTTCTGGATTGCCAACAATTCTTTTGGTAACATTCTCTTGATTTCATAACTAAAAATATTGTTAATAATTCCTCCCTCCCTAAAAAGTTTACTTGAGTAGTTGAGATTTAGATTCCTCATCAATTAATCTATATGTCAACCATACCACTATTGAAAAGTTAGCAAAATTCAAAAAGCTCCGTTACCATTTCTTGGTTTT
>Ga0182738_1002770_pt1 | contig 20611 bp, 15 predicted proteins | sample eDN5th30CBELigMG_FD_128876 | JGI IMG/M metagenome (GOLD analysis project Ga0182738, IMG submission 128876) | Enriched Miracle-Growth compost microbial communities from Emeryville, California, USA - eDNA 5th pass 30_C BE-Lig MG (version 2)... ... | reverse complement strand
GCGTCGTCAAGGAACTGGTCGAGAACGCCATCGACGCCGGCGCGAAGCGGGTCGAGATCGTCACGGCCGGTGGTGGTGCGTCGCTGATCCGCGTCACCGACGATGGCGGCGGCATGACCCATGACGATCTCGGCCTCGCCATCGACCGCCACTGCACTTCCAAGCTCACCGACGATCTGCTCGATATCCGCACGCTCGGCTTTCGCGGCGAGGCGCTGGCCTCGATCGGCGCGGTGGCACGGCTGTCGATCGCCTCGCGCCATGCCAGCGAGCCGCATGGCTGGGAGATCGTGGTCGAGGGCGGTCTCGTCCATCCGCCGCGCCCGGCCGGGCTCAATTCCGGCACCCGGGTCGAGGTCACGGACCTTTTCTTCTCGACCCCGGCCCGACTCAAGTTCCTCAAGGGCGAACGGGCCGAATCGAGCGCCATCACCGACATCGTCAAACGCCTCGCCATGGCGCATCCCGAGGTGCGCTTCTCGCTCGCCGGCAGCGACCGGGGCGCGATCGACTATCCCGTGGCCCATGGCGACGAGCCCTTCGTCGAGCGGCTCGGCCAGATTCTGAGCCAGGACTTCGTCGACAATTCGCTGGCCATCGAGGCGGAACGCGAGGGCGTCCGCCTTTCCGGCTATGCCGGCCTGCCGACCTACAACCGCGCCAACGGGCTGCAGCAGTTCCTGTTCGTCAATGGCCGACCGGTGCGCGACAAACTGCTGATGGGGGCGCTGCGCGCGGGCTATGCCGACGTGATGTCCAGGGACCGCCATCCCGTCGCGGCGCTCCGCATCGACCTCGAGCCGCATGGCGTCGACGTCAATGTCCACCCGGCCAAGTCCGACGTGCGTTTCCGCGACCCCGGCCTGGTGCGCGGGCTGATCGTCGGCGCGCTGCGCAACGCCATCCACCAGGCCGGACACCGTTCGGCGACGACCGGCGGCGGCGCCACCATCGCCGCCTTCCGTACTGGCGCACCGTCATCCTCCACCGCGTGGCGTCCCTCGGCGCCGATGCCTTCGTTCGGCAACACCGCCGCCGCGCCATCCTGGCGCGACTGGGCCACCACGCCCGCGCCCCAGTTCAGCGAAGCGGCGCAGCCGGCTTTCGCTGCCGTGAGCCAGCCCTCGGCCGATGCGCGCGCCAATGCCGTCGCCGCCAACGACCCGACCGATCGGCCGCTGGGCGCCGCCCGGGCGCAGGTTCATGAAAACTACATCATCGCCCAGACCGACCACGGCATCGTCATCGTCGACCAGCACGCCGCGCATGAGCGCCTCGTCTATGAGCGGCTGAAAACGGCGCTCGCCCGCTCCGGCGTGGCGCGGCAGATCCTGCTGATCCCCGATGTCATCGACCTGCCCGAGGACGACGTGGCGCGGCTTTTGAAGCGCGCCGACGAACTGGCCGAACTCGGCCTCGCCATCGAGAGCTTCGGCCCCGGCGCGGTCGCCGTGCGCGAGACGCCGGCCCTTCTCGGCGAACTCGACACCCGCTCGCTGCTGGTCGACCTCGCCGACGATCTGGCCGAATGGGACGACACGACGCGGCTCAAGGAAAAGCTCGACCATGTCGCCGCGACCATGGCCTGCCACGGATCGGTCCGCTCCGGCAGGCGACTGCGCCCCGAGGAGATGGACGCGCTGCTCCGCGAAATGGAAGCAACGCCCGGCTCCGGCCAGTGCAACCACGGCCGCCCGACCTATGTCGAGCTGAAGCTCGCCGACATCGAGCGCCTGTTCGGGCGAAGGTAGGCTCCGACGTGTCTTTCTTCACCTTCGCCTGAGGATCGCGTCTGGATACCTGGCTCCGCCGGGATGACGCCAGAGCTTGCGTCCGTGCCTGTGTCGGACATCCCATGCCGAAAAACGACACAGGACGTGCAAAGCGAGATCCACGCTGTTGCACATGGCGGCGTTCCGCACGATATTCCCGCTCATGAACCGTATTGATCCAGCCGGGCGCGGCGGCGAAGCGCGCATTCGTTATCTCGATGGCGACTACCAGATCCTGTCCCCGGGCGCCTTTGTGCGTTGTGCGGTGACCGGCGGCGTTATTCCGATCGACGAGCTCAAATACTGGAACGTCCAGCATCAGGAGGCCTATATCGACCCGGCCACCTGCGTCGCACGCCACAAGCAGCTCGGCCTGACCTGGCGCTGAGACCCGTCGCGGGCCCTTTGAGCCCGCGCCATTTCGCCGGCAAGCAAGCCCCTCACCCAACCCTCTCCCGCAAGCGGGCGAGGGCTTTTTTTGTGCCCGTGCGGTTACAGCAGCGGGCTCGACCTGCCCCCTCTCCCGCGTGCGGGAGAGGGCTGGGGTGAGGGTCTTCCCTAGCGACAAAACCGGTGCGGCGAACCCCACCGGCCCCTGCTCACCCCAATATCAGACCTCGACGCCGTAGACCGTCTTCGCCCGTTCCGCGCTCAGATAGCCGTTCTTGACGTCCTCGATCACCGCCGCGCGGTCGCGCTTTTTCGGGTCGCCATAGCCGCCGCCATTGCCGGTCACCACCCGCACGATGTCGCCCTGGTTCAGTTCGACGCCGGTCGCAAACGCGTAGCGCTTGCGGCTGCCGTCGGTCTTGATGACGTCGACATGGTTGCTCGTGCCGTCATGGCCGCCTTCCATGCCCCAGGGCAGGATGCGCGAGCGCGTATAGCCGCAGGTCAGGAAATTGCCGTCGGCGCGGACGCGGTAATCCATGCGGATGCCCTTGCCCCCGCGCCACTGACCCTCGCCGCCCTCTTCCGGGTTGAGCGCCAGCTGGTCGACGAACAGGCCGTAGCGGGCCTCGGCGATCTCGGCCGGGCAGTTGAACGTCTCGCCGTGGAAGCCGGAGAAGATCGCATTGTTGCCATCGCGGCCGGGCATGGCGCCCCAGCCGCCGATCTCCGGTTCGACGATCGTGTAGTGGCGGCCAGTATCGGGATGCGGGCCGCCGACGACGGTGCCGCAGATCGAGGCGAAGCTGCCGGCCGAGAGCTTTTCCGGCAGGTGCTGCGCCAGGCAGCGCAGGATCAGGTCGAACACGCGGATCTCGACCTCGTAGTAGAAGGCGTGCGCCGCCGGCTCCTGCGCGTCGAAAATCGAGCCCGGACGCGTCTTGACGACGAGCGGCCGGAACGAGCCACCATTGGCAGGGGCCGAAACGTCGGTCACCGCCTTGATCGCCATCTGGCAGGCGACGATGACGCCGTCGCGGCTGGCATTGTTGGGCGTCGGCGTCTGGTCCGGATTGTCGATCAGGTCGACGATGAATTCGTCGTCGGTGATTTCGACCGTCACCTTGTAGATCTGGCCGCTATCCTGTTCCTCGGCGAAGGAGAACTTGCCCTTGGGCAAGTCCTTCAGCGCCTTCAGCGTTACCTGCTCGCCATAGTCCATGAAATGGTCCATGGCGGCGACGAAGGTGTCCTTGCCGTATTTGTTGACGAGATCGAGGATGCGCTTGTCGCCGATGCGCACCGCCGCGATCGCCGCCCACATGTCGCCCTTGAGATAGGCCGGCAGGCGGGAATTGACCATCATCAGGTCCATCACCGCCTGGTTCGACACGCCCTTCTCGATCAGCTTGATCGCCGGGACGCGCAGGCCCTCCTGGAAGATTTCCTTGGCGTCGGTCGACATCGAGCCCGGCACCATGCCGCCGACATCGTTCCAGTGCGCGATGTTCGCGGTCCAGGCGACGATCTCGCCCTCGGCGAAGACCGGCATGACGAGAACCATATCGTTCAGATGGGTGACGCCGCCATAGAACGGGTCGTTGGTGGCGAAGACATCGCCCGGATAGATCGCGGTGACGGGATGCTTGCGCAGCACCGCCTTCACCGCCTTGTCGAGCACGCCGATGAAGGCCGGAATACCGGCGCCGGACGAGGCGATCTCGCCATCGGCGGCGCAGATGCCGGTGCCCATGTCGAGCACCTCATAGATGATGGCGCTCATCGCCGTCTTGCGCATCGCCGCGAACATCTCGTCGGAAATCGCCTGCAGCGAGTTCTGGATGATGTCGAAGGTGACGGGGTCGTGGGTCGGGTTGCTCATCACTTGGCCCCCAGTTCGATGTGGGTGTTGCCGTAGGCGTCGATCGACACGCGGTTACCCGGATGGATCACCACCGTGGTGCCGGGGTCCTCGAGGATGGCGGGGCCGGCAAAGGACATGCCGGGCTCCAGCTTCTCGAGGTCATAGATCACGGCCTCGTGGACGCCTTCGAGCGCATAGTCGACGTCGCGGCGGCCCTTGACCGCCTGCTCGATCGTCGCGCCGGTGTTCGGCAGTGCGATCATTTCCAGCTTGCCGACCTCGGCGGAGGCAACGAGATGCAGGCCGACGATCTCCACCGGCGCGTCGAGGCGATAGGTGTATTCGCGCTCATAGGCGGCGTGGAAATGCTCGATCATCGACTGGATCGCCGCATCGTCGACGAAGGTCGCCGGCAGCTCGACCTCGACGGCGTGTTCCTGGTTCTGGTAGCGGCACTTGATGAAGGGCACGAGCTTGACCTTGTCGGCCAAGACCCCTTCCGCCTCGAACTGGCGCAGCGCCCGGTCGCGGGTCTCGCCCACCAAATTCGCCAGCGCCGTGGTGCGGCCGCCGCCATCCTCGATCAGGCGGGTGACAAAGTAATCGCGGCGCAGATCGGACATCATCATGCCCCAGGCCGAGAATACCGACGCGCCGCGCGGGATCACGACCTTCTTCATGCCGAGCTCGGTGGCGAGCGCCACCGCATGCATCGCGCCGCCGCCGCCGAAGGCGACCAGCGTGAAGTCGCGCGGGTCGTGGCCGCGGTTGAGCGAGACCAGCTTCAGCGCGTTGATCATGTTGTTGTTGGCGATGCGGACAATGCCGCGCGCCGCTTCGATCGGCGACAGTCCAAGCTTCCCAGCCAGGGCGCCGAGGGCGCCGTCGACCGCGGCCATGTCGGCCTGGATGGTGCCGCCGCAGAAATAGTCCTTGTCGATGCGGCCGAGCGCCAGATTGGCGTCGGTGGTCGTCGCCTGCGTGCCGCCGCGCGCATAGGCGGCGGGACCCGGCTTGGCGCCGGCCGATTGCGGGCCGACATGCAGCTTGCCGAAATCATCGACCCAGGCGATCGAGCCGCCGCCATTGCCGATCTCGACGAGATCGACCACGGGCACCATGATCGGATAACCGGAAGACGTGCGATCGCGCTCGATCCAGTAATCCGTCATGATCTTGACGTGGCCGTTCTCGATCAGCGAGCACTTCGCCGTGGTGCCGCCAATGTCGAGCGCCAGCACATTGGGCTCTCCGATGATTCGGCCAAGCTCGGCCGCGCCCCAGAAACCCGAGGCCGGGCCGCTCTCGACCATGGTGATCGGGATCTCGCGCGTCGCCGAAAGCGAATCGACGCCGCAATTCGACTGCATGACATAGAGCTGGCCGCCGAAATTCTTGGAAGCGAGGCCATCTTCGAGCCGGCCGAGATAGCGGCTGGCGACGGGCTGCACATAGGCGGAGAGCACGGCCGTCGAGGCGCGCTCATATTCGCGCCATTCGCGGGTGATCTGGTGCGAGGCGACGACGGAGACCTCCGGCCAGAGCCGGCGGATCTCGGCAGCCACCGCTTCCTCATGACGGGGATCGGCATAGGAGTGCAGCAGGCAGATCGCGATCGCCTCGACGCCCTCGGCCCTGAAGTCTTCCAGGATCGCCGGCAGGCCCGTGAGATCGAGCGGGCTGCGCTCCGCACCGGTATAGGCGATGCGGCCGGGCACTTCCCGGCAGAGATAGCGCGGCACGAAGGGTTCGGGCTTCACATATTGCAGGTTGAAGAAATCGGGCCGGTTGCCGCGCGCGATCTCCAGCACGTCGCGGAAGCCTTCCGTCGTGATCAGCGCCGTGCGGGCGCCCTTGCGCTCGGTCAGGGCGTTGATGACGACGGTGGTGCCATGCGCGAAGAAGGCGATGTCGGCGGGGTCGACATCGGCCTTGGCGAGCACGTTGAGCACGCCCTGCTCGAAATTCGGCGGCGTCGTGTCGGATTTGGCGGTGCGCACCGTCTGGCGGCCGGTCGCCGTATCCGTCTCGAAATAGACGAGGTCGGTGAAGGTGCCGCCGACGTCGGTCGCGACGCGGATCGTCTTGTCGGTCATGTCAGGCCTTCCCGTCGCGGATCTTCGACGCCTGTTCGGTGACGGTGGCGGCCAGGATGCCGATCGCCGCGAAGGGGCGCAGCGCCATGGCGCGCTCGACCTTTTCGGGCGTGTAGGCGCCGGCCTTGTCGAGGATGTTGATGGTGCCGAGCACGCTGCCCTCGAACACGACCGGCACGTTGATGCAGGAACCGCAGCCGAGCGACTGGATCAGCTCATGGTCGTGGAAGACGGTGGCGATCTCCTCGATCGTGTTGGCGACATAGGGCTTCTTCTCGCCGAAGACGAGATCGTTCCACTTGCCGGCGGCCGACTGCTTGTAGCCGGAGGTCGGGTATTCCTGCGGATGGTTGGAATAGAGCCGGCGCGACATGCCGGTGTCGAAATCCGCGCTCATCACCGTGAAGATGATCGCGCCGACTTCGCGCTGGTAGAGTTCCTCGACCTTGGCGAGCGTCGCGGTCGGCTGGTCCTGTTCGCCCAGCGCTGCGATCAGCGCGTCCCAGGCCTTGGGGTCCAACACGGGATCGGCGGCGTTCCGCTCTGCGGTGGTGCTCATGCTGTTTCCTTCCTATTCGGCCCCGGCCGGGACTGGCGCCCCGGCACGAATGGCGGCGCGCAGTGCCGCCTCGGCCTCCGTCACGACGGGAATGGCTCCGATCAATTCGCGCGTATAGGCGCTCTTCGGATCGGAGAAGATGGCTTCGACCGGCCCGGTCTCGACGAGGCGTCCCTTCTGGAACACGCTCACCCGGTCGGCGATGGCGCGCACGACGGCGAGGTCGTGCGTGATGAAGAGGTAGGTCAGCCCCCGCTCCTGGCGCAGCCGCTGCAGCAATTGCAGCACGCGCGCCTGCACCAGCACGTCGAGGGCCGAGGTCGGCTCGTCGAGCACCAGCAGCTCCGGCTCGCAGGCGAGCGCCCGGGCAATGGCGATGCGCTGGCGCTGGCCGCCGGAAAGACCGCGCGGCGAACGGCGGGCATGTTCCGGCTCCAGCCCGACCTCCTTCAGCAGCGAGGCCACGCGCGCATCGCGCTCGCTTCTGCGGCCGAGGTCATGCACGTCGAGCGGCAGGCGGATGGAAGCGCCAACGCTGCGGCGCGGATTGAGCGCCGAAAGCGGGTTCTGCTGCACCAGCTGGATCGCGCGCTTCTGCTCGCGCGTCCGGCTTCGCCCAAGAGTCGCGCCATCGAAGCGGATTTCGCCCGAGGTGGCGCCGATCAGGCCGAGCACGAGGTTGGCGAGCGTCGTCTTGCCGGAACCGCTCTCGCCGACAATGGCGTGGCATTCGCCGCGCCTGAAGGCGAGCGAGACATCGTCCAGCGCCGCGACGCTGTGGCCATCGGCGGAGAACACCTTGCCGAGGCGGTCGAGTTCGAGAATGGGGGCGTTGCCAGTCATGCGAAGGCCTCCGTCGGCTCGCCGCAGCCTTCATGCACGATGAGCGGGTTCTCGAATTCCGGGCTGCGCTCCGGCAGGTCCGGCAGGCCGCCGCCCGAGATCTTCGGGATCGCGGCGAGCAGCGCCCGCGTATAGGGATGGCGCGGATCGTTGAAGAGCTGGGCCGTCGTGCCGTGCTCGACGATCCTGCCACGATAGATGACATAGACCCGGTCGGCGAATTCGCGCACGACGCCGAGATTGTGCGAGATCAGCAGCACCGAGGTGCCGGTCTTCTCGGTCAATTCGTGCATCAGGTTCAGCGTCTGCGCCTGCACCGTGACATCAAGGGCCGTTCCCGGCTCGTCGGCGATGAGCAGTTGCGGCCGGTTGGCCAAGGCCATCGCGATCATCACGCGCTGGTTCATGCCGCCGGAAAGCTGGAAGGCGTAGGAATCGAGCGCCCGCTTCGGATCCGGGATCGAGACCTCGGCCAGCGCCGCCTCGGCGCGACGGTCCGCTTCGTCGTTGGAGATCGAACGATCGCCGGAGCGCAGCACGTCGCGAAACTGGCCGCGGATCTTGAAGGTCGGGTTCAGCGCCGAGGTCGGATCCTGGAAGATCATGGCGACGCGATTGCCCCGCCGCCGCGCGATTTCCGCACCGCCTCTGGCGGCATCGATGCCGTCGAAGAAGATCGAGCCCGATACATGCACCCGCTTCTGGTCCTGCAGCAGGCCCATGGCGAGGCGCGCGGTCACCGACTTGCCGGAACCGGATTCGCCGACAAGGGCCACCTTCTCGCCCGGCCGGATATGCATCGAGATGCCGTGCAGCACCGGCGTCGGGTGACGGCGGTCGCCGAAGGCAAGGCGCAGGTCGCGGATGGTAAGGACCGGCTTCTGGAGCGTGTTGTGGGCCATCTCAGCTCTCCGCCTCGAAGGCTTCACGCAGGCCGTCGCCGACCAGGTTGAAGCCGAGCACCACGAGCAGGATCGCGATCGCCGGGAACACCGTCAGCCACCAGGCATCGGGCATGTATTTCGCGCCATCTGCGACCATCGAGCCGAGATCCGGCGTCGGCGGCTGCACGCCGAGGCCGAGGAAGGAGAGCGAGGATGCCATCAGGATGACGAAGCCGATATCGAGCGTCATCTTGGTCAGGATGGACGGCCAGCAATTCGGCAGGATTTCGCGGAACAGGATGTGCGCGGTCGACGCACCGACCGTCTCGGCGGCCAGCACATAGCCCTCCTGCGCCTCGGCGCGGGTGACGTTGTAGATCAGCCGCGCATACCAGGGCCACCACATGGCGGTGATTGCCAGCATGCCGTTCAGCAACGTCGGCTCCAGGAATCCCATGATCGCCATGGCCAGCACCAGAGGCGGCACGGCCAGGAACACATCGGTGATCCGCATCAGGATGTAGTCGGTCCAGCCGCCCTTGTAGCCGGCGACCAGCCCGACGATAACGCCGATCGGCGTCGCGATGGCGAGCACGACGATCGCCATGATCAGCGACAGCCGGTAGCCGTAGATGATGCGGGTGAACAGGTCGCGGCCGATCACATCGGTGCCGAACCAGAAATCGGCGCTCGGCGCCGCGTTCATCGCCGCGAAATCACCCGTGGGCCCGACATGGTCGGGATAGGGCGTGACAAAGGGGGCGAAGATCGCAAGTCCCACGATCGCCACGACGATGACGAGGCCTATCACTGAAAGCGGATCGGCGCTATAGGCGGTCCAGGCCTTGGAGCGGGTGCGCGAGGCGAGGACCGGGGAGCCGGGTTCCGACATCTTATGCCCTCCCCGCTGCGAGACGGATGCGCGGATTGATGACGTTCACCAGGATGTCGACGATGATGTTCACGATCAGGAAGGCCGCCGCGATGATCAGCACCGTGCCGACGATGGCATCGAGATCCTTGCGCAGGATGACCTCGACGCCGTAGCGCGACAGGCCCGGCCAGCCGAACACCTTCTCGACCAGGAAGGCGTTGCCGAGCATGGCCGCGAATTCGAGGCCGAGAATGGTGAGCGTCGGGATTAGAGCCGGCCGGAAGGCATAGCGGGTGGCGATGCGCCTGGCGGGAAAGCCATAGGCGCGCGCCATCTCGACATAGGGCCGCTCATAGACCTCGTTCATGTTGGAGCGCGTCAGACGGGCCGTCTGGCCAAGGCCCGACATGGCCAGCGCCAGGGAGGGCAGGATCAGGTGGTGCAGCGCGTCGAGGAAGGCCGCCCCATCGCCGGCGAGCAGCGTGTCGATCAGCATGAAGCCGGTCACCAGCGGCGGTGCCACGGTCGATTGGGCCAACTGACCTTCGATCGGAAACGCGCCCCAGAAATAGCCGAGCACGAGCTGAAGAATGACGCCCCAGACGAAGGCGGGCGTGCAGACGCCGAGCAGCGCGATCAGCCGGCCGACATGATCCGGGAAACGGCCGCGGAAATGGGCCGACAGGATGCCGAGCGGCAGGCCGATCAGCACCATCAGGATGCCGGAGACGAGGACCAGCTCCAGCGTCGCCGGCAGGAACTGCGCGATATCCGTCGTGACCGGGCGGTTGGTATAGAGCGACGTGCCGAGATCGCCTCTGGCGAGCGACTTGACGAACTCGAAATACTGCACCGGCAGCGAGGCATCGAGATGGCGCTCCAGCCGGAGCGCGACGACCTGCTCGGCGGTCGCGTTGGGTCCGAGCGCGATACGGGCCGGGTCGCCCGGCATGACGCGGGCGATCGCGAAGATCAGCATCGAGATGCCGATCAGGACGATCAGCGCGGCACCGAGACGATGCAGAAAGGATCGGAGGATGTTCGCCATGGTCTACCCGCTCGCTGGGCCTTTTTCTTCACCTCTCCCTGAGGGAGAGGTCGGAGCGAAGCTCCGGGTGAGGGTTTAGGAACCTATCCGGTGAGGCCGTAACCCCTCACCCGCCGGCCTCCGGCCGTCGACCTCTCCCTCCAGGGAGAGGTGAAAGCACCGCGCCCAGCCCATGCCCTGCTCCGAAGAAGAGCTCGCGGGCGCGCCCATAAGGAGACGCCCACGAGCCGGATCGGAGGAAGGCGGCGCCTTACGGCGCCATCTCCATTTCGCGGAACGAGAAGGAGTAGCCGGACAGCGCATAACGATGCGCGTCATCCGACAAGGCCGGCACCGTCACCGCCTTGCGGGCCGGGAACACGGCGACCTGGTCATAGGCATAGATCGTCGGGGCGAGGTCGCGCAGGCGCTGGCTCAGATCCTCGTAGATCTTCTGCCGCTTGGCCGGATCGACTTCGGCGCGGCCGGCTTCGAGCAGCTTGTCGACTTCCGCGTCCTGCAGGTATTCCGGCGACTGCCAGGTACCCTTGGCCGAGGAATGGTAGGTGTTGAACAGCAGCGAATCCGGATCCGGCGTCGTGGCGCTGTTGAAGATCTGCGAAATGTTCGGCGTCGTCTCGGGCTTGGTCACCATGTCGGTGAACAGCGCCCAGGGCACCCGCTTCACTTCCGGCTTGAAGCCGAGCTTGGAGAAATTCGCCTGCATCAGCAGGGCGAAACGCTCTTCCAGCGGCACCTCGGCGATCCAGGAGATCTCCAGCGGCGTCTCTTCCGGCTTGTACTTGCACAGCGCCAGCTCGGCCTTGGCCTTCTCCAGGTCCTGCGCGTAGTTCGGAACCTCGCTGGAGGAACCGAGCATGCCATGCGGGATCGGGCCGTTCGCCGGCTTGCCGAGCGAGACGGTATCGCTGACCGCGACCATCTTGGCGGCGGTCGCATAATCGAACGCATAGGTAAGCGCGCGGCGGCAATGGACGTCGTCGAGCGGCGCCTTGGCCGTGTTCAGCTTGATGTAGAAGACGTTGGTGCCGGTTTCGGTCAGCAACTGCATCGTGTCGTCGGCCGCGAGCGCCTTGGCGACTTCCGGCGGCAGCCACTGCGAGCCGATGTCATGCTCGCCCTTCGACAGCAGCGCGCGGACGGTCGAGGCTTCCAGGCCGTAGCGGAAGCGGACCTTGTCGGGCGACTTCGGCGTCGCGCCGAGGAAGTAGTCCGGGAACTTGGCGAGCGCCGTCTCCGACTGCGGGTTCTGCGTCTCGACGACATAGGCGCCGGAGCCGGCGTCGTTCGCGGACAGCCAAGCTTCCGAGTAATCGCCGAATGCGCCGTACTTGCCGGCGGCCTGATGCTGCTTGGCGAGCTTCGAATCGAGGATCGGCAGGCGGACGAGCGCCGACAGGAAAGGCGCGTAAGGGCCCTTCAGCGTGAACTTGACCGTCTTGGCATCGACGGCTTCGGCCTTCTCGACATCGTCGACGAACAGGTTGGAGAAGCCCTGCCCGAGCGCGATCATGCGGTCGAAGGAATAGACGACGTCGTCCGCCGTCAGCTTGTTGCCCGAATGGAACGTGACGTCGTCGCGCAGCGTGAAGGTGTAGACATTGCCATCGACCGTCCAGCTCGACGCCAGATGCGGCTGCATGCCCGGCTTGCCGGCCGTCGGCACGACCAGCGTGTCATAGACGTTGAACATCAGGATCGAGTCGGCATAGTCCGACGCCTTGCCCGGATCGAGCTCGCCAACCGGCGCCTCGTCGAGGCGAAGGACCGTCTCGGCAAAGGCCGGCGCCGTGCTCAGGGCCGTCGTCGAAAGCGCCGCCAGCAGCAGCGTTGCACGCAACATCTTCATCTTGTTACCTCGTTTCACCCTCGGCTATGTCGTTCGCAGCGCTGTTGTCCTGGCTCTTGGCGAGATCCGTCGCCCCGGCATGGGACGGCCCGCGATGGCGGGGTGTATCCGAGAAGAGTTGCTGCGTTCCGACAGAAAGAACCTCGGCGACATGATCCGCGGGGTTGTGCACCCGGTGCGGACGATGAGCCGAGAAATGCAGGGTATCGCCTGCATGCAGTTCGTAGATGGTCTCGTCGATCACATAGCGGATCGAACCGCTCAGCACATAGACGACCTCCTCCCCCTCATGCGACGAGGTCTCGGAGAGATAGCGTGGCGGCACGTTCATCTTGACGGCGTTGAGCATCTGGCCCGGAAACGTCGTCGAAAGCCGCTCATATGAAATCCAGGCCGGATTGATGCCGTAGGTCACCCTGCCCTCGCGCCGGGACACCGCGTTCGGCAGGTCCGGCTGATGCAGCAAGGCGCTCACCGGCAGGTCGAGCGCCTTGGCGATCGTGACAAGCGAGGATAGAGACGGCGTGGTGATATCGCGCTCGACCTGGCTCAGGAAGCCGATCGAAAGACCCGTCGCCTCGGCCACCCGTTGCAGGGTGAGCCGGCGCTGCTTGCGCGCGTCTCGGATCTTCAATCCTACTTTCAAGGGATCGCTGCTCATGCCGGTTCTCCCCGCCGCTTCTAACGGCGTTGCAATTATTTCACCATAGCTAAAATCTTAAGGCAAGATTCTTCGCCCGCGTCGTCATACGGCCTTGTTCCGCCGACCGGTTTGGCACTGTCGCTTGATCGACCGGCAGAACGGCATGCCTGGTACATTCCTGTCCCCAGTTCCCGGCGAACGGATCAGGGGCGGCGCCCGACTATGCGTCACACGCTCGGCACCCGACAGGGCGAGGGAGCGGTGGTCGAGAAACGCCACAATCCATGCGTGTAATTGGAACGACTCTCAATCAGGACGGATTTAGTTCATCAGTCTGATGAAAGAAATGCAACCATGATGATGAGACGCGCGGCAGGGTTGTCCATGGCGGTGAAAACGGACCGGCCGGATGACGCAGGGCTAACGGGGCGTTAACGCGAAAGGGCGCCGTTAACGCAGCGGCTGCGGCTGCGCGACGTCGAGAATGCGGAAGCTCGATTGCCGCCTGCCCTGCCAATGATCGATCGACAGCGTGCCGGCGACATGCAGCGGCCGGCCGCGGGACCCGAGCAGCATGCGGCCAAGATCATTGTCGGCGGCGCGGAAAGCGATCGCCTTCAAGTTCTGGTCGCCACCGGAAAGCGTGACCTTCACATGGCCATTGCCGACGGTATCGGCATAGCCGACGATATGGGCCGGCAGCGCGAAGACCGGCTCGGCATGTCCCGAGCCGAACGGCCCCGCCTTCTCCACCATGTCGATGAAATCGGGCGTGGCGGCGCGCGCCGTCAGCGCACCGTCGACCAGAAGCTGGTCGGCCTGGCGCGCGCGACGCGAGGCTTCCGCCGCCCCGGCCTCGAGAAAGGCGCGGAATTCCGCGAATTTCGACGGTTCGATGGTGAGGCCCGCCGCCATGGCGTGCCCGCCGCCCTTGACCAGGAGCCCCTTCTCGACGGCGCCGCGAACCAGCCCGCCGAGATCGACGCCGGCCACCGACCGGCCCGAGCCGGTGCCGAGCCCGTTCGGCATCAGGGCGATCGCGAAGGCAGGACGGCGGAAGCGCTCCTTGAGGCGCGCGGCGATCAGGCCAACGATCCCGGGATGCCAGCGATCGCTGGCGGTGACGATGACCGCCGGCCCCTCCCCGGAGCCGATCTCGGCATCGGCTTCGGCGATCGCCTCTTCCAGCATCGAAGTTTCAATGGCTTGGCGCTGCTTGTTGAGATCGTCTAGTTCGACGGCAATGCGCTCGGCCTCGGCGGGGTCGTCGAGCGACAGCAATCGGGCGCCCAGCGCCGCGTCGCCGATCCGGCCGCCGGCATTGATCCGGGGGCCGAGCAGGAAGCCAAGATGATAGGGCGCAACCGGCGCGTCGATGCGTGCGGCCCGTGACAGCGCCGCCAGACCTGGATTGGCGCGGCGGCGCACCGCCAGCAGGCCCTTGGTGACGAAGGCTCGGTTGAGGCCGATCAGGGGAACGACGTCGCAGACCGTGCCGAGCGCCACGAGATCGAGCCATTGCAGCAGGTCCGGCTCCGGCCGGCTTGGGCCATACCAGCCGCGCTTGCGGAGTTCGCGGTTGGTGGCGACGATCGCCAGGAAGGTGACGCCAACGGCGGCGAGATGGCCAAGGCCGGAGAGATCGTCCTGGCGATTGGGATTGACCACGGCGAGCGCCGGCGGCAGCTCCGCGCCCATCTGGTGGTGGTCGAGCACGACGGCGAGCCGGCCGAGATCGCGCGCGACCGCCAGCGATTCATGGCTCGTCGAGCCGCAATCGACGGTCACGATCAGCTGCGCGCCCTCTTCGACGAGCGTGCGGATGGCGTCGGGATTGGGGCCGTAGCCCTCGAAGATGCGGTCGGGAATATAGATGCGGGTCTCGACGCCCTGATGGCGCAGGAAGCGCGCCAGCAGCGCCGACGACGTTGCGCCATCGACGTCATAATCGCCGAAGATCGCGACATGCTCGCCGGCTTCGACCGCATCGGCAATGCGCGATGCCGCGGCATCCATGTCGGTCAGGACCGAAGGGTCCGGCATCAGCCGGCGGAGGCTCGGATCCAGGAAATGCGCGGCATCGTCGAGCGCGATGCCGCGCCCGGCCAGCACGCGGGCGACGAGTTCGGGGATCTCATGACGCTGGGCCATGGCGGTTGCGACCAGGCTCGAGGCCGCATCGACCCGTTCGGTCCAGCGGCGCCCCGTCACGGATCCTTCTACGCCGAGAAAGGCGCGCCGTGCGTCGCTGGATGACATGGACATGGGAGCTGGATCAGCCCTCGTTGTCGAACTTTTCGAGATCGCGATGCGTCGCCTTGATCCAGCGAACCGTGCCGGAGGACGAACGCATGACGACCGTATCGGTGGTGATCTCGCCATTGCGGGCGAAACGCACGCCGGAAAGCAGGTTGCCGTCCGTGACGCCGGTCGCCGCGAACAGCACGTCGCCGCGGGCCATCTCGTCATGGGTGAACTTCTTGTCGAAGTCCTTGACGCCCATCTTCGCCGCGCGCTCGCGCTGGGCGTCGGACTGTGTCACCAGGCGGCCCTGCATCTGGCCACCGATGCAGCGAAGCGCCGCCGCGGCCAGCACGCCCTCGGGCGCGCCGCCGATGCCGAGATAGATGTCGATGCCGGTCTCGTCGGGATTGGTGGTGTGGATGACGCCGGCGACGTCGCCGTCCCCGATCAGGCGGAGCGCCGCGCCGGTGGCGCGCACGTCCTCGATCAGCTTGGCGTGACGCGGACGGTCCAGGATGCAGGCGGTGATCTCGTTGACCGGAACGCCCTTGGCGGCTGCCAGCGCCTGGATGTTTTCCATCGGCGAGGCGTCGAGGTCGACCACGCCGGTCGCGTAGCCGGGTCCGATGGCGATCTTCTGCATGTAGACGTCGGGCGCATAGAGCAGGCTGCCACCCTCGGCGATCGCGATCACGGCCAGCGAGTTGGGCTGGTTCTTGGCGCAGATCGTCGTGCCTTCGAGCGGATCGAGCGCGATGTCGACGCGCGGGCCGGAGCCCCGACCGACCTTCTCGCCGATATAGAGCATCGGCGCCTCGTCGCGCTCGCCCTCGCCGATGACGACGGTGCCTTCGATCGGCAGACGGTTGAGCTCGCGACGCATGGCGTCGACGGCTGCCTGGTCGGCCGCCATTTCGTCGCCGCGGCCCCGCCAACGCGCCGCCGCAACGGCCGCGCGCTCGGTAACGCGCACCAGCTCCAGCGTCAGGATCCGGTCCAGACCCGCTGCCTTCGCATTCCCCGTCATCGCCATAGTGCTGCTCCGCTCTCAGGCCAGTTGTTCAATGCGTATCATTTGCGGCTGCTCCGCAATATGACCATCCGCCGTAATCCGATCGAGCGCTTCCTTGACCTGCGACTCGGTGGTCTCATAGGTGATGAGCATAACCGGTTGCGGCTCGAGCGGCTGCAGATGCTCCGGCGCATCGGCCTTCGGCGCGCGCCGCCGCTGGACGATCGATTCGAGCGAAATGCTGTATTCGGCCATACGCTTGGCGATGGCAGCGAACGCGCCGGGCCGGTCGTAGACGGCAAGGCGGATGTAATAGCCGCCCGCATGCGCCCGCATCACGGCCTGCTGGTAGGGCTGCAGCGTATGGGCGGGGCGACCGAACGTGCCGACCACGTCGCCACGCGCCAGATCTGCGATGTCGCTCATCACGGCCGAGGCCGTGGCGTCGCCGCCGGCGCCGGGACCGGAGAGCACCAGCCTGCCGACGAAATCCGCTTCCACCGCCACCGCATTGGTAACGCCGTCGACGCGCGCGATCGGCGAGGATTTCGGCACCATGGTCGGATGAACGCGCTGCTCAATGCCGCTGTCAGTGCGCGTCGCCACGCCCAGAAGCTTGATGCGGTAGCCGAGTTCGTCCGCCGCCTCGATATCGGCGGTCGTGATCGAACGGATGCCCTCAACATAGATGGCATCGGAATTGATCTCGGTGCCGAAGGCGATCGCCGTCAGCAGCGCCAGCTTGTGGGCGGTGTCGAAGCCATCGACGTCGAAAGTCGGGTCGGCCTCGGCATAGCCAAGGCGCTGGGCCTCGGCGAGGCAGGCGTCGAAGGCGATGCCTTCCCGCTCCATGCGCGTCAGGATGTAATTGCAGGTGCCGTTGAGGATGCCATAGACGCGGCTGACACGGTTGCCGGCAAGCGACTCCCGCAGGGTCTTGATGATCGGAATGCCGCCGGCAGCGGCGGCCTCGAAATTCAGCGAGACGCCGTTGTTCTCGGCGCGACGCGCGAGTTCGGTGCCGTGCTTGGCGAGCAGCGCCTTGTTGGCGGTGACGACATGCTTCTTCGCGTCCAGCGCGGCGCGCACCGAATCGGCGGCCGCGCCGTCCGCGCCGCCCATCAGTTCGACGAAGACGTCGATGTCAGGCGACTGCGCCAGCGACATCGGATCGTCGAACCAGGTCACGGTGGAAAGGTCGAGGCCGCGATCGCGGAAGCGATCGCGGGCCGTCACGGCAGTCACGACGACCGGCCGGCCGCAGCGCAGCGCCAGTTCATTGGCATGGCGCTGCGTCAAACGCAGCAGGGACGCGCCGACGGTGCCGAGACCGGCGACGCCCAGCCGAAGTACTTGATTCATATAACCGCCCCAGAGGGGCCCGGCTTATCGCCGGGCGCTGCTGATAGGGACGACGTTGTGCAACGTTTTGTCCGCTGTTTCAAGGAAGCGACGGACATTGCGCGCGGCCTGACGAATGCGCTGCTCGTTTTCGACCAGGGCGATACGAACATAGTCATCGCCATGTTCGCCAAAGCCGACGCCGGGCGCGACGGCCACATCGGCCTTCTCGATCAGAAGCTTCGCGAATTCCAGGCTTCCCAGCGGCTTGAAGGCGTCGGGAATTGGCACCCAGGCAAACATCGAGGCGCGCGGTGCGGGAATCTGCCATCCGGCGCGGCCGAAGCTGTCGACCAGCACGTCGCGGCGATGCTTGTAGATCTGGCGCATCTCCTCGATGCAATCCTGCGGGCCGTTCAGCGCGGTGGTGGCCGCCACCTGGATCGGCGTGTAGGCGCCGTAGTCGAGATAGGATTTCACCCGCGACAGCGCCGCGATCAGGCGCTCATTGCCGACCGCGAAGCCCATGCGCCAGCCGGCCATGGAATAGGTCTTCGACATCGAGGTGAACTCGACGGCGACGTCCATGGCGCCCGGGACCTGCAGGATCGAGGGCGGCGGAACGTCATCGAAATAGATCTCGGAATAGGCGAGGTCCGACAGCACGAACAGCTCGTGCTTGCGGGCGAAGGCGACGACATCGCGATAGAAATCGAGATCGGCCACATGCGCCGTCGGATTGGACGGATAGCAGAGCACGACGGCGAGCGGCTTCGGGATGGAGTGCATGACGGCACGTTCCATCGCGTGGAAGAATTCCGGGCCGGGCTCGACCGGCACGGAACGGATCACACCACCGGCCATCAGGAAGCCGAAGGCATGGATCGGATAGCTCGGGTTGGGTACGAGAATCACGTCGCCGGGCGCCGTGATCGCCTGCGCCATGTTGGCGAAGCCTTCCTTGGAGCCGATCGTGGCGACGATCTGCGTGTTCGGGTCGAGCTTCACGCCAAAGCGGCGATCGTAATAGGCGGCCTGAGCCTTGCGCAGGCCGTTGATGCCGCGCGACGCCGAATAGCCGTGCACGTCGGGACGCGCCGCCGTTTCGGCGAGCTTCTGGACGATATGCGCCGGGGTCGGAAGGTCGGGATTGCCCATGCCGAGATCGATGATATCGGCGCCCGCGGCTCGAGCGCTCGCCTTAAGCCGGTTGACCTGCTCAAAGACGTATTGCGGCAGACGCCGCACGCTGTGGAACTCGCTCATGACTCCGAATCCATCTTTCCTGGAAAGTCGTTGTGCGCCTCACCTGGCGCGGGGCGGTTCTACACCGAACCACCGTCTATGAAAGCACCCTTATTGCGGGCATTTCGTGGCGTCTGCGCCAGGCTCGCCGCATCGCTCCTGAATTTCGGAGAGCGTCTTGTTGGCATGCGTGGCGGCGGCCTTCTCCAAGGCCGCATTGGTGGTGGCACTATGCTGCCGCGCGGCCTCCGCGGTGCGCGGGTCGTTGCGCGCGCCCTTGGCCTTCAGGCTCGCCGTGGCGCTCTTCAACTCCGCCGGCGTCATCAGCTTGCCGGGCGGCTCGCCCCCGGCGACATTGATGTTGGGAAACACGCCCGGACGGTCCAGCTCGGGATCGGGCGAATTGTCCAGCGTCTTGGAAAGCTGCTGCGAGCATGCCGCCAGAGAGACGGCAAGAGCCAGCATGAGGACGAGCGACGCGGAACGGGACCGCTTGATTCCGGACGGATTCATCATGAACTCATTGTGGTAAGCGGGTCGATAGCATGCGCATCATATCCCTGTGAGCGCGAAGCTATTACACTCCGCGCGTCGGGGAAAGCAGCGCCGCCTTCCCGATCGCAGAATGGCATTCGGGGATACGATGGCCAAAGACAAAATCGGAAGCGACGGCACCAGTCCCGGCAGTGCGCCGATCAGCCTGATCATCAAGGACCCCGAGAAATTCGCCCAGAACATCGCCAAGATGATCGAGGGCATGACCCGGGCCGCGAACGCCTTCCTGAAGCCGCGCGAAGACGGCAAGCTCTCTGCGGATCTCACCGACGAGATCGCCGAGATCGTTCGCACGCTGGCCAAGGTGATCGAGTACTGGACGGCCGAGCCTGGCCGCAGCATTCAAGCGCAATCAAAGCTTTACGGCCAATATTTCATGCTTTGGACGAGCATGATGCAGCGCATGTCCGGCGTGCCCATGCCGCCGGTGGTCGAGCCGGATCCGCGCGATCGCCGCTTCAAGGACCCACAATGGTCGGAGAACCAGTTCTTCGATTTCGTGAAGCAGTTCTACCTGATCACGACGCGCTGGGCCGAGCAGATGGTCGACGACGCCACCGACCTCGACCCGCATGTCCGGCTGAAGGCCGGCTTCTACATCCGGCAGATCGCCAATGCGATCTCGCCGTCGAATTTCCTGTTCACCAATCCGGAAATCCTGCGCGACACGCTCGATTCGAGCGCCGACAACCTGGTGCGCGGCATGGACATGCTGGCCGAGGACATCGCGGCGGGCAATGGCGAGCTGATCATCCGCCAGTCGGACAATTCCCACTTCGCCATCGGCAAAAACCTCGCCCTTTCGCCGGGCAAGGTCATCCTGCAGAACGAGGTCTGCCAGTTGATCCAGTACAAGGCGGCGACAACCGAGGTGTTGAAGCGGCCTCTGCTGATCGTGCCGCCCTGGATCAACAAGTTCTACATCCTCGATCTGAACCCTGAAAAATCCTTCGTCAAATGGGCGGTGGAGCAGGGCCATACCGTGTTCGTCGTCTCCTGGATCAATCCGGACGAACGCCAGGCGGAGAAGAGCTTCGAGCACTACATGCGCGAAGGCATCCTCGAATCGGTCGATACGATCCAGAAGATCACCGGCGAGAGCGAGATCAACGCCATCGGCTATTGCGTCGGCGGCACGCTGCTCTCCTATACGCTCGCCTACATGGCCGGCGCCGGCGATACGCGGATCGCCTCGGCGACGCTGTTCGCCACGCAGGTCGACTTCACCCATGCCGGCGACCTCAAGGTCTTCATCGACGAGGAGCAGATCGAGGCGGTCGAGAAGAAGATGAGCGTGCGCGGCTATCTGGAGGGGAAGAACATGACCTCCTCCTTCAACATGCTGCGCTCGAACGACCTGATCTGGTCCTATGTCGTGAACAACTATTTCCG
>Ga0182738_1002768_pt1 | contig 20618 bp, 17 predicted proteins | sample eDN5th30CBELigMG_FD_128876 | JGI IMG/M metagenome (GOLD analysis project Ga0182738, IMG submission 128876) | Enriched Miracle-Growth compost microbial communities from Emeryville, California, USA - eDNA 5th pass 30_C BE-Lig MG (version 2)... ... | reverse complement strand
TGGCGAAACTGGTAGACGCGCGGGATTTAGGTTCCCGTGACGAAAGTCGTGGGGGTTCAAGTCCCTCCGCCCGCACCAGGTTTCGCACCCCCGGGCAGACGCGCGGCACGGAGCGTCAGACTTTGGCGTCGCGGCCAGAAGTTTCCATAGATTCAATGGGTTACTAGGGAAAAGAAAGAATGCAGGTCAACGCGACACTGGTCGAAGGGCTGAGGCGTGAGTTCGAGGTGGTGGTACCGATCTCGGAGCTGAGCGATCGCCTCGTCGCGCGGCTCAACGAGATCCAGGGCCAGGTCCAGATCAAGGGATTCCGCCCCGGCAAGGTGCCGGTGAATCACCTTCGCCGGCTATACGGCAAGTCGACCATGGCCGAGATCGTACAGGCGGTCATCAACGAGGTCGCCCGCGACACGCTCAGCGAGCGCGGCGAGCGTGCCGCCCTCAGCCCCGACTTCAAGCTTCCCGAGGACGAGGGCGCGGCCGAGCGGATCCTCAACGGCGAGGCCGACCTCACCTACACCATGTCCTACGAGATCCTCCCCGCGATCGAGGTCGCGGACGTCTCCTCGATCGCGGTCGAGCGGCCGGTGGTCGAGGTGACCGATGCCGAGGTCGACGAGGAGGTCACGCGGCTCGCCGAGAGCGCCCGCACCTTCTCGCCGAAGGACGGCAAGTCCGAGAACGGCGACCAGATGACGATCTCCTATCTCGGCAAGGTCGATGGCGAGGCCTTCCCCGGCGGCACCGACGACAATGCCACGGTCCGCCTCGGCACCAGCCAGTTCATCCCGGGCTTCGCCGAGCAGCTCGAGGGTCTCGCGGCCGGCGACGAGAAGACGATCACCGTCACCTTCCCCGACGACTACGGCGCGCGTCACCTTGCCGGCAAGGAAGCGACCTTCGACATCTCGGTGAAGGCCATCGCGGCGCCCGATCCCGTCACCTTCGACGACGAGCTCGCCAAGCGGATCGGTCTCGAATCGCTCGACCAGCTCAAGGACGCGATCCGCCAGCAGATCCAGACCCGCTACGGCATGCAGACGCGCCAGAAGGTGAAGCGCCAGCTCCTCGACCAGCTCGACACGCTCCACACCTTCGAGCTGCCGCCGAAGATGGTCGAGCAGGAGTTCGACAACATCTGGCGCCAGATCGTCGGCGAGATGGGCCAGCAGGGCCGGACCTTCGAGGACGAGGACACGACCGAGGAAGCCGCCCGCGAGGACTACCACAAGATCGCCGAGCGCCGCGTCCGCCTCGGCCTCGTGCTCTCCGAGATCGGCGAGAAGAACAAGGTCGAGGTGACCGAGCCCGAGGTGCAGCGCGCCCTCCAGGCGCAGCTTCGCCAGTTCCCCGGCCGCGAGAAGCAGCTCATCGACTACTACCGCTCGAACCCGGACGCGCTGGCTTCGCTCCGCGCGCCGATCTTCGAGGAGAAGGTGGTCGACTACCTGCTGGAGCTCGTGAAGGTCACCGACAAGCCGGTCACCGCCGAAGAGCTCATGAAGGAAGACGAGGACGAGGCCGCGACGACCGCCGCCGCAATCTGACCCTGCCGAGGACGGAGGGCGCTGCCGCGCTCTCCGACCTCTGGCCGGGCCCCCGTGACCTCTCCGCTCATTCCCGCGCCCGCGCGGAATCCGGCTTTCGCGGAGTCCGACGCCGAGAATCGAAGGACCGGCCTGCCGCCTCCGCGGGGGTTGGCGGTGCTGCCCCGTCGTCCCGCGTGAAGCGGAGCGGGACCCGGGGCCCCGAGAGGAACCGGACGCGCGAAACGCCCGCGCCGGGAACACACCCTGCCCTTCCCTCCCCGCGTCCCGGCCGGTGCCGGCAGCGCCCCCGGCCTGCGGCTACTACCGGTCGCGGAAGCGGTTGATGATCGGGTAGCGGCGGTCGCGGCCGAAGTTCTTGCGGGTGATCTTGACCCCCGGCGCCGCCTGCCGGCGCTTGTACTCGGCGATGTAGAGCAGCCGCTCGACCTTGCGGACCGTCTCGAGATCGTGGCCCCGCGCCGCGACGTCGGCGACCCGCATCTCGCCCTCGACGAGACAGGCGAGGATATCGTCGAGCGCGTCGTAGGGCGGGAGCGAATCCTGGTCGGTCTGGTTCTCGCGGAGCTCCGCCGAGGGGGCGCGGGTGATGACGTTCTCGGGGATCACGCGGCCGGCGGGACCGAGTGCGCCCGCCGGATGATGGGCGTTCCGCCAGCGCGCCAGCCCGTAGACCTCGGTCTTGTAGAGGTCCTTGATCGGATTGAAGCCGCCGTTCATGTCGCCGTAGAGCGTGGCGTAGCCCACCGACATCTCCGACTTGTTGCCGGTGGTCAGCACCATCGGCCCGAACTTGTTGGAGATCGCCATGAGGATCGTGCCGCGCGCCCGGCTCTGGAGGTTCTCCTCGGTGATGTCCGGCGCCCGGCCGGCGAAGACCGGGGCGAGCGCCGCCTCGAAACCCTCGACAGGCGCCGCGATCGGCACGGTGTCGTAGCGTACGCCGAGCGTCTCGGCGATCGCGGCCGCGTCGCCGAGGCTCTCGCTCGAGGTGTAGCGATAGGGCAGCATCACGCAGTGGACGCGGTCCGCGCCGAGGGCGTCGACCGCCATCGCCGCCACCACCGCCGAGTCGATGCCGCCCGAGAGCCCGAGCACCACGCCGGAGAACCCGCTCTTGTTCACGTAGTCGCGGAGCCCCAGGACGCAGGCGCGCCAGTTGGCCTCATCGAGCCCCGGCAGCGCCGCGAAGCCCCCGTCGGCGCAGCGCCAGCCGAGCGCCCCGTCCCGCCGCCAGGTGACGACCGTCATCCCCTCGTCGAACTGGGGCATCTGGAAAGCCAGCGTGCGGTCGCCGTGGAGGCCGAAGGAGCCGCCGTCGAAGACCAGTTCGTCCTGGCCGCCGCACTGGTTGACGTAGACCATCGGCAGCCCGGTCTCGACCACCCGTGCCACCGCCACCTGCTCGCGGACCTCGGCCTTGCCCTGCCAGTAGGGCGAGCCGTTGGGGACGACGAGCATCTCGGCGCCGGTCTCGGCGAGGCATTCGCAGACCTGCTCGAACCATATGTCCTCGCAGACCGGCAGGCCGAGCCGCAGCCCCCGGAAGCCGATCGGGCCGGGCAGCGGCCCGGGCTCGAACACCCGCAGCTCGTCGAACACGCCGTAATTGGGCAGCTCGACCTTGTAGCGGACGCCCTGCACGGCACCGTCGTCGAGGAGGGCGACGGCATTGTAGACCTTGCCGCCCTCGGGCCAGGGCGATCCGATCACCACGCCCGGGCCGCCGTCGGCCGTATCGGCGGCGAGCGCCTCCACCGCCCGCCGGCAGGCGTCCTGGAACGCCGGCTTGAGGAGGAGATCCTCCGGCGGGTAGCCGGCGATGAACAGCTCGGAGAGGACGAGCAGGTCGGCCCCGGCGGCGGCCGCCTCGGCGCGGGCCTTCCGGGCGAGCTTCAGGTTGCCATCGAGGTCGCCGACGGTCGGGTTGAGCTGGGCGACGGCGAAGCGGATCGTGTCGGTGATGGGTGCGGGCATGATGGCGGGGGCGTGGGCGCTCAGGCGGTCTGTGCGTTCAGGAAAGCGAGGGTGCGGTCGCGCGCGACGCGCGCCGATTCGCCGTGGAAGCGCTCGGTGCCGTCGCGGTTGAATGCGTGCCCGGCGTCCTTGTAGGTGAAGATCTGCACGAGCGCGGGATCGGCCGCCGCCCGGATCTTCTCGACATCGGCCGGCGGTATCGAGGGATCCTCCTCGCCGAAGTGGAGCATCGTCGGAATGCGCGGCTTCGCGTCGAGGTGCCTTGCGATCGCGCCGCCGTAGTAGCCGACCGCGCAGGCGAGGCCGTCGACCCGCGCCGCCGAGAGCCAGGCGAGCGAGCCGCCGAGGCAGTAGCCGACGATGCCGACCTTTCCGGACGACTGGAGCGCGTCGACCGCCGCGGCGATGTCGAGGAGCATCCGGTCCATCCCCACGGCATTCATGAGGTCGATGCCGCGGGCGAACTCGTCCTTGTCGTAGCCGAGTTCGATCCCGCGCTCGGCGCGGTCGAAGATCGCCGGCGCGATCACCCGGAAGCCGTCCGCCGCATAGCCGTCGGCGACCTTCCGGATATGCGGGTTCACGCCGAAGATCTCCTGCACGACGACCAGCCCGCCGCGCACGACATGCGAGGACGGCGTCTTCTCGTAGGCCGAGAATGCGTGGCCGTCGGCGGCCGTCAGCGTGATCGTCTTGCCCATCGTTCGTCTCCTGTCCCTCGGTGCGGCACCGACCCTACGGCAAGGCACCGCTCAAATCGACCGCTGCGTCGCGAAGTCGCCCCGCGCGCGCCGGAAGCGCCATTCGTGCCAGACGAGCGCCATCACCACCAGGTCGAACACCGTCAGCACGATGAGGAAGGCGGAGTGCGTGAAGGTGAAGCGATAGAGCTGGTAGACGATGAAGCCGGCGAACACGACCAGCGAACCGGATAGGCCCAGGCCTGGTTCCGCCAGAGGCCGACGACGAGCGCCAGCTTCACGACGCCATGGCTCGCGAGATAGATCGCGGCGAAGGTCTTGGCATCGAGCGAAAAGTTCTCCGCGACGTCCGCCAGCCAGTGGAAGACCCGGTCCTGCGGGTGATGGAGGAGGTGCTTCGATACCAGCATGAGCGCGGTGTGCCGGAGCGCCTGGAAGTCGACGAGGGCCAGCGCCAGCGCGGCCGCGAGCTCGAGGATCGCATCGGCGGCCTTGATCGCGAGGGTCGCGAGGAACACCCGGTGGATCCGGGATTCCTCGGCCGGCGAGGTCATGCAGGGTGCACTCCCGGAAAAACGAAGGCCGCCCGGAGGCGGCCTTCGGAGCGGCTCACGCGATCGCGGCCGCCGGCATCCGGTGCGCGTCCCGGTCGCGCTTCAGGAGCTCGGCGACGAGGAACGCGAGCTCCAGCGACTGGTCGGCATTGAGCCGCGGATCGCAGTGCGTGTGGTAGCGGTCCGACAGGTCGTCGGCCGAGATGGCGCGGGCGCCGCCGGTGCATTCCGTCACGTTCTTGCCGGTCATCTCGATGTGGATCCCGCCCGGGTGGGTGCCCTCGGCGCGATGCACGTCGAAGAACGCCTCGACCTCGCGGAGGATCCGCTCGAACGGCCGCGTCTTGTAGCGGTTGAGCGTGATCGTGTTGCCGTGCATCGGATCGCAGGACCACACCACCGTCCGCCCTTCCCGCTTCACCGCGCGCACCAGCCCGGGGAGGTGGTCGTCCACCTTGTCGGCGCCGAAGCGCGCGATCAGCGTCAGCCGGCCCGGCTCGTCCTCGGGGTTGAGCAGGTCGATGAGGCGGATCAGATCGTCCGGCTTCAGCGACGGGCCGCACTTGAGCCCGATCGGGTTGCGGATGCCGCGGCAGAACTCGACATGGGCATGGTCGTACTGGCGGGTGCGGTCGCCGATCCAGATCATGTGGCCGGAGGTCGCGTACCAGTCGCCGCTGGTCGAATCGATGCGGGTCATGGCCTGCTCGAAGCCGAGCAGCAGCGCCTCGTGGCTGGTGTAGAAATCGGTCGAGCGCATCTCCGGATGCGACTCCGGGTCGATGCCGCAGGCGCGGATGAAGTCGAGCGCCTCCGAGATCCGGCGCGACAGCTCCTCGTAGCGGGACGCCTGCGGGCTGTCCTTGACGAAGCCGAGCATCCAGCGGTGGACGTTCTCGAGGTTGGCGTAACCGCCCTGCGCGAAGGCGCGGAGGAGGTTGAGCGTCGCCGCCGACTGCCGGTAGCCCATCTCGAGCCGGTTCGGATCGGGGGTGCGCGAGGCCGTGTCGAAGTCGATGCCGTTGATGATGTCGCCGCGGTAGGACGGAAGCTCGACCTCGCCCTGGCGCTCCATGGGCGAGGAACGGGGCTTGGCGAACTGGCCGGCGATGCGGCCGATCTTCACCACCGGCATCGAGCCGGCGAAGGTCAGCACCACCGCCATCTGGAGGAAGACGCGGAAGAAATCGCGGATGTTGTCGGCCTGGTGCTCGGCGAAGCTCTCGGCGCAATCCCCGCCCTGGAGGAGGAAGCTCTCGCCCGCCGCGACCTTCGCAAGGCTCTTCTTGAGCTTCCGCGCCTCACCTGCAAAAACCAGCGGCGGATAGGTCGCGATCCGGCCCTCGACGGCGGCAAGCGCGCCGGGATCCGGATAGACGGGGACCTGCTCGATGGGTTTCGAGCGCCAGCTGTCGGGGGTCCAGCCCTTCTTCATCGTACTCTCCTGAGGCCCAGCGCCGGGCACCCGCGCGTGTCTCCCGCGGATCGGGGTGGCACGAATGTTGCCGTCGCGGTCGGCGTTATACATGGGCACGCCGGCTTTGGCCACAAGGAGGTGACCCGCGCCGGCGCCGCCGGCATCGGCCCCTCCCGGCCAGGCAAAGCGCCGCATTCCTGATGGCGCGAAAGTGCACCCGGTCCAAGCGATTGCATTGAGTTCCACGGTCAACGTCTGACGTCGTGGCCGTATTCATCTATAGGTGTGCGATACCGAGGGGGGAGAGCCGAAATGAAGCGCTTGTTGTTGTTCGCCGCGGCGATGCAGGCCGGCGTTGCGGCCGCCGACCCGGAAACGGGTCAGTGGGTGAAGTATGAAGGGGCGATACGCTTGTACGAAAACGCCGTCGACGTAGTGCAGACGCGGGAGTTGCTCGCATTCGACGAGGAGAAGCAACAGTTCCTCGAGCGACAGAGCAGTACGGTCGGCGGCGAGACAAAGACGACCGAGGAATGGATGGCCGCGGCTAGTTACCTCTCGACCGCGACCGTTACGACGATGCTTGCGGACTGCGAGGGCTCGGGGGGACAAGCCCGGACGGTCGTGGTCAAGGGAGAACCGATGGAGACCTGTGCCATCGTGGAAGACTCCCCCGACAGCGCCTACGTCCATTACATCGCCCACGTTCCGTTCAGCTTGGCGCGTACCACCAGCCTCCGGAAGAGCGACGGCCTCCTCGTGGACATGACGCTGGCCGATTGGCGGTAGCGGCGGTTCACGTCGCCGGCTCGGGCTCGGCCCCGAGCTCCGCCGCTCGGCGGTGCCGCTCGGTAGGCTTCCGCATCGTGACGATCTCCTCCGACTGCGTCGGGTGGACCGCCATGGTCGCGTCGAAATCGGCCTTGGTCGCCTTCATCTTGACGGCGATGCCGACGAGCTGCGCCATCTCCCCGGCTCCCAGCCCCACGGCGTGGAAGCCGAGCACGCGGTCGGTATCGGCATCGACCACCAGCTTCACCACCATCCGCTCGTCGCGCCCCGCGACCCGGCTGTGAAGCGGCTTGAACGAGGCCCGGTAGATGTCGACCGCGGGATGCCGGACGATCGCCTCCTCCTCGGTGAGGCCGACCGTGCCCGCCTCGGGCTGGGAGAACACCGCGGTCGGGATGCAGTCGTAGTCGATCCTGATCGCGGTCCCGGCGAAGAGGTTGTCGGCCACCGCATGGCCCTCGCGGATCGCCACCGGCGTCAGGTTCTTCCGGTCGGTCACGTCGCCGACGGCATAGATGTTGTCGACGTTCGTCCGCGAGAACGCGTCGACCTTGATCGCACCGCCCTCCCCGAGGGTCACGCCGGCTTCCTCGAGGCCCATGCCGCGGCTGTTGGGTCTCCGGCCCGTGGCGAAGAGGATCGTGTCGGCCTCGATGTGGCGGCCGTTCCGGGTCGCCGCGCGGAGCGATCCGTCCTGCCGTTCGATCGCCGCGACCGTGTCGCCGCAGGCGACCTCGATGCCGCGCTTCACCATCCCGGCATGGACGCTCCGCCGGATGTCGCCGTCGAAGCCGCGGAGGATCTCGGGGCCGCGGAGCAGCACCGTGACGTCGGAGCCGAGGCCGCGGAAGACGCCGGCGAACTCGACCGCGATGTAGCCGCCGCCGACGACCAGCAGGCGCCGCGGCTGGCGCTCCAGCGTGAACATCTCGTTGGAGCTCACCGCATGCTCGATGCCCTCGACGCTGTCGGGCAGCGCCGGCCAGCCGCCGGTCGCCACGAGGATGTAGCGTGCGGTGACGGTCCGGTCCTCGGCGAGGAGCCGGACGGTATGGGCGTCCTCAAGCACGGCCCGGCTCCGGATCAGCTCGGCACCCGAGGCCTCGAGATTGCGGATGTAGATACCGCTGAGCCAGGCGAGGTCGGCCTGGACGTTGTCGCGAAGGGTCGGCCAGTCGAACCGGACGCCGTCCACCGTCCAGCCGAAGCCGACGGCGTCCTCCACCGCCTCCGAGAAGTGGGAGCTGTGGACGAGGAGCTTCTTCGGCACGCAGCCGCGGAGCACGCAGGTGCCCCCGACGCGGTCCTCCTCGGCCACCGCGACGCGGGCACCGAGCTCCGCCGCGACGCGGGCCGCGCGCACGCCGCCCGAGCCGGCGCCGATGACGAAGAGGTCGTAGTCGTAGCCGCTCACGTCCGGCTTCCGTCGCGGCCCGGCGCTCAGAACTCGTAGCCTTCCTTGGCCAGCTCCTCGCGGGACCTCTCGTACAGCTCCTCGCCGACGCGGGTGCTCCACGATTCGACCGACTTCAGCGAATCCTGGATGACGCGCGGGCCGATCTCGGCGAACTTCTGGCCGGTCGGGCTCTTGTAGAACTCGGCGATCGTGACGAGCTCGTCCTCGGTGAAGTTCCGGGCCCAGACGGTGGCCACCGCCCGGTCGAGGTCGGACCGGCGGCCGGCGAGTTGGAGCGCCACCGTCTCCACGGCGGCGCTGATCTCCTGGTGGAGGTCGGGCCGGACGCGGATGAGGCGGCTCTTGATCCGCTCGGCCAGCGCCGGCAGGACCGAATCGAAGCCGCGGGCGGCGCCGGCGCTCTGCACCGCCACGAGCGCCGCATCGAGATGCGAGGGCGAAATCTCCTGGGCGCCGGCCGGCGTGCCGAGGGCGCTGGCGACCAAGAGCGCGGCGAGGCCGATGCGGATGCGTGACACGATCATTGCGGGAAGCTCCTGTTTGTTTCGAGCCGCTACGGCAAAAGCCATTCTACCCCGTCGTCCCGTCCGATGACGGCGGCCGAGGCAAGGCCAAGGAACAGGCCATGCTCGACCACGCCGGGAATCATGTTCAACGCCGCCGCCAACGTTGCCGGATCGGGAATCCGGCCGAAGGATGCGTCAAGAATATGATGGCCGCCATCGGTGACGAAAGGACCACCTTCACCGGTACGGAGGACGAGCGGCCCGGCGAGCCCCAGTCGCCCCGCGACCTCGCCGATCGCGCCGCGGGTGGCTGCAAGGCCGAACGGCACCACTTCGATGGGCAGCGGAAAGGCGCCGACCGCATCGACGAGCTTCGTCGCGTCGGCCACCACCAGCATCCGGCGCGAGGCCGCGGCGACGATCTTCTCGCGAAGCAGCGCCCCGCCGCCACCCTTGACCAGGGCGAGGCCGGGACCGATCTCGTCCGCGCCGTCCACCGTGAGGTCGAGCACCGGGTCGTCGTCGAGCGTCGTGAGACGGATGCCCTCGGCCTCGGCGAGACGCGCCGTCTTCTCCGAGGTCGGCACGCCGGCGACGTCGAGCCCGGCGCGGACGCGCTCCCCGAGGAGGCAGACGAAAGCCTCCGCCGATCGTCCGGTGCCGAGGCCGAGCCGCATCCCCGGCCGCACCTCGGCCAGCGCCGCTTCAGCCGCGCGCCGGCGCTGGGTCTCGCTGCCGGGCCGCTTGGCGCTGGTCACGCCCGCACCCCGCCCCGCGCCGCCGGAGCGGAAGGGGTCTTTCCACCGTCCCCGTTCCACGCCACAATCGCGGCCGTCGCGGCGGCCTTCCGCCTCCGCCATCCGCGTCGTCCGAGCCCTGTCCGCGCCATGGTCCATCCCGGCCAAATCCGTCGGGGCTTGTTAGCATCAGCCGTCGCTCGGCGGCAATGCAGGACGACACCGCACCGCAACGCCGCCGAGGAGGCCGTCAGGGAAAATGCTCGAGATCGACCTCGTCCTCGCCATCGCCCATCACCTCCTGATGTTCGCGCTGGTCGCCGTCCTGGTGATGGAGCTGATGCTGGCGCGGCCCGGGCTCGGGGCCGGCCGGCTCGACCGGCTCGGCAGCCTCGACCTCTCCTACGGCGCCCTCGCCGGCCTCCTGCTGGCGGTCGGCTTCGCACGCGTGTTCCTCGGCCTCAAGGGGCCGGACTACTACCTCGGGAACGTCTTCTTCTGGCTCAAGATCGCCTGCTTCCTCATGGTCGGCGTGCTCTCCGTGCCGCCCACCCGGCGGATCATCGCCTGGCGCGGCAAGGCGCGGATCGAGCCCGGATTCGCGCCCTCCGACGCCGAGATCGCGACGGTGCGACGCTACATGCACGCCGAGGCGCTCTTTTTCGTGCTCATTCCGGTGTTCGCGGCGCTCATGGCCCGCTACGGCTGACGGGACCATGACCCAGGCACCCACCCTCGTCCTCGACCTCGACGGCACGCTGGTCGACACCGCCGGCGACCTCACCGCGACGCTCAACGACATCCTCGTCCAGGAGGGCCTTCCGACCGTCGCGCCGGAGGCGGGGCGCGCCATGGTCGGGCACGGCGCACGGGCGATGCTGTCCAACGCGCTGCTCGCGGCCGGCGTCACGGCCGAGCCGGAGCGGCTCGACAACCTCGTCGCCCTCTTCATCGACATCTACGCAGGCCGGATCGCCGAGACGAGCCGGCCGTTCCCCGGCGTGCCGGAGGCGCTCGACCGCTTCGCCGCCGAGGGCTGGCGGCTCGCGGTCTGCACCAACAAGTTCGAGCGGCACTCGCGCCTCCTCCTTTCGGAACTGGGTCTCGCCGGACGCTTCGCCGCGATCGCCGGGCAGGACACCTATGGTGTCCGCAAGCCCGATCCGCGCCACCTCACGGAGACGATCCGCGCCGCCGGCGGCACGGCCGGGCGGGCCGTGATGGTCGGCGATTCGGAAGTCGACGTCGGCACCGCCAAGGCGGCCGGCGTCCCGGTGGTCGCGGTCGACTTCGGCTATTGCCGCGTTCCCGTCGCCGACCTCGAGCCGGACCGGGTGATCAGCCATTTCGACGCGCTCTACGACGCCGCGACCGGCCTGATCGCCGTATTTTGACCGGCATTCCGGTTACAGGGATTTCATTTCCAACCCCTCCGGACGCATGCGATAGTCCGTCGGGATCGAGCTTTTCTCCCTGGGGAGCCTTGATGACACTCTCAACCTTCCTCGGTCGCAGCGGGCTGGCCCTGCTCGCATGCGGGCTGGCCGCCGCGCTCGTCGCCACGCCCGCCCCGGCGTTCTTCAAGAAAAAGCTCCCGCCGGTGACATACACCGAGCCCGACCAGGCCGACCTCGTGCCGATCCCGGGCGAGGAGCAGATCGCGGCGCAGTGGCGGCGGACCCCGGTGTCCTACCGCTCCGGCCAGAAGCCGGGGACGATCGTCATCAACGCGAGCGAGCGCTACCTCTACCTGATCACCGGCCCGACCACGGCGCTGCGCTACGGCGTCGCCGTCGGCCGCGAGGGCTTCGCCTGGGAAGGCGCGATGAAGGTGACCAAGAAGGTCGAGTGGCCGGACTGGCGCCCGCCCAAGGACATGATCGCGCGCGAGAAGAAGAAGGGCAAGGTGCTGCCCGCCGTGGTTCCCGGCGGGCCCGGCAATCCCCTCGGCGCGCGGGCGCTCTATCTCGGCCGTTCCGAATACCGCATCCACGGCACGAATGCGCCGAAGTCGATCGGACAGGCCGCATCGTCGGGCTGCATCCGCATGCTCAACGAGCACGTCATCGACCTCTATACGCGCGTGCCGGTGGGAACGCGGGTCATCGTCCAGATGTAGTCCCGGACGGATCGCGCGCCGCGCTTTTCCTTGCGTGCCCCCGCTGCCGGGGCCAATCGGAGGCAGCCTTGAGGAGAGGACGACAGATGTTGAGATCAATCCTCGGAGCGGCCCTCGCGGCGGCTCTGGTCGTCGGAGCAAATCCGGCGATGGCGAAGAACAACAATACCGGTGCGGTGATCGGCGGCCTGGTCGCCGGCGCGGTCATCGGCGCGGCGGTCGCCAGCAGCGCCAAGCACCCGGACACGATCTACGTGAAGCCGAAGCCCCCGCCCCCGCCGCCCGGTCCGAATCCGTGGAAGAACGCGTTCAGCCCGAAGCCCGGCGTGACCTGCTATCCGGTCCAGACCGCCTGCTACAACGCCAACGGCGCCTATAACGCAAACTGGACCTGGAAGGTCTACCAGAGGTGAGCGCGCTCATGAGCAAGATCCGTTTTCCCCGCGCGCTGCTGGCCGCCGCCGCGACCCTCGTGATCGGCCTCGGCGCCCAGGGCTTCGCCCAGGATGCCCTGCCCGACGACGACCGCCTTGATGACGCCTGGGCCGACCTCACGGTCGACCAGGAGCCGATCCTGACGGAACTGCAGTTCGCCAAGCTCAACAACGTCGCTTTCCAGGCCGCGGTGACCAAGATCTGCGACGGCTACGCGCTCGACCAGGCCAAGTTCGCCGACGCGGTGGCCGACGCCACCTTCCCCGCCCCGGAGAAGACCGCCGACGACGCCGACCTGATGAAGCAGTGGGAGACCGCCGTGTACTTCCGTCTCGGCGCCACCTACGGCCTGTTCCTCGCCGAGGGCAACGCCAACGACGAGGAATTCTGCGAAAGCGCGGCGGAGCTCAAGGCCGATTCGACGGTCCCGAACGTCTGGCAGTAGGCCCGCGGGCGCCCGGACCCACGAATTCCAGGGGGCGTCTTCGGGCGCCCCCTTCGCTTCGGCTTGACAGGCAGTGCCCGGCACCGCCATATCCCCGCGGACGGGCGATTAGCTCAGCGGGAGAGCACTCCCTTCACACGGGAGGGGTCACTGGTTCAATCCCAGTATCGCCCACCATTTTTCCCAAGAAATTCAATAACTTAGGTTGGCGGTGAAGTAGTGGCCGGTGGTTCATTGAACCACCGGCTGGGCCTAATACTCCAGGCTGGACGCCGCCTTTCGCAGGTACGTCGGCGAGACCCGACCAGCCCGAAGCCGACATGGTCGGCCATCCCAACCGCTCCGGGCCTGTCCGGCACGGCAACGGCGCGCAACGGGACCGCGATGCGACGACGTTCCAGCGCGGCGCGGAGCACGTCGCCGATCGCCAGGCTGGCTTCGAGGGGGAGTGGGCATCTTGAACCTCATGAAGCTCCCGCACGACATCCGCGGCTCGATAAGCGATGATGGTGCCGGGCTTCGGCATCGTCTCCGGCAACGTTCCAGCCTCAGGCTAGATTGGGGCCAACGGCGCCCGTCCCGGAGGGTGTGCCACGGCAGATGCGCAGGACGACCATCCAGTTGCGGCTACCGAACGGAAGGCGAGCTTTGGCGATTCACCAAATCAGGAGGTTCGGGAGCCCGGCCTTGTGCACCATGGTGCGAGGGTGGGAGCCATCCGTCGCCATCGCGTCGCGAGAAGGCTGGGACGGTAAGACGTGACCGCCTGGAAGCGCATTGCGATCTCAGGCATCGAGGATTTGAGGGACGCCGTCTACGGGGCGGAACTTGAGGCAACCCAACAGTTTCTTCACCGACTACTACTCGATCAGCCCCGGCATGGTGTCCCAGACGCCGGGTCAGGGCGCGGCCTACCAGATCGCGTTCAACGACGGCGCGGGCGATCCCCTGGTGGGCGATGCGTCCTACAAGCTGACGCTTCCCGCCAATATCCCGGCCAAGCAGTTCTGGTCGCTGACCCTCTACGAAGCGGCGAACGCTTCCGGGTTCGCGACGGAGGCGCGGCGGTTCCCTTCGCTCGGCTCGCGCGACAAGCCGGTGCAGAATGCCGACGGCACGATCGACCTCTACATCGGTCCGAAGGCTCCCGAGGGGAAGGAGGCGAACTGGCTGCCCACTGCGCCGGAGCGCGGCTTCTTCGTCATCCTGCGCCTGTACGGGCCGGAGGAAGCCGCCATCGACTACAGCTGGAAGCCGGGCGATCTCATGAAAACCCGCTGAGGTGGCCAGTTCTTGATGATCGGACTCCGCGATCGTGGCGAAACGTGGAGCGGTGACGTCCGAAGAGCGCCACATGATCCCCTCATCGAGCCGATCCTTGATGCCTATCGCAAGGACGAGATCGGGGCCGAGACGCTCCGCATCCTCACCATGGCCACGGCCAAGCAGCCGCGGACATGGTGGAAGCCGTTCAAGTCCGTAGACGACTGCACCCCACAGGGTCGAAGCCTTCGCGAGCGGCTACCGCCGAGGCGGGCTTCCCCGAGGCGCGTAACCGCCGCCGCTCGTCGTTGGTCAGGCGTATGGAAAATGGCTTCGCCGCGGCGCCCGGAGGCGACCTTCCAACGGGCCATTTCGGCGAAGATCTGATTCGGGCCTTCGCCGGAAATGCCCTATCCGACGCGCTGGAGACGGCTCCGCCGCGCAGGGTGGCCAGCGTTTCCATCCCCTCATCATCCTGCGGTCGTCCCGGGCGCGGACGCTGCGGGTCCACGGGGGCAACATCTCGAAGTATAGTAATTCCAATATATAAGTCCTACAATTCCAATTGTTCGTCAGTTGCTTGACAATAACGATCGTCGCGTACGATCTTGCCCAAGGCGCTGATCGACGACTCCGCTGATCTCGGCGCGACCAACTCTGCCAGGTTATGGATCTCTTCTCGAGATCCCACCCCCAGCCGCACATCGCCTCTGTCCATTCCTTCCGCCCTTCCCGGCGGAAGCGTTCATCTGTGCGCCTGCGGAAATCGCAATACCGGCGCCTTGGAGAAGAGATCGCATCATGGCCGACAATGCTGCCCCCACCATCACCATCGCGAGCGAGGGGCTCGCGTTCGCGCCGAGCGAAAGCGTGGATGCGGCACCGCGCGGCGTCGTGAACGTCAGCGTCGCGGACGTCGACAACGACGGCGACCTCGACCTCATTGCCGGCACCTATCTCGGCGATTCCGGCGTCTACGTCCTCGTCAACGACGGCGCGGGCAACTTCTCGCCGGGCGTCCAGATCACGCCGAACATGTCCTGGCGGATGCTGGCCGCCGATCTCGACGGCGACGGGAACGTCGACTTCGCCAACATCGATCACGAGGCCGGCTCGACCGTCTGGTTCAAGGGCAACGGCGACGGGACGTTCATGGCCGCGCAGGAACTGGCTGCGGGCACCCAGCACCCCATGGCCGCCGACGACGTCGACGAGGACGGCCATGTCGACGTGGTCACCGTCGCCTCCGGCGGCGTCGGCGTGAACCTCCAGCACAACAACGGCGACGGCACCTTCACCGAGGTCCCGATCGTCTCGGGGCTTTCGGGCGTCTACGGGGTCGCCCTCGGCGATCTCAACGGCGACGGTCACCTCGACTTCGTCGCCACCACGTCCGCGTCCTCGTTCATGGCCTATCTCGGCGACGGTTCGGGCGGCTTCACCGAATCCGACGGCCAGTCCCTCGCGGACGACCTCGGCCTCCGCTACGGGATCGAGAACGTCAGGCTCGCCGACATCGACGGCGACGGCAATCTCGATGCGGTCGGGATCAGCGCCAACGACCAGGGCATCTACCTGCTGCGCGGCACCGGCGACGGCACCTTCGCCCCCGCCGAGATCGTGGCGGAAGGCGGTCTCGGACGCCTGCCGCCCACGGTCGACCTCGAGATCCTCGACGTCAACGGCGACGGCCGCCTCGACATCCTCGCGCCGTCCATGGGCACGATGCCCGACGGCCGCGGGACGCTGTCCTGGTTCGAGCTGAAGACCGACGGCAGCTTCGAGGAGCATGTCATCGAAGCGGTCACCCACACGACCGACGCCGAGTTCGTCGACATCGCCACCGGCGACTTCAACGGCGACGGCCAGACCGACCTGCTCAGCTCCGGGCAGGTCAGGGAGAGCGGCGGCCCGACCGCCAGCTACATCCGCATCGCCTCCGGCTCGCCGTCGCTCGTCGTCGACGAGAACGCGGACACCGCGATCACCGGGATCACCTTCGACGACGACCAGCCCGGCCCGGTGGTGGTGACCTTCAGCGTCGACCGGGGCACGCTCTCCGCCGAATCCGGCGGTGGCGTCGCCGTCGAGGGCACCGGGACCGCGCTGACCCTCACCGGCACGGTCGCGGACATCAACGCCTTCATCGCCGGCGGCGACCTCACCTTCCTGACCGGCCTCCACGACGAGACCGCAGCGGTGCTTTCGGTGTCGATCAACGACCAGGACAGCAACGGCGCGGAGACCACGACCACCGAGCTCCTCCTCGCGGTCGAGCCGATGTACGACGAGGCGCCGACGCCGGTCACGATCGACAACGCCGTCATCGCGGAGAACTCGGCGATCGGCACGGTCATCGGCACGCTGTCCTCGACCGATCCCGAGGACGGCCCCGTCACCTTCTCGATCGTCACCAATCCCTGGAACATCGTCTCGCTCGACGGCGACCAGCTCGTCCTCGCCGGCGCCGTCGACCACGAGGCTCAGGCTTCCTACGACATCGTCATCCGGGCGACCGACATCGGCGGCGAGATCACCGACACGACGATCACCATCACGGTGGGCAACGTCAACGAGGCGCCGACCGCGGTCGGCCTCTCCGGCACCAAGGTCGTCGAGGACTCCCCGGCCGGGACCGTCGTCGGCACGCTCTCGGCGACCGACCCCGACAGCGGCGAGACGTTCACCTACGAGATCCTGGACGATACCGGCGCCTTCGAGATCGTCGCCGGCCAGCTCCTGGTGAAGGACCTCGGCGGCCAGCTCAACCACTCGGTCACGATCCTTGCGACCGATTCGGGCGGCCTCACCACCGAGAAGACCTTCAAGATCATCACCACCGACGCCGACGGAAACCCGCTCGGCTCCGCCGGCACGATCACCATCGACGCATCGACCGCGACGTCCGGCATCGACTTCGAGGCCTACATCCGGGGCGGCTTCATCGCCGACGCGACCGGCGGCGGGTTCCCGGTGTTCGACAACGGCACCGCGTTCAGCGGTGCGGAGATGTTCCTCGGCTACGGGACGGAGGCCACGTCGAAATACGTGCTCGCCCACGGCGACCTCGAATACTACTTCGGGACGCACACCGTCGCCGGCACGATCGAGACGATCCAGTACGGCACCCGCGGCGAAGGCACCTACGACGCCGACGGCGCCTTCATCGGCGGCGCGGCCGAGCTGACGATCACCGGCCTCGGCCTCAACAATCCGATCCCCGCCAACGGCACCGAGGAGACCGAGATCGAGGCCAACGGCCCGGTCCACAACTTCGCCGTCGCCTACATGTACGGCGCCTCGGCGGATCAGACGCGGCTCGACAAGTACGCCGATGCGCTCGACGACTACGCCCAGCACTTCATCGGCTCGGCGTTCGACGACGTCTTCGTCGGCACCGCCTTCAGCGACATCATCGAGGGCGGCGCCGGCAACGACGCGCTCTACGGCGGGGGCGGCAACGACGAGATCAGCGGCGGCGCCGGCAGCAACACGATCGAGGGCGGCGACGGCATCGACACCTACGTGATCGACGGCAGCCGCGCCGACTACGACCTCTTCGTCCTCTCGTCCTCGACCTACGTCAACGTCAAGGGCGCGAGCGACTACGACACGCTGAAGACGATGGAGTTCATCCGCTTCAATGATGTCCTGGTCAATCTCCTCACCAAGGAGGAGACGCCGATCAACAGCGACCTGCCGCCCACCGATCTCGCCCTTTCGGCGAGCAGCATCGCGGAGAACGCGGCGGTGGGTGCCGTCGTCGGCGTCCTCTCGGCGACCGATCCGGAAGACCAGGCGCTGACCTGGACCCTCGAGGACGATGCCGGCGGCCTGTTCGAGATCGTCGGCAACGAGCTCCGCGTGAAGGCGGGCCTCGACTACGAGACTGCCGCATCGCACACGGTGAAGGTGAAGGTCTCCGACGGCGTGAACGAGGAGACCGCGGACTTCGACATCACGGTCACCGACGTGGACGAGAGCGCCGCGGCGGGATCGATCGTCATCGACGCGCGCGGCTCGAACGGCATCGACTTCGAGGCCTTCGTCACCGGCGGCTTCCTCGCCGGCACGACGGGCGGCGGCATGCCGGTCTTCGACAACGGCACCGCGTTCTCGGGCGAGGAGATGCTCGTCGGCTTCGGCACGGACGCGACGTCGAAGTACGTGCTCGCCCACGGCGACATCGAATACTACTTCGGCAGCCACACCGTGCACGGCACGATCAACACGATCGAGTACGGCACGTTCGGCACCGGCACCTACGACGCCAACGGCTACTTCAAGGGCGGCAACGTCGCGCTGAAGATCACCGGCCTCGAGCTGTTCAACGGCCTGACGCCGGAGGCCGAGGTCGAGGCGACCGGCGCGGTCCACAACTTCGCCGTCGCCCACATGTACGGCGCGTCGGCGGATCCGGCCCGGCTGGCCCTCTTCGCCGAGCAGCTCGATGCCTATGCCCAGACCTTCCTCGGCTCGGAGGGTGACGACGTCTATGCCGGGACGCGCTTCGACGACACGATCAACGGCGGCGGCGGCGAGGACCTCCTCGCCGGCGGCGGCGGCAACGACAATGTCGACGGCGGCGAAGGGCTCGACACCTTCGTGTTCACCGGCAACTACGCCGACTACGAGGTGTCGACGTCCGGCGGCGTGACGACCGTGACCGACAGGCGCGCGAACCCGGCCGACGGCGTGGCGACGCTCCGCAACATCGAGGTGCTGCAGTTCGTCGACCAGCAGGTCGCGCTGGTCGCGGACCTTCCCCCGGTCGGCCTCACCCTCTCCGCGGCGAGCGTCGCCGAGGATGCCGGCATCGGGTCGATCGTCGGCGTCCTGTCGGCGAGCGATCCGGAGGGCGGCGCGGTGTCGTTCACGCTCTCCGCGGATGCCGACGGCAAGTTCGAGGTCGTCGGCAACCAGCTCCGCCTCAAGGCCGGCCTCGACTTCGAGACCAGGACCAGCCACGAGATCGCGGTGACGGTCAGCGACGAGGGCGGCAACACCTCGACGAAGACCTTCGTGATCGCGGTGGAGGACGTGCTCGAGCCGACGATCGCCGGCAAGGACGGCAAGGACAAGCTGAAGGGGACGAAGGGCGACGACGTCATCTTCGGGCTCGGCGGCAAGGACGTCCTGAAGGGCGGCAACGGCAACGACATCCTCGACGGCGGCGCAGGCAAGGACGTGCTCAAGGGCCAGAACGGCAACGACACGCTCATCGGCGGTGCCGGCAAGGACAAGCTCGACGGCGGCAAGGGCGACGACGTGCTGATCGGCGGTGCCGGGAAGGACGTCCTCAAGGGCGGCAAGGGCGCGGACACGTTCGTGTTCGAGCTCGCCTCCGACTCGACCGTCAAGGGCAACGGCCGCGACATCATCAAGGACTTCAGCCGCAAGCAGGGCGACAAGATCGACGTCTCGGCCATCGACCCGCTCAACGACAGCGGCACCTTCCATTACATCGGCAAGGCGAAGTTCAGCGGCGAGGCCGGCGAGCTCGGCTATGCGAAGAAGGGCGGCAAGACCCTCATCAGCGGCGACCTCGACGGCGACGGCAAGGCCGACTTCTCCGTCGCCCTCTCGAAGGCGATGAACATGAAGGAAGCCGACTTCATCCTCTGACGCTCGGGGAAGCGGTGCGGCCGGCAAGGTCGGGCGCACCGCAACGAAAGGCCCGTCCCGCACATCCCCGGGGCGGGCCTTTTTTCTTTGCGGCCGGAGCCGCGCCGCCCGCCTATCCGCCGAGGCGCGCCTTGAGCGCCAGCACCCCGAGCTCGGGACTGGACAGCACCGGCACGGCGACGCCCGCGCCCTCCGCGCCGGCGAGCACGCGCGCCATCGATGCCTGGGCGAGGACGACGACGTCGACCTCCGCCGCGAGCGCCCCGAGGCTCTCACCGACAATGCGGTCGTGCTCCTCCTGCCGGCCCGCGCCGAGGGCGGCGAAGGCGCCGTCGCAGATGCGTGCGGTGATCGCCGGGGCCCTGCCCCGTGCTGCCGCGACCCGCGCGATCAGGTCGCGCGTCGGCGCGAGCGTCGTCGCAAGCGTGGCGAGGACGCCGATGCGCGGGCCGGTCGCGACCGCCCGCTCGGCCATTCCCTCGTCGACCCGGACGAGGGGCACCGGGCAGAGCGGGCGGGCCGCGTCCACCGCGTCCCCGATCGAGGAGCAGGTGACGAGGATCGCATCCGCACCGGCATCGACCGCCGAGAACACGTAGCCGGCCACGCGCCGGGTCGTCGCCGTCGACATCCGCCCTTCCCGGATGCTGATCCGGAGGAGGCTCTCGTCGACGATGTTGAACGGCGTCCATTCGGGGAGATGGCGCCGCACCAGCGGCTCGAACGTGGCGATGAGGCCGGGAACCGTGTGGACGAGCGCAAGCTGCCGGCTCATTGCCGCCTCCGTCTGGATCATGCGTGCCGCGCCGCGTCCTATCACGCGCACGCCGGTGAGGCGAACCGCCGTGGGCGATGCCGCCCCGTCTGGCGGAGGCCCTCAGAGCGCGACCGAGGGCCACACCGGCTTCAGCGCCGCATAGAGCGCGCGGAACGCCTCGACGCGGGGGCCATAGGCCTCGTGGAGGAGCGGGTCGGGCGCGATCTCGTCGGCGACCGGAGGCGGCACGACGACCGCGGCCGGATCCTCCCCGCCCGCGGCGAGGCGTGCGAGCCGCGCCGCGCCGAAGGCCGGACCGCGCTCGG
>Ga0182738_1002765_pt1 | contig 20625 bp, 17 predicted proteins | sample eDN5th30CBELigMG_FD_128876 | JGI IMG/M metagenome (GOLD analysis project Ga0182738, IMG submission 128876) | Enriched Miracle-Growth compost microbial communities from Emeryville, California, USA - eDNA 5th pass 30_C BE-Lig MG (version 2)... ... | reverse complement strand
TCCCAGCGTTTAACGCCGCGGCTGACGACAATGCACGGCTGCGGGTGATCGTCGACCAGATAGCGTCGTGCACCGAGGGGCGGTTGGAACGCCTCGTCGCGGGCTAGGGACATTGCGGCGGCCGACTGCACCCGGCTTCGCCGCGCTTGCGACCACCGCGGGCGAACTCAGCCGAGCTTGGCGACCTTGTCCATCATCGCCCGCACGACATCGGTGCTGCTGGTCTGCGGGTCACCGGAACCGCTGGCGTTCTCGGTTCCGGTGAAGGCGATCAGGACCCCGACGATGCAGTTGTCCTGCAGCCCGATGGCGCGGGTGTCCGGTGCCTTAGGGCTCTTGTCGAGCACGATCGATGCGGCCAGGACGTCGTCGGTGACCCGCACGTCGGTGATGTGCATCTCGGTGCCGGGAAGGTGCGGTGATCCGGCAGTGTCCGGGTCGGCCGCGTTGACCGGTTTTCCGTCACAGTGCTTCCACTGCTCGGCGAACTTCTCGAACAGCTGCCGCGCGTCTGCGGCGGTGGGCAGGGCGACCACGGCCTCCTTGACGAACATCACCCGGGTGTCGAGAGGTTTGAAGCCGTCGCGGGCGGGCTCCGGGTCGATCCAGGTCTCACGCGCGTAGCTCTGGACCGGGCCGGATGCGTACACGCTTCGCTGCGCGACGTCGAGGACTCCGACGCAGTCGCCAGGGGTTGCTGAGTCGTCCATCGCCTCCAGGCCGCCGTATGACGGCGGGCCGGTGACAGTCGTGAAGGGCTGATCCAGCATCGCGGTCAGCTCGGTGCCGTTGAGCAGCACCTGCTTGACGGTCTCGCCGGTGACGCCGGCCGCACTACGCGACCGGTCGGGCAGCACCAGCCAGGTCGTCACCGCGGCCGCGCCGAGCACGGCGACGGCGACAAGGGTCAGCAACCAGACCCGTTTCGAGTTCATTCACGCCCCTGACGCAGCAGTTGACCAGTCATTAAAGCACGGGCAGTTTCGACATCAAGGGCTAGGCAGATGGCGGCGACCCGCGTCGCCCGGCTCCGCCGTGCTCGCGATCGCCGCGTGCAGATGGCGGCGACCCGCGTCGCCCGGCTCCGCCGTGCTCGCGATCGCCGCGGTGCACCACGGCGCGCTCTAGACTGACCCAGTGCCAGGCCGTATCTCTGATCGCGACATCGCCGCCATCCGCGAACGTGTCCGGATCGAGGACGTGGTCGGTGACTACGTGCAGCTCAGGCGCGCCGGCGCGGACTCGCTTAAGGGCCTGTGCCCGTTTCACAACGAGAAGTCACCGTCCTTCCATGTCCGGCCCAACCATGGCCTCTTCCACTGCTTCGGTTGTGGGGAAGGCGGCGACGTCTACGCCTTCGTGCAGAAGATCGAGCACGCCAGCTTCGTCGAGGCGGTCGAGTTGCTCGCCGACCGGGTCGGCCACACCATCACCTACAGCGGCGCGTCGGCCACCAATATCCAGCGCGAGCGCGGCGGCCGCAGCCGGCTGATCGCCGCCAATGCGGCTGCCGCCGAGTTCTATGCCGCGGCGCTGGGTACCCCCGAGGCCGCGCCGGCGCGAAAATATCTCACCGAGCGAAACTTTGATGCCGCCGCCGCCGAGCGGTTCGGTTGCGGCTTCGCTCCGTCGGGGTGGGACGGTCTGACCAAACATCTGCTGCGCAAGGGCTTCGAGTTCAAGGAACTGGAGGCCGCGGGTCTTTCCCGGGAGGGACGCCGCGGCCCGATGGACCGATTTCACCGCCGGTTGCTGTGGCCGATCCGATCCTCGGCGGGGGAGGTGATCGGGTTCGGCGCCCGCCGGATTTTCGACGACGACCAGATGGAGGCCAAGTACGTCAACACCCCCGAAACCATGCTCTACAAGAAGTCCAACGTGCTGTTCGGCCTCGACCTGGCTAAACGAGACATCGCCCGCGGACACCAGGCGATCGTCGTCGAGGGCTACACCGACGTGATGGCGATGCACCTGGCAGGCGTCACGACCGCGGTCGCCTCGTGCGGTACCGCCTTCGGCGATGAGCACCTGGCGATGCTGCGCCGACTGATGATGGACGACAAGTTCTTTCGGGGCGAACTGATCTACGTCTTCGACGGCGACGCGGCAGGCCGCGCCGCCGCGGTCAAGGCGCTCGAGGGTGAGCAGCAGCTGGCCGGACAGTCCTTCGTCGCGGTCGCCGCCGACGGCATGGATCCGTGTGATCTGCGCCTGGCACACGGCGACGAGGCGCTGCGCGACCTGGTGGCACGCCGCACCCCGCTGTTCGAGTTTGCGGTGCGCACCGCCCTCACCGAGATGGACCTGGAGACGGCCGAGGGCCGGGTCGCCGCGCTGCGCCGCTGCGTGCCGATGGTCGCTCAGATCAAGGACCCGACGCTTCGCGACGAATACGCGCGCCAGTTGGCCGGCTGGGTGGGCTGGGACGACGTCGCACAGGTGATCGGCCGGGTACGTGCGCGGGCCAAGAACGAGGCCAAGGGCGGTGCCAGGGACCGCGGGTCGGCCCGGGACCGTCAGGCGCCGCGCGCGGCCGCCGGCCCCGCCGAACAGCCGGCGGTCGCGCGACCGAACCCGACCGATCCGACGTTGTGGCCGCAGCGTGAGGCGCTCAAAGCGGCTCTGCAGTACCCGGCGCTGGCCGGACCGGTGTTCGACACCCTGACGGTGGAGAGTTTCACCCACCCCGGTTATGCCGCGGTGTGCTCGGCGATCGACGCAGCCGGGGGGACGGCCGGGGTGGCGGGCGCCGGCGGCGCGCAGTGGATCGAGACGGTGCGCGAGCAGACGCCCTCGTCACTGACCACCGCGCTGATCCACGAGTTGAGCGTGGAGGCCATCCGCGTTGATGAGGACAAGCTGCCGCGCTATATCGGCGGCGTGCTGGCTCGGCTGCAAGAGGTGTGGGTGGGCCGGCAGATCGCCGAGGTCAAGTCCAAACTGCAGCGCATGTCCCCGGTGGAGCACAGCGACGAATACCACGCGCTCTTCGGCGATCTGGTGGCCATGGAGGCCTACCGGCGCAGCCTGCTGGAGCAGGCCAGCGGCGATGATCTGACCGCCTGACCGGAGCCGGACGTCGGAGCCGACCGTGAGTGAGCCGCTGCAGTGTCCTAACGGTCGTCTTCGGGCTCGACCGGCGTGACGATCGACGTACCGCCCTCGAGTTCGGTCAGCGTCACCATCGTCGGATCGGGATGGATCCGGTCGGCGATGGTGCGCCGCCCCTTGTCGATCAGCGCCTTGGCGACCGGGCTGCTCGTCACCGCGTGATAGGTGCCGACAATCTGTTCGTAGCGGCGGCGGCCGGCTTTGGTGCCCATCACGTAGCCGACCCCCATCACCACGACATACCCGATCAATGCGGCCCCCTAGAACAGTCGATGCAGTGCTTCCATCCTGCCTCACGCGGTGCAACGGGGGCCGGGTGCGACCCCCGTTGCACAGCGGTGGTTTCGGTATGCGCTAGAGTCTTGCAAGTCCGCGAGGACAGCAATCCCCTGTAGCTCAATTGGCAGAGCATTCGGCTGTTAACCGGAGGGTTGGTGGTTCGAGTCCACCCGGGGGAGCCACGTTTGAAACCGGCGTTAGTCCAGCCGGGGAATCACCGAAGGACCCGTCTGCGAAGGCGGCTGCTGCGGTGCGAACATCCCCGGCACCTGCTGTGATTGCCCCCCCTGCTGCTTGGCGGCACGGGCCTGGGCGAGCGCGTTGACCAGCGGGTTGTTGGCCATCATCTCGCGGCGCTCTTCTTCGCTGAGCTCGTAGATCGCCCACGCACCCCAGGCAGCCGGACGCACGTACACGGTGACCTGCTGGCGGCCGTTGTTGAAGACGGCGGGAACTGCCACGGCCCGGTCGGTGGCCGCGAAGGTGGCCATCTCCTCGGTGATCCGCTCGAGATCAGCGGTTTCGTGCAGCTCATAGGTGGGCGCTTGCACGCCCTTGGTGGGGGTGGCATTCAGGGCGAGGAACCACGCCATGAGAGGTACTCCTTTGTTCGGTCTGGGGTCCAGACAGCCTAAAGCCGACTACCCGGTGGACGCACCGGCGGGCGGTACCGACAAGTGTTCGGGATGCAGCATTTCGGCGTACCGCAATTCTTCGGGGATGCCGAACCCGTCGATCAGAGTCTGTGCGTGCGGGCGCAATTTCCGGCAGCGGTCATTGATGCCGCGGGTGACAGCCTTGGCCCGATCGGTGGACAGATACCGGTGCTCGATGTACCAGGCTTTGTCGTCCTCGATGACGCTGAGCGCGTACAGGTCGCACACCAGCTCTAGCAAGTCGCGGGCGTCGGGATCCGGGCAGGAGTCGATTCCGGCGACGAACGCCTCCAACACGACTCGGTCGATGTGGGCGGCGGCCGCATGCAGCATGTGGTCCTGGACCGCGTTGAAGGCGTCGAAGTCGCTCATCTCCTGGGACTTGGCCCTCAGCCGCCGTGCCACCGAGGTCAGCAGATATTGCTCGCGGTCTTCGAACATGTGCACTTGGGTGCCGCGGTTGAACAGGCTGCCCTCCTCCTCGCTGTCCTGCCTGGCGTCCACGATGGTCTGGATGATCGTCTCGGCCGCAGTGCGTTTGAGCACCCGATCCCCGACAGCCTCGGCCGCGAACCGCACCCAGCCGACCGGGCTCATGTCGGCGATGTCATCGGCGTAGGTGGTCAGCAGCTGCTTGGCCACCAGTTGCGTCAGCACGTGGTTGTCGCCCTCGAAGGTGGTGAACACATCGATGTCGGCGCGCAATGCGATCAGCCGGTTCTCGGCCATGTAGCCGGCGCCGCCGCAGGCCTCGCGCGCCTCCTGGATGGCCCGGGACGCGTGCCACGTGTTGGCCGCCTTGAGCCCGGCTGCTCGTGCCTCCAGTTCGCGCTGTTCCTCGGCGTCGGGCTCGTCTGCGGTCTGCAGGTCATGGCAGCGGCCCACCAGCTCGTTCTGGGCGAACTGCAGCGCATAGGAGCGGGCAATCAGCGGGAAGAGGCGACGCTGGTGAACCAGGTAATCCATGATCAGCACCTCGTGTTTCGCCCCGTCGTCGCTCGGGGCGCTGAACTGCCTGCGCTGCAACGCATATCGGGTAGCGATATCCAGGGCGACCCGGGCGGCCGCGCCCGCGCTTCCGCCCACCGAGACCCGGCCACGGATCAGGGTGCCGATCATGGTGAAGAACCGCCGGCCATCGCTCTCGATCGACGACCGGTAACTGCCATCGGGCTCCACATCGGCATAGCGATTCAGCAGGTTCTCCCGGGGCACCCGGACGTGGTCGAAGACAATGCGTCCGTTGTCCACCCCGGGAAGACCGCCCTTGTAGTGGCAGTCCGAGGTGGTCACGCCGGGCAGATCGTTGCCCTGCGCGTCGCGGATCGGCGCCAGGAAGCAATGCACACCGTGGTTTTCGCCATCGGTGATGAGCTGGGCGAAAACCGCTGCAACGGTAGCGGTTTCCGCTGCCCCACCGATGTAGTCCTTGCGTGCCGATCCCGTCGCGGAGTCGATGACAAATTCCTGGGTTGCCGGGTCGTAGGTGGCGGTGGTCTCCAGCGACTGCACGTCGCTACCGTGACCGGTCTCGGTCATCGCAAAACACCCGAGCAGGTCGAGGTCGATGATCTTCTCGACGTAGGCGCGGTGGTGGCGTTCGGTGCCCAGGTTCTCCACCGCGCCCCCGAACAGCCCCCATTGGACCCCGGCCTTGACCATCAGCGACAGATCCGACATGGCCAACATCTCGATCATCGTGATCGCCGCGCCGACGTCGCCGGTGCCGCCGTGTTCCTTGCGGAAACTGTCCGCCGCCACGCCGGAGCCGGCCATGATCCGGAGTTGTTCGGCGACCTTGGCGCGGGCGATCGCCGTATTCGGTGTGTAGTGCGGACGAAACTTCTCATCGCACAGAGTGGCCCGGACCTGGTTCTTCACCGTCCGCCAGCGGCCGTCCAAGGTGTCGCGCAGGGTATCGGAAGTGGTCACCTCATGCACCGTATCCAAGCGGGGCCACCGGTAAACCGGGTTTAGATTACGGATGTGCGTGGGAATCGGAGCCGGTTGCCGGCGTTGTGCGGTGTACTGCTGACGGGCGGTGCTGCGCTTGCGGGTTGCGCGCCGTGCGAGACCCCCACGGCGACAGCCGGACTGCAGTATCTCGGCCAAGCTTTACTGGCGCCTAACACCAGGTTCGCCGGCACTCTCGTGGGTGGCCTGTCCGGGATCAGCTACGACCCCGGCCGTGACTGCTACTACGTGATCAGCGACGACCGCTCGGCCAACGGGCCGGCCCGCTTCTACACGGTGCGGCTCTCGGTGTCCGACCGCGGCGTTAACGGGGTGGCGATCACCGCCATGAACCCGCTGTTGGACTCCGACGGGCACCCGTTTGAGCCCCAGGCCTTCGATGCGGCGCCGCCGGTCATACCGCCTGACCCCGAAGGCATCGCGTTCGATGCCGGTCGGCAGCGGTTGTATTGGTCGTCAGAGGGGGAGCGGCGCACCGACGGCCCACGCGGTGCGGTGTTGGCCGACCCGTGGGTGCGCGTCGCCGGGCTGGACGGCAGCTACCTTGGCCGGTTTGCCATGCCGCCGCAACTGGCGATGTCGGCGCAGCCCACCGGGCCGCGCCGCAACACCACCCTCGAGGGCCTGACCGTGACCGCCGACGGACGAATGCTCTTCGCCGCAATGGAGGGCCCTGGATACGACGACGGCCCGCTGCCGGATCGCGACCATGGCGCGCTGACCCGCATCACCGCCTACCGGCTCGACGCTGACGCCGGCCCCGGCGCTCCCGTCGCCCAGTACGCCTACCCGCTGGAGCCTGCGGCTGTACCGGCCAGAACCAACGGCCTCACCGATTTGGTGGCCCTGTCGGAAACCGCGTTCCTGGTGATCGAGCGTGCATTCAGTGACCGCCCGACGGTACGACTGTTTCGCGCCGAGATCGCCGGTGCCACCGATGTGCTCGGTATGCCGGGGCTGGCGGGTGCAGCCGTAACTCCGATGACCAAGACTTTGGTGGCCGACCTGTCCACCACACCCGGGCTGGACCCGCTGGACAATATCGAGGGGCTGACGCTGGGGCCGCGTCTGTCCGATGGCCGGCAGACCGTGGTGTTGGTCAGTGACGACAACTTCTCACCGCGCGAGGTGACCCAGTTCGTCGCCTTCGCGGCACCCGCCGACTAGCCGGACAACGGCGATCGCCGGCGCGACAGTCCCAAGCAAACCGAATACAATCTGGCACCACGGAATTGGCGTTTTCGGAATGTCATCAGAGGTGAATGACGATTTCAAGTATAGAAATGAGTCAACTTCGTCATTCGACTGATACCGTAACCCGGGTGTGGTACGACTGCTGGTCAGCGACGAGGCTGAGATCGCGCATTGGCTGAGTCGACCGACCGGCGCGCCGATGCGACGCGCCAGCAGATCATCCGTGCCGCTGCGCATCAGTTCGCCCAGCGGCCCTTTCACGACGTGGGCCTCGACGACATTCTGGCTGAAGCGGAATTGACCAAGGGCGCGATGTATTTCCATTTCCGCTCTAAGCACGCACTGGCGTTGGCCGTCATCGATGAACAACTCGCCAAGACAGGCACAGCGATCCGGGCATTGGTGGACCGCAAGCTTTCCGGCTTGGAAACGCTGCTTGACGTGGGCTACCTGATGGCGGTCGAAGACCTCACCAGTGACAGTGCCCGAGCGATGCTGCACCTGCTGCCGGTGGTCGGCGGTGCCGAGGGCCTGCAGGCCACCGTGCTCAACAATGCGATTCAGGCGTTGAGCGTGGTGACCGAGCGAGCGATCACCGAAGGCGACGTCCTCGACCGCGATCCGCACGATGTGGCCAGGATGATGGTGGCGCTGTACCTGGGTTTGCGACAGGCCGGCAATCTTGATGAGCCCGAAGAGTTCCTGCGTCAGTTGGAGCGGGCCTGGTCGGTTGTGCTGCCCAGCGTGGTGCCCGCCGACCGCATCGATTATTTCGTTCAGTTCGTCCGGCGGCGTACGGCGTTGGCGATCAAGACCACCTCAGCGCAGGAGAAATCCGCGGTGCCCGACGGGGAGGCAGGCTGATGGCGCGCCAGGTCCGCTCCGAGGCGACTCGGCGCAAGCTGCTCGATGCGGCCATCGACGTCTTCGGCGAGGCCGGCTACGTCGCTGCCGGGCGAACCGCGATCATCGAGCGGGCCGGGGTGACCAAGGGAGCGCTGTACCACCACTTCGACTCGATGGATTCGTTGGTGACGGCCATCATCGAGGGCGGTTTCGCCACGGTCTTGACCACGTTCCGGAGCATGTGCCAACCGTCCTCGCCCGCTTTGGAGGGCATGATCCACGGCATGTTCGCCGTCACGGAGTTGTTGTCTGTCGACAAGGAGGCGCGGGCTGCGGGTCATCTGGTCTTCGCACTGGCCGAATCCAACGAATTGGGGGCCGAGGTCGGCGGCGAATGGGCGGACGCGGTTGCCGCCCAGACTGCGCGCGCGATCGCCGAGGGCGACCTGTGCGAGGAACTCGATGCCCGCCATATTGCCGAGTCGATCACCTCGGCGATGCTCGGGACGTGGCTGCTGACGCACTACGCCGGTGACAGCATCGGCCGGGTGACCCGGATGTGGGAGACGCTGTTGCCGGCTATCGTGGTGGCCGACTCACTGCCGTACTTCCGGCAGTTCCTGGCGCGCGACGCGCTGCGCTATCAGAACGGCAGTGGCGGCGCGTCGTCCGCCGAGCGCTGACGGCGCTAGCGCTCCTCCAGCCAGAGTTGCTCGGTGAGGTCTTGGAACGTGGCGAGCGCAACCCGATCATCGGCACGTTCGAGTGCTGACTTGCTCATCAGGGCGCGTACCGTCGAGCCGTCCCGATGTTCCAGGGAGACAACCAGATTGGCCAGAGAATGCATCACCGACAGGGCTGATTCCTCAGCCGGTGGAACCTGGCCGAAGATCTGCCGAAACTCCAGGGCCAGCACCTCTTCTTGGGTGTAGCCCAGCATGGCGGCGAACCCGCTGTTGGCGAACAAGATGGTGCCGTCGTCGGCGATCGCGAGCACCGGAACGGGGATCCGCTCGAGTGCGACCAGGGCCGGCAACTGCCGCAGAGTGTCCATCGGTGCCAGAGGGGTTTGCGCGTTCCGCCGTCGCTCCATGCGTCTGATTATGACGGGCGCTGCGGACAGTGCGGGCAGGGTTCGCCGCTGTCCGCTAGTGACCGCGGCGCGCGCGATACATAGGCAGTCGACGTGATGTGACGCACAGTCTCGTAGGGATTGAACATCATCCAAAAGGTATGTACTATCTCCGGTTATGCGAGGGACTGGTTTGTACGGATCGGGTGCGCTGCGGCGCGCGCCGAGGCCGGCGAGTTCCTCCGGAAGCTTCGCCCGGGGCGCCTTGAGGGGTCCGCATCGCCGTGTGTCGCCGCACGCCGAGCCGCATCGGTGCACCGCACCGACTGCAGCGCTCGCCGGCAGGCAGACGGGGGTGCGGTTGTGTGCCACTTTCTACCGGGCGATGTTCTTGTCAGATCACCAACGCCTGACTGTCGGCCAGGAAAGGCATCGCCATCCAGCGTGAGGCCAGCATTGCTTCGGCGGCGGGTCCCGGCACTGGGCGGGAGAACAGGAATCCCTGCGCGCGGTGACAGCCGTGCCGCATCAAGGTGAGCGCGGCCGCGGACGTTTCCACACCCTCGGCCACCACCTGCAGACCGAATGCCTCGGCCAGGGCGATGATCGCTCGGACAATTGCGAGATCGCCCGGATTGGCGCCCAATTCGCGCACGAACACGGTATCGATCTTCAGGGTGTCGACCGGCAGATCCTTCAGGTGTGACAAGACCGCGTAACCCGTCCCGAAGTCGTCGATCGCGATCTGCACCCCGGCTTCGCGCAGTTCCGCCAGGGTTCGACGGGTGTTCTCGATGTTCTGCACCACCGCCCGCTCGGTGATCTCCAGGCATAGCGAACCGGGGCGTAGGCCGAATTCGTTGATGGTTTCCACCACGTTCTGGACGAAACCGCGGGCGGCCAACTGAACCGGCGAGACATTGACACGCAGGGTGGCGTTGGTCCGGACGCCGTTGGTCTGCCATTGGCTGAATTCCGCACACGCGGTGCGCATCACCCATCGGCCCAGATCATCGGCCAGGTTCGCGGATTCGGCGATGCTGATGAACGAGCTCGGCAACAGCAGCCCGCGGGTGGGATGCCGCCAGCGGACCAGCGCCTCCACCGCGACGATGGCGCCGCTCCACAGATCGACCTCGGGCTGGTAGTACAACAGCAACGACTCGTCGTCGATCTTGCCCTGCATGTGCAGTTCGATGTCCTTGCGGAACAAGCTCTTCAAGGACATGTCGTCGGTGGAGCTGACGGTCTGGTTGCCACCGCCGCGTTTCGCGGCCAAAACGGCCTCGTCGGCGCGATGCAGCAGACCGGCACTGGTGTCTTCGCCGGGCAGACCGACCGTCACGCCCACGCTGACCGTGCTGTTGACCGTGTGGCCCTGGATCTCCACCCTCTCGCGCAGCGCGCCCTGCAGCCGGTCGGCGAACGTCTCGGCGCTGGCCATCGACATCGGCCAGTCCGGGATGACGACGAATTCGTCCCCGCCGATCCGGGCCGCCATGGTCCGGTTTCCGGCGTACGCACGCAGCCGGCGGGCGAAGTCCTGGATGAACCAGTCGCCGGCGGCATGACCGAGGTAGTCGTTGATCGGCTTGAGCCGGTCGAGGTCGATGTAGAAGACGCCAACCGGGCCGGGGTTGCCGGCGACGAGACGCTCGGACAGGTGCGCGACCAGCGCGCGACGATTGTGCAGTCCGGTCAGGTCGTCATGGTCGGCCAGGTAACGCAGCCGCTCCTCGGCCGCGACACGGGCTTGCAGCTGCGCGAACAGCGACGCGATCGCCTCGATTGTGTTGAGTTCTTCAGGCCGCCACTTGGGTCGGCGGAACTTGACCAGGCCCAGCATGCCGATGGTCACCGGCCCGGAGATCAGCGGCGCGGTGGCCACCGACAGCGATTCGATGGCATGGTCCATCGACATCTGGCGCACATAGCCCGACTCGTCCGCTTCCGGCCGGATGACGGCCACCCGCTTGCCGTGCGCACAGGTGGTGAAGACCGGATCGGCGGTCGTGAACGAGACGACCGCCAACGGGTCGGGCTCCGGGGCGTTCGGGCGCGGCGGCCATTCGGCCACCAGCTTGGAGGCCCTGATCTCGTGGTCGTTGTGGCGCAGGAATCCGGCGTCGACGTTGAGTTGCTCCACCAACGTCTGCAGCACACGTTCACTGACCGCGGCAGCCGTCGACGGTGTGGTGGCCATCAGCTGGGCGGCGATGGAGGTGACCAGCGCCAATCTATCCGCCACGACGTCCTTCCCCCGAAGACCGGCAGCCCAGTGGGCGAGCCGCGCGGGCCACAGGAGGCCTAGGATCGCTTCGGGCCGATGCCGCTCTTGAGCATATTCGAAAGGGCGCTCAAGCTGGAAACTTCTGAGCCGAATTGCGGCTGCTTACGATCGGCGCGGTTCAATGGCGGCCCGCGGCGTCAACGGACCGGTCGGGTCGGGCCGGCTTCGGCCAGGAACCGGTGCAGCACCTCGACCGCGTCGGCAAGTGTCCGGCGGTCTTCGGCAGAAAGCCGGTCCAATTCGGGGTCCAGCGCCGCCGCCCGGTCCTGGCGGACCCGCGCCATGGTCTCGACGCCCTTGTCGGTGATCCGGATCAACACGGCTCGGGCGTCGAGCGGGTCGGCGGTGCGGGTGGTCAGGCCGGCGTCCTCAAGTCGGCGCACCTGGGTGGTCATCGTCGGCTGGGAGCAATGGTCCACCGCCGCCAGGTCGGAGATCCGGGCCACGTCGAGGTCCTCGATAGTGGACAGCAGTCGGGCCTGTGCCCCCGGAATGGGCAACGCGACTCGTTGGGTAGCGAGCCGGTTGAGCCGCGAGACAACGCTGAGCAAATCGGCTCCAAGGCTGGCTTGGGCGGGGGCTACCATCGGGCAAGTATTTCACATGCGTGAACGAAAGTGGACCTGTTCGATCTGCTCAGCGTGGGGCGGTCCGAGCGACTGGCAGAATCGACGAGTGACCAAGACCGGCCAGGGCGTAAACCGAGTCCGGGCGCGGTCGATGCAGTCCTTCGAGATTGCGCAGGCCGCTGTGATGGCGGCGCTGTGCGCGGCGACGGCGATCATCGCGGTTGTGGTGCCCTTCGCCGCTGGTTTGGCGCTGCTCGGCACGGTGCCGATGGGGTTGCTGGCCTACCGGTACCGGATTCGCGTGTTGATCGCCGCCACCGTCGCCGCCGCGACCATCGCGTTTCTGATCGCCGGCATGGGCGGCTTCATGACCGTGGTCAACAGCGCCTACATCGGCGGCTTGACCGGTGTCATCAAGCGCCATCGCCGCGGCCTGCCCACCGTGGTCGTCGCCTCCGCGGTGGCCGGCGCCATCTTCGGCACCGCCATGGTGCTGGCGCTGACCGTGTTGTCCCGACTTCGCCACCTGATCTTCGATGCGATCACCGCCAACGTGCACGGGGTCGCGGCCGCTATGGCGCGTATCCCGCTGCCGGAATTCCAGCGAGCAGCCCAGGACCTGAACGGATTTCTCGGTGTGCTGCTGCACTATTGGCAGTGGCTCATCCTGGCCCAAATGACTATCGGCGTCATGATCGTCTCGCTGCTCGGGTGGTGGGCGTTGTCGCGAGTGCTGCACCGGCTCCGCGGGGTGCCCGATGTACACAAACTGGACCTTCTGGCCGAGAGCGGTCCGGTAGCGCCGGTCCCTGTCCGGCTGGATCAGGTGCGGTTCCGTTATCCGCAGTCCGACCATGACGCCCTCGGGCCGGTAAGCCTGGAAGTCGTCGCCGGTGAGCACGTCGCGATCACCGGCGCCAACGGGTCGGGCAAAACCACCTTGATGCTGCTGCTGGCCGGGCGGGCCCCCACCGCGGGCACCGTTGAGCGCCCCGGCGCGGTGGGGCTTGGTGCGCCCGGGGGCACCGCGGTGGTCATGCAGCATCCGGAGAGCCAGGTGCTGGGCACCCGGGTCGCCGACGACGTGGTGTGGGGCCTGCCGGCGGGGACCAGCACCGACGTCGCGCGGCTGCTCGGCGAGGTCGGCCTGGCGGGCTTCGCCGAGCGCGACACTGGCGGCCTGTCCGGCGGGGAGCTGCAGCGGTTGGCGGTGGCGGCGGCGCTGGCGCGCGAACCCGCCCTGTTGATCGCCGACGAGGTCACCAGCATGGTCGACCCGCAAGGGCGCGAGGCGCTGTTGGGGCTGTTGTCGAAGCTGGCCGGGCGTTCCGACCGGCGCTGCACCTCCTTGGTGCACATCACCCACTACAACGACGAGGCCGGCAGCGCCGACCGGACCATCGACCTGTCCGGGTCCCGCGACAACACCGCCATGGTGGAGACCGCCGAGGTCCCCGCCGCGTCCGGCGGAGGCGGCGCACCGGGACGCGAGCGCACGCCGGTGCTCGAGTTGTCCGGCGTGGGGCACGAATACGCCAGCGGCACGCCGTGGGCCAAGACTGCTCTGCGGGACATCAGCTTCAGCGTCGACGACGGCGACGGCTTGTTGATCCATGGCGGCAATGGTTCAGGCAAGTCCACTCTGGCCTGGATCATGGCCGGGCTGACGACGCCGACCACCGGCCGTTGCCTGCTCGGGGGCCGGCCCGCCGACCAGCAGGTGGGGGCTGTCGCGCTGTCGTTCCAGGCGGCGCGACTGCAGCTGATGCGCAGCCATGTTGGTCGGGAAGTGGCTTCGGCTGCGGGCTTTTCACCGCGCGACCACGCCAAGATCAGCGCCGCCCTGGCCGCCGTCGGCCTGGACGAGGCGCTGGCTGGACGGCGCATCGACCAGCTCAGCGGTGGCCAGATGCGCCGGCTGGTGCTGGCTGGCCTGCTGGCCCGATCGCCGCGGGCGTTGATCCTCGACGAGCCGCTGGCGGGCCTCGACGCCGCCAGCCGGGACGGCCTGTTGCGACTGCTGGAGGATCTGCGTCGGGAGAGTGGTCTGACAGTGGTGGTCATCTCGCACGATTTCGCCGGTCTGGGCCAGTTGTGCCCGAGGACTCTGCACTTGCACAACGGTGTCCTGGTGCCGGCGCCGGCAGGTGCGGCGTGACGGGGGAGGCGCGCAGCGCCCCTCGGCCGGTGGTTTTGCTGCGGCCGGTTCCCGGCGACTCCGCCATGCACCGACTGTGGGCCGGGACGAAGTTGATCGTGGTCTTCGGCATCTCGGTGCTGCTGACCTTCTATCCCGGCTGGGTGACGATCGGCGCGGTGGCACTGCTGGTGTTCGGTGCGGCCACGATTGCCCGCATCCCTCGGGGTGCGCTGCCCTCGGTACCCCGCTGGCTGTGGGTGTTGCTGTTGATCGGCGGCGGGACTGCGGCCATGTCCGGCGGCGACCCGGCCGGCCTGGGTGGGCTGTTGTACTTCCTACGGATCACCGCGTTGTCGATTGTGCTGTTGGGGCTGGGCGCGATGGTGTCGTGGACTACCAATGTCGCGGAGATCGCTCCCGCGGTGGCCACGCTGGGGCGACCGCTGCGCCTGCTTCGCATTCCCGTCGACGAGTGGGCGGTGGCGCTGGCGCTGGCTCTACGTGCCTTTCCGATGCTGGTCGATGAATTCCGGGTGCTCTACGCCGCGCGGCGCCTGCGGCCCCGGTTCCGGCCGCGGACCCGGCGGCAACGCCGGCGCCACTGGGCGCGCGAGGCAGTCGATCTGATGACGGCGGCCATCACCGTGACTCTGCGCCGGGCCGACGAGATGGGAGACGCGATCACCGCTCGTGGTGGCATCGGCCAGATTTCGGCGTCGCCGGCGCGGCCAGGATTGTCCGACCTGGTGGCCCTGGCGGTGGTGGTCGTGATGTGCGGCGCGGCAGTGGCTGTTGAACTGACCTTGTTCACAACGCCCTGACGGCCGCGAGATCCCGCTCACCCAGGTAGCTACTCGCAGTTTCCCTGCGTCGACCCGATTTCGCGGGCAGTCACCGGCGTGCGGCCGCGTTCGCGGCGTCCTGTGCTTGGCGTAGGGCAGTGTCGACGTCGGAACGGCCGAGGAACATCTCGTCGAAATAGGGCTTGATGGCCTGATTTCCGGCGGCAAAGCCTGCACCGCCGCCCGGGGCTGGAATGCGGGGCCCGTTGAGCACCGTGAAGAAGGGGGTGACGTCGACCCCGCGCTGTGCCCAGTAGTCGAAGTAGACCCGTTGTGCGCTGAGCACCGCCGGTATCGCCGCCCCGTGGCGCCCCAGGTAGGCGTTGCCGTCGCGGCTGCCGAGCCAGGCCAGCACCTCCCGTACCGCCGCGGGATGCGGCGATGCGGCGTTGCCGACGGCGGCGATCCCGTTGGTGACACTGACTCGTCCGACCGGCCCGGCGGGCAGCATGGCCACCCCCCAGGAGAACGCCGCCTGCTCGGCGACCGCCGCCAGGTTGTAGGTGCCGGACTGAAACAGCGCCATCTTGCCGGCCAGAAACTGATTGCGGGAGAAGTCGCCGTTGGTGTTGGTCTCCGAGGCCGGCGGTGCCACATGGTCGCCGTTGATCAGCTGCACCAGATAACCGAAGGCGCCGATCGCTGCCGGGTTGTCGAAGGCGAAGTCGTCGCCGCGCTGGAACACTCCGCCGGCAGAGCCGATGTAGTTCAGGTAGATACCCTGCGGGTCGTTGGCGGCGTTGTAGCCCCACTGCCGGATGCGCCGCTGGTCGAAGCCGGGAGAGTTGGCGCTGCGTCCGGCGCTGTCGAGGGTCAGCCGGGCCAGCAGTGGTCGCAGGGTGTCGTGCGTGCCGTGGGGATCCCAGCGCAGCTGCTCCAGCTGTGCGGGAGCGATCCCGGCGGCGGCCAGCAGATCCGCGTTGTAGTACAACGCGATCCCGGCGTCGGTCAGTTGCGGGACTCCCCACAGCGTGCTGTCACGGGTGAATTGAGTGACCACCGACGGCTCCCAATCCGAGCCCGCCGGATCGATCTTCATCAGCCTTCCGCTGTCGGTATAGCCGGCCAGGTAGGCGTTGGAGAGCCAGAAGATGTCGTCGGCTCCGCCACCGGCGACATCGGTGCGCAGCGTGTCGAAGTAGGTCCCGTAGGCGACGACGTTGACGCGCACCTCGATCTCGGGGTGGGTGCGGTGGAACGCGGCGAACGACTGACGGTAGGCGTCCGCGACCTGTTCGTCCCACAGTCGTACCGTCACCACCGTCGTGCCGGCCGCCGACCGATTCGATGCCCCGTCGAGCAGCACCGCCGCGGCGCCAAGCAGGGCTGCCAGGGTCACCACCGCCGCGGCGAACACGGTGGAGAACCGCGGCCGGCTCACTTGATCCCCGTAACGACGATCGACTGCACGATTCGGCGCTGGAACACCATGAACAACACGATCAGTGGAATCATCGCCACGGTGGTGGCTGCCATCACCAACGTCCACTGCGCGTTGTAGCGCGACTGCAGGGCGGCGGTGGCCACCGTGAGCACCCGCCACTTGTCGCCGCTGGTGATCACCAGCGGCCACATGAAGTTGTTCCACTGTGAGACCACGGTGATCAGCCCGAGCGTGACCAGGATCGGCCTGCTGGCCGGCAGCATCACGTGCACGATCACGTCCAGGGTGTTGGCTCCGTCGAGTCGCGCGGCGTTGATCAGATCATTGGGGACGGTGCGGAAATGTTGGCGGAGCAGAAAGATCGCATACGGCGACCCGAATACGAACGGCAATACCAGCGCCCAGAACGTGTTCCGCAGACCCAGCTGCGCCATCATCAGATACAGCGGCACTACCGTCACGGTGGCCGGCACCATCAGGGTCGCCACATACACCCAGAACAACTTGTCGCGGCCTGGGAACTCCAGCCGCGCGAACGCGTAGGCGGCGAGCACCGAGAAACTCAGCTGTCCCACCACGATCACCGCCGTCATCAGCGTCGTAACAGCCGCCGCCCGGCCGAATCCGGCCCCGCCGAGGTCGCCGTAGTTGTCCAGCGTCGGCGGGTGCGGCCAGGACAGCGGCGTACCGGTGGCGAACTGGCGTGCCGGGGTGAACGACGTCAACAGTCCGAGCCCGAAGGGTGCCAGGGTGATCAGCGCGCCGATTGTCAGCAGCGCGTAGACGCCGGCGTTACGTGAGGTCATAGCTGACCCGCCGGCCGAACGAAAGCTGTTGAACCACAGTCACCCCGACCAGTACGGCAAACAGCACCAATGCCATTACCGCGGCCCGACCGATCGCCGCCGCCCCGAATGCCTCGTCGTAGATGCGGTGGGCGATCAGGTCGGTGCGGCCGCCCGGTCCGCCGCCGGTCAGCGCGTACACGGTGTCGAACACCTGCGCCGCGCTGACCACGCCGGTGACCAGCACAAAGAACATCGTGGGCCGCAGCATTGGCAAGGTGACGCGCCAGAACCGCTGCCACCCGTTGGCGCCGTCGATGCGCGCCGCCGACAGCACCTGGGTCGGGATCGCCAGGATGCCGGCCAGGAAGAACAGTGCGACGTAGCCGACGTTGGTCCACACCACCACCGCCGACGTCACCGGCAGCGCCGACCTCGGATCGGTCAGCCATTCGATGCGGTGACCGAGAACGGTGCTCACCGCGCCGTCCGTGGGGCTGAGAATCCAGCGCCACAGCACCGCGATGGCCAACGGTGCGCAGATCCACGGCAGCACATACACGGTACGAAACACGGCGCTGCCGGGCAACCCGCGCGCCAGCAAGAGCGCCACACCCAACCCCAGCGCGGTCTGCAGCGGGACCACGATCGCGACGAAAAGTACTGTCACCACAAGGGAATTGCCGAACGCCGGATCGGTCAGCACCGATCGCCAGTTCTCCGCGCCGACATAGCTGATCGGCCCCAACAGATCCCAGCGGCGCAGGCTCAGCCACACCACCACCAGCATCGGCAGGAGCAAGAACGTCACCACCCCGAACAGGCTGGGGGCGAGCAGCGCGTAACCCAGCGTCGCAGACCGGGGGGCGCGGCGGCTCATAGGAGTATTTAAGCGCTTGCGTCGACTCAAAACCGGGTCTTCATCCGCTCAAGAATCCCGGGCACGTTGTCGAACGAGTATGACTCACCGGCCAAGGAAGTCACCGTGCCCCGGTAGGTCCCGGCGAGTTGCCAGTAGTCGATGGCGGCGGCGACCAGGTTGACCTTGACCGCTTTGCGCCCCGCGGGCGTGAAGGTCACATCGAGCCGGCCGTCGCGGTCACGGACCTGCGCGGTCGACAGCGGATCATCGGAATCGAAGTCGAACTGGACTCCCGCGAGCGGCTCCACGGCACCGGGAACCCAGTTCGACGACTCGTCATCGTCGTCGCTGAACTCCGGCCGGTCGACGAAGTTGGAGCCGACGACACCGCCGGCCATTGCGACCGCGAAGGTGCCCCACGTCCAGAACGTCGAATAGGGAAACTGCGAACGATGCTCATCGAGGATGGCGAAATCGCGGGCCCGCTCGAACACATAGGTTCGGTCACCCACGGTGAGTGTGCCGTCGACCGGAAACGGCTGTTTGAACGTGTAGTAGTCGATCGCCGACGTGAGTTTGGCGCTGAGGCTGAGCGGCGGTGCCGCCCCCTCCGCATACAGCGTCAGTGCACCGTTGATCGCGGGCCCGCGCCGGTCTGCCGCACAGTCGAATCGCACGGTGATCGTGCCGGTGTCGTCATCGAAGTCGTAGTCGAGCAGATAGCGGCATGTCTGGGCCCGACAGCGACCACCATGTAGCAGGTCGTCGGGCAGGTCCAAGGTGCCGCCCCGGAACCGCGCACTCTTCTCCACCAGGACACCGGTCGCCTGGTCGCGGACGAACAACTCCGACGACGCCAGGTACTTCGCGTCCTGCATGATCATCGCGCCCGACATCTCGGGGTGAATCAAAGCGAACCCAACCCACTCTTTGAGCCGGAACTCGCGCCAGAAACGAGACAAGCCGCGGTGCGCGTCGACCGGGTTGGTGTCGCGGACCCGGCCCGCGAAGCGGCCGTAGCGTCGAACACCGTCTTCAACCAGTCGCTGGGGCGCCGTCACGCCGTGATCATTAATTGACACCTATGCCGTGGTCAACCATCGGCACGTCGTTACGGTGGACTGGTGACAGCGAACCGGGGGATCGACGCCGAGTTTTTGGCCCTACCCCGCCACGAGCTGGCCGACGCCGCATTGTCGGCGGCCAGAGCGGCCGGTGCCGAGCATGCCGACCTGCGGATTCATCGGATCGCCACCGAGGTCATCCGGCTGCGCGACGGCGAGTTGGAGACCGCCGTCGTCAACCGCGAGCTCGGCTTCGCGGTGCGGGTGGTCGTCGACGGCACCTGGGGCTTCGCCTCGCACGCCGAACTGGCGCCGGGAGTCGCGGCTGACACGGCTCGTCGTGCCGTACAGGTCGCCAAGACGCTGGCGATGCTCAACGCCGAACGTGTCGAACTGGCAGCCGAGCCGGTGTACCGCGACGCGACGTGGGTGTCGGACTATCTGATCGACCCGTTCGAGATACCTACGGCGGACAAGATCGACGTGCTGGAGGACTACTCGGGTCGGTTGCTGGCCTCCAAAAAGGGAGGGGCTGGGGTGGACCACGTGTCCGCTTCCGTTACCGCGGTCAAAGAGCAGACCTTCTACGCCGATGTGTTCGGATCATCGATCACTCAGCAGCGGGTGCGGCTGATGCCGGTCTGCGATGCGGTCACCGTCGGACCGGACGGCTTTGACTCGATGCGAACACTGGCACCGCCGACGGCGCGCGGTTGGGAGGCGGTGGCCGGCGACGAGATCTGGGACTGGTCGGGCGAGCTGACCGAAATTCCGGTGCTGCTCGCCGAGAAGGTCAAGTCGCCCAGCGTGACACCCGGACCGACCGATCTGGTGATCGACCCGACCAATCTGTGGCTGACCATCCACGAATCCATCGGGCACGCAACCGAATACGATCGAGCCATCGGCTACGAGGCGGCCTACGCGGGTACGTCGTTCGCCACCCCAGACAAGCTCGGCACCCTGCAGTACGGCTCCCCGTTGATGAACGTGACCGCCGACCGCACGGTGCCCTACGGGCTGGCCAGCGTCGGCTACGACGACGAAGGTGTGGCGGCGCAGAGCTGGGACCTGGTGCGTGACGGGCGATTCGTCGGGTATCAGCTGGACCGGGTGTTCGCGCCCAGGTTGGGGCAGTCTCGTTCCAACGGGTGCTCGTACGCCGATTCGCCGCACCATGTCCCGATCCAGCGAATGGCCAACGTGTCCCTGCAGCCGGGAACCGAGGACCTGACCACCGCAGATCTGATCGGCCGGGTGCACAACGGTATCTACATCGTCGGCGATCGCTCGTGGTCGATTGACATGCAACGCTACAACTTTCAGTTCACCGGACAGCGGTTCTTCCGGATCCGTGACGGCCGCATCGACGGACAGCTGCGCGACGTGGCCTATCAGGCGACGACCACCGATTTCTGGAACGCGATGGAGGCGGTCGGCGGTGCTTCGACGTGGCGGCTGGGCGGGGCATTCAATTGCGGCAAGGCGCAGCCCGGTCAGGTGGCCGCGGTCAGCCACGGTTGTCCGTCGGCGCTGTTCCGGGGGATCAACGTGCTC